>Ga0209427_10001476_pt1 | contig 27132 bp, 31 predicted proteins | sample DeeMarSWOR136_30_FD_187465 | JGI IMG/M metagenome (GOLD analysis project Ga0209427, IMG submission 187465) | Marine sediment microbial communities from White Oak River estuary, North Carolina - WOR-1-36_30 (SPAdes) (version 2) | ecosystem: Environmental > Aquatic > Marine > Intertidal zone >...
CGCTGGTCTTTACAACGGACATCGCAAAGGAGCTAGATGCCGCTCGACCGTTCTTGCAGGCCTTAGCCTCTAAGGATCGATACCGAATAGAGCTGTTCCAGCTGGGTGAAGGATCAGCAGAAACCAGCACTGCTGCTAAGCTAGAAGAAGTCAGACTCAGGATTCACAACATAAGCGAATTCTCTTCAGATGTCTTTGAAGGCCTGCTGGCTGAAGCAATAGAAAGACTGACACCTTCGGCCCATGATGCTAGCCACTCTAACGAGTCTTGAAACGCTCGATAGTGGAGATTCTCTTCTCCAGGACGCCTGTTTCAAGTTCTACCTGTTCAAGCAATCTCGCGACGATCTCTATCTGATTCAGCAAGGACTGAAGACTTGTAGACTCGGCCTCCTTTTCTGTCTGATTGTACAGCATGCTCTCCGCACTGTCTGAGAGGGGGATTAGGGTATCCTGAATGGTTTTGAGTCGAGCGTTCACCTCCTCAAGCACTGCGACTGTCTGGTTTAGGGACTGAAGTCTACTAGTCAAGCTTTCTTTGGCATCCCTAGACAAGGTAATCCGGACCTCCTGCTATTTGATGATCTCTGACGCTCTCTTCTCTATCTCTTCCAGTCTGGAACCAAGTGATTCAAGGCGCCCAACAATCTCATTCAGGCTTTCTTGCACTAGACTCAGTGATGTCTTTTCTGCAGGTTTCTCTGACTCCTGACGTCCTTCAATCTTTCTTAGCTCGCTGAAAACTTCGATTAGTTTCCTTGCCCGATCTTCAACCGACTCGAGTCTTCTCAGGAGGCCCTCCAGTGGAACGTCTTCAAGACGACTCTCCAGACCTTCCATCTGCTCAAGGATTCCCTCTATCTCAGATTCCCGAGCTTGAACAGCGGGAGGAGTTTCGACTCCCTTAGTCGATTTGACAGATGGCGCATCTGCTTTGGGACTGATGACTAGCACTTCTCCTGTCTTCGTTGGCGGTCCAATGCTTTGACCCTTAGCTAGCCAAGCAGGTAGCAGGTACTTGCGGGCAACCTCTTCAAGGGGATTGTTTACGAATATGACGAATGTTGCTAGTCCTTTTGGAGAGTCCCACATGGCAAATTCCAACGCATCTTCCCTCATGAATAGACACGATGCTATTCCTTTCTTCAGACTCTGATACAGATCCAGGTCTAGAAGCCATCTGCTGAAAAGGAGAGCAAATGCGGGAATCTGTTTCAGCTTGTCAGTGTGGAAGAGCACCTCGTCAGACGGTCCGCTCAGCCCCTTCACGGACTCTTTCATCCACGTTGCGGGGTTGAACTTGCCTGTTGGTATCTTCAGGGAGATTCCCTCCATTACCATTCTGTCTGAGTAGTCTGCCCGGAGTTGTTCAACATAGTCGATGTTCGGCTCCTCGAACTCCGCGGAAATGGATTCTTCAAGTCCATGCTTGATAACAAGGCGCACGATATCATGGGGTGAATATCCCTTTGACCAGAATGTCACTACTTGCTTGCCCCCTGAAGGAGATTCCTTCAGATCACCTAGAAAGACAACCAGTTTGTCTTCTACAAGACCCTGTTCACCTGTGATCAGAAGGCCAGAGCGTCGAGGAGTATCTATGGCTCTGTCAGACATCAAACGGACTGCTTGGTCCGCTGGAGCTATGTAACGCTCCTGATTGGACTTAGTCTTGAGAGTGCCCTTCAGACCCTTTGCAGTCAGTCCGCGTTCGACCCAACCGGTCTGAAGACCCGTATCAGGAAGCCTTGAGCAGAGATAACCCAGAGAGTTTCCGCTGGCGTACAGCGCTTGAAGTCTGGTGGCAATATCCTCGTCTATTGACATCCACTACACCTTCCCCATTTTGACAGTTCAGTAGAGGCGAGTATTGTATATCTTCGTCTGTAGGGACTTAGAGCCATAGAGAACCTGAATTCTGATGCTCGCCTTTCCTTTCTCAAAGGACATGGGCACCAAATTCATCCCGATAATCTGGTCAGTGTTGGGACTCACCTCGTGTCGTTCATTTGTTACTTCTGACACGCCATCTTCGGTAATCAGCGATACTATGATTCTGATTCCGACTACTGCAGAGCTAGGATTCTTGACCCTAAGATCATACTTGAATGGCTTGCCCGCAACCAAGGCATCAGGAACGTTTCCCATAACAACGGATAGGCCCATTTGCGATGCCTCGAGAGGTCGTCCTTTGGGCCATTCGGGAATCTTACCCAACTCAAGTAGGCGGGAGAGTGAGGTCTTCATCTCGCGTAGTTCCAGGCCGAGCTCAGACGATGCCGCTCCTATATCAAAAGATCCGTCATTGGCCTGATAGAAGGCGAGGACTCGGCGGTCAGCTTCGATAAGGTCACTAACACCTTCAAGTATCTCCAGAATGGCATTTGGCAGCTCGTGAGCTTCTTGGAGGGAGTAGTATCTTCCGCCCTCCACTGCTTGCGCAATGCTCTTGAAGGACTCCTTGACCAAGGGATTGCATCCACACACGAATATGAACACCGTAGTTCCGAATATTCTCTTGAGCTCCCTAACTTCGTTCTTAGGATCGTGGCCCTTTGGGCAGCCGTCTGGGAAGTGATCATCCGCCAACGAGTTATATTCTCGACCATGCGGGGGTGCGTCGCCTACAAGCAACAACACCTTGTAAGCGTTCATGTCCCAAGAGAGGCGTGATCTTGCATCATGAAGCCCGTCAGCCACGGCCTCTGGCGTGTCACCGCCTTCTGATGGCTTGAGCTTCGAGATCTCTTTGTGAACTGTCTTAATATTGCTAGTAAAATCGAATATCCTCGTCACATAGGTTCGATCCTGCGGAGGATGGTCTCTATAGGATACAATCCCAAACCTAATACTGAGTCCCTTGGTTCGTGTGACAACCTTCTCAACGATGTCGAATAGACTGTCCTTCACCGCCCGAATATCATCCTTCATCGAACCGGTTGTGTCAACTACAAATGCAACGTCAAGTTTGGGTCTATACAGCCCAATCCACTCCGAGTCAGTCTTGGTCCTGCCACAATTAAGCTTTTGCCGACAAGACTATGCATAGGAGATTTTAGGGGCTTGGTCTCAGCAATCAGTCGTGGCTCAGATGACTCAGACTGACCTACTTTTGGAATTTGACTTTGAAGGGGGAACGATACTTCACGCGGTGATGGAGAGAGTCAACGCTCCACTAATCTTGGAGGAAGTAAAGGTGAAACTACCGATTGAGGGGAGAGCAGCTCTCATTAGGAATGAGATGCAGATTACTCTCGGTATCGGAAAGGGGAACGTCAAACCAACCAAAGAAGTGAAACGAGGAGATGTCGCGTATATGCCACTGGGAGACAATCTTTGCATCTATCTAGAAGACATGACAACGTTCAGTCAGGTCACGGTCCTCGGCCGAATCACTTCAGATCATGAAACACTTGAAACGCTGAAATCAGTTAGACGAGGAGCCGCAGTTGAGATTCGTTTCCCAAAGGACTGAGTCTACAGTCTTTGGAGATTCCGCAGCAGAGCCTCCGTTTCATCCGGCTCAACGACTGTCGGATCTATAATCATGCCGGGTTCATTCGTTTCTATGACAACCTCGATTCCTGAATCACCGACTCTCTTGATGCCAGAGCTTGATAGAGCCCGTACTCTGATCTGTGTAGTATCAAACTCTGTCTTTCCAGCCGATTCGACAACCCTGACATCTCGTTTCAATCTGGACTTCGTGATCCGGAGCTGCTCCTTCAGCTGCGCCACCTCAAGTTGGAGGTTCATGCGCTCATTGTTGACCTCTTCGAATTGTGCCTTGACTGCTTCAAACTCTTCACGGTCAACATGATTCTTGGTTTGGTCAATCCAAGTTATGGTTGTGCCATCAAACCTGCGCTTGGTTGATACTTGGCCCAACGACTTCAGAACTGCTATTACATCGTATATTCGACGCTTGGGGGTTTCAAGAAGGTCCGCAAGGATATCACTTCGAATTCCTTCCTCCCCACTCTCCTTTAGTAGCCTAACGGCATTCTCTGCCAGCTCAGTCAGTTTCAAAGCGGCACCCCAGTGACAGGCGGCGAGTATCTCCTCAGGACACTCTTCCTTTATATCACGCATGAAGGATATTTAAACCTAGGTGTTATGTTTCCGATTTTCTCAATGAGTCTCCAAATAATCACAGTCATTATTAATCGTCACTTATGTCTTAAAATCGTCATTTCCGTTCCAAGGTGAATGACTCGACCTACATTCACACCGCTAATTTCATAACGTGCGTTTGTGCCCCGAGGACTATCACTTTCGACTACCTCCTGTGGAGGAAACAGAGATGACTAGGAAGAAAGTAATCATAATGGGCGCAGCAGGACGCGATTTTCATAACTTCAACGTGCACTTCAGAGAAAACAAGGACTATGAAGTGGTGGCATTTACAGCGGAGCAGATACCCGGGATTGGAGATAGAATGTACCCTCCCGAGCTATCTGGTAAGCTGTATCCTGAGGGTATCAAGATCTTCCCTGAAGAGATGCTCCCTGAGCTGGTTGAGAAATTCGGAGTGGAGCAATGCATTCTTGCATACTCAGACCTTTCGTATGACACAGTCGGTCACAAGATAGCTTGGGTCAACAGCATCGGTGCTGACATTCGATTTATGGGGACCCACACCACGATGCTCAAGAGCTCAAAGCCCGTCGTTGCAGTCTGCGCGGTGAGGACAGGCTGTGGGAAGAGTCAGACCTCGCGTCGTGTGAATCAGATCTTAGTGGACCTGGGTCTTAGACCTGTGAACATCAGACATCCGATGCCATATGATCCGGACTTAACAACACAGATTTCGCAACGCTACGGTACTCTAGAGGACCTTGAAAAGTACAACTGTACGATAGAGGAACGAGAAGAGTACGAACCCATGATCAACATCGGTGTTATACTATACGCTGGTGTTGACTATGGCAAGATTCTCGAGGAGGCAGAGAAGGAAGCAGATGTGATCACCTGGGATGGTGGGAACAACGATTTCGCATTCTACGAACCGGATCTGCTCATCGTCATAGCCGACCCTCACAGACCCGGCCACGAGATATCATACTATCCAGGTGAAACTAACCTAAGAATGGCAGACGTTGTAGTTATCAACAAGGTCGAAACAGCGGACTATGACTTTGTGGAGGAAGTCAGAAACAACATCATGGATGTGAACCCTGAAGCGATCATAATCGAAGCGGCTTCGCCGGTCAGTGTTGAAGACTGGACTCTTATCAAAGGCAAGAGAGTTCTCGTCGTTGAGGATGGTCCTACTGTTACGCATGGTGAGATGCCCTACGGTGCAGGGTACGTTGCTGCACGTAAGGCCGGAGCCACAATCGTAGATCCCCGACCTTTTGCGGCGGGCTCCATTAAGGACACCTTCGAGAAGTACACCCATCTTGAGGACGTCCTCCCGGCAATGGGGTACGGCAAGAAACAGATGAAAGAACTCGAGAACACAATTAACAAGGCAGACGTGGATGCAGTCGTCATTGGAACGCCGATTGACCTTGCCAGTCTTCTGAGAATCAACAAACCGAGTGTCCGAATCAGGTACGACCTTCAAGAGATTGGAAAGCCCGATCTGGAGGACGTTCTTGCAGAGTTTGTTAAGAAGCATGATCTGACGAAGTCTGTCTAGGTGTCAAATGCCAGAAATGCGAGTAGGGAGCCGAAAGACTACCTTGTGAATGCGTTCTACCAAAGCTCTTGAGATGTTTCTAGATCACGTGCTTCCAAGTCCATGTAGAGGACTGCTTGGAACACGTAGGGAATGGCAACGAAAAGCAGCCCCGAAATGATGACAGGAAGCAGGCCACCTATCCATCCAAGACCGAAGGTAAGGCCAAGTAGGAACATTCCTACGATGATGTCGAGAATCAAAACTACGATACCAAGCACAATCTGACCGCCAAACACATGCCAGAACTGCCCGCCTGTCAAATCGAATGCCCTCCGCACAGAATCAAGTGCAGACTTGTCTTCCACTATCACCACTGCGGCCGTTGGAGCAAGTCTAATGCTAACGTAGAGTACCAGAATGAACGTGACGAGAATGACAATAAGAAACGTTGTGAGCGCTTCTATGGTCAATGGGGCAAGTAGCATGTAGAACAGTGCTGGTGCAAACAAGACAGCGCTTATGAGACCCACTATCAATTGTGCCATTATCAGTGTCCCTGAACGTCCCATGGCGACAGACACACTTTCGCCCATATGAGCTTGGCCCCGGCCGTAGTCATCGATTGAATACTTGATTGTTGCTCCTACTAAAACAGCATATACGATCATGCTGACAACCATGAGTAAAAGGCTTACTGAAACAAACGTATTCATTACGTCTGGTGGGAGAAGGCCAATTTGCATCAACGTGAAGAGTCCGACGAAGAATGTGAATGGGTCAGTGCCCATGTATCCCATGAGAAGCTGTGCTGATCCCGGATCGCCGAATATCATCCATAGCACAAAGAATCGGACAACTGTGAAGATTGCCGAGAGTATCCCAAAGAGAATGATGAATGTCAGGATATTCCTACCCCAAACTGAGAGCGTTCTGGAGACAAGTCCGGTGGCACTAACTACGAAGTCGCCCTTGGGGGGTTCTTGCTCGTCTATTCCTGGTCCTGTGCCTATCTCCATAATTGTTCCTCCACGTCATGAACACTTGAAGCGGCTTATAACTACTTCCGAGGACGCAGGACTGATTTCACCTTGAGTCTACGCGGGCTTTGGCCTTACGTCTGATATCTCCATAAACTTCAACCCGCCAGCCTTCTCGAGTATCTCCTCAAAGGATAGTATGAAGACATTGGGTGTGATTTCTGCACTATTCTTGGTCAATTTCTGAATCTCAAGGACTAGGGTATCATGACTTGAACTGGAGGTGTCAGAAGGGGCAACATAGAGATTCAAAACATCCATACTGTATGGATCGTTCATATCCTCCTTTGCCACCTCGATCTGTGCCTCCTCAACTCCACTCAATGCTATAATGTCAGTTCTTAGAGCAGTTAGGTTCACTGTAGCACCCTTGATCTTCTTCTCTGCTAGCCCCATGACTTCTATCTGGGCCTGAGCATCGTTCGTCCGACCAATGTCCCAGAAGAAGGGACCATCAAGTCCACAACAGGGGCATTTGCCCTGCTCATGCTTCGATGATACATCTCCAAGGAGAAAACCCTCGAAGACTGTACCAGTACTGTCAAGATGGAAGAGAACGGTGTGGCCAGGCTCATCTTCTCCGACGAACTCGTAGGTGCCATCATCGTCAAGCTTGACGAACTCCCATGACATCATCAAAGGTGAGAGGTTGTGGTAGGGTCCATTGTACTCGCATTGAACTGCAAATGACACCTTGCTTTCAGAAGATGCGTATCCACCGACAACACGAACCTCCTTTGCGCCCTTATCTGTGAGCGTCTGAACGATATCGTCTGCTACTCGGGGATAGATCTTCTCTCCCGCAAGCAAGACCACGACCTTCTCAGGCGCTTCATAGTCGGCTTCAGCCATTGCCCGGAAGAATCTGTTCCTGAGGTAGCTGGGCATCCCTGCAAAAGCATTGGCCTTGAAAGCCTTGGCGAGCTCTACAAGTTTGTCACTGGGTATCGCGCCCCCTGCGCTGGTTGCGGTATAGAACTTGCTTAGCTGCTTTAGTCCGACATTCACAGCATGCCAGCCTAGATGAGGTGCATAAGGGAACAAGTTCATGCTGGAAAGCTCCCACCCACTCTCGACAAAGGGGTCAATTGCCATTTGTCCACATTTGACACTGTTCTTTGCAAGCAGCTCGTTGTCGTATCGAGTCAAGAAGACAGGTGACGGAAGTCCGGAAGCCCGACCTGAACTCAGCCAAAACTGAAGCGGAGCATAGTTGTATGTAAGCCGCTCTTTCAGCCGCTCCATTGCACTAGCCGCACCAATCTTGAGCTTGACTCTAGCTCCGTTATTGCGCAGGAAACTGTACTGTTGGCTATTGCCAGACTCCTTGGAATAGCTCATGAGGTTCCTGATTATCTCGGCAGGGTCACGTTCCTGACCATCCACCTCAGATGGGTTGAGGGCAAATTCCCGCAGGTGGTCCTTATAGTCAACTTTTCTTACTAGCGGGATATTGTACTTCGCCCAGTCTTCCACACATGTGATATTAAACGGGTCCACGTTGTTGTCCTTAAACAGACGACGATAATAGGGATGATTCGGCCATATCTGGTAACGGATAAAAGCCCTAAACTTCTGGTCCTGTAATTCTTTGATCTCTCGATGGTTTGTCCTCTTGAGCTCCTTAAACGTGAAAGTCGTCTTTGTCAAAATGGCAGCCTCCGGTATCAGATTCGTGCGTACTGCCGGCATGGCATTGGGGTCTGTAATAAAAGTTGTGAGAAGAAGAGCGGACGTAATACACCCACTGATTAGGAGCACGAAGTAGAAATCCATATAATAGTAGGGACCCCATCCTTCAATCAACCCACATCCTACGTTTGCGGAGCGTACTAGTATTGTCTGAATCCGATGAAAAATTGCAAAGAGGAATCATAGAGCTGGAGAAGGGAAACTACAAGAAAGCATTTGGAGTCTTCAAAGAGGTCTTCGAAGAGCGGAAGGAGAGACTCCTCAAGAGAGTCCAAGAGAATCCAAAATCGCCGACACTGATGCTCGAGTCTCTGCATATGATTCACGGACTGGTATGGCTGAGAGTCGCTGAAGCAGGAAAGGACAGAAGGAACGCCTTGGAATTGTATGGAAGAGCAGTCGGAACAGTGGAGGCCGCAAGGACTGCACTTGGACCTCTTGTTGGGGGACTCGCTCAGTGGGCAAAAGAACAGAACATCAAGGTGGTATACAACAAGGCAAGAGGGCTCCTTGCTGCCACGACTGACCTTGAAGAGATGGCGAAGAAAGAGCTTGAGGCATATCTTCGGATGACATAGTCACTTCTGCATGCGGCAACTACACCAGCGAGCTAGCGTTTGCTCATATGTTCTGACCATTCCTTAGCGGGGAATCTTTCCCGCATCAGCTCAAGCTCCGAGAGAACGGCCTTCTCCAAGTCGATCTTGAAGTGGTTCGCGAGTTGCACAAAGAGAGAGAATACTTGAGCGAACTCGCGCGATAGATTGCCCTTTGTCGGGGCTTCGTGTCCCAACCCTACTACTTTGTATCCTTCATCAACCGTTATGTGGCGAGAGATTTCTCCAAGCTCCTCGATCAAGTGAGCAAAGATCAGAGACGGGCTGAACCTATCCCAGCCACGTTCGCGTTCGAAATCTGCCTTCTTCTTCTGAATTTCGGTTAGGTCCATCTAGGTCATCCTCTCTATAATCTGCATTACTTGGGCTGTTGCCTGGTCTAAGACCCCTTTTGAGACATTCGCCAATTCTCCCAACGGAGTGTCATCAGGCAATGGATCTCCTCCCAGAAACATGGCCTCACTCACAACTCCCATCATCACAGCAGGAGGCAAGATTGCGCATGCGAGCTTCATCCCGGAACGGACACCCTCGATATTCGTGACTATGTTCCAGATACGAGATCCATCTGTACAGCGGCATTCGTCAAGGAGGCGGGCTCCCACAATTGGTTGAGTCCTGGTGACCTCCACGGCAAGCAAGTCAACAGCATATCCCGGTTCATCATCATAATGGACCAGCTTCTTCTGAAACCTGCTCACAATCCGTAGTGCGTAGTTGACCTCTGCAACTGTTTCGCGTTCGCTGTTAGATTGGGGTGCGTAGCCCTGTGAATCAATTGCCGATCGGAAGATATCCTCAAAGTCATCAATGGCGCTCACGAGATTCTGTGTCGCCTCCAGTTCAGCCACGGATTTAGCGTCTACATACGAGTACTTCACCTCATAGAAGAGGGCTCCGGCCTTCTTCAGGGCCTCACCCAATCTTCCGTACTCTACGTGAAATCGTAGCTTCCGATTGCTGACAACACTGTTTAGATGTCGAAGCGCATCTTCCAAGACTAGGATTCTGGCGTCTTTTGCTGTATCCAATATCGTTCACCAGGGATGTTCATGAGCGATTCAACTAGTTGCTATTCAAGCCATCTGAGGAGGCGCCAAGAAGTGATATAAAGCTAGATGAACTAACGCGTTCAAAGATACTAGTATTTGCCTTACGGGGTGCGCGGGTTGATCCAAGGGTTGTTCATAATAGCCGAAAGCGGGCTTTGTCTAATCAGCAAAACCTATGGACAAGCAGGAGAGGGCGGAATTGATGACAACCTCGTTGGAGGCTTTCTGCAAGCAGTAGGCTCTTTTGGTGAAGAGCTCCGTGGTGGAGGAGTACTGGAGGATATGTCCTTTAGGGGATTCAAGATTGTCCTTTCAAGACACGAGAAATTCATGGTCGCAGGGATGATCGACCAAATAGATGATAGAATCTCCGCGAAGGCAGTCCTGTCTGATGTCGGAAAGGAATTCGACAAGAAGTATAGTAGCATACTTGACGATTTCGACGGGAGTCTGGACCGCTTTGTAAGCTTCATGCCAAGGATAGATGAGATCACGAAGGATGGGCATGCTGCGGAGAAGAGGGTCATAGTTCCTGTTTTGAAGGGCAAGGTTTCGCCGATGCTAGTAAGACTCGGTCAAATGAGCCAGACCGTGTTCGATGTGGCGAAGAAATGTGGCGGCAAGATGACATCCAATGACATAGCCTACGAGCTAAAACTGCCGATCAAAGAGGTAGTGAAGGCCCTTCACACGTTGGAAGACATGCAGATGCTTGAGTGGAAGGAAGTCGGCTGAGCATCTGAAATCAGTCATGTGCTGCGGTCAGTCGTCATTGAGTCTGACCCATCTCGTTCCCTGTAGCGATTACTATCAAGCCTATGACTATCAGTCCAGGTGCTAGTACACCGGCGATCGTGTATGATCCATTGAACACTACATCAGCTAGGACATGACGGAGGGCATGGATCACTCTTCCCGCGAAGAACACGAAGAAGCCAAATCCTAGGAGGAAATTCGATTTTCGAAGGATTCCGCCAGATTGCCATGCAAGATACCAGAACAGCAGTGGAATAAAGAGCGCGTAGAGACCTCCTGCACCACCAGAAAGAGCCTGTCTCGTGAACGTGTCTAGAGGAACGAAACCAAGAACAACACCAATGCCAACGGCAGGGATGGCGAAGATTATCTGAGCCCATAACTTCCCGAATATCATGAATGCTGCTGTTGCTGAGAGTACTGCAAGTGCCATCCATTGGAAGAAAGCCCCTGCGCTCAGCCATGGAGTCGCATCTGGAAGTAATGGAGTAAGACCGCCCTCATACAGAGAGGTGGGGTCGGCATAGAAGTCTCCAACGAAATAGAAACAGCGGCCTACAGCGAGCAACAGGAAAAACAAGGCCATGGCAAGTTGGAACGGGTTCCGGGTCTTGCGATACCTAAAGAAGAGAAGGAAGAGGAATATGAAGAAGTAGTAGCCAACTACCAGGAACCATAGCCCAATGTGGACTTCTCTTATCGCCATATCGACGGTCTGCAACATACTACTCGCTCCTAACGATTCTATCTCCGGTCTAGCAACGTTCTTTTCCTTCGGTGACAAATAAGTCTATTCTGACTGCAGTTGGTGCGGTATAATAGGAAACGAAAGGATGGATACTCAGGTCCGAATATCTCCCGTGCCATGACAGTTACGGCGGGACGTAGTCATCAAGACCTGAATTTCTTGGGTCCAGTTTTGCTTTGTCTTCTGACCTGAATCCAATTCATGAATTCACCAAAACTATGAACATCACTGTCGATGCTAGAACACTAATTAGTTGCATGGAATAGTGGGTATGCACACTTCCGCAAGAATCTTAATCCATGACAGATTTATGGCAAGCTCATCGGGAACGTCAGATGCGAGGACAAAAGTGCATAATCGCTGCACCAAATCGTAATAGCTTCTTGACACATCCATAAGAGAGTTCAGGATGGCCTTGAGGTCTTCATCAATAAACGGATAGTACTTTGTGATAGTTCCAAGCGGTTTCATTCTGCTTCTCGCCCTCGAGAGCCATACGCAAATACAACGGATAAGGAACTACATGACCAAGATATATGTAATGATGTCGAGCGCATTCGTCAAAACGCAAAAACGTAAGCAAGATACGCGATACGTAGTCTTAAAAGACATGGGAATATAATACATACGGGTTGTATCACATTGTCTGATAAAAAGGAAAAAACAGAGAGAACCTCTCTTCGTGACAGAGTCTTGAAAAACCTAGCAGCAGAAGGATTTGAGGGAGAAGAGCGTGATGTCCCCGTGGTTGCAAGGATGAACAGACGTGTCGTAGAAACCCTAGATTCACTTGTGGCAGTTGGCATTTTCAAAAGCCGGTCCGAAGCAGCAGCAGCTCTTGTAGAGGGCGCAATATCCTCAAGAGAAGATCTATTTGATGACATTAGAAAGCAGGCTGCAAGCCTAAGCAAACGACAGGACGAAGCCATGAAGCAAGCACAAGAGGCCATTCTTGGAAAACTGGAGTAAAGCAAATTTTCTTGACTCAATAAGTGAAATCAACAAGATATGCACAATCGTGTTGGTTTTGGCAAACCGCAAAGCTACGATTGGAGTGCGATATGTTTACTCTAGCCCTTTTGCCTTTGCGCACCTGAAAGAAAACAGAAGAACCGCAATTCCAATTATAATCAGAATGATAGCCGCAATGAAACTGCCTCTATATGCATCAGCATTGGTTAAACCTTGACCTATGAGAATATCTGCAATTGGTCCCGCAACCAGCGTAGCTGCTATTCCCCAACTCAGGAAAAAGGTTGCATTGTAGTAGGCAAATAACCTACCACGATATTCTTCGGGTGCCATCTCCGCCACAATTGAATAGCTTGAGGCTTGTATTATCACCTGAGAGCCGCCTATGAGAAAGGAAGCAAGTAGAGCCAGCATGAATGACGGTGTGACAATAAGCCACGATATGGCAGCTATTGCCATTATAGTCCCAGTAACCATTACACGGTTGTCGTCGGTTCTCGCACTAACTGATCCTATAATTAGTCCAGCAAACATTGAGGCGATACTCCCCACATTGCTGTACAAGGCGATAGCCTCTCCTGAAGCATTGAATCCTGTAGGATCAGCTAGGAATAGACTGCTAATAATGGCTATAGAATTCCTTCCGAAATTAATGAAGATTAAAGCTAAAATGAATATCAAATAGCCAGTGCGCAATGCTGAGGGAAGCTCACTTAGAGAATGTTGCTCTGAGGATTCGCTCTCATCAGTGCCATCAAAGCTCTTCGCATTGTTAAGGCGAATCGAGAAGTAGACAATGAAGCTGGAGAATATCTGACAATTGCAGCAATGTAGAATATGATTCCACTGGCAAATCCCAGCCCGTTGTCATAGAGAACTCTTACACAACGTGCTCAATCGATATTCAGGTTCATTGAAGCCCAGCTAGAGCCATTTCCCAAATCGGAGTTTCAAAGGATTGGACTCGATCCGACAACTGCAGAAACGTGGGTACGGCTGATTGAGTACATGCAAAGTCAACCAAGAATAAAGGTGACTAAAATGGGGGCTTCCACATATATCGAGAAACTTGAAAACAGATACCTTAGCATGTTGAGAAAACGGATTCTCGATTCAAGCCTGTCTTTGAAGGAGAGAACCCAGACGATGGACGACTACATCAACGCACTTCTGACCCTTGAGAAGATTGAGGATGGAAGATTAAAGCAATGAAACGAAAGCTCATCCAAGCAACTCCTTCACGCGCCTAAGATAGCTTCCAGTGTCAGGGTAGGAATCTCTTGTCCGCAATAAGGACCCCTATCTCCTTAATTTGAGAAGAAATCCTACTCCTCAGAGTCTTGACACCCAGAGAGTCAGTGATATTGAGTGCGCTTTCAAGCGTCTCAAGAGCATCTTTGAACTGACTATGTTTTATGTAGAATTCGGACTTCAGCAATGCGGAGTACATTCGGAGGCCAGGCAACTCCTTCTCCAATGCAAAGTCCTCAACCTTGGAAAGCCATTTGCCTGGGACAGGCGCCCTGGCATCATCTGTCGATTCACCTCCTAATGCAATCTCGACTCGCGCCAAGTCAAGGAGAATCCGATTCTGATTTGTGCCTCTGGGAATACGCTCGGCCATTTCCCATGCTTTTGTCAGACGTTCCCGCGCAGCTAATAGGTTGCCCTTTCTTAGCTCAACAACTCCTGAAATGTGATAGTAGTTGAGTAGATGAACTTCTACGCCAGCTTTCATTATCATAGGATAGACTGTTTCCAGAAGTTTCTCAGCTTCACCAGTTCGGTCTTGCAGCGCCAACGACCAAGCTTTATAGTAGTACAAGGGGGGACTGGCAACAGGACCACAGCATTCAAACCCCCGGTTTATCCATTCCAGAGCCTGAACACCATCATTCAATGTGTTAAACAATCGAGAGAGAAGCATGTAGGTTGTGTCGGTGACGTATTTGCCAGCTGCCATCTCGAAAATCTCAGCATGACAAGAAATCGCAAGATCGTATTCTCCAACTGTTTCAAATGCAATGGATGAATCGTTCAGAACTTCGCTGATAAGAACAGGCACTCCTAGGTCTTCTGCCAGTTTGTAGAGCTCTTCGAATAAGATGATTGAGTCATGCACACTGACACACCTAAGGATATTCCCCTCATAAAGCATGTTCATGTACTTGTACAGTGGGTCGTCATACTTCTGGGCGAGTTCTTTGCCCTTTCTGACCATGACAAGTGATTCATTCAGATGCTCCTCAGCCGCTTTTGCATACGCTTCGAAGGTCATAAGCGCGGGTTCATAGCAGGTTAAAAGAGAATTAGCATCAATCATCGCTTTTGCCTTCCTAGTAGGCTCAAGAATACTTGGGACCTCACCTAGGGGATAGTGAAAAAAGGCGTGAAGAATGTGAAGCTCCACTACCATCCAATCGGCTATAGATTTGTCCAGTGAGCCCTCTATGGCGTCGACGACTGAATCATGGAACCATAATTGATCTCTCTCCATTGAATAAAGGTAAAATGCCCATGGCCTTATACACGGAGTATCTTTGTACTTGTCCTGAATTGCATCTATGAAATCTTCTACTCTACACCACCACGCATGGACTGCTGCGAGAAAAGCTAAATTGAGTGGAACTTCATTCTCAAGCACAAAAGCACTTAGACGTCCTACAAAATCGAAGTAGTTCTTCGAGTCCTTCATTAGGGAATTCAGGATGGACCTAGTTTTCTCATCCACAAACGAATAGTACTTCGTTATGGTTCCGACTGGTTCCAATCTGCCACGCGTCCTTTCAAGCATTTCGACAAGTCAAATGCTTTGGTTAAGAAACGAGACAACACATATATAGCGATGACGACCTTACTTTATACGCAATACGCGATACCTAAAACGTATTGCAGAACGAGTGCTGAAGTATGGAGTCGTATCTCGATCCCATAAAGTCAGTGCGCAGTTTAAGAAAAGGAGATTGAAGCACAGAAGGAGCTGTAATTAATGACTGAAATTAAGAAACTTACAAAAATCGCACTTATAGTGGATGCTGCTATTTTCCTCTTTTTTGGGACCATGCTTGTCTTTCTATTTGATATGACATTGAATTATGAGGGTTGGACAAATCCATTTCATGTAAGAGCTTTTGGGGGCATTTTGTATGTCGCTGCCCTTTTCGCAGTTATAATGCTTCGCAAAAGCGAATGGGAAGAGATCAAATTGGCATACATATTTTTGTTTAGCTTGTGTTTCCCGGTAATAATTATTGAAGCCTCAATATTAGCAGTGCTTGGGTCAACATTTATGGCTGTCACGGTATCTCAGATGATCTTCGATTTGATTATAATTTGTGCAAAGGTAGCTCTTGGTATTGTCGCTTATATGAGGCAGTAAGAATGACCCGATGTTTCAAACGACCACATTTATGGATGGAGAGGTGATTATCCACCTCTACATCTCTTTTTATTAGAATAACTTCAAAATACCGAAAGATGAGGTTGAAAAGGGTATTAGGAATGTTTTACGCAAGAACATGGTGCATTCTCAATAAGAAATGGGAATGGGATCACATCAAAGTGGCCTACATGGCTCTATTTGCCTTCATCGTTCCTATGAATATTGGGCAAATACCTACATTGGTTCTCTTATCACCGACTGCTGCCTTTGTTGGTGAGATGATGTTTGAGATTCCCCTAGAAGCTGTACTACTAATCCTTGGAATCATCGGATACCTAAAGCAGAGTGGATAGAGGAAAAGGAGGGGGGGAATCCTTCTTTTAGAGCGACTAGAAGAGCTTGTGCCAACCACGGGTTATCCAACCCCGCACCACTCATAGCCATAGCCGCACCTACAACTATCAGAATGGCCGGAACCGTCTGAGCCTTTATGTTCGCAACAACTTTCATGCTCTCACCCAAGCACATTGACAGCTTTTCATTTAATAAAGTCTTCGTTTGAATAATGTATACATTATGTATGCTCGTTTTTTAACCTTGACTAAACAGGGTTTTTGGGGGATACATATCTACGTTATGTAGTAGTAACGTATATCTGCGTATACGAGTTTGTTATGTCGTACTAACTGCTTGTTTTAGTCTATTCTGCATCCCGCGAAATCACAGAAATTTGACTCAGGAATATCTATGCGAAACCCTTAGTGCATACGACAAGACAACCTCTATATTGCTGGAGAGACGTATCTCACAGTGGTGGTTCCTTGAGTTCTCGGTCTGCTTGGAAGCTGAAAGCATCCGATGGCGCCATGATCGAGTTCCAAGATATCAGACGACTGGTTGGCAACCAAATCATCAGGTCATACCTCTTGGAAGGACTACTCTCAGGTGATCGAATAGTAAGAGAGAAGGCCATTCTGAGAGGGCCAAGGGACGAGTTCAAGGACTTTGATGACTTCTTCGTGATGTACATGACGTCGGAGAATGTAGCATTCAGGGTGCTAGTTGAGGCGAACGTGTATCAGAACCTCCGAATTGTGGGTACAGACAACGAAAGCCTGGCACAGAAGGACCCTGACTACATAGTTGCACTTGTTACAGATGCATTGGCTCAACCGGATAGATACCAAACCACTCTGCTGCTGAGTGATAGCTCGAGAGTCCGAGCTAAATAGAGAAAGCATGAATGAGATAGAGGGAAATATGATGCTCAAGAGATACGCAGACTGCCCTGTGTGCGGTCAGAAGACTGTTCTTTCAGTACCACCTGATGTTTTGGAAAGTGCCGCGAGATTCCCATTCACCATCAAAGTTGTCCATGAGGACCACTACTTCTACATCAACATTGACTCCAAGGCACATATCACGGACATTCTCAGTCCGGAGCTGGTGGAGTAGTCTATCCGATATAGCGGTCACTGGGGCTCTTGCCATCTTCCGATGGTGCTCCCTTCTGAGAGATCTCAGTCTTTGCCCATTCGATAAACTCCAGCACCTTCGTAACGTCATCGTCAAGTATGTCGAAAGCAGCCTTCAAGCCGACTAGAGAACGTATCTTCTCCAGAACAGTTCTAGCTGCACGATAGTCCATCTTGATCATGCCTAGAGTTTCGCCGAGCAAGCAGGCGCCTTCCATGTTGTACATTGAAGCGGCCCAAGCAGGAATGAACCCATTTGCACCATTCACCACGCCCTCCTTCGTTGCCACAATCCCATCTATGCCAGATATTCTTTCTAGAAGGACTGAGGAGCTTGCGGATACAAAGACACGAGGAGGATTTGGGTAGAGCTCGAAGAAGTCTTGGTAGCTAGTCTCGTAGGCCGCCAGAGCGAAGATCTCCTTGACGCCCAACGAGGTGAATTCTTGTACGACAAAGTCCGCGTATTCGAAGACTCCTCGTCCAGAAGCGGGCTGGAAATCGGCAGTCAGAATAAGGATGTCATGAGGCTCGTCAGGAGCCGCTTTGTACAGTGAAATCGAACTCTTCGGGAAATGACTTATTCCGTCTTTCACGAACACCCTGGGGGGAAAGTCGTCGGCAAAGAAATCCATGATTGGTTGAGCGTTCAGCACAGCGACTAGTGTTTCAACGGCGATTCTGCCAACACTAGCGATTCCTGGTAGACCCAAGACAGCCACTGGCTCCTTCAGTGATTTTTCCTCAACGTCAATGAATCGGCGCGTGTACATTGGTGCTCATTCCTTCCCAGTAGGACAAGCGAGTGAACGCATTAAGTCCTATCGGTGCATACGTTACAACCTATAGAAACGAAGGGCGTTCTGGGTCGTCGCCTCTGCAACATGCTCCATCGGCAGATCCAGAACTTCGGCAAGTGATTGGCAGCCAATAGTTAGGTTAGCAGGTTCGTTACGTGACTCGGTCGGCGATAGATATGGACCATCGGTCTCGAGAAGAATCTGCTCCAGAGGTACAATTCTGGCTGCTTCAACACGGGCCCTGTATCGATTGAAATTCGCTGGCAGAGTGATGTGCCATCCGTTGTTGGCGACTCTTTGAGCAACGTCAGGGGCACCATCGAAACAGTGCATCAGAACACCACTTGCAGCATGTTTCTCCAAGATTGCGGTTGCCTCTGCCTCGGCCTTTCTAGAATGAATCACCACAGGCAGATTCAACTCATTGGCCAGTTCTATGAACCTGAGGAAAATGGGCTCCTGAGCTTTCCGTTTGGTGGAGTCCTTGACCCAATGGTAGTCTAACCCAACCTCCCCCACAGCGACGATATTATCGGCGTACTCCCGGGTCAGTGATATGATCTCCGAAGCCAAATCATGTGTGACTGTCGAAGCTTGGCATCCTGCACTATGGTAAATGTAGCCGCTGTGCTTCTCGACTATCCCTAGAGTTCGTCGAAATGAACCTGGACCAATGGAGGAGGTCACCATTCCTATGAGTCCAGCCTTCTTTGCTCTCTCGATTACCTGTCCGACATCGTTCTTGAAGTGCTTCATATCTATGTGTGTGTGCGCATCAAACAGACGCATGAGCCGAAACACGCTCCTACAACAGACCCTAGACCTATTCGTCTGAGCCCTTTCTGATTGCCTCCCTCACATAGGAACCGAAATCAGAAGTCTCTCCGTCACGTTGTACCTTTATCTTGGGCTCTTCACCCTTTACTTGGCGTTCAATAAACCTGACATCTACTTGACTGATTGTCTGGCGAAGTCCCCGGTAGACTATTAGATAGAGAATTACCTCCTCAACTTGTTTCCCGATAGCTGGCTCACGTGTCTTCAAACCTTCGAGGTAATTCAGAGCATCAGCGACGAGGAATCTCCTCAGTAGTTTCTCGCGCTCAGCCGTCACTTTTGCCCTCTGCTCACGAGTGGCCTCCATCTCCTTCTCGCGTTTCATGAGCTGGGCCATCTTCTTCCGTCTTATCTGAGCCAAGTCGGGATCATCGTCAGTCAGAAGTACAACCTCAGCCTGAAAGCGCTGCGAATCCCAGTTAAGCCTAACGATGTAACCAGAAGTGCTATTTAGTTTCGAGGCAGAATCAGAAACGAAGACTCACGCTAGAGTGTTGAGGTAGGACGCATTTGACACTAAAAGAAACCTGCAATAACCTTTCAATTTCAAAGTCTGGCCATTCGTGCAAGCTTAGAAACGAGATTCTACCGAGGGAGGAGGTAGAGGCGAAATGTGTTAAGACAGACTTGGCCGTCATCTGCGTTGATGCTTACACCTCTTTGAGCAAAGGGATGGAGGCCGTGAAACAAACGAGCACTGATGCATTCTTGTGGCTAGTCGAGTCGGCTACGCTATTTGAGAACATCGGTGAGAGTGACAATGCCATCAAGGCAACTATCGATGCGATTGATCTTGCGGCGAGAGTGAATCGAATAGACAAAGGCTACGAAATCTTCCGTTATGCAAGATCAATGTTTGAGAATGGCACTAGCAGGAAGGACAAGCCGCTGTCTAACCCGAACCTGAAACAGAAACTCGTCAAGAGTGGCCGGCATCTACTGGCCGTGGCTCGTCAAACCGCAATGGGATTGCCCATGGCAGACGTGCAGGCAGAACTCAAGGCCAGTATCCTCACCGGAGTGAGTTTGAAGAAGGCTGATGAAGAGGCTCAGAAAGAGGAAGCCGAAAGACTAGTAATCAGCCACGGTAGGTCCCTCTATACAAAGAAATCAGGTGAATACAAGGAGGGAGCAGACACCTACCTGGCATCTGGGATGGTCAAGAATGCGATTGCGTTTGCCTGCCTGGGAGCTCTGGCCGACCTCATGTTGGGGCAACCTAAAGAAGGTCTCCAATTCCTGAGTGAATTCACAGAGGGTTCTGGCAAGAAGCAAGAGTTCCTCGCGAATCCTTGCTTCCAGTGGACCAAACTTGTATTCACTGGGCTTGTGAAAAGAGATCTGGATTCTATAGAGCAGGCAAGGACACGCTTCTTGAATATTCAGTGGAGTTTCAAAGACGACATGGAGTTCGCTAGACGCATCATGGAATCAGTCCATAGAAGAATCAGCCAGTGATGCGTAGCTTGGCAATGAAGAATCCATTTGAGTTGTGTTTGTCCGGGAAGAGCCTGAGAACCTTGTCTGAACACTCAAAGCCAGCATAACCCTCTGACCCCTCCAATGGGATCTCAAGTAGTTCGATATTGTGACGTGTCATAGCTGAGTCAATCTGGGACTCGCCCTCGTGCGGTAATAGGGAGCACGTCGCATATACAATCTCAGTTCCAGGACTGTCAACGTACGCTGCAAGAACTCCGTCCAGAATCTTGTTTTGAATAGACATCAGACTGAACAGAGTCTTCTTGTTAAGACGCCATTTGTAGGATGGGTGACTCCGCAACATACCCGTGGATGTGCAGGGGGCATCAATGAGTATTGAATCAGCGCCTTCTATTGGTGCCTCTACGGCGTCTGCTTGGGAGAATCTTACCTCATCATATCCAAGCCGAGTTGCACGCTTCCGAGCCCTCTCCAGACGGGCCGAGCTAATGTCGGTGGCATGCAGTACACCCTCCCGTCCCATTAGCTCCCATAGCAACTGGGTCTTCATGCCCGGAGCTGCACACGCGTCCCACACTCTCGTCCCAGGTTTCGGATCAAGTGCGTACGCTACAGCTACACTCCCCTTGTCTTGGACCAACACTTGACCATTTGCAAATTCAGGTTGGCCGAACAGTTTCTGAGCCTCACTATAAAGTCGAAAGAGATTCGGGATTCCAGACTCTGACTCGACCTTGATTCCCTTCTCCTCAAGCTCTTGGATAACGGTTTCATGACCCTCCAGAAACCTGTTCACTCTCAAGAAATAGTCCCTAGCCCCATTGTTGTGACACATGAGGTTGATTGCATCATTTTGAGGAAGATTCTCGAGAAGCGCGTCTACTAGGAAAGTTGGATGAGACAGGCGTAGGCTGAGAGCTTTCCTGCTACCTAGATTTCGGAGATATGATTCCAGGTCCAGTTCGACAGCGCGGATGGCGGTCTTTGCTAGATGAGCAGAGTCATCAAGGATTGTGCTTCGAATAGTACCAGAAGAGATGTTGGACCATCTCCCTTCGTACGTAGCGAGCCTGAGTAGGCTTCGGTCACGAACGCTAAGCTCTGAAACGTTCCTTTTCCCAAGAGCCTTCATGATCACGTAGTCAATAGTGTTGAGGAATCTCACGACCCCTAGACTTCTCGACTCTATGTAGCCGCGCGCATTCCCTTTGAGCAGACTGTCTGATTCTGCCGACCTCAACAGAACCCGCATGGAATTCGAAGTCCCCTCGAATTGCGAAAGGAGAGAAACTACCACATCTGCAGCAGCCCTTACGTCAAAGCCGTCGACTTCTGGACTCATCTTCGACTCAATCCTCTGACAAAGGATGCTTGATTCGTTTCTCACTCCTTGACGGGAGGCATGACGTTTGTATATCCGTTCAGGACTTCGATGCCATCTTGGTTCACTATAGTGAAGCTCATGCGAAGCAAGTTGTTCTCTTCGACCTTCTCAGTGGCTTCAACAGTTGCAGTAATCTCGTCACCTGGATAAACAGGTGCTTTGAAGTTCACCTTCATGTTGAATGCGAGTGTCCCAAGACCTGGCAACTGAGTTCCAACTACTCGCGCAACCAATGCACCGGCAATAGGACCATGAGCGATTCTTCTTCCAAACATGGTGGTTGCAGCATAATCGTCATCAGTATGAAGGAGGTTGTAGTCACCAGACATTTCAGCATACAAGGTTATGTCCTCGTCTGTGACAACCATCGTACCCTGCGCGGTTTCTCCAATCTCGATCTCTGCCAGGCTCTTGCCAAGTGTGAATCTGGACTCTGCAACGACAGCGGCCGCATCAGCAGGCTTCTGTTCTGATTTGACACCTTGAAGCATTTCAGGAGTAAACCTGAACATCCGAGCGAACCTCAGTAGGAGATCCATATCATCTGTGTCAATCTTGACCTTCTCTGCCATCATGGCTTGCATTGCGTCGAGCCTTCCAAGGAGGATACTTCTCCAGGTCTCCGAGTCAGTCTTCACAGTCATTGCCGGCTCAGCGGATTCAGTCTTCTCAACAGAGCACTTCTGGTTAGCAATCTTTAGGAGCCACGAATCCGCATCTGCAAAGACAAACTGAATCTCTGCAGTCACTCCTTCAGCACGTTCTGGCCGAAAGCCGTTCGGGATTGCGGCCATCATAGATTGGAAGTCGACAGATTCAACCTCTGGATGTGCGTCTTCGACTGCTTTGCCGCGTTTGTGTTCGATATACACCTCTCTCTGGATTAAGTACCGCATTATCTCAGAGGTCCCGCCACCAATTGTTCCTAGCCTTGCATCTCGATAGAAACGCTCGAGTGGAAAGTAGTCCTGAACATATCCTGCCCCGCCGCAGATCTGAATTGCGAGGTCACAGATTTCGACCGAAGCCTCAGTGGCGTATAGCTTGGCCATCGTTGCCTCTTTGGTGCAAGGAATCCCCTTCTCGTACATTCTTGCTGCGGTTATCAAAAGAAGTCGAGAGGCCCTCATCTTCGTCGCCATGTCCGCAATCTTGAACGAGATTCCCTCGAACCGAGAAATCGAACGCCCAAACTGCTCCCGTTCCTGGGAATACTCCACTGCCACTTGAAAGGGAGTTCTCATGCACCCAAGCCCCTCGGCTGCGATTCCAATGCGTTCAGAATCCAGTTCATCCATTAGGATGAGGAATCCCTGGTTGAGCTTCCCTAGAAGATTTTCGCGAGGAACCTTGACGTCTTTAAACTCCAAGTGAGATGCACGTACTCCCCTACGTCCCATCAGGCCAAAGTCCTGGATGACAGAGAAGCCCTTCCAATCCGTTTCCACAATAAAGGCGGACATACCACTACTGCTGTCAACATCGGGATTCGTTATTGCGAAGACCACAATCTGATCTGCAATGCTGCCGTTCGTGATGTAGCGTTTCTGGCCATTCAAAACCCAACACTGTGTGTCATCATCCCACACGGCCGAAGTTTCCATTCCGGCAGTATCGCTTCCGACTTTGGGTTCAGTGACTGCAAGAGCTCCGATCTTCTCACCGGTGGCGAGCGGCTTCAGATACTTCTCCTTTTGCTCTTCTGTGCCGAATCGCAAGATCGGGATTGCACTTAGAGTGCAGCTGGCCCCAAACATCATAGTGGCGGACGGGCATATAGCAGATATCTCCTCTCCTGCAATGAGCTGATACATGAAGGGCTTGTCAGAACCCCCGTAATCCTCAGGAACGAGAAGACCAGATAGTCCGAAGTCTCCAAGCTTCTTGAAGTAGGTGCGATAGTCGAAATCATCCTGCTCTATGAGATCAACTAGAGGCCTGATTTCTGTTTCAGTCCAATCCCGAACCTTTTTCCTGAACTTGATTTCATGGGCTGTATAGAGCATCTCTTCGTCGTTCATTATGGTCATGGGCGTTCCTCCGACTTCGTGCTTTCAGGAACCATCGGACCGCAAGCACCAAACATACCTGTGGGCCGCAGATGATGTCCTTCGAGTCCCAAGTCTCTTAAATCTGCTTAGATGGAGAATAGCGTCTGGACCAGCGTCGTAGAAAAGGGGCTATTCCAAACAGAATATATCGAACAGTGCCCAGTCCGGCCTTGACACTTTAAGAACCACATAGAAGAAGGCGTCGAACATGCGTTTCTTTGGACATCTCATCAAGGGTGAACTGTCTGGGCGGAATGGAGGAAGGGTAGGCATATTCCCAAACATGAATCGAGCCATTGAGTCCCCCAGAATCCTCCTCGCAATGGCCCTAAGGGAACAAGGTTCAGCCAATCGGTTTGCGGCCCGTTATCTGGGTGGGCTCCTTCCCGAGAGGACTCCAGAAATCAGGCTCCTCAAGGACTACATCAAGACACACGGGTATCCAAGCGCTACGAACGATGAGATAGATGACATAGCTTTCGCTGAGTATGCAATTGGGGGAGCAAGAGAAACAGCGCAAGCATGCGAGGAGGCGAAAAGAATCCGCCGCCTGATGCACAGAGAGCTTCACGATAACGGCGCAGGATTGACTCTCAGGGAACGTGCAGAAGGCCTCATACCCTTGGGCAAGAAACTGTGGAAGCACTACGAGGACTTCAAAGAAATCGGAATCGCGGAAGGTACTCCCGTGAAGCTCTTCGATTGGCAGACGCGCAAGATCTTCAAATCTCTCCACAGGGAGCACATTGACTTCGCCACCTCAAGGCTTGAGCCGGAAGAGATTCCCTGTAACGAAGCAGGCGAACGGACAGTGCTGTCACGGTACCCGTTTGGTGCTGTAGGAATCTTTCCACCCTATAACGCAGCAATCGGCCTAGGCGGGCTAGCGATTCTCAGTAGCTACTGGGCAGGAAATGCGAATGTAATCAGAACCCCTTCAAGGATGCCCCTGACAAATATGGAACTAGTATATGTTCTAACAGATGCGATGAAGGAACTTGATTTCCCAGTCAGTGCTTTTCAATCTGTCATTGGTCCGGCACGTGAGATCGCTGATTACATGATCAACCGATCACCATTGAATGCCATGGTATACTATGGCGACTCAGAAGTTGGCCTACAGTTGATGGCCCAGGCAACTCTGAGAGGAATGCATTTCGTGCCTGAACTCGCCGGAAGTGGGGCAAGTCTTGTCTGGAAGGATGTCGATATCGACAAGGCGGCACAGTATGTGACTCACGCTCGGTTCTTTGGCTCGGGACAGATATGCCTTGCAGCGAAGAGGCTCTTCCTGCATGAGGCCATTTTCGATGAATTCATGGAAGCATTGGTAGAGATGAGCAATCAACTGAAGGTTGGTCTACCAGAAGACTCGAATACTGACTTGCCAGCACTCGGTACTCGTGCCCTGTATCAAATCATCGACATGACAGCTGAAGCCTTGGGGAAGGGGGCGAAGTTGGAAACCGGCGGCTACAGGATGAATGTTCACGGTGAGAGAGATGACGCTGGTCTTTTCTACATGCCTACAATCCTGAGTGATGTTCCACTTGACTGCAAGATGTGGTATTACGAAACATTCGGTCCCGTCCTACCAGTCATGAGAATCAGCTCCTTTGAACAAGCCATCAGTCAGGCGAACAATACGCCCTACGGCCTAAGAACCTCTGTGTATAGTGATGACCCCGAAATTTGGCAGCGTTTCTTCGATGAGATCGATGCCCCAGGGATTGCAGTCAACACTGACCATTTGTATTTCGACGACTATTATCCTCATCTTGGGGGGCTGAAGACTAGTGGAATTCATGGAGGCAAGTACTTCTACGAGAGCCTGACATATATGAAGTACAGGCATTTTCCCGGTTGAGAACTAGAGGATTCTCTCATACATCTGAACCAACATGCCTTCCATCTGCTCATAGGGCGCGCCCCACGGGCGAAAACCGAACTTCTTCATAAGCCGTTCACCAGTCGTCTGCCCAACGAGTATGTTGCAGTAGTTCCTCTTGCATCCATTAGCCCTTCCATAATCCGCGAACTGCATGTACATGGCTGAGGCCAGACCTGTCCCTTGGCATATCGACCTGACAGTCTGGTGTTCTCCGAAAAGACCCTTGTCAGTAATCTTGGCCTTATAGAGACCAACAATCCTACTCTCTAGTCTGCTCCCAAAATAGTGGTACCCATTCCGCATATCTTCGAGAACCTGCTCTGCATTATACATCCTCTTCTCTCGCCATGACTCTGGGTACTCTATTGCCTGTGGCCATACTTCCCTGAAGAGCTCGGATATCTCCTCGGCGTCTTCTTCGCCGAACTCAACGATTCGGATTTCTTCCTCAGGTAAGTCTGACATTTCGTGTCCCTTTCCTGGAGTGTGCTGCCTTGACATAAACCTCTGCCTATGGACTGAATTGGCCATCATGATACACTTGCTGCCCAATCATATGCCTCTTGGATTGGAGTGCATCCACCACAACGATGGCATCCTGCAACTGTACTTGCTGGGTTTAGGTTCCACTTGTACAGGATGCGACCAACCTCTTTGTAAAGGCTGATTGACTCTTCAAGGTTGCCTACGTAGGTTGGTATGTAGTCGGCGAGCTGACTACCCTTGGCTGGCCGGACAGGCGCTACTATGGGAAGCACACCCACCTCAGCGAGCTCTCCAACGAGGTCAAGTGTTTGGGCTTTGTTCTCGCCTAGACCGTGTAGGAGGAAGGTGCTTACGTTCCCTCTGTCAAAGTAGTCGAGAGCATGCTGCCAGCTTCTGCGATAGAGGTCTAGTTGGCCATACTCATACTTTCCGGGAGTCATCTCTTCTCGAACCGACTCGTCTGCGCTCTCAATATGCATTCCAATTGCATTCGCACCCGCGCGTGCAACATCTCTGATGATTCCTTTTCCAACTGGAGGTTCTATCTGCACGCCAATTGGGATATCGCTGAATTCTCGGATTGCTGATATGATTGCAACGAGCCGCTCACCGCCCATATCCTCTGAGTTCGGGGGAGTGCCAGTTGTGAGGAGAACGTCTGTTATTACCCCTTCTTCTTCCGCCGCCTGAACCACCTCAGCTATCTGACTCGGAGACTTCTCCAACACCGTATCCCCCCTGAGATGGGATGTTGGGATGGTGCAGAACTTGCACTGCGTCCGACAGTCCCAGTATCTGCATGCTTGGTAGATGGTTGTGGCTAGGGTTGAGCCAGCATGAAGTAGAGCAATATGATGATAGGGCACCCCATCTGCTGTGGTTC
>Ga0209427_10001479_pt1 | contig 27069 bp, 21 predicted proteins | sample DeeMarSWOR136_30_FD_187465 | JGI IMG/M metagenome (GOLD analysis project Ga0209427, IMG submission 187465) | Marine sediment microbial communities from White Oak River estuary, North Carolina - WOR-1-36_30 (SPAdes) (version 2) | ecosystem: Environmental > Aquatic > Marine > Intertidal zone >...
ACTCTTCAACAACCTAGATCTCTTTGGAATGTCCTCAAATGTATATATTTAGCGACATATTTAATTTATCCCTGGGAAATATAGATATGTCGCATAATAATTAATTTCACGACATTTTGATCCAAAAAAGGGATTAAGGTTATGAGTTTGTGGTTGGTTGATCGTGCCTATTCTTTCTGAAGTATCTTTAGGTGGATTCCAGACGGATATTGAGGCGTTCTGAAAACACGATGAGTCGCTTTCTGGAAATCCTCTTCATTGGCCTGGCGAATATTGCAGAATTTTTGAGGATTCCGGTCGATGAGAGGGAACCATGAGCTTTGCACTTGGACCATGATGCGGTGGCCTTTCAGGAATGTGTGCAGGATATCTGGAAGCTCAAATTTCACCTCTGCCACCTGACCAGGGATAAAGGGCTCTGGCTTTTCAAAGCTGTTGCGGAATTTCCCCCGAATAACATCTCCTCGGATAAGCCTCTGGTAGCCGCCCATCCGCACATTCTGGGGATTGTTCTTCGGATCCGGAGCATCGCCGGGAAAGACGTCGATGACTTTCACCACCCAGTCTGCATCGGTCCCGGTCGTAGAGACATAAAGCTCGGCCGTGATGGGACCTACAACCTCGATATCTTCTGATAAGGGCTCACTTACATACACAAGCACATCTGGACGTGAAGCGGCGAAACGCTGATCCTCGACGAAATAATCCATGTTGTAGCTGGGACTCGGATGCAGGCTCGGCTGAAGGGTGTAGGGAACGGGCTTGGCCGGGTCACTGAGATATTCATCGAAACTGGTTTTTGTTTTGAAGGAATCTCCTTCGAACACCAGGCAGTTCTTTTCCGAGAAATACAGCTTCTTCTCTTTTGCTTGTATAGGTGGCCATGTGTCGTAGGATTCCCACTGGTTGGTACCAGTATCAAAGACATGTGCTTCAGGTAGGTCCAGAGTGCCTTTACCTTTGAGGTAGTAGTTGAAGAACGGAAGTTCAATCTTCTCCTGGAAATAGGCTCTTATCCCGGTGAAGAAAAATACTCCCATGCTCTCATCCCACCTCTGTATCATGTTCCATCCGCTGTGGCGCCAGGGGCCCATGACGAGCGTGTTCTGAAGGCCGAAATTTTGCTTTTCTATGGTTTTGTATGTTTGGAGTGTTCCGAACAGGTCTTCTGCATCATACCATCCTCCCACGGTCAGGATGGCCGGTTTGATGCGGCGGAGATGCTGGTAGATCGATCGCGATTTCCAGTGGGAATCATACGTTTCATGCGCCATGGCATCATTCCAGAGCTTGTTTTCCTCTTTGAAGATTTTCGCACTGATATTTTTCAAAGTACCAAGCTCGAGATAGAATGCATACCCATCGGGTGTCCCGTACTTAATATATCGCCACCAGAAGGGAGCCGGTTCCTCCCGATTTCGCCATACTGAATATACATAAGATGCGTAATGTGCCAAATAAAAGGCACCGTAATGGTGTCCGTCGTCTCCAAGAAAGGTATCGGCGCAGGGCGCCTGAGGCGAGACGGCCAGGACAGCGGGGTGGGCATCGATAGCAGCCATAGCCGCCGTGAAACCTAGGTAGGAGCTTCCCCAAACTCCGACTTTTCCGTTGTGGTTGGGGATGTTTTTGAGCAGCCATTCGATCGTATCATAGGCATCGCTGCTTTCGTCGACATCGGAAGAAGATTTTTTATCTCTAATGTAAGGAGCAAATTCATTGAATGTTCCCTCGGACATGGACCGGCCGCGGATGTCCTGGTAGACGAGGATGTAGTTTTCTTTGGCAAACAGGAGGGATGGGAAGGTTTTATGGGTGAATTGTTCGCCGTAAGGTCTGATTCCATAGGGTGTACGAACCAGGATTATGGGATGCTGCTCTGAAGAGTCAAGAGGACTGAATACTTGAGTGAAGAGCCGAATCCCGTCGCGCATGGGGATTTGATATTCCGATTTGTGATAATGTCTCTCGAAATATCCAAGGCGTTCGCAGCGTGAGGCCGGGTCGGCCTTTTCGTCGTCGAATTCTGCTGTTTTGGCTCCGTAGGCATCCATTTTAACCTTTTCGTTTCCGACATGAAACCTTGTGAATTTACCCCGGTCATCTTTTAAGAAAGTGAGGAGAAAGGTGCCATTGCTCTTTGATGTTGTCGTGAATTGCAATTCTCTGTCTGGTACCAAGTCCCAAACAGTCAGGTCACCATCTTCTTCGAGAGTTCGGAGCATTCCGTTTTTAAAATAGATTTGAAATGCGACTGTCGCAACATCTTGAATTTTTAATTCATAAACACCTTCGATTTCAGGATGTTTATTTTTTATGTCGTCCAGCTTTGTCTGTGGATATGGTAGACTTTGAAAAAAGAGTAAAACGAACAAGGCAACAGTGAGGAATAGGAGGAAGCGACTGATTTTATTTATCATAGCATTCTCCTTTTTTTTATAGAGTCATGTCTATGGACTCAGTCATGAGTTCTAGATTCGTACGCTTCGATAAACTTTCCTTCTTAATTGAAGACGTAAATACTCGAAAAAAAGTTCATTTAGCCGTTCTAGATATAATTCGGGGAATATCGCACTTCATTCAACCTTAATAGAATTATTCCTATAAAAAAAATTCCTTTAAATCCCCCTAATTGGATTGAATAGGATTCGAATTGACAAGAGCTATCAAATCAAGTTTATATTGGTCTTGAAAAAAAGTCGTGAAATAATTAATTTAACGACATTTTGTTCAGTGACTTTTTAAACCCAATCAGGCTCTTCATTACATCATCTATATCGAGAAGGCCAAGTTCAGAGTTCTTTCGTGGCCAAGAAATTTCCTGTAATGCTCTATGGTTTCTGAACTGTTAATTGTTATCCGGTTTCAGGTGCTCTACAAAATAGCGAAGAATGGCTAGGAGGTAGTACTTGTAGCTTTCCGGCTTTCTGTACAATCCATGGACTTCCTCGGGAAAGATGAGCAGATCATATGGCTTATCTGCCTGAATAAGTGCATCCACCATCTTCATAGTGTGAGAAAAGGGACATGCCACATCCCCTGTGGGATGTATAAGGAGTAGCTTTCCTTTGAGGCTTTTCACCAAACGGAGCAGAGAGGCTTTCTCATATCTTTCTGGATTGTTCTGAGGTAGGCCATAGAAGGCCTCCATCCAATTCCCCATACTTGTGTATGGATCTACATCAACCGGTGCCCCAGCTATTCCAACATGATAGACGTCAGGCGCCTGCAACATAGCCAGGAGTGCAGGAATACCACCATTAGAATAACCTAAAACACCAACCCGACTCAGATCCATATAGTCCCTCTCTTGAGCTAACTGTTTGATCGTAGCAACGTGATCGATAATGCTGAAACCTTGATATCCGCTCTCATAGAACGCCTCCCGGAACTCTTTTCCTCTATAAAATGTTCCACGTCCATCTACAATAAAAACAATGAATCCCTGTCGAGCCAGCGCTTGAGCATGCCGGAAGGCCGGATCTGATATAAAAATTCGCGGCACTCCATTAGTAGAGTAAATCCACTCGATAACTGGGTATTTCTTGCTCAGATCGAAGTCATACGGCTTATATAGGACGCCGAAAAGATCTGTCTTACCATCTGCTGCTTTGACAATAAACTCCTCCGGTGGGCTCCACTTTAGTTCTTTCTCGAGTGCATCAATATTAGCTCTGGACAATGTTTGTAGCAACTTGCCATCAGCCTTCCTTAATTCAACAATTGTCGGTTGGTTCATGGTGGAGTATGTATCGAGGAAAAACTGTTTCGATGGCGAGAATCGAATTGTTTGACGAGGATCACTCCAACCTCCTGTGCTCCAATGGTTGGCGGACGCTTCGGTCAATCTTTCTAGCTTCTGTCCCTCAAAGTTTATCCGATAAAGATGCTTATCGTAAGGTCGCTCTCCGCTGCCGCAAGTGATGAAATAGATCCACCTGGAAGCATTATCTATAGCAACAGTCCAGAGTACTTCAAGTTCTCCTTTTGTTAGTTGCTGAATAAGTCTACCATCCAAATCATAAAGATAAAGATGATTCCAGCCGTCCGCTTCCGATGCATGTATGAACCTCTTTCCATCCTGTATGAAATTAATTCCTCCCCAATACCAGAGAATTGGAGAATGCAAAAAATTTGTTTGAGTTTTTTCGGTGAGAACAATCCGACTTGAACCATTAAAAGGGTTAGCCGCCATCAAAACATATCTATTCGCCCTCCGATTTACTCTCCAGAAAAACAATTCCAATCCATCGGGTTTCCACTCACTTACCAGAAGCCAGGGGTCCGATTCCTCTCCTATATTTACTTGTAATTGATCTTCGGTATGTATATCCAAGATGAATAGTTCATATCGACGTCGGGGAAAACCTGGTCTTTCAAATGGTATCCACTCAACCTCCTCTGGTGTCTTCAACCAGTGAATGATGGGCATTTTTGGCACTTTCAGTCTATCCACTTTCCCAATGGCCAATTTAGAGCCGTCTGGTGACCATACAGGACGATATCTAAATGTCCACTCATAATCTTTGATACCATCTTTGGTGATCTGCACCTCACTGCCATCGGAAGTCGAGCGCAACCATAGGTTGTAGTCTTTGACAGTGGCGATCCATCGACCATCAGGCGAGAGAACTTCATTTCCCTTTGGGCCCCATAGTCGCTTTTCTCTTGCAGAGGGCTTAGGAGCTTCAGATATTGAGTAATTATTAAGCTCAAGAATAAAATCTTTGTCTTCTATATTAAATTCAACAGCCTTTTCCCCTTTTAAAAAAATGAATTTGCTAAAGGGGACTCCTTTGTACGGTGGTTCATGTCCCAATACATCTGCAATCGCCTTCCGCAATCTCACAGTTTCAAACAGCTCTGTTTTTTTATTGGCTGTCGGGTCTACTAGGTAAATTACAGTGTTCTCCGGAGAATCCTCAGAAAACCAGAAGCTGTTGCCATCTTCCATCCAATGTGGCTCGATAATCCCCCCTTTGATGTAGGATCGAAACCTCATGTAGCGAAGGTAAAGCTCCTCCCGTTCTGATTGGGTTGTCTCCTGTGCTTTTACCAAGGGTGTGACGACGATAAGGCTAGTGACCAATAAGGCAAATATTATCCTTATTTGCTTATTCATGCTTACCACCCCAATAAATCAGGACTCTTTATCCCCATCGATCTATCTTCTAATTTGAGATAATTGTTAAATGAAAAAATCCCTTTTTATAGCTTCATTGCATTCCGCGTTAATCCCTTATTTTTTTACCAAAGGGAAAGATTCAATGTCAAACTCTTCAACAACCCAGATCTCTTTGGAATGTCGTATAATGTATATATTTAGCGACATATTGCTCTTTAAAACATATGCTCCCTTATATTTCACACTCATTCTACTGCCGGAAAATTTCTAAATGTTCTGGAATAATGAGGAAGTCCACAGCGAAGAAGGACTAATTATTGAAAACCTTGTCTCTCAACTCGTGAATAAACTGTGCTCTTACCCACCAGATATCATTTTCGCGGCTGAAGAATATGTATTTCCCATCGGGGGACAGTGACGGGATATGACTGTGTATCGTATTGATCTTTGGTCCCAGACTTAAAGCGTCGCTCCAGGTGCCGTCTTCGTTTCGAAAGCTCACATAAATTGCACCGTGCTCGAATTCGCTAGGTCTCAAGGAATCGAAAAGGATGAAGCTTCCATCGGGTGAGACATAGGAATGGGCTTCGAAGGCTTCTGTATTGACGCCTCCGATCAAATCTCTGGGTTCAGTGAATCCGGCCTCCGTTTCCCTGAAGGCCAGAATATCCCTATTGTTCTGGTCTCTTCCCGAAAAATACAGATCGCCTTCCATCGAGGATGTGATGCAGTAGGCTTCATTGTAAAATACCGGCTGACTCCATGAATCCCCAGTCCTCTCTGTGACATAGGTGCCATCTTTGTATTCTGGATTCGAGCGGTCCTGACTAAAAAACAGGAACCTCTTACCGTCGGGCATCATGAAGGGGGCAAAGTCTCTGTGAGTGGAAAAGCTCGCCACCCGCGGTGTTTCCCAAGCATCTTTTCCTTCCCGACAAACCCAGATGGAAAAGTTGCTACTGATCTCCAGCCCTGCGGAACGGGAAAAGTAGATCTCCTTTCCATCGGGGGAGAAAGTGATCCCCATCTCAATAAAGTCCGGAGTTGAGACGATTCCAGGAGCAAATATAACGGGATTATCATCTGGGGGTGTCTCGCCGAGATAGGGATTCTCAGCTTTGTCTGAGATTTCAGGTTGGTCTTTCTCTCTCTCGGAACAGCTGGTTGTGAAACCGATCATGATAAGCGCCAATAAAAAAACAAGGCTTGCACTTGCGGCTATTTTCATGGTTTTACTCCTATTAAGCACTAATAATAAGAGGTGTTTTGCTTTATATTTATCATGCAGACAAAAAAATAGTCAATAAAGGAAGATAAATATATCGCACAAAGACATAGAAGATCGTTTCGAAGTCACCCTGGTCCCGTACTGTGTTCTATAGACGCTCGCCATGAATGGTTCTGAATGTGTATAATACCTCCAGCATCAAAGAACAATGAAGTGTATGCTTGTGGACCAGGGGTATGAACCCGGAAGCTGTCTGACGCAGATTAAAAAGGACCAGAAAAAAGCATGCGACGTCACCCTCAAACGCGATGGCAGTCAGTGGTCTCGTTTGATCAAATCAGCACATCTCTCGCGGCCGGAACATTATTTTTCCATTTACCAATCAGGTTGCAACCATGGCTGCCTAAAATGCCATTCCTGGGAATTCACTCAAAAAGCCACCGGTGAATGGCTCTCGGCAAAAAGAATCGGGTCGATCGCCAGGAAATACGAAAAACTCGTCACAGTCTGGGAACCTCGGGAAAGAGCTACCATGTGGCATGCCACAGATTTATGCCGGAGCTGTGGAAGCTGTGTGATCCATGGCACAAAGGGGCTGCTGTGCCCCGATATTCTCGAGCCAGAAAAGATTGTCCTCAGCCCCCAGGGCCTCGGCCCGGCCAGAAACATCATGGCCTTCACAGGCGGGGATTTATCGTGCTGTGTGGATTTCTACTGCCAGGCTGCCGAAGAGATCAAGAAAAATTCTAGAAGCATGTGGGTGCTCATCGAGTCCAACGGGTATGGTCTCACTCCCCAAAATTTGGACCGGTTGCAGGATTCAGGAGTCGATTCCTTCTGGCTGGACATAAAGGCAACCGATGAAGATGTTTACAAAAGGCTCTGCGGAACAACGAATGAGTGGATCCTTAAAACTCCTGCAGAGATCATCCGAAGGGGATTTGTCCTGGAGATTCTGACTCTTTTCATTCCAGGATGGGTGGAGGACGATCAGATCGAAAAGACCGCCCGTCTCATCGCTGAGGTAGACGATGGGATCCCCTTGACCATTCTTGCCTTCTTTCCAGAATACAAGATGAAAGATGTCAAACCTCCCACACTCGATGAAATGGTCAGAGAGTTCAAGAGCGTTAAAGAGATCGGATTAAGAAACGTCAAGCTGGGGAATTGCGGAGTTTTCGCCAGAAGCAGTGAAGACTGGGAGTGTCTGTTGCAGGAGGTAGGGAAAGAAGGGATTGGCTGAAGATGATTAGCGGGGCCTCTGGATTATTATACAGGGGGCGGAAAATGGCCCAACTGAGTGAGCCATGCGACATTATCCCAGGTAACCCAGGATTCGGCGATCTTGCCGTTCGCTACTCTATGGACGCCGATTATCGTCAACGTGAATGATTTATTGCTCGCAGGGAACGGACCGAATGGGCCCTCCTGAGCGGCCGTCGCCTTGCTGAGATAGGCGACCTTGTCTCCTTCCGCAGACAGGATCTCAATCTGCTCATTCCAATCGGGGCAGGCAGCTATGGTCATCGAATACATCTGTTTGAGTCCTTCGATACCCTGAATTTCCTGAAGCGGAGCCGGCATCGCCTCGCAGTGCCGAACATAGTCCGGTGCGATGAACCGCTCCATAGCGGCGGGATTCTTCTTATTCCAGACCTCATCCAAGTAATCCCGAACGATCGATTTGTTCATCTCCAGTTTTTCCATCTTGAGCTCCCTTTTTTCTTTTTAATATAACCTCAAAGGTTGTTGGTTATAATAGGATTTTATTTATCCGATTTTGATTTTTCGCTGAAGAGCCTTGAATCGAGGATTGATTTTGATCTCTTCCCTCCAAGCGAAGTCGAAGCGGTCCATCAACATCACAACTGCCGGAAAAAAATAGTCCCTTTCCTGTTCAGATTTTTCTAACCACTCCAAAGCCTCTTCCTGCCTATTCAGGGCAAGATACACCACGCACCTGGTCAGGGGAGTGACATATTTTCTTTTCATGAAACGAAAGTGCTTGAGCCCAGGCTTCATATAGATCCCAACTTTTTTAATTGGAGAAATGTATCGTTCTTGCTCTATCCTATCCAATTTCTCGAGAATTTTCTGAGCATCATCCCCTTGTCCTGCCAGGGCATAAGCAGCGCCCAACCAACCCATTGCAAGGTTCATCCCTAATCTGGCGGGTTTCTGCAGATACTCGATGGCTTTTTCAGGAACCGAGGGCTTTATCAAATACACCATCCCCTGGAAGAGATACGGCATCGGCTGATCCGGATCCATGGAGATCGCCTTTTCGATCTGTTCCCGTCCCGCTTCGACTTCCCCTGTTACACCGAGGACAACACCAAGGAGAGAGTGAATGAGGGAAAACAGAGGATCACACTCGATGGCTTTTTTCGCTGCAGCTACAGCATCCTCTTTCCTTCCAAAAGTGGCTGACATTTCAGCATACCAGCCGTGGGCCAGGGCATTCTGGGGATTCAGTTCGATACTGCGGAGAAGATATTTCTTCGCCGCAGGAAAGTCCCATTCATATCCCATGGTCATGAAGGCAAGAGAGGAATACGCCTCGCTGAGCGAGCTGTCGATCTCCATGACCTTTTGGAGCATGGCCTTGGATCTCGTGTAGGCATCTTTGGGATGGATATAGGCCCATTGACCCAGAATGTTGAAGACATCGGCGATACCCACATAGGGAAGGGCATAGTCAAGATCTTTGTCGATAGCCCTCTGATAAAAATCGACGGCTTTGATCATGTCGCCCTGATACCGCCTGTTAAAGAAATAGCGTCCTTTCAGAAAGAGATTTAAAGCATCTTTATTCGCAGTATGACGTTTTGTAATCTTCTCCCTGTCTTCCTCCAACACCTCCCCTTTGAGTCTATCTACGACAGCCATGGATATTTCATCTTGAATGGCGAAGATATTGTCCATGGTCCGGTCAAACCGCTCGGACCAGAGGTGATACCCATCGGATACATTGATGAGTTGGGTTGTGATGCGGAGACGGTTCCCTGACTTCTGGACACTCCCTTCGAGGACTGTGCCGACATTGAGGATCCTTCCAATCTCACGGATATCCACATCCTTCCCTTTGAAGGAAAAAGAAGAGGTGCGGGCAGCCACCTTCAAACCCCTCACCTTTGTTAGGGCATTGATCAGCTCTTCAGCCAGACCTTCACAGAAATAGTCCTGATCCTTTTGGGGGCTCATATCCTTGAAGGGCAATACAGCAATAGAATTATGAAATTCGCGCTCGTCTGTTAAGGGGATGTCTGTTTTCCGTTCTCTCGTTGTTCTTGTTTCTCCTTTGATTTCCTTTTCGATAGTGACCAGATCTGAAAGCACATCCTCTGCTCGTTGATATCTCTTTTCCTTATTTTTTTCCATACATCTGAGTATCAACCGGCTGAGGCTCTCTGGAACCTGCGCATTGAGTTCCTTAGGATTTACAGGGATTTCTGTCTTGTGTTTCAAGGCCACACTCATCGCACTGTCATCTTTGAAAGGCACGCGGCCTGTGACCATCTCAAAGATAATGACACCCAGGGAATAAAGGTCAGCACGCTGATCTGCTTCTTTTCCATCCACCTGCTCTGGGGACATGTAGTCCGGAGTCCCGATGATTGCTCCCTCCTCTGTCAGCGCTGAATCTTTCATCATGCGTGCGATACCGAAATCCATTATCCGGACGTTTCCTTCACGGTCGACCATGATGTTCTGGGGCTTCAGATCCCGATGAACGACTCCCAATCGATGCGCCTCCACCAATCCCTCGCATACCTGCTTGGCAAGAGAAACGGCCGTCAGAATGGAAAGCTGTTTCGATCGTTTCATAAAGCTCTTCAAATCCTCACCAGGAACATACTCCATTGTGATATAATGGATCTCTTCCTTCTTATTCAGGTCATACATCTGGCAAACGTTTTTGTGCCGAATCTTTCGTGCAAATTTCAGTTCGTTTCTAAAGCGTTCGATCGTCTTTTCATCTGCTGCGATCTCGGGCTTTAGGAGCTTGAGGGCAATATTCTCTTTTATCTCTGTATCGAGCGCTTTATAGACCCTCCCCATTCCTCCTTTTCCCAGCTCCTCGATGATCTGGTACCTTCTATCGAATGTAGATCCTGTGGCGAGTTCTTCCCTAGGTGCTTCAATGGTCTTTGTAAGATCAGAAATGTCTTCAGAGGGACGGCCCGATCGGGGATCTGGCCCTGCATCTGTAGGGTCTGTTCCCCGAACAGACCTCAAGAGAGTGCCGCATTCACCACAGAACTTTACTGTATCGGGATTATTGGTATCGCATTTAGGGCATTTCATGGCTTATCATTCCCATAACATCATCGCCAAAAAGAATATCAATTAAACCGGAAGGAGTCAATGAATGCTTCACGAATGCTTTCCGCATGTTGCTTTTTTTCTCACGAATTGATAATTTATTGCCGATGAACGTCGGGGGAGGATACGCATGAAATGTCCCAAGTGTGATGCCGTCAATCCTGAAACAGCCCGTTTTTGCCTCAACTGCGCTGCTCCTATCCCCTCCTCTGAAGATATTCCTGTCCGTACAGAAACCATAGAGGCACCTAAAGAAGAATTGAGCACCGGCTCCCTCTTCGCCGGCAGGTACCAGATCATCGAAGAACTCGGCAAAGGCGGCATGGGACGGGTTTACAGGGTGCTGGACAAAGAACTCAATGAGGAAGTCGCTCTCAAACTCATCAAGCCTGAAATCGCCAAAGACAAAAAGACCATCGAACACTTCAAGAACGAACTCAAGGTCGCCCGCAAAATAAGCCACAGAAATGTTGGATGTATGTATGAGCTCATGGAAGAAGGCGGCATGCACTTTATAACCATGGAGTATGTGCCCGGTCAAGATCTAAGGGGCTGATAAGACAAACAGATCAACTGACGACCGGAAAAGCCATCGCCATTGCCAGGGAGATCTGTGAGGGACTGGATGAGGCACACCGCCAGGGAGTCGTGCACCGGGATCTCAAACCATCCAATATCATCATAGACCGACAGGGGAATGCCAGGATATTGGACTTCGGGATAGCCCAATCAATCGCCGGCAAAGGGATCACAGGTGCAGGAGTGATGATCGGCACTCCTGAGTATATGTCTCCGGAACAGGTCGAAGGGAAGGAGACCGACCAGCGTTCGGATATATATTCGTTAGGGATAATCCTTTATGAGATGGTGACGGGACAGGTACCATTCGAGGGCGATACGCCCTTCACAGTCGGTGTCAAGCATAAAAGCGAAAGACCTAAGGATCCCAAGGAACTGAACACACAGATTCCCGATGATCTTAACCACGTGATCCTGAGATGCCTGGAAAAGGAAAAAGAGAAGAGATATCAGAGTGCGGGTGAAGTCAGTTCTGAGCTAATCAATATCGAAAAAGGCATTCCCACAACAGAAAGAATTGTCCCCGAAAGAAAGCCGCTCACTTCGAGAGAAATAACCGTCCAATTCAGCATAAAAAAACTTTTTGTTCCTGCGTTGGTAATTATGGCCATTGTCGTCGCCGGATTGCTTCTCTGGCATCCATGGTCAAAAGAGAAAGCAATCCCTTTGGCTCACTCAGGCAAGCCATCTCTTGCAGTTATGTATTTCGAAAATAACACAGGAGATGAGAATTTGGACCACTGGAGAAAGGCTCTTTCCGAACTCCTGATAGCAGACCTCTCCCAATCAAAATACATAACTGTATTAAGTGGAGATCGGATTTTCAATATTCTACAAGGACTGAACCTTCTGGATGCAAAAAGCTACTCTTCTGAGGATTTGAAGAAAGTCGCAGAACGAGGAGGAGTTGAAAATATAGTAAGGGGAAGCTACACCAAAGCAGTTGATACCATCCGTGTGAATACCATGATTCAAAGAGCTGACACAGGAGAACTTATTGGTACAGAATCAGCGGAAGGTAGAGGTGAAGAGAGTTTTTTCTCCATGGTCGATGACCTAACCAAGAAAATAAAAGCCAATTTCAGACTCTCCTCCGAAGAAATTGCCAGTGACATTGATAAAGAAGTCGGTAAAATCACCACGAGCTATCCTGAAGCATATAAATATTATGTCGAAGGAAGAAAATATCATCTCAGCATGGATTACCGCCAGAGCATCTCTTTTATGGAGAGGGCTATCGAAATAGACCCCGAGTTTGCCATGGCATATAGATCTATGGCTGCGGCTCACTCCAATCTAGGAAACAGGGAAGAAAGAACAAAATATCTCACAAAAGCTTTCGAGTTGAGCGATCGAGTTTCTGATAAAGAGAGATACTGGATTCAGAGCGATTACTACAGAATGGTCGAAAGTAACTATGACAAAGCCATCGAAGCTTTGAACAAATTGTTAGCGTTGGATCCAGACGATGATATTGCTCACAACAATATGGGATTAATCTACTCCAATTTAGAGGAATGGGATAAAGCAATCGATCATCTGGAAGTGTGCCGAAAGAATAAAGCGGAATTTCTTGGTTCTTATACGAATCTTGGGGGCTATTATGAAGCCAAGGGAATGTATCAAAATGCAAGGGAGGTTTATCGGGATTACATCAATAATTTTTCAGATAATGCCACAATCCATGGGTATTTAGCCAGCAATTATATTTATGAAGGGAAATACGATCTCGCCCTTGAAGAAGCGGACAAAGCCATTGCCCTTAATCCCGTAAGCTATGCCAAGGGTACAATTTATCATTTACAGAGTGATTTTGAGGCTGCTGAAAAAGACTACAAAAGTTGGTTGGAAGTTGAGCGTGAAACATGGCAGTTGCAGGGAAGAAGGTGGCTGGAAGTTCTTTATCGGAATCTTGGACAGTTTAATAAAGCAATTGAACAGGCTCAGCAGGGCTTAGAGCTTTCGGAAAAATTTAACCGGATTGTATGGAAATCATGGTTTCATGTTCAATCGGGATATAGCTATTTCAAGACTGGAAACCTTGAAAAAGCCTTAGATGAATTCAGCAAGATGTGGGATGTAGCTGTCAGGAACGATATAACAGGTCATCAGCATGGCGCCTTATACTGGAAAGCAAGGACATTTCTTGAAATGAAATCTATGGATGAAGCTGAAAAGTCTGCAGAAGAGCTTAAACAGCTTATCGAAGGCAGCATATATCCCAAGAACATAAGATTGTATCACCATCTGATGGGTCTGATCGAGCTAAAGAAAAAGAATTTTCCCCAAGCCATCGATTATTTTAAACAGTCTTATACTTCGATGTACGCACAATCAGATTGGATCGACACACATGCCTTGTATATCTATCCTTTGGGATTAGCTTACTTCAGGTCAGGAGAGTTCAATAAGGCTTTGGAAGAATATGAAAAAATAATTGCTATGACTACTGGCAGGCTGTGGTTTGGAGATCTTTATGTCAAGAGTTTCTACATGCTCGGTAAGATCTACGAACAGCAGGGCGACACAGCCAAAGCCACCGAGCATTACGAGAAATTCCTCGACCTATGGAAGGATGCTGATCCTGGCCAACCCGAAGTCGAAGATGCAAAAAAGAGATTGGCTGCGCTTCGGTCTTAAATTTCGCCCAGAGATTTCACAGATGAATAAAATCCTTTTTCCTCCATCATGGTTTTTCTGCCCGTATGTCAATCATCACTTTGCAGTTCTTTTTCTTATTGCAAATATTATGTCCATGCAGGATTATAAGAGGGGCAGTCGATGAAAACATTTCGTCAATGGATCCCGCTTCTGCTTTTGGGAATCCCAGTTCTGTTCACATTCACTCTTCTATCCGGCATAGAGAGATTGGACGGTCCTAACCCTCAAACCGATAAATGGCAGACCCTTGAAGGAGAATGGCGAGAACCAGACCAGTCAGAGAGCTTTCTCCGCCAAGTCCTGGATAAATCAGGGGCAACGGCTTTGTCCATCGCGGTCATTCAGGGTCCTTATGTCGTTTTCCAGCGTTCGATGGGAATCGTCGATAAAAAAACGAATGGGCTTGTCGATGACCAGACGGTTTTCCGTACTGCCTCTTTGAGCAAGCCCGTTTTCGCCTACCTTGTTATGAAGCTCGTGGACGAAGGGCTGCTCGATGTGGACAAGCCCCTGCATCAATACCTGGAACAGCCGTTTTATGAATATGCTGATTACGAAGACCTTAAAGATGACGATAGATATCAATTGCTGACAGCCAGGATCTTGTTGAGCCACCAGAGTGGTTTTCCTAATTGGCGCGTTATGAATCCGGATCGACGTCTTGATTTCAAATTCACCCCTGGAAAAATGTTCAAATATTCGGGTGAGGGCTACAGGCTTCTGCAGTTCATCCTGGAAGAGTTGACCGGCAAAGACCTCAATCATCTTGCTACTGAAAAAGTCTTCCTTCCCCTGGAAATGATCAACACGTCCTTTCTTTGGGAAAAGCGTTTCGACGGCAATTTCGCCGTGAACTTGAGAACAAGACTCCGCCGATTGATAGAAAGGACGAGAACCGTTCCCAATCCGGCTGCCTCCCTACTGACGAATACGGCCGATTACGCTAAATTCCTTCTGGCCATAATGAATGGTAAAGGCCTAAAGCCCGAATCCCTGAAAATGATGCTGGAGTCTCAAGTCGATATCACATCCAGAAGCCTTCATGCCCCCCAGGGCACCGATCCAGCGATCCATAAAAAATTTCATCTATCCTGGTCGATGGGCTGGGGAAGATTCCGCTGCCCCCGAGGTGATGTCCTTTTTCATGTCGGCTTCGAAGAAGGATGCGATAACTATGCTGTCGTCTTCTTGGACCACAAGATTGGAATCGTCCTGCAAAGCGTGATCACTGGACGTGAGGGTATAGCTCCCACTGTAGTGAAGGAACTTATCGGTGACACCTATTCACCGTTTTCCTGGCTGCAGTACTGATCTTCTGATCATCAACATCCTAGATCCCACAAAGCAAATTCATTCTATTTGCTCCGCTGGAAGAAATTTCTTCGGCGTTTCAACTCTCTTTGCTCTCCCGATCATCTCGAAATTTCCCCTTTACTGTAGAAAAATCTATCACCTCTGTTTTCAGCATAATAGACCTTTGTCTTTATTTGTCTCTTTACTGCCTCTTCTGCGTGAGCCCTATACTGAGTCTCGTCTCCATGCATGGGGAACATGACTTTTGCCTGCGGTGTAGGAATGCTGCTGGAATTCATTGTAACCTTTCACTTCTTAAAGCATATTATAATCAGAGAAGCTATCAAAGGTAACTTATGATCAACTTCCAAGATTTGTACAAATCCTATGGGCCTGAAGTCTATCGATTCGCTCTTTGGCTCGGAGGTAATCACATAGAGGCAGAGGATATTACCTCTGAGACATTCATACGCGCATGGGCAAACAACAGTAAAATTCGTACAGAGACGCTTAAGGCCTATCTCTTCACCATCTCAAGAAATATTTATTTACAGCATCAGAGAAAGAAAAAGCGTCAGGTTGTCCTTGAGAATATTCATCCTGATCCTGCTCCAGGTCCAGACAAACAGACTGAAAATCAACTCAAATTACAGAAAGTTCAGAGAGTTCTTCAGACTATGCCTGAGATTGACCGTGCCGCTTTTGTTTTGCGTGTTCAGCATGAACTTCCCTACGCTGAAATTGCCCGTGTCCTAAAATTATCTGTTACAGCTGCAAAAGTAAAAGTATACCGTGTTCGTAAAAGGTTGATCGTTACTTGTATCGGTAAGGAGGTTTATTAATTATGAAAATAACACGAAATGTCATTCTCGATCTGTTGCCATTATATTTGGCTGATGAAGTGAGCGCCGATACTAGAGCCCTCGTCGAGAACTATCTAGAGACCGACTCAGAACTCGCTAATGTCGCAAAGCAACTGGCGTCAATGGAAAAGCCGAGAGAAATTCCTGTTCCATTTTCTCAGAATGATGAAATGAAAGCCTACAAGAAAGCCAAACGGCGGCAATTTCTATACGCCATCATCTTGGCAGGAGTGTTATCCATACTGGCAATTACTGTATTCATGTTCTTTTTTGGCTCATCATAATGTCTCTTGTATTATTTATCGCGGCAGGACTGACTCTTTTCAATCCCATTCAGGCGTCCACCTTGCCGAACGAAGAAATTGAGGGTATCTGGCAGGGAACTTTGAAGTTCTCTGGGATCGAGCTGCGAATTATTTTCACTATTTCCCGAAGTCCAAAAAACACACTCGCTGCTACCTATGATGTACCGGAACAGAATGTGACTGATGTACCGGTTGATGAAATAACTTTTATCAAAAGAAACTTGCGCCTCGAAATAGTCCCTATCGAAGGCGTTTTTAATGGAACGCTTTCAGAGGATGGGGCAAAGATTGACGGGAACTGGACACAGAGCGGTATGACGCTGCCACTTGTGCTTGAACGCACCTATACAAAACTTGAAATCAAACGTCCGCAGGAGCCGAAGGAACCGTTTCCATACAGGACTGAGGAGGTATTTTTCAAGAACTTCGATGCCGGGATATCACTAGCAGGGACCCTCACGTTACCCCCTTCAGAGGGAACATTTCCAACAGTCCTCCTCCTCTCCGGTTCCGGTGCGCAAGACCGTGATGAGGCGGTTTTCGGTCACCGTCCTTTTTTAGTGTTGGCAGATTATTTAACCCGAAGAGGTATAGCCGTTTTGCGTGTCGATGACCGGGGAGTCGGCGGTTCGACCGGGGACTTTGATAAAGCTACAGCCATGGACTTCGCTTCAGATGCTATGGCCGGAGTAACCTATCTTAAGAGCCGGAAGGAAATCAATCATGAATCAATCGGTCTGGTCGGCCACAGCGAGGGAGGCATGATCGCATCAATGGCGGCTGTTCACTCGTCTGATATAGCATTCATTGTCTTGATTGCAAGCCCTGGTTTGGCCATTAAAGAAATGGAGCATTCAGATCGGGCAAGAACTTTAAAAGCAAGGGGTGCAAGTGACGACCTTATCGTAAGAAACCGGAACGTGCTGAAAAGCCTGTTTAAGGTGATAAATCAGGAAACTGATAGTAAAGTCATACAGAATGAATTCACTTCGATAATAACGGAATTTTTCAAAGGATTAAGCGAAGAAGAAAAAAAGATAACAGGGATATCTGAAGAGAATCTGAAAGTCCATATTCATAATGAGTTTCAGAGGTTGCACTCGCCGTGGTTTCGTTTTTACTTAAACTATGACCCGGGAACAGCATTACAGAAGGTTACATGCCCTTTACTTGCCGTTAACGGAGAAAAGGACGTACAGGTAACGCCCAAAGAAAACCTGCGGGCAATAATAGAAGCACTCAAGGCCGGAGGAAATAGGAATTACACCGTTAAAGTACTGCCTGACTTGAATCATTTGTTACAGACTGCTGAGACGGGAAATATTTCTGAATATGGAAAGATCGAAGAAACCATGTCACCAACCGCTTTACAAATAATCAGTGACTGGATTCTGGAACAAACTGAAATCTGATCATCTCTTTTTCCTTTTTGGGGCCAGACCAAGATTTTTAATGTTTATTGTTATTTAACTCACGATCTTCCCTTTATTTCCACTAAGACAAACATATTAGGAGTCTACTGATTAAACTTATGAAGAGAGGGAATCTCACCCTATTATTTGCTTTAATGATTATTGAATATACAATAACTCGAACCATTCAGCATCCATGGTGGCCTTGTATTCTCCTGCGGGCCACAAGGGTGTTTCCTTTGCCTTTGCCTCGATTTTCCATGTTCCGATCCAAAAACCGAGCTTCTTTTGCTCGGGGCTGGGGGCCGGTTCCTGGGCCAGTGCGTAAGCACCCAGAAAAACGAGTGCACAAATCAATACAAAAGCCATGCGTTTTGTCATCCCTAAGCCTCCCTTTTTGCTCTGATTTCATAATGCTGTGATCGTTCATCAAAGCGGGAGAGCACTTCTCTCGCCTTATCCGGGACAAAGGCAGCTTCATAATCCTCTCCTGCAAACTCACAGACAGCATCTAAGGAATCAAACAGCATGATCGTGACGAATTCCATTTCTTCACCGACTTTGCGGCGAAGCAGTTGAATACTTTTAAAGCCACGCATATGCCGATTTAGAATGCCGACGAAGATCTCCTCTTTAAGCAGCGCCTCATATTTGTCTGCGTTTCCGAGTGTTGTCCATCCATGCCAGATTCGACTTATCATAGGATACATTCCTCCTTTCATACCTGAGTTTTCGTGGCTTCAAGCTCTTCCGCTGCTCCCCTGCCCTGACAGCCAACCATAAAGAATAAACCTTCTTTTTTGCCTGTGATAAAAACCAGAAAAACTTAAGTTAATAGATATTCAATTCGACAAAGAATGTCAATTCATCTGAGAGGCAGATTATCCACTGCGATAAGGATTCGGTCCCAACTCTTTGATTTTTTTCGTCATTTCCTCGGCAACTTTTGCAAATTTGGGTCCCTCCGAGGCTGAAATCCATTCCAACTTGAAGCGTTCCTCCTCCAATCCAAAATCCTCTAACATGAGGGTAATGGCCTCGGCTCGAGATTCCGCTCTTTTGTTGCCTTCCTGATAGTGACAATCCCCCGGATGACACCCGCAGACGAGGACTGCATCGGCATGCCCCTGGGTAAGTGCGTCTATGATAAAATTCGGATGCAGCATTCCGGAACACATGCAGCGAATCACATGGACATTGGATGGATATTGTATCCGTGCCGTGCCGGCCGCATCGACAGCCGCATAGGAGCACCAATTGCAGCAAAACGTAAGAATGATAGGTTCAAAATTTTCCGACATCTTATTCTGCCTCCCTCACAGATTGAATCATCGTATTGAAGAATTCAGGCCTGAAATGATTGACGTAGATTCCCTTCTTGGGGCAGGTAGCCATGCAAATTCCACATCCCCTACAGATCGCTTCGTTGGAATCCACGGTCTTTTTGACACTACCATCATGCCGCATGTACTCGATCAGCGTCAGTGCCTGAGCAGGACAGGGTTCAATGCAGTAGGCACAACCATCACAGCATTCATCCACAACGACCGATACAGTGGGAGCCTTGATCAATTCCTTTTTCGAAATGATTCCTGCCACACGTGAGGCAGCTCCTTCTCCGTCAATAATCGACTCCAGGATGCCCATTTCACCGCGTGCCGATCCGCATTTGAACACACCATCGGTGTTGAAATCCAAAGGATTGAGGATGCCGAGCATCCCTATAAAGGAATTGTTCTCATCTCTGGTGAGGATTAAATCCTTCTCATAGTCCTTTTCTGATGAATCGGCTCTCATATTGGCATTTGTGGCGATGACAAGAGAACCTATCTCAATCTCTTCCTTTGGACTGGAGTTAACCAGGTTGGCTAAGTAATTTCCGATAAATCCTGCCACTCCGGCTATTCTTGTGTTCGAATACACTTTTACGTTTTCGCTCCTATGAAGTTCCTCTATAAGAGCCTTCATATACGGACTGTTGTTTCCTTTGACTTCATCCAAGCTTTTTTCTCGCTCAACCAAATGAACCTGAAAGCTCATCTCGGCGAGTTTTAAAGCACAGGCAATACCACTCGGTGTCCCACCCACCACCAGACAGCTTGAAGTGACTGGAACATGAATCGGGTCTAGAGGTTCGAGTAAATTGGAACGATTGACACCCATTCTCATCAATGTCTTCGCCTTATCAGTCGCTATTTTCGGGTCCTTTGAGTGCACCCAAGTGCAGTGATTACGTAGGTTGACAACCTCTAAAAGATAGGGATTCAAGCCCCCCAATTCGGTGTGAAGCTGGAAGAGCGGCTCATGGGTCCGGGGAGAGCATCCTCCCAACACCAGCCTGTTATATTCCTTACTCTGCAGCAGTTCTTTGACCTTGACCCCATCACAGCCGAAGGGAGTAAGCTCGACATGTTTGACATGAGGCAGTGACTGGGTGTATTGGGCTAGCTCATCGATATCCAGGAGTCCTTCAATGTTTTTTCCACAGCGACATATGACCACAGCTACCGAAGGCTCATCTACTGATGTTACGGGGAGATGTTCCTTTTTTGGGGGGGGCGTGATTTCTGTATTCCTTTCCGATTCCAGAAGGGCTGCCGCATTGGCCGCTGCCGCACAGGACTGGACGATCGCGTCATCAATCCCCTTTGCCTCCTGGAAGCTTCCACAGATAAAAATACCGTCACGAAGGGTACGGAGAGGATGAGAGTCTCCCTTCTTTTTCTGAACAAGTCCCGTTTCATCCAGAGTAAATCCTATTTTCTCCATAAGATTCTGAGCGCTCGAAGTTGGAGCCATAGGTGCGACAAGAACTGTCATCTCGACATCCAGCTGGTTGTCTTCTTTTCCATCTTTTGTATAAGAAATGGAAACATTGCCATCTTTTCCTTCGGAGACAGAGGTGCACTCTGATTGAATGAACTGAATGGGGCTGTCTTTACCCATTTGATAAAATTCTTTATAGGAATTTTTTGTAAGGTTCAGATCCGCATAGAGAATGGAAGCCGAGATATCCGGATTTCTTTCTACAGTTCCCAACGCCTCTGCGATGGCGGTCAAAATGGCATCAGGTGAAGAGCCGTCGATGACAATCCATGCAACGGATTGAGGTTCTTTGCCGTCATCCCGTTTCACAACACCGCCAGTCGGGCCAAGTCCTGAAAGCAGCCTTTCATACTCGATGGACATGAGTACGTTCGGAACTTGACCGTATCCGTAGCTTTCCGACGCTTCTGCGGTTTTTTCATCCATGCCCATGGCCAGGATGACTGCGCCGACATTCAATTCAACTTCCTGGGGTTTTTGATCGAAATCGATAGCATCCGGAGTGCAGGCTATCACGCAGGGCGGCTGTTCTTTATCTCCACATTTTCCTTTCACCAGGTAATCGCATTTATCAGGAATAATGATTGCTTTTCTTGGCGGGAAGGGTGAATAAAAAGTTATGGCTTTGGAGACACTCCGACCAAAGTTAAATTCCATGGGAACGCCGCCCACAGGACAAACCGGGAAACAGTCCGTGCAAGCTGTGCATTTCATGGGATCCACATACCTCGGTTTTTTGGTCACCTTGACTTTAAAATCTCCGGCAGTTCCCTCGATATCTGTCACCTCCGAAAAGGCTAAAATCTTGATATTGTCGGGATTGCTGGTCAGCTCCAGCATGCGGGGTAGAATGGTGCAGGTTGAACACTCGTTGGATGGATACATCTTATCGAGTTGGGCCATTTTACCGCCGATCGTAGGCTTTTCTTCCACAAGAAAAACCTTGAAACCCTGTTCAACAAGTTCACTCGTAGCCCTTATTCCTGCGGGGCCGGCCCCGACCACAAGTACTGATCCTTTCATAACGGTTGACCTCCTTCTTCCAGGACGATTTCTGTGACGATTCTTCGGGTGTAAAGCAGATATTTTCCTTCTTCCTCCAGCTTTACCACTTCAAAATCATCCTTTAGGTAAGATTTCTCTTTTTGCTCAGCCTCTGGGTCTGTCGCATAAACCTTTTTGTCCCACATAAATTTTTTTCCATCATATCTGATGGTCAAATTTGCCATCACTTCACCTCCTTGTTATTTTAGATTTTCCTGTATGACACACCGAATCATCCGGTGAGCTTCGAGGAATTTAGGATTGGCCAGTCGATAAAAAATCATGCGGCCTTGACGTTTAGAAATCACAACGCCCCTGTCTTTCATCAGACGCAGATGCTGAGATATGGCTTGAGAAGAAAGGTCTAACTCTTTAGCGATTTCTCCGACGGCCTTCTCCCCTTCACCCAAAGACCACATGATCATCAGCCTTCTTTCGTTACAAAAAATACAGCAGGTTTCGGCATGTTTTTTGAACAATTCCAACTCCGATTTATTCACTCTTTCCTCCTTTTTGCATCGAAACGAACAATATGTATATATGTTCATACATTTAGAGATAAAGACTAAATCAAAGAATTAGTAAAGTCAAATATAAAATCTGAAAGCAGCTGCCCTCCCCCATTCCTGTCGAAATATTTTCTCGCGGCTCTTTCTGAGACTGCAGTTTGAATTCCTTCTAACACAGTGTTCATACGCATACGAACAAAACCAGAAAGCATTGCTCTTACACATGTTTTCAAATGACAGCCTCCTGTGTTATCATTTCTGGTTCATACTTCAGAAGCTGAATCATGGTTTATCGGAATTTCTTCAACCGATTGCTTCCTATTTTATTATGTGTCGTTTTATTTGGTGGAGGATCCTGGGCAGAAGACCGCCTAAAGGAACCTCAACAGAATAGTGTCACACCTCAAGATACAGAGGGCAAACGGTCTATCACAGCCGTCCGGGCTGAAACTCCCTTGAAAGTGGACGGTTGGTTGAACGATCCCGCCTGGCAGAAGGCCCCGTTTCAAGGTTATTTCACCCAGCGCGAACCAGACGAGGGAGCACCAGCATCCGAGAAAACAGAAATCGGATTCCTCTATGACGAGAAGAATCTATACATCGGCGTCAAGTGTTTCGATTCTGAGCCGGACAAGATTATCGCCAGAGAGATGCGGCGCGATGCCCTAGTCGATGATGACGACTATTTCGAGATGGTGCTGGATACTTATCACGATCATCGGAGTGCTTACTATTTCATAACCAATCCCTACGGATCCAAGCGCGAAGCGCTCATGGCTAACGAGGGCCGGGACTACAACCCAGCCTGGGACGGTGTCTGGTGGTGCAAAGCGAAAATCACCGAGGAAGGCTGGTTCCTCGAGATCGCTATCCCCTGGAAAACGCTGAGGTTCGCAGAGGAGGGCTCATCGACATGGGGTTTCAACTGCGCACGGATGATTCGCAGGAAGAATGAGCATGTCTACTGGCAGCTCATCCCTCGTGAGTATGGAAGAAGAGCTGGCATATTTCGTCTCTCCGAGGCAGGAACGCTCCACGGCATTGCTGAGGCACAAATGGGAGGCAACCTGGAACTAAGGCCTTATTTTCTGGGGGGTATGGAAAACGATGCCAACACCAATTTCACCACGGATCGTCTGGGTGATATCGGGTTGGACGCAAAGGTTGCACTCACCGCCAACCTGGCTCTAGACCTCACATTGAATACAGATTTTGCTCAGGTAGAAGCTGACCAGGAACAGGTCAATCTGACACGCTTTTCCCTTTATTATCCGGAAAAACGAGAATTTTTTCTGGAGGGAGCTGAGATCTTTGCATTCGGCGGGAGCGGGGGGTTCCGCTGGCATATGGGAGGCGGCGGCGGATCGGAGATGGATCTCTATTACAGCCGCCGGATTGGACTTGTGGATGGCCGCGAGGCGCGGATCCTAGGCGGTGCAAAAATGGTCGGAAAGGTCGGCAAATATCAAGTCGGCATGATGAATATCCTGACCGATGATGTCAGTTATCCAGAAGGAGATTTAACGACCACCATCAACGCGTCAAACTTCACTGTGGTTCGCCTCCGGCGCGATATTTTCCAGCGTGCTACCATCGGGATGATGTTCCTCAACAAGGAAGAATTGAATTCCCCACGATATAACCGTTCTCTAGGACTCGACGGCAACATCCCTCTGAGTCTTTACTTCACGTTGTCTGGCTATCTCGCAGCTACTTTCGGACATGAAGAAACCGTCGATGGACAGCCCATCGACATGAACAAGAAAAATTTGGCTGGCAAACTGAGTCTGGATTATAACAGCGATCTTTGGAGAGCATCGCTCTCTCACCTGGATATCGGAGCCCGGTTCAATCCGGAAGTGGGATTTATCCGGCGGACGGATTTCCGTCTGACCAACGCCTCGATTGAATACGCTCCTCGACCCAAACAATCCTCGGTCATCCGACAGTTCGAATATCAACTGGAAGGCAGCTATCGTTCTGACCATGATAACAGGATGTTAGACAATGAGGTACAGGCATCCTTTTCCATCGAATTCCAAAATAGCTCACGCTTCAGCGTCAATATCCAGAGGAAGAGCGAGTTTATCGATTACGACTGGGAAGTCCGTGAGGGTTTCCTCATCCCAGAAGGAACCTACACAGGCTTCATGTATTCTTTGAATGCACAGAGCGACAAAAGCCGTGCCATCGCCGGTGGAATCAACATCAATTACGGAGGTTATTACAGCGGCGACCAATTGAGCTTCGGTCTTGACAGCACCATTACCCGCATCCGGCGGCTGAGGATAGAGCTGGACTACAGACATAACTACATCAGTCTCCCTGAAGGAAGTTTCCGCACCAACACGTTAGGACTACGCATGATTTACTTTTTTTCCACAGACCTGTATCTGAAAGCCTACCTACAGTGGAACGACGATAAATACTACAATGCAGGAAGGGAGAGGGTGGTCAGCGATATTCTGCTGCGGTGGATATATAAACCGGCCTGCAGTCTCTATGTGGTCTACAATGATACACGGCTTGTCGGACCCGGCAGTGATGAGATCGTCAACCGGACATTGATGGTCAAGGTCACTTATTTCTGGCGCAAGTGACACCATAAGAAAATACGGAAAGCTCAGAGTGGCAGCATTTCCATAAATTCATCTACTCATACCGCAGCGAATCAACCGGGTTTGCAGTGGCGGCTTTGATGGACTGGAGGCTGACTGTCAACAGGGCAATGACCACGGCAATAATTCCAGAGAGGATAAAGACCAACCATCCGATATCACTCCGGTAGGCAAAACTCTGCAACCAGCGATGCATGGTGTAGTAGGCAATAGGCCAGGCGATGATATTAGCCAGAAGCACCCAGCGGGTAAATTCCCTGGACATCATCAGGATGATTCCGGGAACAGAAGCTCCCAAAACTTTCCTTATGCCGATCTCCTTGGTTCGCTGTTCTGCGGCGAAGGATGCCAGTCCCAGCAGTCCCAGACAGGCGACAAAAAGAGCAAAAAAAGTGAAGATCGTGAAAACACGGCCTGTCCGTTCTTCGTTCCGGTACTGATCATTGTAGATGGTATCTAGAAAAGAAAACTCGAATGGCGTTCCTGTCATGATCTCATCCCAGGTTTTCCGGATATGCGTCATGGTCTCAGGGACATTATCGGCATGGATACGTACAGACACAAAAGCCTCCGGCCATGGACACGTGCCATGAAGCATCACCATTGCCAAAGGCTTGACAGGCTCATGAAAAGATTCATAATGAAAATCCTTCACGATACCGATGATGTGAAACCACTCATTCCCTTCCCCCATCCACATAGAAATCCTTTTATTCAGCAAGCTGTCCACGCCCAGCTCTCGGGCTTTGCTTTCGTTCAAAATAATTGCCTGTCCGTCTGTAGTTATCTCCTTGAAAAAAAAACGGCCTTCAACCATTTCAAGCTGCATAAGATTCAGAAAATCCTGGTCCACGATAAAGACATTCGTGCCGCGCCAACTCTCTGTGCCTTCTAAATTGCATCCCAAGTTGGTGAATAAGGTGCCGGGAACACTTGAAGAGGCCGAAACCGTCACGACTGCTGGATTGCGCAGCAAGGTCTCTTTGAGCGTCGATAATTTCTGGCCCAGCTCCTCAAATGTTTCTATGACTACGACATGGTCCCGGGCAAAGCCCAGATTCCGACTCTGGACAAAGGCCATCTGTTTTTGAACGACCAAGGTCCCCACTAAAAGAATAATCGACAGAGAAAATTGAAAGACAACGAGGATGTTGCGCAGGACCGAGCTTTTCAGTCCCTGGCTGAATCTTCCTCCGAGTACGGCCACGGGCTTGAATGAGGACAGGAAAAACGAGGGATAGAGACCTGCCATAACACCGATCAGCACAGCCAAAGCCACAATTGCCAGAAGACCCAATGGATTTTGGATATATTGGAACCGCAGCCAGGGCTTTCCGACGAGTTGGCGAAAGGCAGGTAATAGAATTCGGATGAAGATCAACGCCAGGATCAGGGCTATAAGGCTCGTCAATATGGATTCCATCAAAAACTGGCGGACGAGTGATGTCCGTGTCGAGCCGACGGTTTTGCGGATGCCAACCTCCCGGGCCCTGATGGTCGACCGCGCCGTCGAAAGATTGGTGTAATTGACAACAGCAATAAGGAGGATGAAAACGGCGATGACAGAGAAGAATTGGACATATGTCGCGTTTCCATTGGCTTCGAATTCCCAGAGTAAATGGGATCTAAGGTGAATATCTGTCAAGGGACGTAAAGAAAATTTTGTGTAATTTCCTTTTGCTCGAGTGGCTTCATATCTTTCAGCAGAATCGAACATGTAATTTTTGACGATATCATCGAGTTTGGCCTGGAGTGCCTCGATGCTTGTACTTTCCCGGAGAAGCACATAGGTTTTGAAGACATTATAACCCCACTCTGGTCTTTGATACCGCTCAAAAGAGGCAAAAGAACAGAGCACATCCAAGTGAAAATGCGAGTTGTCAGGCATGTTCTCAAAGATGCCACTGATTAGGAAATCCTCATTTAATATCGTCAGTGTACGACCGACAGCCGCAGAATTTCCGAAATATTTTCTTGCGGCTCTTTCGGAGATAACAACTGTTTGCGGTTCCGACAACACCGTGTTTGGATTGCCTTCAATGACTGGAAAGGAAAATAATGTAAAGAAAACCTCATCGGCTGCGCCCAATCCCGATTCATTAAATTTTTTTCCGTCGGCTATCACAAGAAAGTCACCCTGGAAGTCCCTAACGCGCGTTGCCTGCTCGGCTTCGGGACATGTTTCTAATATTGTCGGGGCCAAGATCGGCGGTGTGTTGGCCTGTTCCAGATGGTAATCGTCGTAATGAAAGACCTGAGCCGTACGGTAGATCCGTTCAG
>Ga0209427_10001480_pt1 | contig 27064 bp, 26 predicted proteins | sample DeeMarSWOR136_30_FD_187465 | JGI IMG/M metagenome (GOLD analysis project Ga0209427, IMG submission 187465) | Marine sediment microbial communities from White Oak River estuary, North Carolina - WOR-1-36_30 (SPAdes) (version 2) | ecosystem: Environmental > Aquatic > Marine > Intertidal zone >...
TCAAAGTCCTTTACCTTGGGCGGCTGTTTGCCCCTGCCTGGCTCTATAACGTGGCCCTCGGCGATGAGCTTTTCCGCCTGGGCGGCGGCACCACCGGGGAATTTCTCGTTGAGCTTGCCGCCGGCTTTAATCGTGCGCCAGTAAGGGGTGATGTCCTCCCTGCTCTCGGCGGCGTCCTCTTCGGCTGCACGAGCCGCTATCCCGACAAAGATGCCGGTGGTGATGGGTCAGCCGAAGCTAGCATTATAGCGTTTCGCCATTATCTCACGTATTTGGTTAATCGTAATAAGCCTGCCTGGGGGTACGCTTTTCATGGTGGCGTCCACTTCCAGCGGCGAGGGGATAACTACCGTACCCTCCCCCCACCGCTTGCTCATCTTCTCGTTGACCTCAACAACCCTGGGCAAGCCCTGCTTTTCGGTCGTGGATACGAGCTTCTGCCGCCAGGTCTCTTTCATCTTAACCATTTACTCCTACCTCCCCGAAATCCGGTTCAAATACAGAAAAGTAAATTTTTATATGAGAATACCGCGAGCAAAACCAGAGGGGACAGAAAAACTAGATATTATTATTGTCATTCTTCACACCCTGCCCCAGAACCTCATCCGGTCCTGCAATCCTGCCGGCAATAGCGCTGGCGGCAGCTACCGCCGGGTTTGCCAGGTACACCTCCGATTTGGGACTGCCCATCCTGCCGACGAAATTACGGTTGGTGGTGGAGACACAACGCTCGCCTTCGGCGAGTACACCCATATGTCCTCCGAGGCACGGTCCGCAAGTAGGCGTGCTGACCACCGCTCCCGCCTTGATGAACGTTTCTATAAGTTCCTCATTTAAAGCATCAAGGTAGACCTGCTGCGAGCCGGGAATGATAATGCACCTTACTCTTGGATGTACTTTTTTCTTCTTGAATATCTGTGCCGCCAACCTTAAATCATCGGTGCGACCGTTGGTACAGCTGCCGATAACAACCTGGTCGATTTCAATGTCCCCTACCTCCCCAACCGGCACGGCATTGGCGGGAGAATGGGGTAAAGAAACCTGAGGCTCAATATTTGATACATCATATTCGATGACGTCAGCGTACCCGGCATCGATATCAGGCTCATAGACTAGGTAGTAATCGCGCTGGGCTCTGGACTTTATGTAAAGCTGTGTCTTGTTATCGACATGAAAGAGCCCGGCTTTCGCCCCGGCCTCGATAGCCATATTCGCCATGGTGAAACGCCCGTCCATGGATAGCTCCTCGATAGCCTCGCCGGAGAACTCCATGGCGGCATAAAGCGCGCCGTCAACACCGATATCGCCTATGGTATAGAGAATCAGGTCCTTACCGCCCACCCACCGGCTGAGGGTACCGTTATAGATGAACTTGATGGTAGGCGGTACCTTCATCCAGATATCGCCGGTAGCCATGGCGGCGGCTATATCGGTGGAGCCCATGCCGGTAGCGAAAGCCCCGACAGCCCCGTAGGTGCAGGTATGCGAGTCCGCGCCGATAACGACATCGCCGGGGAGGACCAACCCCTTCTCCGGGATGAGGACATGCTCTATGCCCATCTGCCCCACCTCGAAATACTGGATGCCGAACTCGCGGCAGAACTCCTTCATCATCCTGGCCTGCTCGGCGGAAAGGATATCCTTGTTGGGCACGAAATGGTCGGGTACCATGACGATTTTGGAAGGGTCAAAGACCCTGTCGACGCCAAGCTTGCGGAACTCGTTGATGGCGATGGGCGCCGTGATATCGTTGGACACAATCATATCCACCCTGACGTTGATAAATTCGCCAGGAGTAACTTCTTTGCGGTCGGTGTGTGCCGCCAGTATTTTCTCGGCTAAATTCAATTCAATACCTTTCTAACAAACTGTTTTATACAATGCCATTTTTATTAACGGAATTACCAGGCGAAGCTATACCAGATTATACTAATTTGAGAAAATTGATACAACTCGACCCGTGAAATACACCCACACCGGCTGAAAGCTTAACGAGGCATCGGCCTAGGCCGTTTTATTTTTATCAGCCAGCAACCGGTTAAGAGCGTTGATGTAGGCCTTGGCGCTGGACACGATAATATCAGTATCAGCGCCGCGTCCCGTGTAGGAAACGCCGTCGCTCTCGATGCGGATGAGCACCTCGCCGATGGCATCGATACCCTCGGTGATCGACTTCACGGAGAACTCCGTAAGCTCGTTGGGCACCTTCACCAGACGGTTAATAGCCTTATAGACAGCGTCAACGGGGCCGGTACCCAAGGCAGCATCTTCCATTGACTGGCCATTGGGTCCGATGAGCCTGACCGCTGCTGTGGGTATACCCCTGTCGCCGCAGGTCACTTGAATGCGGTCGAGGTGATACCTTTCCGTGATGGTACGCTGCTCCTCCGCCACCAGCGACTCAATATCGCGGTCGGTGATGTCCTTCTTCTTGTCGGTCAGGTCTTTGAAAGAAGTAAATGCCTTCTGAAAGTCTTCATCGTTCAAATCATAGCCGAGCTCGGAGAGTCGCTCGCGGAAGGCGTGCCGTCCGCTGGTCTTGCCCAGCACCAGGCTGCTCGAAGGAATGCCCACCGACCTGGGGTCCATAATCTCGTAGGTTACCGATTTCTTAATCATGCCGTCGATATGCAGTCCCGAAGAATGGCGGAAGGCATTACCGCCGACGACAGCCTTATTGGGCTGTACCGGAAAACCGGTGAGGTCGCTGACCAACCGGCTGGTGCGGTAAATCTGGGTGGTGTCGATACCCGTCTCCAGCTTGAAGAAATCGGCGCGGGTCCTGACCGCCATGACGATTTCCTCCAGGGCAGCGTTGCCCGCCCGCTCGCCGATACCGTTGACGGTACATTCGACCTGCCGGGCGCCCTGCTTGATTGCCTCCAGGCTGTTTGCCACCGCCAGGCCGAGGTCGTTGTGGCAGTGCACGCTGACGACGGCTTTGTCGATATTGGGCACGTTCTTGATAATGTTTTTAATGAGCCTGCCGAACTGCGCGGGCATGGCATAGCCCACCGTATCCGGGATATTGACGGTGGTAGCCCCGGCATCGATGACCGCCTTGACAAGCTCGCAGATGTATTCGGGCGCGGAGCGGCTGGCGTCCATGGCGGAAAACTCGATATTGTCTGTGTACCTGCGGGCATGCGCCACCGTATCGACGGACATCTTCGTAATTTCCTCGCGGCTCTTGCGGAGCTGGTAGAACATGTGGATATCCGAGGACGACAGAACGATATGGATACGGGGGTTGGACGCCTCCCTGACGGCATTCCAGCTATCGTCGACGGCCTTGAGGTTGGCGTGGGTCAGCACGCAGATAGACGGCGTGCGTATTTCCTGAGCAATCAGCCTGACGGCTTCAAAATCGCCGGGGGAAGTGACGGGGAAGCCCGCCTCGATAACGTCGACGCCCAGCTTCTCCAGCTGACGCGCTATTTCCAGCTTTTCCTGAACGTTGAGGGAACCACCCGCGGCCTGCTCACCATCGCGTAGAGTGGTATCAAAGATTATAACCCTGTCCATGATTATGTTCCTCCTGAGAGAATAAAATTAAGGTGCAACCGCCTGCTCCCCTCTCCTTAAATCAGAGAGGGGCCGGTAAGGATGAGCTTTATTCTCCCGGTGTTGAAACACTTCCAGCTTTTCATGGCTATACGGCATACATTATACACGGTTTATGTAATTTTGGCAAGGGGGGAGGGGATATTTGAGCTTTATTTTCTTTTAGCTGAAAAATAGGTTAGGGGGTTTAAAGGGTAGACTAGCTAGGGTTAGAAATCTATAAAAGGAAAGACGTCCCAAAATAGCTAAGAAAACAACATTAACTAGGTGGAGTAAAGAGAGTTTATTGTACAGCTAATTTTGTGCTAATTAGACGATTAACACTAATCCCATATTCCGCTGCTTGTATAGCTAGCTTTCTATGTAACTCAGGTGGTATACGAACTGTAAATACCCCCTTAAACTCTCTTAGAGCTAGTGGCTGTGGTATCGGTTCACCATTAGATTTCATATCAGACACAACATCTGCTACAACTTTATTTATTCCTTTATATGCGTCCCATTGGTTAGCATCTAACCAACTTAGACTAGGGAACTCAGCACATAAACCAACAAACTCATTATCTTCTTGTGACCAAGTAACCCTATATGTATAAAGATTATATAACTCTTTTTCAGGTACTACTTTTGTTAACATTTTCTATTTCCAGCCTTTTAAGAGCTTTTATCACTTGCCAAACTTGATACGATTTTCCTTTGCCATTCTTCTCTTGTATATTTATTCTAGGATCACCCTGCCAGGGCATTTTGTATATACGGTGGCTAGTACCCTTTTGACGTGCTTCCCCAAAATAATAGTCACATATTCTACAGAGTTCTGCAAATCTAACGTTACTTGGACTCTTCTCAAGACTTTTAATAACATCATTGATCGAATCCATTTCTAATATATGGTATCATTAATGATACCATTTGTCAATATATTTTAATACAATATTACAGATAGTTTCTTAAATCGCCACAATAGCATAACTGAGGATTAATTATATTTACCTAAATAGATGCTTTTCCTCATCCCGTGAAATTATTTCTCTCTAACGTACTCCCCTTAGTGGGGTGATCAGGGGAGGAATACTACTGCCTTAGCCGCCGATGCCGCGAGGGCGGCCGGGTGGGAATAGATAACTCCTGCCGGGGGGAGGGGACGGGGATTAAATATAAAATATCTTAAAAACAGCTAGAGGTTAAGGGGGCGCTTGAAAACGGCGATACATGCCCCGTTTTCCCCGTCGGCGGCCAGAGTGGTCACGGCAACCAGTTCCCATCCCTGAAATCCGGCGGTATTCATGTTACCGGCCATTTCCTCAATTTTACCCTCCAGAGGCATGACGTGATACTGCCATTCCTGCATAGCAAGCTCTCCTTATATAATGTTACGGTATTGTACTTCTTATCTACTACTTATTCTTCTTTATCCATTCCGAGATAAACCACATCAAGCCGCAACCGCCAAGAAGGAAACCCAGTCCCCCCAAAAAGAAACCTAAATTCGCCAGATTCTCCATTTTTTACCTCCCGAATATATTTACGCTAGACCGAAAGCAAGGACTCAATGCGCGCGAAGACTTCCAGAGTCTCGCGGCGATAACGCTCCTTAACGGGCTTATCGAACAGGGCATAACCGTCATTATCGACGAGCATCATGATTTTCAACAGAGGAAGCAGGTCGAAATCGAGGTACTTTTCAATCTCGTTATCCGTCAGCGGGGCAGCCTGAGGCCAGTCTTCCACAACGTCGAGAGACATGTGCAAAAGTACCGTCCGGACGATAAGAGCCGCGGGGGCAGCGTACCCGAATAGCCTGCCGATACCGCCGGCAATATCCGGCAGGCGGCGGTTATCCTGGATACGGATGAGTGTCCCGGGCTGTTCTGTCACGGCGGTGCCGACGAGCCTGGCCCAGTCTTCGATGTGATTCTCATACTCAGGAGTGACCGCAAATCCCATGCCCGGTAAGAGTCGGGCGGTCACTGCCGCCGACCTGAAGCCGTGAGTAAAGTCCCGCTGTCCTTCCCGGGGCGTCTTGGCGATATCGTGGAAAAAGACAATCCATTTCATCAGTTCCTGCCGGCTCAGGGATGCCTGCCGGAACTCGGGACACAGGAACAGGGAGGCAAACACCGCCATGACGTGAACCAGGGTAGCGCCACCGTCGTGAGAGGCCATATCGCGCCAGGGAGGGGCGACAGACTCCACCTGAGCCAGAGCATCGGGAGAAAAGAACGAGCGGACTCTCTCTTCCAGGGAAGCCGCAGAATCAATATCGCCCGACCGGTAATCCCGTGCCAGGACGGAGACGAAGTCCATCATCCCGGGCAGGCGGGTGCCGATGGCAGGAAAATCCAGATTATCCGTCACGGCGATTACTTTCTGGCGCGATTTCTGGTCGGTGTTTCTCCCGGTACATTCGCCAGGTTGCCCCGTACCATCGCGATGCGACCGGTACGGGCGATTTCCCTGATGCCGAAGCCTTTGAGGAGCTTCAGCATCGATTCTATTTTATTCTCATCGCCGGTAATCTCGATAGTCAGAGAATCGGAGGCGACATCGACGATATTGGCGCGGAAGATGTCGGCTATCTCGATAATCTCGCTGCGCGTCGCCGAGACAGCCTTGACCTTAATCAGGGCCAGCTCGCGCACGGTGATATCGTTAGCGGTGATATCGGACACGCGGACGACATCGATGAGCTTATCCAGCTGTTTTCTCACCTGCTCCACCATGGCGTTAGAGCCATTGACGACGATAGTAACGCGGGACAGATGGGGTACCTCGCTGTGCCCGACGGCGATGCTCTCGATATTAAACCCGCGTCTCCTGAAGAGACTGGCCATGCGATTGAGGACACCGGGCTTATCTTCGACAATGGCTACAAGGGTGTGCTGCGTCGTTGCCATGATGACACCTCTTTCTTCGGCTGTTCAATAAATTCGGCGACGGTAGCGCCGGGGGGCACCATAGGATAGACGTTTTCCTCCGGCTCCACCAGGAAATTAATCAAAAACGGACCGTCATGAGCCATAGCCTGCTGGATGGCGGGCATTACTTCTTCGCGGGTTTTCACCGTCAGCGCCGAGATGCAGTAAGCCTCGGCTACCTTAACAAAATTTGGGCAGGACAGGGGGGTGGCAACGTACCTTTTTTCGTAAAAGAGGTCCTGCCACTGCCGCACCATGCCCAGGTAGCCGTTATTGAGCACGGCTATCTTGACGGCGATATTGTCCTGGACGAGGGTCGCCAGCTCCTGGATAGTCATCTGGAGACTGCCGTCGCCATCGATGCACCAGACCATCTTCTCTGGATGCCCGACCTTGGCGCCCATGGAAGCCGGCAAGCCAAAACCCATGGTGCCGAGTCCGCCGGAGGAGATGAAGTCGCCAGGACGATTGAAAGTATAGTGCTGGGCAGTCCACATCTGATGCTGGCCCACGCCGGTGACAACGATAGAATCGCCCTCAGTGGCCTCGTATATCTGCGAGATAATATATTGAGGAAGCAACTCGGCGCCATCCCGGATATCCGTCATCGGGTGCGCCTTCCGCCACTCTTCTAGCTGGTGTATCCAGTCGATATGGTCTTTGGGCTCAACCATCTTCAACAAAGCCTGAAGTACCGCCTTAACATCGCCCACTATGGGCACGTTCACCGCCACATTCTTGCCGATTTCAGCGGGGTCAAGGTCGATATGAACGATCTTGGCATTAGGAGCAAAACCCTTTATCTCGCCGGTGATGCGGTCATCAAATCTCATGCCGACGGCGACAACAAGGTCGGTATCAGTCAGAGCTCGGTTGGCATAACCGGAGCCGTGCATACCCGCCATACCATAGCTGAGGACATGGCTCTCCGGAAAGCTGCCGATACCCAGCAGGGTGGTAATTACCGGCATCTGGCAGGTCTCGGCGAACTCCTTGAGCTCTTCGCCTGCCTGCGAGATAACGACACCCCTGCCGGCGATAATCACCGGTTTTTGAGCTTCACTTATCAGCCTGGCGGCATTTTTAAGCTGGGTGGGATGTCCACGCGTTGGGATTTTATAGCCGGGGAGGTTAACTTTTTCGGGATAAGTAAATTCAGCCGACTCCTGCAACACATCCTTGGGCAGGTCGATGAGCACCGGACCGGGACGACCCGTCTGAGCGATATAGAAAGCTTCCTTCATAATTTTCGGTAGGGAAGCGGCGTCCATCGCCACGTAGCTGTGCTTGGTAATGGGCAGGGTTATGCCAGAGATATCAATCTCCTGGAAGGCATCCTTACCGATGAAGGGCCGGGCAACCTGACCGGTTAAGGCAATTATCGGAACAGAGTCAAGGTAGGCATTGGCGATGCCGGTCACCAGGTTGGTGGCACCGGGGCCGGAGGTAGCCATGCAGATTCCGACCCTGCCCGTAGCCCGGGCATAACCATCGGCGGCGTGGGCCGCGCCCTGCTCGTGGCGGACCAGGATATGCCTTATCTGGGGATATTCAGGCAAGGTATCGTAAAACGGCAGCAGAACACCACCGGGAAAGCCGAACATTACGTCGACTCCCTCGTTAATCATACATTCACATACAATCTGGGCACCAGTTTTTTTCATGATAGACTCCTTAACGACTAAAGACCGCGCCGGTGCTGGCCGAGGTTACTTTTTCAATATAGCGAGCCAGGTAACCGGTCTTAATCCTCGGCTCGAAAGCGGGCAAAGCAGCCAGGCGGTCGTTGATTTCCTTTTCATCAAGCTCGATATTCAAGCTATTTTCGGGAATATTGATATTAATAATATCCCCTTCTTTAACAGCGGCGATAGGCCCGCGGGCAGCTGCCTCCGGAGAGACATGCCCGATGGACGCGCCCCGGGTAGCCCCGGAAAAACGACCATCAGTAATCAATGCCACCTCCTTGTCCAGACCAATGCCGGTAATGAGGGAAGTAGGCGTGAGCATCTCTCTCATACCGGGTCCGCCCTTGGGGCCTTCGTAGCGGATAACCAGAACATCGCCGGGTTTTATCTTCTTACCCATGATGGCTTTCGTGGCATCTTCCTCGGAGTCGAAGACGCGAGCCGGGCCGCGATGGGTCATCATCTCCGGGGCAACAGCCGCTTTCTTAACGACAGCGCCGTCTGGAGCGAGATTACCGAAGAGGAGCGCCAGTCCACCGGTAGCCGAGTGGGCGTTCTTCACCGAGTGGATAACCTCGGCATTAAGTGTCTTTACGCCAGCGAGGTTTTCGCCCAGCGTTTTACCGGTAACGGCCCTGGACTTAAGCCTTAACAAGTCCTTAAGTTCAGCCATCACGGCAGGAATACCACCCGCCCTATCCAGGTCTTCGATATGGTGCGGGCCGGCGGGCCGGAGGCTACTGAGATACGGGGTTTTCTTGCTGATATCATTAATCATCGATAAATTAAACTCAACACCGGCCTCGTTGGCAATGGCCATGAGATGCAGCACCGAATTAGTGCTGCCACCGAGAGCCATATCGACCGTAAAGGCATTATAGATAGCATTGGTATCGATGATACTGTCGGGGCGGATATCGTCAGCCAGGAGCTGCATCACCTGCTTACCTGCCTGCCTGGCGAGTCCCACACGGCGCGCGTCCACGGCGGGAATGGTGCCATTGCCGGGCAGTCCCATGCCCAGCGCCTCGGTGAGGCAGTTCATGGTGTTGGCGGTAAACATACCGGCACAACTGCCACAGCCCGGACAGGCGTGCTGTTCTAACCTGATAAGCTCTTCCTCGGTTATTTTGCCACCGGCTAGGGCACCAATACCTTCAAAAACGGTATTCAAATCTATCTTGCTACCGTCCAGATATCCGGCCAGCATAGGACCACCACTGACGAAAATGCAGGGCAGGTTTAGTCTGACGGCTGCCATAAGCATGCCGGGGATAATCTTATCGCAGTTGGGGATGAACACCAAGGCATCGAAAGTATGGGCCTCCGCCATGACCTCCACCGTGTCGGCAATGAGTTCACGGCTGGGAAGGCTGTATTTCATGCCGGCGTGGTTCATGGCAATGCCATCGCAGATAGCCACGGTATTATATTCAAAGGGAACACCGCCGCCCTCGCGGATACCTGCCTTGACAGCCTCGGCGATTTCACGCAGGTGGATGTGCCCGGGCACGATTTCAGTATAACTATTAACAACGCCGATAAACGGCCTGTCCATTTCCTCGCGCGTACAGCCCAGGGCGTATAGCAGGGAGCGGTGCGACGCTCTTTCGATTCCTTTTTTAATAGCATCACTTTTCACTTTATTTTCCCCCGAGATTTCTCCTTAAAAAAATGACCGCCTCAAGAGACGGACCGAAACGGTTTATTTTAGCTTTGAGCCCGTATCTAAAGATAACACGTGGGCGAGTTTATTGTCAAGCTGATGTGAGTGTAATTTTTACTTACGCACATTTATGTTTATCACCTCACCCCCTGTTTCCCCCTCTCCAAACGGAGCATATAATGAAACCAGAGAGAATTTGTTTGGAGAGGGGGTGGGATTTGAGAGGGGGCTGTCGCACGCCCTGCTCGGTGAAAGTAAGAAAGATTGGATTACTTTAAGATATGATTACGAGAATATGAAGGGGCTGGTTGAGAAAAGTTAAATAAATCTAGCAGGGAAAAACCTCAATAATCTAAATTCACGGTGCCTTTGGTAATGAAATTCGCATCGCGGGCGGCTTTTTCCAGGTCGTCGCGGAAGGCGGGGTGGGCGATGTATATCAGAGCTTTAACGCGCTGCCAGACGCTCTTGCCCTTCAGGTTGACCATGCCGTACTCCGTGACAATGTGGGACACGTCCGAGGCAGGCACGGTGACCATATCGCCGAGAAGTAAGGTGGGGACAATATTGGATATCAATTGACCATCACTGTCCCGGCGCGTGGCGTGAAGGCAGATGAACGCCTTGCCTCCCTCCGACAGGTAAGCCCCGCGGGTAAACTCCAGCTGGCCGCCGGTGCCGCTTATCTGGCGCGTGCCCACCGACTCCGAGCATACCTGCCCCCTTAAGTCCACGCGAAGGGCGCTGTTGATGGCTATCTGTTTCTTATTCTGCGCGATTATATACGGGTCGTTGGTGTAGTCGACGGGAAAGCCGGCAAGTACGGGATTTCTATCCATATATTTATATAGCTTCTCCGAACCGGCGGCAAAGCAGTGTACGACCCTGCCGGGATTTAGGCTTTTTCTTTTTCCGGTAATGACACCCGCTTCGATGAGCTCCATCATACTGTCGTTGAACATCTCGCTGTGGATGCCGAGGTCCTTCAAGCCATGCTTAATCAGCAGCTTACCGACGGTGGCAGGGATGGCGCCAACGCCCAGCTGGATCGTAGCGCCGTCTTCAATCTGCTCAGCTAAAAACCCGGCGATTATCCGGTCTTCTTCAGCTGTTTCAGGGGTGGGAAATTCGGGGATTTTATACTCGCGGTTCTCGACAATGTAATCCACCTGAGAGATATTGACGACCTCATCATAGCCACCGTAGACCCAGGGCTGGTGTTCGTTAACCTCAACCACCACCGTTCTGGCAACATCGCAGGCGGCTTTCTGGCGGGTTACTGCCGTGCCAAAATTGAAATTACCGTTTTCATCCATCGGAGTGACCTCGATGAAGGTTATGTCAACTTCATCCTTGAGCCACTCGCGGTACATACGGGGTCCCTCGCTCAGTCCGAAGGGAATGTAGGAGCAGGCTCCGTTCTTCTGGTAATCCCGCTCTACCTTGCCGAGAAACCAAGAGTTATGGATGAAATGCTCCTGGTCGGGGTCGATTCCGGGAAGCTGCGTATGCGAATGCTCGGCGCGGAGTTTAACGTTCCTGAGCCCAGGGGCGCGTGCCGCCAGTTTAGCATCAACCAATGAAGGAAAGCCGCAAATAGCCCCGTAGTCAATCCACATGCCCGACTTCACCAGTCCGGCGGCTTCTTCGGCGGAAATCAGCTTACGCCGGTATTCATCACGAAATCCCGTCATAATATCCCTATTTCTCTTCTATTTCCTGTATTTTCTTCAGGCGGGGGATATGACGGTCTCCCTCGAACTCAGCGGTGAGAAAAGCTTCAAGGATGGCGGGCAGGCGAGCCGTCCCTTCCTCAGCCGCCAGACAGCATATTTGAGCATCGTTGTGACGTCTCGCCCGCGTGGCGGTGAAGGAATTATAGCACTGGGCTGCCCGGATTCCCTTAACTTTATTAGCCGCGATGCACATCCCGATGCCCGTGCCGCACATCAATATACCGCGGTCGAAATCGCCCTTGGCAATAGCCTTGCCTACCTGCCGGGCGATATCCGGGTAATCGACGGGGTCACGGGAATAGCAGCCGAAATCCTGATAGGTATGGCCGGCCTCGGTTATGAATTTGATGACCGCATCCTTGATAACAATCCCACGGTGGTCACAGCCGATTGCGATTTTCACCTTTTCAACCTCCTGATGTTAGTATACCATTCATTCGGGGCTTTTAAACCTGTTTAAAACCTCGTGGATTTCCAGCCAGCTGACGAGCCCCTGGCGGACAAGCTGGGGCGGACTGACTGACAAATCAACGATGGTGGACACATCACGAGTTCTGATTAATCCCTGGTCGAGGACCAGAGCTATTTTCCGGAGGTTATCGCCAAGCTGTTGGACAATTTCTTCGACGGTGTAAGGAGTGGGACTACCGCTGATATTAGCGCTGGTAGTCGTGAGGGGTTTTTCCGCAGCTTCAGCAAGCTTCAATATCACGTTGTTGTCCGGAATCCTGATGCCTACGGTATCGAGTCCGGCGACGAGTATCGGTGGAATTATTTCCTTTCTGGGCAAGACCATCGTCAGCGCGCCGGGGAGAAAATGGGCGGCGAGATAACGGGTGACCTCGTTGATATGGGCGTACTTTTCCGCCGCTTCAAGGGAATAAACGGCCACATGAATGGGATTGGAATACGCACGCCCTTTGAGGTTGAAAACCCTGGCGATGGCGCGGGTATCGAGGGCATTGGCGGCGAAGGCGTAGCCGGTATCGGTGGGACAGACCACCACCTCCCCCTTCCCGATGAGACGGGCGGCACGCTCGATTACGGCAGAGTCGGGATATAAAGCATCGACCCTAATTAATGTCTCTTTCATCTAATCCCTCGAGGGGCGAATTGGGCACGACGTTAAGACGTAAACCGGAGACCTCTCCTCTCATCAGCCGGGCATGCCCGGCAGCGGCAATCATAGCGGCGTTATCGGTGCAGAGCGAGAGCGATGGGAAATAGACGGCGACGCCCTTGGCTGCACAGGCATCTTCGAAAGCCGAGCGGAGTCGGCTGTTGGCGGAAACGCCCCCAGTAACGCTGACGGCTTTCACGCCGTATTCATCGGCGGCGCGCAGTGTCTTGACAACCAGCACATCCACCACCGCTTCCTGAAAGCTGGCGGCGATATCCGCCAGTGGCAGCTTTTTACCGGCAGCAATTCTATCCTTGAACATGTTTATCACCGACGTTTTCAAGCCGCTGAAGCTAAAGTCGTACGTCTTATTCCGCAGCATCGGTCTGGGGAAATTGAACGCCAGACGGTCCCCCTTCCTCGAAAGCTCGTCAATCGCCCGTCCACCGCCGGTATTCCTGTCTGCGTAGAGGATACCGAGGAACTTGGCAGTCTTATCGAAAGCCTCTCCGGCAGCATCGTCCAGGGTCGTGCCCAGCAACTCGTAGGAGCTTTCCTCTTTCACGTAGAGGAGCAGGGTATGCCCGCCGGAGACGGTCAGGCAGACATGGGGAAAAGGCAGGTCGGGATTACTCAATCTGTTGGCGAAGATATGCCCTTCCACATGGTGCACACCGATGAGGGGGAGTCCGCGGGCGTAGCTGATGGACTTGGCTGCCGCCACACCGACCATTAGGCAGCCGATGAGCCCCTGCATCGAGGAGACCGCAACAGCTTCTACATCGTCGAGGGTCTTACCCGCTTTATCCAGGGCTTCTTCAACGGTATAGCCGATAAGCTCGGTATGCCGGCGGGCGGCAATCTCCGGCACGACTCCGCCGTATTTCTTCAGCAGGTCGAACTGCGTGGCGACGATATTGGACAATATATCTTTACCGTCGGCAACCAGTGCCGCCGCCGTCTCATCGCACGATGTCTCTATACCCAGAACCAGCATATTTTGTCAATCCTTTACGCGTGACCGCGTTTGTACTTATTAACGAAGGCTTTCGCCGTGGACTCCTTCAGATACAGGGGCGTCAGCGACAGTACGTCGTCCTTCTCCCCGCGGGCGAACCGCTGCGCCGCCAGGCACGCCACCACTGCCCCACCAGGAGCGGCTTCAACAGCCTTAACATTAGTTCCCGATTCCTTCCGAATTACACGTGCGTATTCCTTGACGTCCTTGCCTGCCAGGACGGTGGAGCCTGTTAACATCCCTGTTAATCCTTTAACATCGCCGACATAGTAATCGCCGATTCTATCGAGAAAGTCGCCTTCCGGGTGATAACAGGCGGCATATACGGCGTCGCCAGCACCGACCTTAATTATCGAGCAGATCGGACGCGACCCATCACGGGCAGTAAAGGCAAGGACTTCCAGCGTGGGCACGCCACAGACGGGCTTGCCGGACGCGAAAGCCAGCATTTTGCCCACCGTTACTCCCACCCGTATGCCCGTCCAGGAGCCGGGACCCAGTCCCACACCGATTCCTTCCACATCACTTAGAGCAAGCCCAGCGTCTTTAAGAGTAGCATCTATATCGGCGACAATCCGCTGGAGGGAGTCCATTTTTGCCTCGTAAGCGAAGTCCGCCAGTACTTTATCACCGTCAACGATGCCCACGGCATTGGTATACCCGGAGGTGTCTATACCCAACACTATCATGGTTGATGTAACTCCCTGAAAAGGACATCGAAGTGCTTCCCGGCAGTAGAAAACACAATGCGCCGTCTCTGTGCCGAAAGAATCTCAAGATTAATATATAAAAGGTCATCGGGGAGGAGAGGTATTATTTTTTCCGCCCACTCGATAATCATCACCCCATCCTCCGCCCGTGTTAGGTAGTCGGTAATGCCAAGCTCGACGGCATCGGCTTCCGCGCCGAGCTGGTACATGTCCAGGTGAAAGACCGGCAGGCGCCCGCGGTACTCGTTGACCAGGACAAAGGTGGGGCTGTTGACCTGACGCAGCGGCACGCCCAGCCCGGCGCAGATACCCCGCGTCAGCAATGTCTTACCGCAGCCAAGCTCGCCGATAAGGGCGATAACACTACCGCCCATCAGATTCCGGCCGATTTTTTCACCGAGTTTCAGAGTATCCGAAGGGCTGTGGCTAATGTATTCATGATCCGACATATAAGCAATAATCCCGGGGAGATATTCACAAAATTATCAGGCGTAACGGCAGCATTTCACGCCTGAGAGACAAGTTTTTGTACTTGACGATAGTATAGCATAATGGTAAATTGTGTTCTATAGACCATGGTTAAAAAGGGCCGGAAATCACCCCAGGACGAAAGCCACCGAATATCCACCACCGACGATATCGAGGTGTCAACTTACCTTGAAATCGCCAAGGAAATCGGGGGTGAACAGCCAACGGTTACCGAAGAGGCCGTGTCCGGCGCCAAGCGAGAAGCCATTATCGTCCTAGACTTCGGATCGCAATACAACCTGCTGATAGCCCGTCGGGTACGTGAAAGCCAGGTTTACTGCGAACTACTGCCGCACGATACTCCCTGGGAAAAGATAGCCCCCCTGAATCCCCGGGGGTTTATTTTATCCGGAGGGCCGGCCAGTGTTTACGCGCAGAACGCACCGCTGGCTCCGTCCTACGTCTACGAAAGCGGTCTGCCGGTGCTGGGCATCTGCTACGGGATGCAGGTGATTACCAAGCAACTCGGAGGGCAGGTAAAGCCCGGCACCAAGCGCGAGTACGGGCACGCCGTGATGCATATCAGCCAGGTGGACTCGCCGTTGTTTGCCGGACTGCCCGAATCGACGCCGGTCTGGATGAGCCACGGGGATAAAATCGACGAGCTGCCACCGGACTTCGTCAGTCTGGCTTATACGGAGAATTCGCCCAACGCCGTTATCGGCGACGGTAAAGGCATCTTCGGGCTACAATTTCACCCCGAAGTTGTCCACACACCCGAAGGTAAAACAATACTCAAGAACTTCATCTACAGGGTGTGCGGCTGCCAGGGGAACTGGACGATAGGGAACTTCGTCAACGAGAGCATACAGCGTATCAGGGAACAGGTCGGGGACGGCAGTGTCATCAATGCGTTATCGGGCGGGGTAGACTCATCGGTAGTGGCGACTCTTATTCATCGCGCCATCGGCGACCAGCTTACTTGTATCTTCGTCAATAACGGACTGCTCCGTCGCGAGGAAGCCGATAGAACACTTAAAGTATTTAAGAACAACCTGGGCATGAACATCGTGTATAAAGACGCCACCGACCGGTTCCTCGACCGACTTAAGGGAGTGGTGGACCCTGAGGAAAAACGCAAGATAATCGGGGAGGAATTTATCAGGGTATTCGAAGAGGAGGCCAAAAGAATCGGCAAGGTGGACTTCCTGGCGCAGGGAACGCTCTATCCGGACGTCATCGAAAGCGTATCGTCGGTGAGCACGGCCTCCGCCAAGATAAAATCGCACCACAACGTCGGCGGTCTGCCCGCCAAGATGGTGCTGACTCTACTGGAGCCGCTGAGATATTTATTCAAGGATGAGGTACGGCTGGTCGGTAAAGAACTGGGACTGCCGGAGGAAATGGTCTGGCGGCAGCCGTTCCCCGGTCCGGGACTGGCGATAAGGTGCATCGGCGAGGTCACGCGGGAGAAACTGGAGATATTGCGCAGCGCCGACTTTATCCTGATGAACGAGATAAAGAAAGCCAAGATGTACAACCAGCTGTGGCAGAGTTTCTGTGTACTCACCGACGTGAGGTCGGTGGGAGTGATGGGAGACTACCGCACCTACGGTTACCTGGCAGCCGTACGCGCCGTAACCAGCGATGACGCGATGACGGCCGACTGGGCGCGCCTGCCCTACGACCTGCTGGCGCGCATCTCCAACCGTATAGTCAACGAAGTGGACGGCGTGAACCGCGTCGTGTACGATATAACCTCCAAACCACCGTCGACGATAGAGTGGGAGTGATGGGAATTAACGTCAGAGAGCAGATTAAATATTTTAACCGCTGTGTACGGGAGTTCGTAAGATGTATAGAGACTTTGCCCGAAAATTTATTCCTCAAGAAAATAGACGACTGGACACCACGGGATGTAACGGCGCACCTCATCGGTTGGAACCTGTATAAGATAAAAGGATGCCAGCAGATAATGAATGGAGAAATCCCTTTCTACTTTATCGATCCGGGGGAAGACTACAGCAAGATCAACGCTGTACTGGTAAGAGAATATGACTCCAGGGATATAAAGGAGTTGATTAGCCAGCTTAACGCTTCTGCCGAGAAGTTGAGCGAATTCCTTAATACTATCGATCCTGCCGATTGGGAGGCTGATTTCGGAGTAAAGTTAAGGGGGAAGACGATAACGATAAAAAACAGCCTTGAAGCTATGGCTTATGATTTCATCAACCACCGGCGGCAAATCGAAAAGTGGGCTGAGGAAAAAACGAAATAACAAAACCAGGGGAGTTTGAGGGGCGAAGCCCCTCAATACTATTACCTCCCCCTCTCCTTGCTAGGAGAGGGGGATAAAGGGGGTGAGGTAGATAAAAATACTAGTAGTCGGCAGCGGCGCCAGGGAACACACCCTCGTCTGGAAGCTGGCGCAAAGTCCTAAAGTAACCAAAATGTACGCCGCTCCCGGTAACGCGGGTATGGCCCAGCAAGCGGAATTAGCCGATATCAAAGCCGAGGACACCGACGGGCTGGCGAAATTCGCCAGGGAAAATAATATCGACCTGACGGTGGTCGGGCCGGAGAACCCGTTAGCGGCGGGCATCGTCGATAAGTTCACCGAAAACGGCCTGGCTATCTTCGGTCCCACGCAGAAAGCCACCGCCATAGAGTCGAGCAAGGTGTTCGCCAAAGACCTGATGCAGCGGCACGGGATACCCTGCGCAAAAAGCGCCAGCTTCACCGAATACGAAAAGGCAATCGAATATATCCAGAGCCAGAGACCACCCATCGTTATCAAAGCCGACGGGCTGGCGGCAGGTAAAGGGGTAATCATCGCCGAGACCAGTACCGAAGCCACCAAAACACTCGAAAGCGTGATGAAAGACAAGAGCTTCGGGGCGGCGGGGGATAGCGTCGTCATTGAAGAGCACCTGATGGGCCGGGAGATGAGCTTCTTCGTGTTCACCGACGGGCAGAGGGTGCTGCCGACGGTTCCCGCCTGCGACTACAAGCGTATTTACGACGGCAACAGGGGCCCGAATACCGGTGGCATGGGCAGTTACAGTCCGCCCCCCTTCTACAACCAGCTGATGGGCGACATCATCATGAAGACTATCATGGAACCCGTTATCCTAGCGCTCAACGACGATGGCCGGACATACCAGGGAACTCTCTACGGGGGTCTGATGATTACCAATAATATGCCTAAAGTGATAGAATTCAATGCCCGGCTGGGAGACCCGGAAACGCAGGTGGTGCTACCCAGGCTGAAGACTGACCTGCTGGAAGTAATCCTGGCGGTACTGGAGAATAAACTGGACACGATAAAGCTGGAATGGACCAGGGATGCCTGCGTGGGGGTGGTTTTAGCTTCAGGAGGATACCCGGGGAGTTACAAGAAGGGACTACCGATAAGCGGGTTAGACGAATTGGATAAGGACATCATGGTATTCCACGCCGGGACCACACAGGGAAAAGGAGGCCAGATACTCACCAGCGGCGGCCGGGTGATGACGGTTACCGCCCTGGGCAAAGACCTGGGCGAAGCCAGGAAGAAAGTTTATAAGAACATCGATAGAATACTCTTTGACGGGTGTTATTACCGTAAAGATATTGCCGTGTCGGAGTGATAAATCCCCATGTAAAACGGGGGGTTTGAGGGGCTGCGCCCCTCAAACCCAACACTTCCCCCTCTCCTTGACAGGAGAGGGGGACACAGGAGGTGAGGTAGACTACAAATACTGGATTCCCGCTTTCGTGGGAATGCCACTAAATAAAGCATCACAGAGAAGGGGGAAAGGGGTAGGTTTTCACTCTTCGAAGGGCTCGGGATGAGCGGAGGGGAGACTTATCTTAAAAGGAGAGTGCCACGTCGCCCCGATGAAATCGGGACTCCTCGCAATGACAGGAAAGAGTGGGAAAACAGAAACGGGAAAAAGAGGTAGAGATAACATGAGCAAGCCACTGGTCGGTGTAGTCATGGGTTCAAAGTCGGACGCCGAAACTCTCCAGCCGGCGCTGGAAATACTGGAAAAACTCGGCATCGAATACGAGGTGAACGTAATATCAGCCCACCGCACGCCGGAGAAAGCCAAGCAGTACGCACAATCGGCACGGGAGCGGGGCATTGAGGTAATCATCGCGGTGGCGGGGATGGCGGCGCATTTACCGGGCGTGCTGGCCAGTTGGACCACGCTGCCGGTCATCGGCGTGCCGGTAGCCAGCGGCGAGCTAAAAGGGGTGGACGCCCTCTATTCAATCGTACAGATGCCCCCCGGCATACCGGTCGCCTGCATGGCCATCGGCAGTCCCGGAGTGAAAAACGCCGCCTACATGGCGGCCGTCATACTGGGCATCAAACACGAAAAAATCCGCGAAGCCTACGAGCAGTACCGGCGCGAGCTTCAGGTTTAACTTTTTCCCGAAACAGGGTAATATATAGGGTTATTGTTTCCATTTTCGCAAAAGCGGAACCGTCAGGCAAAGGAGAGGATAATGATTGAGCGTTATTCCCGACCCGAAATGAAAAGGGTGTGGTCAGACGAAAATAAATATGACAAATGGCTCGAGGTGGAAATAGCGGTCTGCGACGCATGGTCGGAACTGGGCGTCATCCCCCGCAAAGCCATACCGAAAATCAAGCTGGCCAAATGCAACCTGAAACGCATGGAAGAGATATTACAGGAGACACGGCATGACGTTACCGCTTTCCTCGGGGCGGTGGCGGAAAGCCTGGGCGAAGAATCGCGCTATATACACCTGGGGCTGACATCATCGGATATCATCGATACCGCTACCAGCCTGCAACTGGTCGAAGCCTCCGATTTACTGCTCAACGAGGTCAAGGAGCTAACCACCGTCCTGGCGCAGCGAGCCATCGAACACAAGTACACCCTGACGATAGGTCGGACGCACGGCATTCACGCCGAGCCGACCACTTTCGGGTTGAAGATGGCGGTGTGGCTGGAGGAAATGAGACGTAATACGCAGCGTCTTACCGAAGCGAGAAAAAATATCGCCGTGGGCAAGATATCCGGGGCAGTGGGTACGTACGCTACGGTTACTCCAGATGTGGAAGCCCGAGCATGCAAAAAACTCAGGCTCTCTCCGGCGCCGGTATCAAACCAAGTGCTCCAGCGCGACCGGCATGCGCAGTTCGTCACCACACTTGCGATAATAGCGGGCTCCCTGGAAAAATTCGCCACGGAAATAAGGGCACTCCAGAAGACCGAAGTACGGGAGGTCGAGGAGCCTTTTGGGACTAGACAAACGGGTTCATCGGCGATGCCCCACAAGCGCAATCCGGAACTCTCGGAGCGGGTATGCGGTCTGGCACGCCTGATAAGGGGCTACGCACTAACATCGCTGGAGAACATGGCCCTCTGGCACGAACGCGATATCAGCCATTCCTCCAACGAACGTCTGACGTTGCCGGACTCCTGCCTGGCACTGGATTACATACTTAGTCTGTTCACATCGGTGATGAAACGCCTGCAGGTCTACCCGCACCGGATGAAAAGGAACCTGGAGCTAACGCGGGGACTGGTGTTCTCGCAGAGGGTTATGCTGGCGCTCATCGATAAGGGGCTAAGCCGTCAGGAAGGCTACCGCCTAGTCCAGAGAAACGCGATGAAATCGTGGAAAGGCAACCGCAATTTCCTAACCCTGCTGAAAGCTGACAAGGAAGTCAAGGATATCATATCCGCCGAAGAACTTGATAAAATATTCGACTACCAGTATTATCTACAGCATGTCGACGAAATATTCCGTCGGTTAGGTTTAACAAAATCACAATGGCAGGGCAGCATCAGCGATAAAGTCGAGCTCAAACCGAGGTCGATATAGGATCCCGGATATTGCCTGCCGGAACGAAGTGAAATAGAGGAGCATGGAAGGTGGAAAATGGAAACACAGAATGCAAAAGTATTGATGAAAACAAACCTGCCACTGCCCGTTTTTCTGCGCGGCAAGGTACGCGATACCTACGACCTCGACAGCCATCTGCTGGTTATCGTTACCGACCGCATATCCGCTTTTGACGTTGTCCTGCCCAACGGCATCCCCAACAAGGGACACGTATTGAACCGGCTTTCTTCCTTCTGGTTCCGGAAAACGGCCGACATTATACCCAACCACATGGCCGAAGCCGTTGATGATGTCCACTGTATTGATTCCTATTTACCGGAGAACCAGAAATTCACCTGCCCGCCCTACCTGAGGGGTCGTTCGATGGTGGTGAAGAAGGTAAAACGTATCCCGGTGGAATGCGTTGTGCGCGGCTATATCTCGGGCTCGGCCTGGACCGAGTACAAGGAAAACGGCACGGTATCGGGTAACGCGATGCCCGAGGGGCTGGTGGAGAGCCAGGAACTGGAAAAGCCCATCTTCACGCCGACCACCAAAGCGGACAAGGGTCATGACGAGCCGATTGGCATGGAAGATATCGTCAAAGCCATCGGCAAGCCGCTGGCCGATGAGATGGAGGAAAAAAGCCTGGACCTCTACAACTACGGACGTGAATACGCCAGGGAACGCGGGATAATTATCGCCGATACCAAGTTCGAGTTCGGTATTGATAACAACCGGCTGATATTAATCGACGAAGTGCTTACGCCGGATTCCTCAAGGTTCTGGGATGCCGAGCTTTACGAGCCCGGCAAGTCTCAACCAAGCTTCGACAAGCAACCGGTACGCGACTGGCTGGAAGAATCGGGCTGGAACAAGGAACCACCGGGCCCGGTGCTCCCCGACGATATCGTCGAAGCGACCTCAAAAAGGTACATGCAGGCCTACGAGAAAATCACGGGCCGGCAACTGGCATTCCTGGGAGACAACGACTAACCCTGCAGATAGCCCTTGGTGGTGGGCAGCTCGCCGCTGATACGCGGGTCAATCCGGATGGCTTTGTTCAGGGCTTTACCCAGCGCTTTAAAGAGAGCCTCCGCCTTATGGTGGTCATTGCTGCCATAGAGAATGCGTGCATGCAGGGTTATCCTCGATTCATAGGCGAAGGACTCCAGAAAGTGCCGGACGAGGTCGGAAGAAAAGCCGAACATATCATTACCCGCAAATGATAAGTCCAGGACCGCATATCCCCTGCCGCTGATATCCAGGGCAACCGCTGCCAGGGTCTCGTCCATAGGCACCGAAACATCCGCCATGCGCGCTATACCACGCTTCTCCGCCAGGGCTTCGGCGAATGCTTTACCCAGGCAGATAGCCACATCTTCCACGGTGTGGTGCGGGTCATCGCCGGTGGCTTTCAGCATTACATCGAACATGCCATGTTTAGCCAGCTGCGACATCAGATGGTCGAACATGCTAATCCCGGTACTGATATCATACTTACCGGTACCATCGATGTTCAGTTCCATAGCAACATTCGTCTCAGAGGTCTCCCGTTTAACCACAGCCGAACGCTGATTATCAGTTTCAGATTCCAAGAGTTTCATGGCGCCGCGCAGGAAAGTACCGCCTACCGATACCTTACCGGTACGCGTACGCTGATATAGTGGACGACTGCAGCCGATTTTCTGTGCCATTTGTTCATCGGTATAGCCGCGACTGTTCTGCAGCTGCACTACTTTTTCCAGTATTTCGGTAAGCGAATCCATAATATCTCCAATATTGTTAATATTTCTTTACTACATATTATATATATGTAATATATTATAACACACAATATATGATTGTCAAGAGGTAATGGTTTTTTCTGACTTATTTTACCTCAACCCATTTCCAATCAGAGGGATGAGAACTGATCTTAAAAAGAGATTGCCACGTCGTCTCGATGACATCGAGACTCCTCGCAATGACAAAGGCGGTGGTAAAAATGTGAGACAAATTACACCCTAATACCAAGGAGCATCTTCAGCTTGAGCTTGAAGACATCCCACCTGCCTATCTTCTTCTCCAGGATATTCATGAACATGGTGTCTTTATCTTTGGGAGGCACGAGTTTCTGCTCTTTCTGAATCATCCGGCTGGCGCCCGATTCGCAGGTGACGACGCAATTACCGCAGCCGATACAGCGGTCGAGGTTAACGACGGCCTTGCCGTCGACCAGGGTCCTTGCCTCAAGCTGGCAGCGTTTAACACAGGTACCGCAGCCCTTGCAGAGAGTAGCATCGACTTCCGTGTAGTAGTTGCTGGCGTACATATCTGCGGGACGCGGTGCCTTCTTGACAGCGCTGAGGAGTCCGCAGCAGTCGCCGCAACAGCAGCAAATATTTTCGGGATTACGGGAGTTCTCCGGCTGGAGGATGAATCCCGCCTGGCGCGCCCGGTCCAGGATAGCCAGGGCTTCGCCCTTGGTAATATAACGTCCTATCCCCATATCGGCGTACTGGCGGGCATGGTCGGGGCCGATCTGGATGCAGGTCTCGCGGATATCGGAATAACGGCAGCTCTCTCCCTGGATGTCCTTGGTTTGGCGGCAGACGCAGTTAGCCACCGAGAGAGGGCCGGGGGCGTGCTCGACGAGATAGCGGGCATCATCAAAGGTACTTACTTTGTATTTACCGGGCACGCGAATACTCGTCTCCACCGGAATGGTACGCAGCTGGGGTATGCCGATACGACCGGTGGTTTCCGCTTCAGCAAAATGCTCCTGGTGATACCGGTGGAAGGTATCGACGAGGTCCCTCGTAAGCCGGTCCACCTGGAAATCAACGATACCGCCGGCGGTGACCCCGGTATTCCTGTACCGCCTTTCCCGGAACTTCTCGCGGTAGACCAGAATCGTACCCTTACGCGCCATGCGGTCGAGTTTCTTCTGGAGTTCATCGACCGACATGTCCTTACCACTCTTTTTCACACGGCGGTGGATGGTCTTAATCGGCTCCAGTTTTATCGTGGAGAGATGAGTGGCTATTTCGGCCTCTTCGGGAGTAAAGAGCTGTACCAGTAGGCTGATATCCACCCCGGACTTCGTGGCGGGATAGCCCACAGGCGACTTGTCCAGATGCTCCTGCAATAGCCGGTAGATATTGGTCTCGGTACTCATGTTACTCCCCAATCAGGGCCTAACTTCCCGCAGGGCATCAAGCAGAGCATCAGTGTGCTCCGGTTTGCCGACCGTGATGCGAATGCTGTTCTCCAGAAGAGGAATCGCGAAGTAACGCACCAGAATGCCCTTACGCTGCAATTCTAAAAACACCTCCCTGGCGTTGCCCCGTAACACATTACAGAAAACAAAGTTAGCCTGCGACGGGAAAGGCTTCAGCCAGTCGATGGTCTGTAGCTCTTGATATAATCTTTCCCTTTCCACCACGATATCACTAACTCTCTCCTGTAAATAAGCAAGGTCGGCCAGCGATTCCCTGACGGCAACCTCGCCGACGACGCTAACGTTATGGGGAATCTTGATAGCCATCAAATAATCGGCTATGCGCGGCGGAAAGATACCGTAGCCGATACGCAAGCCGGCCAGTCCGGCCCACTTGCTGAAAGAACGCAGTATCATCAGGTTGGTATAACGTTCGGTGAGAGACACCAGGGTTTCACCGTAGAACTCGTAATAAGCCTCGTCGAGCACCAGGGGGACGCCGGTTTCAGCGATTTTGATAATATCATCACGCGGAATGGCGTTGCCGGTGGGATTATTGGGACTGGCCAGGAAAATCAGCCTGGTGTCAGTGGTGATAGCGGAGATAACACCCGGAACATCGACTGTATAGTTTTCGTCGCGGGGAACGCTGACGATCGTACCGCCGCAGATTTCGGTGCTGAAACGGTAAATATCGAAGGTGGGAACACAGTTAATCACCTCATCGCCCGGCCCGATGAAGAGTCGCACCAGCATATCGATAAGCGTGTTACTGCCGTGTCCGGCCATGATGCGTTCGGCGGGGGCACCGGCATATCCTGCCAGCAACTTGCGCAACTCCTGTTGTCCGTCATCGGGATAGATACTGAACCGCGAACCATCAGCAAGCGCCCGGAGTACCCGCGGGGAACAGCCGTAGGGATTTTCGTTGGCGTTCATCTTGATAATGTCGCTCTCGGGCACGTCAAGCTTCCCGGCCAGCGTGTCCGGCGATATGCTGGCGGAGTACCCGGTAAAACTCCTGAGGTGTGACCGGATGTATTTTTCTATTCCCTGTCCGGAGTCAGAACTCACTCCTGATGCCCCCTATTTCTTTTTATTCATTCTTTTTTCAATCGCCCGGGCATGGGCATCAAGCCCCTCGGCACGGGCGATGACCGACGCGGCCTTACCGAGTTTCCGAATATCCGATTCCCCGGTATTGACCACGTTGATTATTTTAACAAAATCGAGGATATTCAGCGGCGAGCCAAAGCGCGCCGTGCCCTCGGTGGGGAGGACGTGACTCGGCCCGGCAACATAGTCGACAAGAACCTCGACGGAATTCTCGCCCAGGAACAGGCAACCGGCGTTAGCCACCTGACCTGCGTACGTATCGAGGTTAGCCACCACCAGGCAGAGGTGCTCCGGTGCGTAGAGATTAGCCAGATCGACGGCTTCAGCAACGCTCGACACCACGCCGATAAATCCCCGTCTCCCCAGAGATTTCAGGGCAGTATCGCGATGCGTCAGAGTTTGCACCTGTTTGTCAACCTCGACATTAATGCCTTCCGCCAGGTTCCGGGAGGTGGTCAGCAGAATAGCCGTCGCCATGACGTCGTGCTCCGCCTGCGCCAGAAGGTCGGCGGCACAGTACTCAGCGCTGGCGGTATCGTCGGCGATAATAATCACCTCGCTCGGTCCGTAGAGTCCGTCGATACCAGCAACACCGTAGAGCAGCTTCTTCGCCAGAAAGACGTAGATATTCCCTGGCCCGCAGATTTTGTCCACGGCGGGCACGGACTCCGTCCCGAAAGCCAGAGCGGCGATCGCCTGAGCACCGCCGACGGAGAAGACGCGGTCGATGCCAGCGATATCAGCCGCCGCCAGCGTTACCGGAGAAATTTTACCCGACCTGTCCGGAGGCGTTACCAGAATTATCTCTTTTACCCCGGCCACCCTGGCCGGGATAGCCGTCATGAGAACGGACGAAGGCAGCGGGGCGGTAAAGCCGGGGGCATGCACGCCAACGCGGTCGAGGGGACGCATCATCCAGCCCAGATTTTGCCGGGTGCTATCGCGAACGAGGGCGTCCTTCTGGACCTTGTGAAAATCAGAGATGCGTTCAGATGCCAGCTTAAGGGCGGTAAGAAGCTCGGCATCCACCTCGCGGGCAGCACGCTTTATCTCTTTCTTATCCACCTCAAGAGAAGTCAGCTTAACGCCGTCGAACTTTTCTGTGAACTCAATCAGGACGTTATCGCCCCTTTCACGTACCGCAGCGATTATATCCCTGACGACGCGCTCTTTATCGTCACCGCCGAAGCCCTGCCGCGATACCTGCCTTGAAAGCAACTCCTTGACCGGTTGATATCCTTCAACGATTCTCATCTAATTATCCCCGACCACCTGGCGCATTCTTTCAACCAATGATTTAATCCGCTTGCCCTTAGCCGACCTGTACGTGACCGCTTTATTGCCGATAAGGCAGGCGGTAGACACGAAAAGCGTATCGATAATTTTCAAATTATGCCGGGCGATAGTCCTACCCGTCTCGGTGTTTTCAATGAGCAGGTCAGCATCATCGGGCAGGAAGGCTTCGGTGGCGCCCCAGGTGGGTATGATACGGTAGTGCCCGAGGTGGTTCTCACGGGCATATCTGTCGGCCAGATTGACGTATTCCGACGCCACGCGTAGGGAACTCCCGTTGCCGGAGAGATAGCGGCTGAGTCCACCAGTATCCTCAACAGCAAGCTCGCGGCTGACCACTGCCACCAGCCTGACCCGACTGAACTGAAGGTCGAGAAGCTCCCGGACCGGACTGGAAGGAAACTGGCAGAGGTGCTCCGTGAGCCAGTCACGACCGGTAATGGCAAGATCGAAGTTACCGTTAGCCACCTGGAGGGGCATGTCCTGGGGACGGATTACTTTCACCAGTACGCCGTCGATGTTTATCTCCGGTCGGCGATTGTTCATGGCCGAGGGGTAATCATCAAGGCGAATACCGGCTTTATTCAGAAATTCTATAGTCGGAGGCTGCTGGTGCCCGTCGGGCAAAGCCAAGCGCACCAGATCTTTACGAGAACCGGCAGAACTAGAAACACGCAGCGGAACCTTATCCGGTCCGGCTTTTACGGCCAGCTTTATGTCA
>Ga0209427_10001484_pt1 | contig 27012 bp, 21 predicted proteins | sample DeeMarSWOR136_30_FD_187465 | JGI IMG/M metagenome (GOLD analysis project Ga0209427, IMG submission 187465) | Marine sediment microbial communities from White Oak River estuary, North Carolina - WOR-1-36_30 (SPAdes) (version 2) | ecosystem: Environmental > Aquatic > Marine > Intertidal zone >...
AACTGAAGAAGGTATTATCGCCATTGCAGTATCAGGTAACCCAGGAATGCGGCACAGAGAGGGCGTTCGAAAATGAATACTGGGACAACAAGAGGGAAGGCATCTACGTCGATATCATTTCCGGCGAAGTGCTGTTCAGCTCTCTCGATAAGTTCGATTCTGGAACAGGGTGGCCGAGTTTTACCAGAACTCTCGAACCGGACAATATTGTAGAGAAGGAGGACAGAAGCCTTTTTGCGGTGCGGACAGAAGTGAGGAGCAAAAACGCCGATTCCCATCTGGGGCATGTTTTCAAAGATGGTCCATCGCCGACTGGCCTCCGGTACTGCATAAACTCTGCTTCCATCCGCTTCATTCCGAAGGAGGATCTGGAGAAAGAGGGTTACGGCGAGTACAAGAAGCTTTTCGAGAAGTAAGATAAATCAGTCAGAGATCAATTGGAAATCGTCACAATTTCTTTCGAATTGAAGCGCTGTTATTCTCTTATCAGGGGCGGCCAGTCTGGTTCTATTTTCTCGTAAACTCAATCCGGTTGAATTCGCCCCAATCGATCTCGATCTCCTCACCGTTGTCCAGCTCGATAAAGATCCCCTTGTTGTCTTCATCAACATCATTGGTACCTTTGAGCCGGAAACTGTGTCCATCCCAGAGGGTTACAATCGATGAGCTATAGCCTTTCCGCTTGATTTCCTTGATATTGCCGAATTCGATATCGTACTCGACGCCCCGGAAATTGCCATCCAGAAACTCCCAGGTGTATTCTTCATCATCGTCCCACCGGATCCAGCCGCCGTACTGGTCACCATCCTCTGTGTAAACGATGCCCTCGAGGCGATGTCCCCCGCCAAATTCATCGTACTTCACCGGGCTGGGTGGTGATTCGAATTCCAATCGGTCAAATTCATCCCAATCGACTTTGACCTGACCGAAACCTTCGACGTAGATCACGATTCCCCGGTTGGAATCATCGACATCGTTCGTTCCGCGCAACACAATTTCATCATCGTCTTTCAGTGTCACCCTGGCGCTTTTGGAGTTATTGCGCTCGATCGATTTTATCTTGCCGAACTTGATCTTGCGCTTGCGGTGTTTCTGTTTGCCATCGAGAACGTCCTGGGTTACTAATTCGTCAACATCCCAGCATACCCAGCCCGTGTACTTGTCGTCACGTCGCGTGGTTAACGTGCCGTAGAGACGCTTGCCGAACGTGGATTTCAGGTTGGAATCGCCCTGCATGAAATCGATCGATGCCACGTCACTCCAGTCGAACTCGACTTCACCTTCGTTTCTGTCCTCGATGATGAGTCCCCGAATGGACCTGCCGATATCAGTTGAACCGCTTTCCAATTCCACCGTATGCCCAGATTTGAGTGTTAGCAGAACGGCGTTATCGTCAGTAACCTCCAACGTCTTGATATGTCCGAAGGAGACCCCCGACTGGGCCATTCCTGATTCATCACGTTCCCTATAACGGCTGATAGAAATACCAAAGATCTTGATCGATCTCTCTCGATCACGGTATCTCCTGCGGCGTTTTCTTGGAAGTTCCTTGTTGCCATGAAGGATATCAACCCATGAGGCCTCGTTCTTGTCCCAACGGATGAGTCCCTCGAAGACATCGCCATCGACAGTCGTCAGTTTTCCGTAGATTCTTCCGCTGCTGTCGGCCAGTGCCAAAGAGGTGAACGCAAACACCATAACCGACGAAACGGCAAGCATTCTGGCCAGTCTCATCTCTCTACCTCCTTGATTACATGCCTTGTGTGGGTGTGTGTATTATTACGAAGTCGTCATAAACAAGGTTTCAGGGTATTTGAGATAGGAAATACGTAATCCAATATCTCTTTATACACTAAGATTATTTATACCTCATAGATTTTCTTTCCTCTGAGAGGAAGCTTCAAGGGTAAATTTTCCTGAAATTCATTTTCTTCTTGACGCCCTACGAATGTTTTAGTAACTTTACTACGAGTATAGTAGATATATGATAAAGATAGGAGGGGAAATGTCAAAGCAGGTTAAGCTCACCCCGGCGGAATGGGAGGTCATGGAAGCGGTCTGGGAGCTGGGAGGGTCTCCGTCGGTGCGGGATGTGCTCGAGCATGCCTTCTCCAAAGGTGAGAAGGCGTATACGACCGTTCAAACGATCATGAATACGCTGGAGAGAAAGAGGATGCTCCAGCGAAGGAAGATCGGACTGGTCAATTTCTATAAACCCTCGCGGTCGAGAGACGACGTCATTAAAGCGGAGATGTCCTCGATGGCCTCGAGGATCTTCGACGGTTCGATCCCGGCGCTGGCGAACTACCTCATATCGCTTGAAAATCTGGATCTCGATGAGATCCAACAGATCAAGGAGCTGCTCAATCAGAAGGAGAAAGAGCTGAGGAGCGGGAAGTCGTGATAGATTTCTTAAACCGTTACGGCCAGCTATGGGCGGAGTATTTCGGTCTCGCCATCGTGCAAAACACCCTCTTTCTGGTGATGATATTTATCATCCTGTATCGATTGAGAAATGCTTCTGCACATGTAAGGTATGTGGTCTGCTTGATCGCTCTATTTAAATTGCTCCTCCCTCCATTTATACCGGCACACTTGTCATTCTCATCTTCTGAGCAACTTCGACCGCTAACGGAAGGATTTTTTACCATCACGTTCAATCCCCTCCCTGCGAGTGCCGGCATCTCTTCGCCTCAGCCAGTACAACTGAATCTCTTCGGCCTGATCTTTGTGCTCTGGGCCGGGGTTGTTTTTCTTTACCTTCTCTTTTCCCTGATTTCTACGTGCCGTCTTGTCGTACTGCTGCGGAATGCAACACCGCTCTCCGATGAAGTGGCGCTGGAGGCTATTCGTGATCAGAACATGCAAATTTGTAAATCAGAACGGATCGCAATGCCCCTCACCGTCGGTGTACTTCCCGGAAAGATCTTCGTACCGAATCTCTGGGATCAATGGACACAGGACTGCCGGAGGATGGTCATGCGACATGAGATGGCCCATATCAAGAGGTATGACGGTCTCTTCCAAGTTTTTCAAATTGCAACCCAAGCTTTGTATTTCTTCCATCCGCTGGTTTTGCTGCTCAACCGTTGGTTGAAGGAGTACCGGGAAATGGCGTGCGATGATGCAACCATCGGTTTCGAGAGACATTCTTTTGTGGAATATTCCAGGTGTCTCGTTGAAATCGCAGAAAAGATGGTACAGAATCCCGTCACCTGTGAATCGGCATCTACCCTCATGAGGCAGAAAAATGAACTGTTGAAACGTGTCAGGTATCAAATAAAAGGGGGAGATATGAGTCACCTGTCGAAAAAGAAGATATGTGCCATGGTAGTAGGTTTGATCGCGCTGATTCTACCGCTATCCTGGTACTATAGTGGTGCAACTTCTGAGGAGCACAGAGAACGTACTCCTCGAAAGGAAGTTCAAACGGCTCCAACAGTCAAATCGGTTGTTGAAGATTCAACGCAGCTAAAGCCTCCCAAAGAAAAAAGAATTATCGACGCATTGAAAATGAGATATGTCGAAGTATCGATAAGAAGTGACAACGAGATACGTATTAATGGAGAAGAAACCGATTTGGAGTACTTCTCGAGAATGCTCCGCGAAAAAGTCACAGAAGACAACGATAAGATTGTGGTCGATATTGTTAGTGATGAGGATGTCATGATGGGGATGATCTATAACGTCCAGAGGATACTTCGTGAAATGGGGATAATGAGGGTACGCTATAAGAATGACTCAGGGAAAGGGATGCCCCTCGTAATACCGCCATTGGATATTGAGGAGAAACTCAGCAAAATCCCCGAAGAGCTTATTACCGCGCTTATATTTAATGCTCTCGGTGAGGTGTTCATTGATAAGGAGAATGTTCATTTCGCAAATATTCAAGAGTTGATAGAGAAGCGGCTATCACAGAACGACAAGATAGTTATCACCATCCAGATTGCGGAAGACATGAAATACAGGGATTTCTTGAAGGTATTGGAGCAGGTCAGAAAGGCGGGGGCGAGCCGAATCGTCATAAAACCACCTTCAGCCCCAGACGAGAGATCTCCTCAATGAGGAGTAGGGAGACGAAGTTACAAAACGCTGATCGGATTCATTGTTGAAGATCCCGTGAATACAAACAGAGAGTTCATGCCTTATCCTCACACGTCGGGATGAGGTATTTTTTCATTCGATTGGTTTGCAGTCCAATTCAACATCAATGGATTTTTATTGCTTTTGTTGCAATTTACCTTATACTGTCATCCTTTCATAGCGATTCACTGCTAATATACACAACATTCAACCTATGATTCGGTTATAGAGCAAGGGAGGTAATGGCAATGAAGAGGACCGTTTTCTGTATCGTTGCAGTCAGCCTCTTGGTCTGCTCCTTTTCGCTCTTGGAGCAGAACCCCTTCTTCAGCGAATTCGATACGCCGTTTGGTGTTCCACCGTTCGACAAGATAAAGGTGGAACATTACATGCCGGCATTCGAAGAGGGGATGAAACAGCACCGGGAAGAGATCGATGCCATTGTCAATGATCCAGAGCCACCAACCTTCGAAAACACGCTTGAAGCACTGGAGAGGAGCGGTGCTCTGCTGACGAGAGTGGACGACGTGTTCAGGAACATGAGATCGGCTCATACGAACGATGAAATTCAGGAGATCTCAAAGAAGATTGCACCGATCCTGTCGAAGCATATAGATGATATGTTGTTTAATGACAAGCTGTTCCAGCGGATTAAGACTATATACGGGCGAAAGGATGCTCTGGATTTGACACCGGAACAGGACAAACTCCTCGAGGAGTACTACAAGAAGTTTGTGAGGGGTGGAGCGAACCTAAACGCGGAGGGAAAAGCGGAACTGGCAAAGATAAACGAAAAGCTTTCCGTTCTCACCTTGAAGTTCGGGGAAAATCTTTTAAATGAAAACAACAGGTTCGAGTTGGTCATCGAGAGAGAGGAGGATCTGGCCGGCCTGCCGGCGGATGTGAGAACCGGTGCGGCAGAGACAGCCCGGGAACGCGGCCACGAGGGAAAGTGGGTATTCACGCTCCATAAGCCGAGTATGCTTCCGTTCCTGCAGTATTCGGAGAAGCGAGATCTCAGGGAGAAGATATTCAAGGCGTATATAAATAGAGGTGACAATAACGACGAGCTCGATAACAAGGAAATCCTCTCTCAAATAGCGGCGCTCCGCACGAGGAAGGCACAATTACTCGGATACAAGACCCATGCACATTACGTGCTCGAAGAGAACATGGCCAAGGAGCCTGAGAATGTGTACGACTTGCTCCACAAGTTGTGGAAGCCGTCACTAGCGAAAGCCAAAGAGGAAGCCAGGGCGCTGCAGGAGATGATAGATAAGGAAGGTGGCAGCTTTAAGCTCGAGGCCTGGGACTGGTGGTACTACGCGGAGAAGCTCAAGAAAGAGCAGTATGCATTGGATGATGAGCTAATGAGGCCCTATTTCAAGCTGGAGAATGTCAGAAACGGTGCCTTTACTCTCGCGAACAAGCTCTACGGTATAACATTTGAAGAACGGACGGATATCCCGAAATACCATGAAGAGGTCCGGGTGTTTGAGGTAAAGGAAGCCGATGGAACGCACAGAGGGATACTGTATATGGATTTTCACCCTCGGGCGAGCAAGAGGGGTGGCGCGTGGATGAGTTCCTATCGAAAGCAGTCGAAGCTGGGAGGTGAACTACAGACGCCTGTCATTACGAATGTGACAAACTTCTCGAGGCCGACAGGTGACAAACCGGCACTGCTCAACTTAGACGAGGTGTACACGCTATTCCACGAGCTCGGGCATGGGCTCCATGGACTGCTATCCGACTGTACCTACCCCATGCTTTCAGGAACCTCGGTGGCACAGGACTTCATCGAGCTCCCCTCACAGATCATGGAGAACTGGGTGACCGAGCCGGAGATGCTGAAGATATACGCAAGGCATTATGAGACCGGGGAACCGATTTCCCAGGAGCTCATCGACAGGATAAAGAAGGCCAGCCATTTTAACCAGGGGTTTGCCACCACCGAGTATCTCGCCGCCTCCTTCCTGGATATGGACTGGCATACGGTCACAGAGCCGAAAGAGCTCGATCCGGAGGCGTTCGAAACAGCGTCTCTCGATAAGATTGGATTGATCCCAGAGATCGTGGTGAGATACAGAAGTACCTACTTCAGGCATATCTTCTCGGGTGGATACTCGGCGGGGTATTACAGTTACATCTGGGCCGAGGTGCTCGACGCCGATGCCTTTCAAGCATTCAAAGAAACGGACCTTTTTGATCGGGAAACAGGACAGAGGTTCAGGCGGCACATTCTCGCTGCAGGTGGGTCCGAGGATCCGATGACTCTCTACAAGCGGTTCAGGGGAGCCGAACCGACGATCGATCCACTGCTTGACAGGAGAGGATTAAAATAAGGATATGTAGCGCATTGAAGGTGATGATGAGTATCGTTTTCAGGAACGTTACCTAGCTCGCTGTTCTTACGATTCGCCTCGCCCAGTTCCGCAGATCATCCAGCAGCACGTAAATGGTAGGCAGTATGAGGAGAGTGATGACCGTTGAAAAAGTCAGACCACCGACGATGGCGCGGGCCATGGGGAAGTATGGGGGACCGTTTCCACCGATCTGTGTATTCACAATGGAGAGCGGAACGAGGCTGAGCACCGTGGTCCCTGCGGTCATGAGTATCGGCCGCAAGCGATCTCTCCCTCCCTGGATTATCGCTTCGTGACGACTGAGACCTTTCGCTCGAAGCTGATTCACATGATCAATGAGCACAATGCCGTTGTTCACGACAACCCCGATCAGAATGAGAATGCCGATCATGCCCATAATCGACATTGTTGTACCGGTAAACAGAAAAAACCAGTAAACACCGACGACGGAAAAGATGATCTGTGTCCAGATGGCGGCGGGGAAGAGGAGCGATTCAAAGAGTGAAGCCATGACAAAATAAATGAGTGCCAGGGCAAGCAGCAGGTTGATTATCATGGTATTGAAAGCTTCTTCCTCATAGTCGAAGCTTTGCCCGAAGTTCCATGTATATCCCGCCGGGAAATTGAAACTTCCTAATACCTGGCTGATCTTTTCTTTCGCTTCGTTCACCGTGATATCCTTTAAATTGGTAGTTACACCCAAGGATGTGATTCGGTTCTCACGGTGGATGTTGCGAGGCCCACGCCGGATTCTGAAGTCAGCCAGGGCTGCCAGCTTGATCGGTTCGTCTTCCCCGTTGTAGAGGGGAACGTTCCGTAGATGCTCCAGCGTCTGAGTATCACTATCCTGGAATTCGAGCCTCATTTCGATTTCGCCATCTTCATTTCTGAATCGACGCAAGTTTATACCGCGCATGGCGGCAGAAACGACGTTGGCGATTTCCTGGGTTGAAAATCCGTATTGCTTTGCCCGCTTGCGATCGACGACAACGTGAACTTCTTCTTCGCCAACCTCGGCTTCAGAGCGTGCATCACTGAAGCCGGGGACTTGAGAAAGTATCCATGCCACCTCACGGGATAGTTCCACCAGGTGCTCACTGGATTTCCCGATAAGTTGTATGCGAACCGATTGTCCTCTCCCACTCTGACTTCGCCAGTCAAACGAGGGATTCGCGATGGCCAACTTTGGCAGTTCCTTTCGGATTTCCTCCTCGATTTCCTTCTGTGACTTCTTGGCTTCTTTTCCCTTCTTGAGGAGTATGGTCGACATGGCATAATTGCCCTGGTAGTAACTGTAGATGGATTCGATTTCAAGTTCGTCTTGGTGGGCAAAGAGGTATTCTTCAAATTCATCGACTGCGGCTTCTACCTTTTCGACGGTATAGCTGCCGTTAATGTGGTAATGCAGTCGCAGCCGACGATCTTCCGGCTCATCAAACATATCCGTTTTGACAATTTTCATGGGAACAGCCACGCTGACCAGTATGGCAATGATCAATCCAATGGTAGCTTTGTGATGCCTCATCGACCAATCCAAAACGCGGGCATAGCGGTTAATCAGTTTGTCGATGACTGTTTTTTTCTTCTTCGGTTTGGGAGGTTTTATGCGTGATGCAATCAGAGGAACAATTGTCTGAGCCAGGATGAGGGACACACCCAATGCGATACAGATGGTAATCGCGACATGCTTCAAATAGATTGCCACATCATTCTTTGGGTTTACAATATTTGGCAGAAAGACGATAGCGGTAGTGAACGTGCCCGCTGTTATTGCGAGGGAGACTTCCCTTACCCCAATAGGTATTGATGATTTCGATAGTGGATTCTGCGATTGGTGACGGTGGATGCTTTCCGTCACCACAACTGCATTATCAACTAACATTCCAATTGCAAGCATCAATCCCATCATGGAGAGGATGTTGAGGGTGACACCGAAAAAATACATAAACGTCAGGGTAATCAACAACGATAGGGGGACGGCGAGTGAAACCATGAATGTCGTGGTTAGGCGACGCAAGAAAAAGAAGAGAACCAAGATCGCGAGAGAGCCACCGATTAAACCAGATTTGAGTATCTCTTCCAGGGAGCTGACCACACCCTCGGCCTGGTTATCCATGAAGTAGATACTGATTCCTTCCATCTCGGGAAGTTCTCTGATTACATCGATTTCAGCCATGATTCGGTCTGTGACCTCGACCAGGTTGGCACCGGCTTCCTTGAAGACGTCCAGCCCGATCGCGTACCGACGATTCAGGTGTCGTCCATAGGTCAACTTGGGATGGTCGTATGTAATATTTGCAATATCTCTGAGGTGAATATTACCTTCTCCGACAACGATATCCCCGATCTCATCAATGCTGTTGAATTCTCCTACCGGTCGAACCACAAACCGTTGATTGTTGTCTGTGATTTTCCCGGCGGTGACGAGGAAATTACTTCTTTGCAGTATTTGAGTCAGACGTCTGATGTCGACCCGATGCTCAATGATCCGATCCGCTGATAATTGGATCCGGATTTCTTTCTTCTCAACGCCGTACAGGTCGACTTTGGAGACGCCCTCGATTCTCTCAATGCGACGTTTGATATTCCGGTTGAGCATGTCGTAGGCATTGGAGAGGTCACGATTGCTCGATATCCGGAGCACGAGTATTTCCATGTCGGATGTTGACCATTTCCTGACATAGAATCGCTCCAAGTCCGGAGGGAATAGGTGGCGAATGCCATCCAACTTTTCTTTTGCTTCGAGCGCCTTTAAATTTGCATCGATGCCCCAGTTGAAATCGAGACGTACCCAGGCGCCGTTCTCGTACGAGTTGGATTCCATTCGCTTGATGCCGCTTATCGTTGCCACCACTTCTTCGGCTGGTTTCGTAATCAACCGTTCGATTTCTTCTGGTGTCGAGCCGGGGTATGGAATATCGATGAAAATGAATGGTGCGTCCACATCCGGAAAAAATTCCATGGGCAGCAGTTTTGCTGAGATAATGCCGACGACGATAAAACAAACGAATATCATGAGTGTTGTCACCGGACGGCGAAGAGATGATTCTGTGAGATTCATCGGTGTGCCTTCAGTTTCTTGGTATCAGCGTTCTCTGTGTTCCTCGCTGCTCATTTCTTTCTATCGACGATGGCATAGACAACCGGTATGACAATCAGTGTCAAAAGTGTCGAGATGGTCAAGCCGCCAATGACGGTGATTGCCATGGGAGACCTGACTTCGGCTCCTTCTCCTACTCCCAATGCTAACGGCAGCAGTGCGAGTGTTGTGGTAAGCATGGTCATCAAAATCGGCCGTAACCGAGAGCGCCCCCCCTCGATGATGGCCTCTATTTTCTCCATCCCTTTCGCGCGGAGCTGATTGATCAAGTCGATCAACACGATTGCATTGTTCACCACAATTCCTGCCAGCAATATTAACCCGATGAAAACAACCACGCTGATTGTTGATCCAGTAATCCAGAGACCAAAGACTGCTCCTATCAATGCCAGGGGAATCGTGAATAGAATAACGAATGGATGCAGGAACGATTCAAACTGCGAAGCCATGACCAGGTATACCAGGAAAATGGCTAAGAGCAAGGCGAACTGGAGCGAGCGGAACGACATCGCCATCTCTTCGTTCTGTCCTCCCAGATGCACACTCAACCCGGACGGCATGGGGATTTCCCTGATGATTGCGTTGATCTCTTCCGCTGCGCTTCCTAAATCTCCATAATTCAGGTTGGCAGACACCAATGCGACTCTTTCCTGGTCGACTCGTCTGATTTCACCGGGCCCCGTGTCAACGACAATATTCGCAACAGCATCCAACGTGATAGGACGGTCGCTCTCCGGATTAACGATGAGTCGCCTTATTTTTTCTACGGAATTGCGGTCTCTCTCGTGCGCGCGTACGAGAACATCGATTTTCCGGTCATGCCTCGAATAGCGAGTGGCAACTTCACCCCGTACCTGATCCACCACTCGATCGGCGAGCTGATAGACCGCGAAACCGAGCGCTGCCGCCCGTTCACGGTCGAATTTAATTTGAATTTCAGGATGACCGCTTTTCATAGTGGATTTGACGTCGGCAAAACGGTGAGATGCTTCCAAACGACGAGCGATTTCGTTGCTGATCTTTTTCAAGTGCCGTAACTCGTACCCGGCAACCTCGATCTCCACGGGAGTCCGGAAGGTGAAGAGGGTAGGACGAGAGAATTTATACTGTAGATCGGGGATACCGTGCATGTCTTTTCGTAATTTTTCCATGACTTTTTCTTCGTCATCCCGATCGGAACCTGGCTGCAGGACAACATTGATTTCTCCCCAATTTTCACCACCCTCCTCCGGATTGACGTCCATCCGATTTCCCGAGCCAGCGACGGAGAATGTTGTGGTAATATCTGATATCCGGTTCGACGACTTTTGAACATCGGCGATCGTTGCATCTGTGTGGTTGAGTGGTGTTCCCGGTGGTAGACGGAATTCGACTCGGAATTCGCCCTGTGATAGCTGTGGAATCAATTCAACGCCCAATTTCGGTACCAGGAGCAACGATATCAGGAACAATCCCAGGGCGATGATAACGACCCGTCCTTTATGCGCGAGTGACCATTTCAACATACCATGATATCTGTTCTCGAGACCCTGATACGAATTCTGAAAAATTCTCAGGAAAGGTCTGATGAGAAACAGTGCAATGCGGGCGAAGAAACGAATGATGCGTTTTATCATCCTGACAATAGAAACCGGGATCGTTGTGAATATTAACGTCCTCATGCGTTGGATCAATTTCCCGATGCGTGTCTTCGATTGCTTTAATTCAACCTGTGGTTCCGCCGTTTTCTTGCGGTATTGCAATGAAGCCAACATGGGGATGAGGGTCAGAGCGACGACCAGGGAGGCAAGAAGAGAAAACGTCACGGTGAGCGCTTGGTCCCGGAACAGTTGGCCAGATATCCCTTTTACGAAGACCAACGGTAGAAATACCGCCACGGTGGTGAGCGTAGACGCAGTAACAGCCCTTCCGACTTCACTGGCTCCGTCATGCACTGAGCGCAGGACGTCTTTTCCTCTCTCCCTGTGCCGGGCAATGTTCTCGAGGACGACGATTGAATTATCGAGCAGCATACCGATGCCGAGTGCAATGCCACCGAGCGACATGATGTTGAGTGTCAGGTCAGCGCCGTACATCAAGTTGAATGTCGCGATGACAGAGGTGGGGATCGACATGGAGACGATGATGGTCGCCCAGAAGTTTTGAAGGAAGAAGTAGAGGATGGCAATAGCGATCAGTCCACCTATTACGGCGGCTTGGATAACTTCATTGACCGCCTGAGTAATGAAGGTGGATTGATCGTATACTTTGACGAGTTCGTATCCGTCAGGCAGTATACCGCGGACACGTCTGAGCCGTTTTTCGACTTCACGAGAGACAGTAACGGTGTTTGCATCGCCTTCCTTGTAGATAGCGATTTCAACAGCCTCTTCACCATTCAGCCGGGTGATGGCTGTCCGTTCTTTGTAGCCTTGTCTGACGGTAGCGATGTCACGCAGGTAAGTGGGTTTCCCGTCTTTCGTAGAGACGATGACGTCATCGATTTCATCAACAGATTGAAATTGATTGAGTGTTCGAACCAGATACTGTTGGGTCCCCTCCTTGAGACGCCCACCTGACAAGTTCACATTCTCAGCACCGATCTGTTGCGCCAACTGTTCGATGGGCAGGTCTAATTGAACTAAGCGACCCTGATCGACGAGAATCTGTATTTCCTCTTCCAGGCCGCCGCTCACCTTGACGGCAGCCACTCCGAGTGCTGCTTCAAGTTCCTTTTTGATTTCCTCCTCGGCGAACCACCTCAGGTATTTCAATTCATCCACATCGATACCGTTATTCTTGCTTTTTGTACTCTGGATTTGCTGCGCTTCGGTCGATTTCTCAGAATCTTTTACCTGATCTTTCTTTCGGTAGAAACCGAATCTCATGACCGGTTCGAGTGACGGATCGAATCGGAGGATGGCCGGGCGTCTTACATCGAGGGGGAGCTCGAGAACATCCAGTTTTTCACGGACGTCGAGGCCGGCGTAGTCCATATCGGTCCCCCAGGCGAATTCCAGTATCACATCGGACTGTCCGGGGCGCGAAATGGAGCTCACACGATTGACGTTTTTCACAACGCCCAAGGCTTCTTCAATCGGCTTCGATATGAGGTTTTCAATTTCGGCCGGTGCCGCTCCCTGGTATTCGGTCCGGATGGTGAGGGTGGGGTACGTCAATTCGGGAAGTAGATTGATTTTGAGGCGAAGGAACGACACAAAACCGAAGAGGATGACTGCGAGTGTGAACATCGCAATCGTGACCCGACGTCTTATAGAGATTTCGATTATCTTCATTTTTATTTGGAAACGATATCAACTTTTATACTGTCTTTGAGGCTTCCCTTACCTGTTGTAACAAGGGTGTCACCGAGTTGAAGTCCACTTAAAACTTCGACGTGGGCGGTGTTTGTGTAACCGGTTTCTATGTACTGCCGATACGCAGTGCTGTCTCTCACAACAAACACTGCAGATTCTCTATCCTCCATAATAATTGCATCTTTTGGTGCCATTAATGTGTTCGCGTGAATGTCGTAGATGATGTTGATGCGGGCGAACATACCGGGTCTCAACCTTCTGGACGGATCGTGCATTTCAACTGTTACTTTGATGGTGCCGGTCCCGGGATCGACAACGGGGCTGACACGCTCGATGTGGCCTGTGAATTCTCCTTTTTCGATGGCATCGACGGTCAAAGTTGCCTTCTGCCTCACGCGGAGCTTGCTCAATTGCCGCTCCGGGACGTGGAGAACGGCAATTAACGGGTCCAGCCCGGTGACTCGAAATGTTGCTTGATTGGGAAGTATCATGTTGCCTACTTTCACGAGACGTTCGGCAATCACTCCGCTAATCGGTGTTCGAATCGATGTATAGTTGAGATTCAATTCCGCTAATTCATAAGCCGCTTTTTGATGTTCAAACTCGTACTTGACCTGTTGAAACACTTCTGTGCTGACGAGACTCTTCTTGTGCAGATCCATATTACGCTGATAGTTACTCTCCAGTTTCTTCAAATTGGCCTTGGCCTGGGCCAATTGCACGGCTATCTGTTCATCATCCAGTTTCGCAAGGATATCCCCCGCATTTACAAAGTCTCCTTCTTCCACGAGGATCTTCTCGACAACGCCACCAACCTTTGCGACGACTTCCGTCTCTTCTTCGGCTTCTACCGTGGCGGTTCCCGAAAAATATGCAGCGATGTCACCGGATGTTACTGCTGCAATTTCAACCGGTACGACGAGATCATCATCCTTCTTATTATTTGGATTGGGTTGTGAATTCCTGCCGCATCCCAAATAGGTAAACATGCCTATCAGGATGAATGAATAAATAATTACCCTATATTTCTGTTTCATCTCAACTCCCCCTGATTTCAATTATGGCGTATTATCGTTAAAAATACGGATATTACGCAAAAATGTTGCACCGTTTGGAAAGGCTCAGCTTCCTGATTAAGCACAATATGGCTTTTCTCCTCTCAACACGCCAGTGCTACTTAACCTATGAGGTTATACCCGGTAGCCACTACATTCTTGTAATGTGTTGTATTTTAATGAATTGCTAAGATAACGAGGGTATACCTTCCTTGAAGGTGTATATGGTGATTTAAAGAATAGGGGCATTGAGATCATCGGATACAACTGCGCAGACGAGAATAAGATTGCAGAAGATTTCATCAAAGATAATAAACTCAGCTACCCGAATGTTCTCGATACATCTGAAGAGGCACAAAAAGTATGCTTCCAGGACTATCAAAAGATTGTGGGAATGAGCAATGTTACCTCGCTTCATTGGTTTTCTTTGTTACATTTATCCCTTAAAAAACAATCGCCTTCACTCATGAAAGAGCAAGGCGATTGCTATAGTACTGAGTCAGTAGAGAGTACGTGCTACTTCTTTTTCTTGCACACTTTCTTTTTCTGGAGTCCCGACGGGATTTTCTTTTCGGATACAGACTTCCACTTCCCGTCAATGTGGACACTCACTTCCCACGAACTGTTTCTTGAGCGGTAGTACCTATCCTTGTAGTAGTAATGATCGGAGTAGCCGACGACCACGTACACGCCGAGTTTCGATTTGTACACCAGCTCCACGCCATCGGGGTGCTTGTGCCGGTAGCCGTGGGCGGGGGCGTGGGGAGGTGGACCGGTCCGCTTTGCCACCACCGGTGGATTCGACGTTTGGGTGTATCGGACCGAGCTCCGACATCCCAACATTGCAATGCTCACCGAAATCACGAGGGCCAAGAGGAATGCGATCTTTGTCCTGTTCATCATCGACCTCCTATACTAACTATTACTATGACAGATAGTTAGGTTGCTACTGTGTATTTCCTCTCCATATCTACCGCAGTAATTTTTTCCGGCATGTGCCCGTCGTATCAACGAGCAAAGATCAAGCCAAGAGGTCGCACGTGTGGTATGCGGAAAAGATGAGATCTATCTCTTGCAAGGATTTGTCACCCCGATGGTGTCATCGAGTTTTACCGCGCATTCTGGAGAGGATTTGTTGTCGGAGACTGAGATACTTCGTAGTTGAGACCGAGGTCGATGTAGAAGAGCTCTTCCGAACCAGTTAACTTCTGGCTTGTATGGCGAAGGGGAGGAGGTTCCTGCACAATTCGACGCCCACCGAATGGAACGTCATGTCGGCGATTCTTATAGACGATCAACATTGGTCCGGTATTACCGTGAGGGATGAATTCGATAACTTTCTGGAAGCGATCGATACATTTTGTGTTTTTGTCTATTTACTCATAACATGATCGAGCGATTGCAATTCCTACCGTTATTTTTCCCTCCAGCTTTCAAGGAACGTGACGTCCGAAATCGGCCTCCGGACAGGCGGCAGTGGTTTATAAGCTGGGTAGCCGATGGCAATGACCGAAACCAGTACCAACTCCTCGGGTACAAGGAGCAGTGCCTTGATCTCATCCTCGATGACGAGCAGAGCCCCCACCCAGAGGGATCCAAGGTCCAGGGCAGTGGCTGCGAGGAGGATGTTCTGACACGCGACGGTTACCCCCTGGATTTGATGCATAATATCTACTTGCTCCCATTCCTCGCTGATATCGATACCTGTTGTATCACAGAAGGCAAAGATGTGTACCGGCGATGAAAAGATGCTCGACCAGTATCTTCTGACCGCTTCTTCCGGATATCCCTGCTTTGTGTAGTAATCCTTCATGCGAGCCATCAATGTCTCATGGATTCTATCCTTCGTTTCTCGACTTCTCACCACAACGAACTTCCACGGCTGGTCGTTGTTGGCTGAAGGTGCCCATGAGGCAGCTTCCAATAAGAGTTTCACCGAAGTCGAATCTACATCTTTGTCTTGAAACGCCCTGACGCTTCTTCTCTCCTTTATCGTTTTCAAAACGAGATTGGTATCGAAGGGTGACGTTCTTCTGGGAGCACCACCTTTCGGGTACAGGAGCTTCTCTGCAACTTTCACAGCGAATGTCTCGAAGTAGGGCCAGTTCCCCGTTACGATATTCCCGTCGATGACGTACACCTCCATGACGTACTCGCCGCCTGACTCTTGTATTCCCTTTATTACATCTGGGTGACCAGTGGCCTTTCGGTTCTTCAGTACACCGGCCGCAGCGAGAGCATGAGGGCCGTGACAGATGGCGGAAAGAACGAGCCCCTCGCGATCCGCATTCTGGATCAATCGAACAACGCGCAGGCTGTCTTCTGCAATGAGATTTTCGGGACTTTTACCTCCCGGAAAAAAGATGGCGTTATACTTCGTGAGGTCCAGTTGCGAGATGAGCACATCAGTTTTAACTGTGATCTTTTCGGATGTGTCCCAACCCGTACCTGTCTTTTTGAGGATATGCCCCATGACTTTACGTTCCATTCCGGCTATGTCGACGTTCGCTCCCCAGTCCTCCCAGTACTTTTTGATTCTTGCCATCTCGTGATGATCGAAGTCGTCTCCCACTACGATCAGGAATCGGTATCCACCGAGGTGGTAGCCGTATGTTTTCCCGGTTTCCTCCCACCAGATTTCATGAGATACTGAACCGCTTACCGCAAAACAAACAATTAGGACAAGCCAAGTGGATACAATGTTGGTTGCATATTTCCTCATGGGTAACCCCCTTACGAATAAAAAAACGCACTTGTATTGGGAAGCGCTTCCCTCGTAAAAATCTTATCAATTCAATACTAAGCTGGTCAATGCGTTTGAGTGGAAGTGCTTTTTCAGTCGAATGAAATGATCGAGTTTTCTTCAGGTGGGTGAGGCTGGGCGCCGGCATATCACTTCCGCAGCGCTGCCTTCGTCAGCATATAGTCTGGAATCTCAACATTGAAATCGATCGATTCGATGATGTATTCGGTTCCTTCCCCTCTCGAAAGCATGTCTTTGAAGGTCATTTTTTTCGGGTACCAGCGGTTTTCGGCCTTGAATACCTCGCGGATATGGGTGGTCTTCAGTAGCCGGCCACTCTTTGCATACCGTTCTTCCTTCAACGGAAGCCAGCGTTCAGTATCTACCCAGATCTTCCTGGAGAAATAGGCGATGTCACTTGTCTTCGCTGTCATCTCGACGATCCAGCATTGCCGACCATCGACCTCTTCTGTATCCAGCACAACGGCATTATACTTATCCACTAGGTTGTGATTTTCTGTTATGTCTTCGTACGAGAGGTCCGATCCCATGACCGACTGGCGCAGAAGGTGCCCGGAGATCGTGATGATGCGATCGTTCGGTTCCGGCGCATAGTTCCATATCTTGTCACCGAGCCGGAGCATCTTCTTTCCCTTTTCTCTGGGAGGGGAGAGGTACTCGACGAGCGCCTGGTCTTTCCCTTTTTTCCAAGCCTTCGAGGTGATCGTGCGTGTACCACTTCTCCCGTGCACGATCATCGTGGCAATACTGACAGCTTGATCGACCACCATGTTCTGGTCCACTCTTCTGAGTATTTCATCTCCGGATGGAGTCTGCACTACAGCAGCTCCGGTAAGTGTGACTACAAACAGCGAGACGAATAGGGCTTTTAACCTTACGTTCATTAATTTTTTCATGCTCTTACCTTCCTGAATGGATTGCTGCGCTCGATGCTCTCTCATGCTTCGAGCTCCTTGAACAGTTGTGCCGTCTGGCGTTTGAATATACCTATTCCCGAGATGACGCTCCCGAGGAAGGTCGCGAGCAGTCCCGGAATGAAACCGATGTAATAGCTGGTTGGAGCGATTTTGGCCCGCATTACGTTGGCCATCAGGATGTTGGAGCCTTTCATCATTTTTGATATATCAAGACCCACTTCCTGAAGGTAGTAAGAAAAGGCGAGGCCGATAGCCGTACCGATGATCGAACCGACAATCCCGACGAGGAGTGATTCGCACAGCAGCGAACGGTAGACACGGTCTTTGGATTCTCCTATCGCAAGACGTACACCGATCTCCCCGTAACGTCTGATCCCTGACATCAGCCCTGCATTCCAGAGCACGATTGACATCACAAAGAAAAAGCTGAACAGAATGATGGAAACCCGGAGATTCATCGTGTCGAGGTATTCCCCGAGACCACCCTGTTCTCTCAGCGTGAGCATGAGAGGGGAGAATTCATTGGTGGGATCGCCAGCAGTCGAGTTGAACGTTTGTGCGACGCGGTCGGCTGCCTTCTCATTGTAGATGAAGTTTGGGAAGAAACCGAGGATTTCGGATGCCTGATCTACCATATCGAGTGCGTACTGGATGTCCGCGAGATCTGCGATCATGGTATTCCGGTCGAGAGGGCCTATCCCAAACCGGATGGTTCCAACCACCGTAAAGTTCTGAATGGCCATGGCTCCGTTGGCCGTGGAACTGATGAGTGTGGCAATATCGCCGGTGTTGGCTTCGAGGCGCTCCGCGAATTCATCGCTGATAATAATCTCTCCCGGCGCGGAAGGGAGGCGGCCGCGCACGATCGCCTTTTCAAGATTCAGACGTTCCGTTTCTTTTGAATGCGTGCCGAGGAGATCGAAAGCCATCCCGAAGGTCGGTCCCTGGGCCCGGGTCTCGCCCTGTTCATCCGGAAAGTCGAGCAGTCCTCCGAATTTGATCCGTTCCGCCCATTCCATTTCCGGGTAGTCGCGGTGGAGGGTGGTGAGAAATTCCTCGATATTCATTATGGCTAGGTCATTCGGCAATTGGCTGGATATCTCCTCGTAACCCCTGGTCATGATCTTAACGTGTCCCGTATCCAACTTGGCATTACTCCTGATCGTTTCATCCATAATGCCGTACATAAAGCAGTACATCAGGATGGAGATCATCACCCCGAGAGTGACGATGATTATCGGGAAGAGACTCCGGTGCCGGTCTCTGATTAATCCTTTCAGCAGAAACTTCGTCATGATCGTTTCCCCCTCAGTGCATCTGTTGGTTTTAGTTTCGCAATTCTCGATGCCGGCAGGAAGCTGACGACTGTGACTGTAACAAAAACGAGCAGTGTCGTTCCCACGAGGAGCCTGAGCCCGTAGCTGGGGTATATAACCTGGGGCAGAGCCACTCCCACATTACTGATCATCTCCGGCATGGGAAGACCCTTCGCGAGGGTGTAGGCCAGTATGGGGATGCCGTACGTTGCTCCCACAATCAGTGCCAACAGCCCGTGCAGGGCACCTTCGAAGGTAAAGAGGCTGATGACCTTACCCCGTTCCATGCCCAGGGCCATGAGTGTTCCGATCTCTTTACGCCGGCGCCAGATTGCGAGAACCTGTGTATCGAAGATCGCCAGGAGCCCCATGAAAAGGAGCAGGCCGTAGAGTATGTTGGTACTCGCTGATTTGACCCTGACCAGCTCGATCACGTCTTCGAGCAGGAAATCGAGATCCCGGTAAATCCAGGTCGGATCATCGGGGGGCACGGTTTTGATGCCTTTTCGCAGCACGACGAGGCTCGCTTCGCCGGGTGCCTGGAGCATTTCACGTAGCTTCTCGAGGGGGATCCAGATCTGCCCTTGATCAACAGACGGCACGGTGGTGTGCATGATCTGTCTGATCTGGATGTCGTCGGCATCGAAGGTGCCGTTCACGTCACGCCACCTGACCGTGACATAATCGCCTATATTCAGTTGAGTCTGTTTCGCCATCTGCATACCGATGAGGGCAGGAATAGCATCTGTTTCTTCTCCCTTCAACTCACCCGCGGGCAGGTTCAGAATCTGTTGGTCCGGATCGATTCCTTTCAACAGCGTGGACTGTATACGACCGTCAGGGAATATCGCGCCGGAAGCAACGAGAATAGGTGTCGCCTCTCCCTTCGATACCAGTTCGACGAGCGAAGGTGAGAGGGGCGCGTGACTGTCCTCGAATGCGAGGGGATCGTACGGGTCATAGGCCATGTGCCAGAACTGTCCGCCGCCCAGTTCGGCATCGATCTTGGCGTTCATCGCATATTTTCCCATTCCCTCGATGAGGCCCTGGACCCAAATGATCATAACAAATGCAAGGGAGAGGACGAATACGTTGAGCCAGGTACGAAGCCCTGCACCGATGAGATTTCGAAATGCCAGTTTTACAATCATGATTGCATCCTTTTTCAATGAACCTTCGGTGTTCGCTTGATATCCTCAACGATCTTGCCGTCATTGAGAGTGATCCGTCTGCGAACGTACCTGATGACCTTCTCGTCATGTGTTGCGAAGATAAACGTTGTCTTGAGCTCCTCGTTCAGCTTGACCATCATCTTGAGAATGTTATGTGAGTTCTCTGCGTCCAGGTTTGCAGTCGGTTCATCGGCCAAGACGATCTCCGGCTTCTTCACCATTGCTCGGGCAACTGCGACACGCTGGCTTTCGCCGCCCGAAAGCTGCGACGGCCGGGATGAGATCTTATCTGTCAAGCCGACCCACTGCAGCGCCTGCATAACCGCTTTCTGACGCTCCTGAGCTTCCATTCCGAGCAGGAGGAGTGGGAATTCCACATTCTCAAAGACGGTATAGACAGGAAGAAGATTGTACGTCTGAAAGATGAATCCGAGGTGCTCGGTGCGAAGCCGGGCCGATTGCTTGTGGTTCAGTTCCCTGGTATCCTCTCCGAGGACGATGGCACGGCCCGAAGACGGGTAATCGAGGGCGCCAAGGATGTTCAGCAGGGTGGTTTTTCCCGAACCGCTTGGACCAACGAGCCCCATGAACTCGCCCCTTTCGATGGCCAGGTTCACGTCGTTCAATGCAGTGAACTTGCCACGCCCGACCGGGTATTGCTTCACGAGGTTCTCTGTCGTGATCAGGGTCCCGTTATTCATCGCTGGGTCCTCCTTCGAATTATCGTATGTGTAGTTTGCCATGGCTCATTTCCTCATTAGTGGTTGTATATGATCGTGATCTGCCCTCCGTTTCCGATACCGGGGACGTTTCGTTCGTACAATCCTCTCTGACTGTCGGTATCGGGATAGTGAAACACACTCACATTCAGGATCAGGTTGTCCCATGTTCGCTGCCAGGCGAGGTACTGGTAGTATTTCTCATACTCCCACGAGTAAAATCCGATTGCTTTCAGATTGTCGAGGTATCCGATGGGGTAGTTCAGTGAGAATGCCGACGTCTGCGCATCTTCCTCCCACCCGAATAACTCCTCCGAGGCGACGACCGCCATATGCTCGCACAGGAAATGAAGTCCGTTGCCGATTCCAAAGGTGTAATCCATTCCGAATGTCATGATCTTCGCCCATTCGTAGGGGAGATCATCCGATCTCTGCTGCTGGAAGACAGATTCGAACCAGAGTCCGATCTCGACATCCCATCGTCCGTCGAGTGCGAGGCGGTACTCCGTGAAATCACCCGCGCGGATGAGTGAGCCGTTCACTTTCCGAGTATGCACCGTCACGGCCATTTCGCCGGCTGGGACGGGGTATTGTAGACGTCCTCCGAACTCAGGTCTCTCATCGGCGGTGGGAAAGGTCTCGTACCCTTTCGTTTCGTCGTTCTCGAAGAGTCCCCAGAACCAGACACTCGTGTTGTTGAGAGCAACGTATCTGAACCTCGCCGCGTAGACGCCGTCCGTGAGTTGAAGTGGATCACGTGGGTCAAGGCGATCGAACCACATGAGTGAGCGGAGGAGGAGGGCCGGCCCGAAGTTGAGCTTCTGCAGGCCGAGACGTGTTTCTGTCTGTGCGGTGGCGTACCGAAGTTTGATCCTGTAGAGCTCAACATCTGAATCATCAGCCGTCTTGCTGCTCCCGGTTGATGTAAATGCGTTCAGAGATATTTCGAATTCGACAAAATGATCGGTGCCGATTGTCCGTAAGAGGCTCACCTGGGGAATGTACCGGATCCCCATGTTGTAGAACCGCTCACCTTCGTTTCTCGCTTCGATATGCCAGCCGGAGACCTGCCCCTGCAGGTCGAATTCGGATGTTCTTGCCTGTGCCTTCATGGGATTAAACCCCAGGGGAATAACACAGATGAGAGAGACACGTATCAGACGTCTCATGTGCATAACTTACTGGCTTTCTCTCCTCTCCATCGGTAGGACACCGAAGAAGAGGAAGTTGTGGATCTCTCTGATGAACTCAACATCGTTGGGGTAGACCTTTCTCAGATGTTCGTCCTGAACGATTTCCTTCAGTTTCTCAATAAGTGCTAAAAAAAGCTCAGGACGCATCTGACGCATGTTACCTTTCTCCTGGGCGTCGCTTACATACTCCATAAACCGGGAAATGCTTTTAGTCCGCATCTGATCAACGAACTCCTTCATCTCCGGGTCTGTGGTGATAAATTCATCGATGAATTCAGGGCTCATCTTTGAAAGGGACTCCATCTTGTATTCGATGAGCTTCTGTAGCTTTTCAAGGAAAGGGATATCCATCGCGTCGATCTCCTCGAGCTTGCCGAATCCTTCATCGATCCAGCTATTCCATATATACTTGAGGAGCTCCATCTTGTTCGGGAAATACTTATAGAATGTCATCTTGCTGGCACCGGCCTTTCGACATATCTCTTCCACGGTAACCCGCCTCGCACCGAACCTGGTAAACAGAGCGGTAGCGGCCTCCACGATCTGTCCCTTCTTTTTCGAGGTTCTCGTTTTTGGTCTCTCTACCATAATCGATTCTCCTCATGAACCTTATACTTATTTCATTATTATTTACTTTTTACGTATATATAATAACAATTCGTATAATTTTTGTCAAGTAAAATCTTACGAATTTCATATAATTTTACTAAATTCGTATAAATAGTAATTAGTTAAGGGATGTATACCTGGGGTCAATATTCATCGCCAGCAATACGAGCACACCTCAGAAGATGGATCTAACGATCAATGCTTCGAAGGAGACGAAGTTGATTACCATTTCAGAAAAGTTATTGCGACACCCCGAGATTCATTGAATTTTCATTATGAACGTTATTAAATATTCGCACCCGGGTCAATGTATCTAGATGGTGGAGGGAACATAAGCATAGGCGCACCCGGATTAACGTATCTAGACGGTGGAGGTAAATATGAAAAGGTGTTCAATGACGATCGTGCTGGTAACTAACCTGCTTATTTCCTTACTATTTCTCGGTTCGGACGTACCCGCTCAAACACCTCCGCTGTGGGGAGACCTGAAAGCAGGCCCCCATGCCGTCGGTTTTAAGACGATCGAGAAGTACGATTATTCAAGGACAATCAGGCAAAAGAAGGACTTGGACGGGAACATTCGGGACGGTGAGAGGGCCCGTCCGATTCAGATTTGCATTTGGTACCCTGCAAAGGGAACCGAGTATGAATCGAAGATGGTGTATGGGGAATATCTGTTTCCAAATCCGGAAGACTATCGCTTTTTCGATCTCCTTTCGAGACTTCAAGGACGAGAGGCTTATAATTGTCTCTTTCCTGTACTTGGTGGCAATGGCAGTGTGCTTAATGAATTGGGAAGTGTGAAGATGGCCGCAATCAAGAACGCAACACCTGAGGGCGGCCGGTTTCCGCTGATCGTCTATAACTCCGATATCACGAACGGTTATTCTGAGAATGTCGTCATGTGTGAATATTTGGCAAGTCATGGAATTGTTGTCGCAACCACCCATTCGATTGGCACCAGCTTCTTGGATCCAGCGGCAAATCTGAAAGATCTGGAGACCCTGGTGAGGGATAGGGAATTCACAATCGCTCAAGTGCAAGACTGGCCGAACATCGATAAGAATAAATTTGCTGTCGTTGGATTTTCATTCGGTGGTCTGTCGGCACTGATTTTACAGATGCGAAACACCGATGTCGATGCAGTGATCAGTCTTGATGGATGGAATGTTTACCGGCAACGATTTGAATTTATCAGGCAGAGTGCTTATTTTCATTCGGAGAAGATGCGTGTACCTCTCCTCCAACTCTTTCTCGAAGATCCAGAAACAGTCGATTCGGAGCTGGTCGACTCTTTCAAGTATTCTGAGAGGTGCTTGTTACGATTCAAAGGTGCGCGAAGAAGAGATTTCACCAGTTACGGCATGATCGCATCTCTGGTACCGAAAGAGGGCGGCGTGTTTCGAGAACCGGAGAATCCCACATATGAAGCAACTTGTCGGTATGTACTGAATTTCTTGAGGGCCCATTTACATCATGATGCTCAAAGTAAGCAGTTCATGAAAAATGCCCCTGAGGATAATGGAATCAGCACGGATATGGTAGCTGTCGATTTTATTACCGGCGAGCAGCCTCCACCATCAGAGGATCAATTCGTTGACATTTTTCTCGAGGACAGTGTTGAGAGGGGATGGGAGATCTACGAGAAGTTCAAGCCTGCGGAACCAGGTAAGATATTTTTCAGGGAAGCTACGCTAAACAATCTCGGTTACGATTTCCTTCGAATGCATCGGGTGGATGAGGCCGTGGAGATTTTCAAGATTAACACCGACGCATACCCTGCTTCTGCGAATACCTGGTCCAGTCTCGCTGAAGCGTACATGTATGCGCGCAACTATGAACTTGCCAGAACGTACTTCAACAAGGTGCTGGAAATGTTGCCCCATGACACAACGATCAGCGACCAGGTAAAGGAAAGATTGCGAGACCATGCCCAGCGATACCTGCAAAGGCTCGAAGGGAGGTGAGCGGGCGCACCTCGAAGTATCAACAATGGGAAAACGCATTGAAAAAGAGACAGGAATTATACAGACATCAGTCCACGGACACCTGAGACGAGGAGGTTGACATGCGTAACGGCGAAGCGGATTGTACGAGACGGGGATTTCTTGCGGCGGTACTTTCAGGCCTGATTTCTGCAGGGATGGTGAGTATCTCTCCTGGTGAGGTATTTGCGAAAAAGACCAAGAGAAAAAAAGGAACATCCAAGAAAGATATCATCTACCGAAAGCTCGGGAAAACGGGATTGAAACTGCCCATCGTCGGTATGGGAGTTATGAATGCAAACAATCCCGGAGTGGTAAAGGCGTCGTATGAGATCGGTATCAGGCACTTCGATACCGCCGCCTATTACCAGTACGGTCGCAATGAGCAGATGGTGGGCAGTGTTATCAAGCAGCTGGGTGTCCGGGACAAGGTTGTTATTGCGACGAAGGTGTTTGCACCCGGCCAGCGGAGCGACTGCAGTCCGGAAGAGGCCAAGAGGAAAATCGTGGAAATATTTGAAGGCTCCCTGAACCGTCTCCAGATGGACTATGTCGACATTCTCTACGTACACAATGTCCAAGATGCCGAAACACCCGGCAGTGAAGCCATCATCGAAGCAATGACAGGTCTCAAAAAGCAGGGTAAGGCCCGGTTTATCGGTGTTACGACACACACGAATATGACCGAGGTAATAAATGCAGCGGTCAAAACAGGTGTCTACGACGTCGTGCTCACGTCAATCAACTTCACGATGGCCGATGATGAGGCCCTTCTGAAAGCGATCGAGAACGCCGCTTCAAAAGGTGTCGGCGTCATCGCAATGAAAACTCAGGCGGGCGGTCGGAGAGGTCCGGGCGAGGATGCGCAGCGGCAGTACAGCAGCTCAACGATCACGAAAGCGGCATTAAAATGGGTGTTGCACAACGAGAACATAACGACAGCAATCCCCGGTTATACGATCTATGAGCATATGGAAGAGGATTTTTCAGTTGCCTCGGATCTTGCGTATACTTCAGAAGAAGAGAATTTTCTCGCGGACAACAATGTCAAGGTGAGCATGGGATTTTGTCGGCAGTGCCGTACCTGTGTGGCCACATGCCCGCTGAATGTCGACATACCGAATCTCATGAGGACACATATGTACGTTGCCCGTTATTCCAATTTTTACGAGGCCCGTGCGACGCTCGATGAAATCCACACAGGGAGAGGTCTCTCGGCGTGCAGATCGTGCACGATGTGCACGGCACAATGTGCTCGTACGATTGATATCGCACAGCGGATCGGAGAGCTCAAGCTGATGTATATGTAAAGGAGTTTTGTGGTAAGAACCGCGTTCCGGATGATTATCTATGATTTCTACTCATATCAGGCGGTTACCTTGCTACCCGTACGAAAGCGTCTAAAAGGTGATGATCGCGCCTAAGAGAACGTAATGTAATAATGTAAAATTGTATACTTCATCTACATCCACGCCGCCCTCCAGCACCCGGTACCCCGTCTTGAGACAGAAGCGGCGGTTTACATTGTATTGAACGGTGATCGAAACATCCTCTGCTCTCCCTTGAGGAGCGGCGAGGGCATCACCGTCTAGCGTGAGACTGAGATTGGGACGAAGGAACCATTGTATCCTAAAATTGAGCAATGGAACGAAGCCGGTGTTCTTTTTTTCAGCCTTTTTACCTTCGCCTTCCAGGCTGATAGAGGCATCTCGTATCTTAGCGGTACCTCCTAAGCCTCCTCGCAGCTTGTCGGTCCTGTAGAAATCGAACCGGTAGGTAAGGCGGTAGGAGTCGAACCGGTATCTCGACTCCAAGGGAACATCCGGACTGAATTCCTCTCCGTCAAAAGCGACGGTTCTGTTGACCATCCCCGCCGCCGTGACGCGAAGAGGGGCTATGAGTACGGTGATCGTATGCCTGTCACGTATTGAATAGCCGATTCTTCCCCGTACGAAAAATGTCGGGTCTGTGTCAAGCTCTTCCGAGAGCGATATCTGTGTTCCTGTGTCGCCGGGGATTCGGACATCATTGTATCCGCTGAAGACGTATCCACTTTCCAGATCTATATGCCATTGAGTATATCCCCTGGAGGATGCACACGGCATCGATGCAGCGATGATGATCAGGATGACAGTGGCGTGACGAAGGCGGAAAGCGAGCGAGGTCCGTATGTTGTAAATGAACTGAGCGAGGCGACCGGTATGTATAATTTGATCCAGAGTCATGTTACGTTGCAACCTTTTGTCGGGGCACTTCCATTTTGCGTCTTTCAGGTCTTGTAACTGTCAGTGGCTCGGCATGCCAGATGTCGCGGTTGTACTCGAGAATGGTCCTGTCCGAGGAGAACTTGCCGATACGTGCCACATTGAGGATGGCCTTCTTTGTCCAGGTACCACGATCGCGGTATGTTTCGTTCACCGCTTCATGGCACTGGCGA
>Ga0209427_10001486_pt1 | contig 26998 bp, 25 predicted proteins | sample DeeMarSWOR136_30_FD_187465 | JGI IMG/M metagenome (GOLD analysis project Ga0209427, IMG submission 187465) | Marine sediment microbial communities from White Oak River estuary, North Carolina - WOR-1-36_30 (SPAdes) (version 2) | ecosystem: Environmental > Aquatic > Marine > Intertidal zone >...
TATTACGGAGTCAGCCCACCGATGGCTGAGTTCATAAACGAGCATCCCAGCCTGAAGCCAATAGTGAGGGCTGGGCTATTGCCCGCTGTGGCCATGAGTGCCGTGGCCGTCAATACCAGTCCGGCCGAGAAGATGGCCATAATAGGCCTGGTAGTGCTTGCTTCGGTGGCGGTGCCGGTATGGCTGACGAGGCGGCGCCAGAGCGGTTCACAGTGTATCGGAGCGTGAGATCAACTTCACCTTAATCCTCTCCCGCTAGGGGAGAGAACGAGAAGCTCCCCAAGCTCCCTCCCGCCAGGGAGGGAGCTTTGTTTTGTCAGGATTTATGTGGTTGACTATAGACTCGAAAATGCCCCCAAGGGGATTCGGACCCCTGATCTTCAGCTTGAAAGGCTGATGTCCTAGGCCTCTAGACGATGGGGGCAACGTTAAGCATTTTACGGGTAAACCGCCAAATGTGCAAGGTCTGGTGCCTAAACAATAAGCGTGTTCATCTTCTATCATCAGCGTGTGTTAAGACAGAGGTCATTCCTACCCGTCTTTGCGCGGAATCTATTGGCAGTCCGTATTGCAGTTTCAGAGACTTCTTCCCCCTCCAGCTTGAGAGATGACCCGTTGCGGTTTGCCAATAACCTGGGTATGAGCTATGATATGGTGTTTGTTACGGACACGGCTGTAATCTCAAATTGAAAAAGGATTGAGCGAAAGCAGCAGGAGTTTGAAGTATGCTGTTTGCTCTAGAGGATGCCGACGCTCCCAGCATTTGATTCGGGGGTGTGACTCTCGAGATCGATGTATAAGACTCAAAAGGAGGTTTGACAAGTATTATGAAAGAGATAGATAAGGTCGCTTCACGAGTTGAGGAAGTAGTCGATGCAGCCACTGGTAAGGCGTATTTGCCTCCTTGCCAGGTTCGCTGCCCTCTTAAGATAGATATTCAGCGCAATCATGTCATGATTTCGTGTCTTTCGCAGGATGAGAAGGAGGCCTCCGGTCTCATATTAAAGATAGGCGACGAAGTCTATGACAAGAACCCCCTGTTTCCAATTGTTTGTGGCTATATTTGTGGGCTCTGCGAAAAAGAGTGCAACTACGAAGACCAAACCGGAGCAGTGAGAAGGAAATTACTTATGCGATTTATTGCCGAGCATTATCTGCCCTATTTAGAAACAAGACCCTCATATGCTGCTCCTACCCGAGAAAAGGTGGCGGTGATTGGAGGAGGACCCGCAGGATTGATGTGCGCCTATACCCTAAGCAGGAACGGCTACCGGACAACTATTTTGGAGCGCAGTTCGAAGTTGGGGGGTGCACTGAGGTTAATTCCGCGATATCGCCTTCCTGAACATATCGTGGATGCTACCTTGAATAACTTAGTCAGGATTGCCCATATAGACGTCAAACTTGGCTACATGATGAAAGACGGTGAGAGAACACTGGATGAACTCAAAAATGAAGGCTACCAAGCCATATTTGTTGCTACGGGTACCCCTTCTCCAAGGCCTCTGAGCTTTGAAGGAAAACCCGTGGCGGGAGCAGACCTGGAAGGTGTCATGTTTGGCTTGAATCTCCTCTCTGATGTCAGCCAGAGGAAAGTGCCTCCGCGGCTCTTTGAGCACAGAAGAGTGATAGTGATTGGAGGCGGTAACGTGGCGTTCGATGCTGCAAGGACCGCCCGAAGGCTTGGCGGAAAAGTCACTTTAGTGTGTCTGGAGAATGAAGACAAGTCTTCGAAGGATGGCATACCGGCTGACGTTGAAGAAATTGAAGGCGCCACTGAAGAAGGAATTGAGATCGTCTATTCACGCGGTGTGGAAGAGATAATTGGTGAGGATGGGAAATTCAAGAAGATAAAGTGCCCTCAGTGCACATGGGTCTATGACCAGATGGGATACGTTGGATTCAATCCCAAGTTTGACAAAAGTGATGTGGTGTATCTTGAGGGAGACGTGCTACTAGTTACCATAGGGCAAGCTGCGGAGAGGAAGTTCTTCCAGCAAGAGGATCTACTGGATGAAAGGGGAAGGATTAACGTCGACCCGCTGACTCTAATGAGTAATCGCAAAAAGGGGATTTTCATCGGAGGCGATGTCAGACGGGTCGGCTATGCTTCGGAGGCAATGAGGGAAGGGGCTATAGCTGCCGAGTCTATAGACCGCTACCTCAAGGGGGAAGACCTTAAGGTAGGGAGGGAGAAGGAGTATGAGGAAGCAGCTAGTCCCAGGGCTGCAGAGTACAAGCCTCAGCCTGAACTTAAATGGTTGTCAGCCAGAGAAAGGATTAACTTCGAACCTTTTGAGAAGGGATTTACCCTGGAGGAGGCCGTGAAAGAGGCTGGCAGATGTCTATGCTGTGGCCCTTGTAAGAGCTGCAAAGGGTGTCTGGTGTTAGAGCTTCAGACTGAGATAGCAAAGATTGAAGTCGACCGAGATATATGTAGCGGATGTGCGGTCTGTGTTCTGCTGTGTAGTTATGATGCCATCAAATTGGAGGAATCCGGCGATGGAGCTGTGGCAGTTATAGATGACGTCAGGTGCAAGCGATGTGGCGTGTGTGCTGCTGCTTGCCCCAGCGCAGCAATTGCCCCTGAGCACTTCGCCAACGAGGAAGTTATGGCCGAAATCGAGGGCGCGTTGGTATGAATTTGACTGGATATTGCATTGCTCAGGAATCGTCTTGTAAATTGACCCCGGGTCAGCTTTGATCTTGAATTAAGCGGGGTCCCTACGAAAATTGCAAAATTTTCGTGGGGTAGTGTATGTCAAAGGCAGCAAGGCAGTCCCTCAAATCAGCTTCTATTAGCGTCCGCGGCGTTGTTCAGGGCGTCGGGTTCCGGCCTTTTGTGTACGGATTGGCTGTTAAGCATAATCTTAAGGGGTGGGTTTACAACACTTCTGAAGATGTCAGGATTGAGGTAGAAGGTGCAGCAAAGACTATCGAGCAGTTTGGGCGGGAGCTTCGGACAAAAGCGCCACCGCTGGCTCATATCGAGGACATAGCTATTGAGTATCACTCACCCCGTGGTTATGAAGACTTTGAGATCCGGCGGAGCCAGGCACAGGAAGGCAAATACCAGCTTATTTCTCCGGATATTGCTACCTGCCAGGCTTGCCTTGACGAGTTACTAAATCCCGCGGACCGCCGCTACCGCTATCCCTTCACGAACTGCACAAATTGCGGCCCGCGCTTCACCATAATCAAGGATATGCCATATGACCGCCCCAAGACCACCATGCGCCGCTTCCAGATGTGTCCTCAGTGCCAGGCGGAATATGATAATCCTCTGGACCGGCGTTTCCATGCGCAGCCCAACGCCTGCCCGAAGTGCGGTCCCCATGTTGAGTTGGTTGATAACGAGAGCAATCTGGTAACCAAATCGAATCCTGTAGCCGCTGCGAGCCAGCTGCTAAAGGAAGGGAAAATTGTGGCCATCAAGGGCTTAGGCGGTTTTCTGCTGGCCTGTGATGGCACGAACGATACAGCAGTCAAGACATTGCGGCAGAGGAAGAAGCGCCCCTCCAAGCCTCTTGCCATAATGGTTGCCACCATTGACGAAGCTAAGAGACATTGTCATGTCTCGCCAGATGAGGAAAATTTAGTTACCTCACCCCAAAGCCCTATCGTGCTCATGAGGTGGAAGGGGGATTCCTTTATATCTCGAGAGGTAGCGCCCAATTTGAGATTTTTGGGCATCATGCTGCCATATACACCACTTCACCACACACTGCTCAGGGACACCGGCCTGCCTTTGGTAATGACCAGCGGCAATCTCAGCGAAGAGCCTATCGCCAGAGATAATGATGAAGCATTAAAGAGGCTTTCCGGGATTGCCGATTACTTCCTAATCCATAATCGAGATATCTACTCCTGCTACGACGATAGCGTGGCTATAGTGGAAAGAGGCACAAGCCAGCTTATAAGGCGGGCCCGAAGCTATGCCCCCTATCCCATCCGTCTCCTGTTTGAGGCCAGGCAGGTACTTGGTTGTGGTGCTGAGGAGAAGAATACTTTCTGCCTGACCAGAGATAATTACGCTTTCGTATCCCAGCATATCGGCGATATGGAGAATATGGAAACCCTGGAACATTTTGACAGCACTATCTCCCTGTACAGAAGACTTTTCCATATAGAGCCTGAAATCATTGCTCATGACTTCCACCCCGATTATCTGGCTACGAAATATGCCCGGGAGTTAGGCGAGTCCGGTATGAAGCTTGTTCCGGTGCAGCATCACCATGCCCATATTGTCAGCTGCATGGCTGATAACGGAGTCGACTCTCCGGTCATGGGAGTTGCCCTCGATGGCACAGGGTTGGGTACGGATGGAAATATCTGGGGAGGTGAATTCATGGTGGCCGACTACCGCAGTTGCAGGAGAGTAGGACATCTGGAATACCTGCCTTTGCCCGGCGGAGACGCGGCGATAAGAAGGCCGTACCGCACCGCCATCGGCTATATTCTCACTCTGTTGGGGGAAAATGCCCTCAACGCTGTCATTGCGACCTTGAACGACGCCAATGAGAAGCAATCTCAACTGGCTTCTATCGGGCAGGTCGGCGAAGTTGAAATAGAGGTTATAAAGCGCCAGATAGAAAGGAAGATAAATTCACCGCTTAGCTCAAGCATGGGACGCCTTTTTGATGCCATATCCGCCCTGCTGGGTATAAGGGGCGAGATAGATTACGAGGGACAGGCGGCGGTGGAGCTGGAAATGGCGGCTTACTCTTCTGTCATTGCGACAAGCGCAGGCGACGAAGCAATCTCCAGTGCTCAGGAAAGCTACCCATACCGTATAGTGGAAGACGAGGAAACAAGAATCGTGCGCCTTAGGGACCTGCTCTCAGCCGTGATAGGTGACTTACAGCAGGGAATCTCGAAGGAGAGGATATCAGTCAAATTCCACAATACCGTAGCCCGGATGACTAACGAGATGTGTCACTCGATAGCTGATGAAACTGGCCTCACCCAGGTAGCCTTAAGTGGCGGCGTATTTCAGAATCGCTTGCTGTTGAGGAAAACGGTCAGCTTACTGGAAAGCAGCGGTTTCCAGGTTTTTACCCACAAGCAAGCACCCTGTAATGACGGTGGCATCTCCCTGGGGCAAGCAGTTATCGCCAACTTTGCCGTGTAAAAGGTTACCCCCCCCCCCGAGATTGCCACGCTTCGCTCGCAATGACACTTCCTCCGTCGCTGTCAGGCATCCCCTCACTGTCATTGCGAGTCTGGCGAAGCCAGCTGGAGCAATCCCATTGCGAAAAGGACTTGACTTTACTTTGCTTCGCTTCCCCAACTGTCATTCCCAATCCTGATTTATCGGGACGAGCCAATCTCAGTGGAAAAACAGGGTTGACCCCATCTCAGACTGGCTGCCAGCTCAGGAAGGGATAGGTCACTCCATTGACGATATTCCAGGCGTAGGTGGGGTTGCGCTTGCTAGGATTGGCGACTGTGATTATGTCCCAGGCTGCCCCTGAAAAAGTGGTGATGCTCTTCATCTCCGCACTAGTCCTGCCTGTCCCCCCGTCGCTTTCTTCCATTCCAGAACTTACCGTATCCCAGAAGGAGTTGCTCACAGTGCCCCTGTTGTATCCCACGAGACCACCGACCTGGGAGGAGCCGGTCACGCTGCCGATTGAATAGGAGTCGGTCACGTTACCATAGTAGTTCACTCCCACCAGACCGCCTACCCGCGAATCGCCAGTCACACTGCCGGTGGAGTAGGAATTGCTCACACTGCCGCCATAATACCAGTTATCACCCACCAGGCCACCGATACTCGAATTGCCAGTCACGATGCAGCTGGAATAAGAGTCAGTCAGAGTAGCTTGATTCCATCCAACCAGACCACCCACACGTGAATCACCAGTCACGCTGCCGCTGGAATACGAATTGTTCACCATGCCCCCATTATGTCCCACCAGGCTGCCGATATACTCCTCGCCAGTCACGTTGCCGCTGGAATAGCAGTTGCTCACGCTGCCCTCAGTGTGTCCGACTAGACCGCCCACGTAATCGTTGCCAATCACAGTAGCGTTCACCACGCCGATACCCTTGGTCACTCCTTCCTGCCCGACCTCACCAAAAAGCCCCACGTAATCTTCGGCAGGGTGGTTGATATACAAGTCATGTATCTCGTATCCTTGCCCGTCGAAGGTCCCGGTAAACTGGTCATCAGAGATTCCAATCGGCTGCCAACCTTGTCCCTGATTGGCTGTGTCACTCGCCAAACCCATATAACCGGCGGTAGCAGAATCGAGGTCGTCGGTCAAGATGTACCTGCCATCCAGGTTGTTCCTGACGGCATCCAAATCATGCCAGTCCCGTACTTCCCATATTTCCGGAGCAAAGTTGGCAACGATAGAATAATCGCCATCCATGGTGATGATGGTTGTTGCGGCGTTGATATTGTCGATGGCACCTACATCGCCAATCCAGTTGATGAATCGGTAGCCCTCCTGGGTCTGGGCCACTAGATTGACTACCGTTCCCTTGCCGTAGGTAAAGGTCGCCTCGCCAGGGGCGGTTACCTGACCGCCCTCGGTGCTGCAGACGATGAGGTCGTACTGGACAAAGATGCAACCTACCATCCCCGCCATTAAGGCTACCGTAATTAGAAAGATGCTGACTCTTGCCACGTAACAGTCTAGCTTTCTCAGGATGCCCAGGTTACAGTATATTGTATATCAGCGCGCCACACCGTGGATAGTCACCACAAAGCAAACCTCATTTTCCTTTGGCTCTGTGTCGCCAGTTTACGGAAACCGGACGAAGCGGTGTCCCTGGAAAGGATGTAGTGGTGAGCTCTACGCTCGCCTTGAGGGCTGACGACAAGTCCGCCTTTATGATCATGTTTCAGACGGCCTGCCAGCTCAGGAAGGGATAGGTCTCGTTGTCAACGATGTTCCAGGTATAGGCATCATTGGTCTCGCCAGGAGCAACAGCAGTCATATGCCACGGCTCGTCCAGCCCCTCCGTCCCCGTGTCCGTGAATGTGGCGATGTCTTGCATTTCCGCCGTAGTCTTGCCTGTCCCGCCATCTGAAGTAGGTTGTCCGCTTGTCTCGATGTCCCAGAAAGAGTTGCTCACAGTGCCCCCCCGGTCGTTAATTCCCACCAGACCGCCAACATCCTCATTGCCAGTCACATTGCCGATGGAATAGGAGTTGCTCACAGTGCCTCCGTCGTTAATTCCCGCCAGGCCCCCAACATACCAGTCGCCGGTAACGCTGCCAGTGGAATAAGAGTTGCTCACAGCGCCCCGATTCCTTCCCACGAGGCCACCAACGTAGTATTCGCCAATCACAGTAACATTCACGGTGCCGATGTCTTTAATGACTCCTCCCTCATCTACAGCACCAAAGAGTCCGACATCCCTTTCAAAAGGGCGGTTGATAAATAGGTCACGTATCTCGTGTCCTTGCCCGTCGAAAGTGCCATTAAGGCCGTACCAATCCACGCGGCTACCCCCACCCCCACACGGACTATCCCAGAAAACAACTGAAACAAATCCAATTGGCTCCCAGCCCTTTCCCTGATTGGCTGTCGGCCCCGCCAGCTCATCATAGCCGGCAGTAGTGGAATCGAGGTCGTTCATCAGAGTATGGTTGCCGCCCAGGTTGTTTCTGATGGCATCCAAATCATACCAAGTCCAGATTTCCAGGTTTTGCGAAGGAGAGTTCTGGGAAGGAGGGAAAGAAAGAGCGCCACCAACACCGTCAAAGCCTGCCATCCCGACGACTAGGGCGACCGGCATCAGAAAGATGCTAACTCTTGTCACATAGAACTTCAGTCTTCCCAACATTTCTAGACTGACATATTGTGGGCTATGAATATTAAAATCCTGTTAAGTCTACACGTGTGTTACAATTTTTTGAGGGATTATATCGCACGAGTCGCACCGCTTGGGGGTCAATCTAGCCCCTGCGATAGGCGGGATGTCACGTCACAGGAGAGTCTACTTGCCTTGTCGTATGAAGAGGAACATGAGCAGGGCTGCGATGCTTTTGGCATCGCAGATTTCACCCGAGGCTATGAGTGGGGGGATCTCGTCCTGGGAAACTCGTACCAGCTCGATATCAGCAGTATCCTCCGCCACGAGACGAGCCGGCACAAGGTCAGTAGCCACAAAGCAGTGGAGGTATTCCGTGCCATAGCCTGGGATGCTATAGAAACCGCCCAATTTGTCGATTTTCCTGGGGAAGAAGCCAATTTCCTCCTGTAATTCGCGGCACACAGAGTCAACGGGCTCTTCACCGCTGTCAATACCACCAGCGGGTATTTCCAGAAGAAACCCGGCCACCGGGTGGCGGAATTGGCGAACCAGAAGGATATTATCTTGTTCATCAAGAACCACTACAGCTACACAGTCGCTGTGTTCCACCACGTCTCTGGTGGTTTTTGTGCCACCACCTTTCTCCACAGTGTCCACGCGTATGTTTACGGCGCGTCCTTGATAAACCTGCTGGCTGGCTAGCTTCTTTTCCGGCTTCAACATAGTATTGCTACCTAGCTAAAATGGCATCGCTCCACTTGCCGAGCTTCAAAGGTGGCGAACAAGAGCTACCTCGTCGCAGTCGGGAAACTTGGGACAGCGATAGCATTCCGCCCATACTTTCTGGGGCAGCTCCTTCTTGTCGATTAGTCGGAAGCCGTGTTTTTCGAAGAAAGCCGGCTTACGAACCAGGCAAAAAACCTTGGGTATCCCTAGCTCCTTCGCGTCGTTAAGACAGGCCTGGACTAGCAGGGAGCCAAGCCTCTGGTTCTGTTCCTGTTCGTCGACTGCCAGAGACCTGATTTCCGCCAAATCAGCCCAGGTAACCTGCAAAGCAGCACAGGCGATGACTCGACCTCCTTTCCTGACCACGAAGTAATCTCTGATGCCATCATATATCTCGGATAAGGCGCGGGGTAGCATCTCCCCCTTATCAGCAAAATGACTGATCAGCCGGTGCATGGAATTGGCATCGCCGACTCGTGCCCTATCAACCATTGTATCCGCCTTCATTGTCTTCTTCCTCCCAGCTTTTGCCACAGGGAACTATAGAAATATGCTGGCTCGTGAGTTCTTAAGAACCGAGCTGTGTGAGAGCTGAGCCTCACTCTGACATTTTGTCCGTCGGACAACGGCAATTCAACTTGTCCATCGGTGCTAAGTAAGACCTTTTCTCCCTGGCCCACCTTCAAATCAACTATGCTCTGCGAGGGTAGTACCAGGGCATGGCTCAATCCCAGATGACAGGATATTGGTTGAAGGACAATTTCCCTGGATTGAGGATGAAGAATCGGTCCGCCAGATGCCAGGGAATAACTCGTGCTCCCTGTAGCGGTGGCTACGATGATGCCGTCGGCTCGGTAGGTGGTTATCGTTGTGCCATCAATTCTGGCTTCTATGTTAATCAGCCGAACTGCCAGGCTGTGCAGCACCACATCGTTTAAAGCATGAAAGCTCTTGTCTGAGACTTCGGCCTTGAGCATGGCCCTTTCCTCGATCCAGCCTTTCCCCTCCAGCAAACCGGGCAAATGGGACAAGATCTCGTCGCCATCTATCTCCGTGATAAATCCCAGCCTGCCCAGGTTTATGCCTAGAATGGGCACAGACAAGGAAGCTACGATTCGAGCAGAATGGAGGATAGTGCCATCTCCGCCAATACTGAGAATCAATTCCGTGCCGACTACCTGTGGTTTAGCTTTATCCTCGTCCCAGGCTGAGCATCGCCACGAAGCAACACCCCGAGAGGATAGAGACTCCTCCAGTTTCTCGCTTAGGTCTCGGGCTTTCTCTCGTAGAGGGTGATAGAGGATGCCAATACGCTTCACAGGTGAGCGAAGTGTAGCACTGGCGAATTTGGGCTGTCAAACCATTTAGCATATCCGGGGCAGTAATTCCCCGGTTAGCATATCCACGATTCGGGAGGGCCCCAGCTTTGTCCTCATTACCACCTTCCCCGGGTGTTCTTTCGTTACCTCGCCGATGATGGCAGCATCTTTGCCGTAGTGGTTCCTTCTCATTCGAGCCAGAATCTTGTCGGCGCTGGTGGGGTCAACCATGGCTACCAGCTTACCTTCATTGGCGACATAGATGGGGTCCAGTCCCAGGAGCTCGCAGGCAGCTTTGACTTCTTCCTTCACTGGTATCTGGACTTCTTCTAAGACGATGCCTACGTTCGATTGCCGGGCCAGTTCATTGAGCGTGGTGGCTAGCCCACCTCTGGTAGGGTCACGGAGGCAGTGAATCCTGGGTGAGACCTCCAGCATCTGGGATACTAACTTATTCAGTGGAGCACAGTCGCTCTTCAAGGTCATGGAGAACCTTAATCCTTCACGCTGGCTCATTACGGCTATACCGTGGTCGCCAACGGTGCCGCTCAAGAGAACCTTGTCACCAACTCTGGCGTTAGCTCCTGAGATATCAACTCCGGGAGGAACTATCCCTACGCCCGATGTAGTGACAAACAATTTGTCGGCCTGCCCTCGATTTACCACCTTGGTGTCACCGGCGATGATACTTACGCCGGCCTCCTCAGCGGCTTTCTTTATTGATTGGACTATCCGCTCAAGCTCTCTCAAGAGAAAACCCTCTTCTATGATTGCTGAGAGGCTCAAATACAGAGGCCTGGCTCCGTTCATAGCCAGGTCGTTCACCGTGCCGCAAACGGCTAACTTGCCGATATCGCCGCCGGGGAAAAAGATGGGATTTACTACGTAGCCATCGGTGGTGAAAGCCAGCCGTCCACTGGTTTCGAAGATGGCTGAATCGTCCAGTTTGCTCAGCGCTGGATTCGCCAGGAAGGGCAGGAATTTTTTCTCCACAAGTTCGTGGCTCAACTTGCCGCCGCTGCCATGGGCCAAAAGAATACTCTCATCCATACGGTTGCTCTATATCTGCCCTAAGAGTCCCGTAAATCTTCGGTAGCTCCATATTGATAATAGGCGGCGCAGGCGCCTTCGCTGGAGACCATACAGGGACCGACAGGGCTTTCCGGGGTGCAGACCTCTCTGAAGAGTTTGCACTCCAGCGGCGTAGCTGCACCGCGGATTACATCGCCGCATCGGCATCCCTTCGGCTCTTTTGAAGGTTTCAGGCGCACCGAAAAAGCCTTGTCGGCGTCGAATCGCTCGTATTTCTCTTTGATTCTCAGGCCACTCTTGGGGACAATTCCAATCCCCCGCCAGTTAGCTTCGCCGACCTCAAACACGTCCTCCATTAGCCGGCGGGCTTTTCTATTTCCTTCTGGCTTCACTCCCCGGGGGTAAGCTATCTCCACTTTGGGCTCGCCCTTTTCAATTTGCTCCACCAGCTTATCTATGCATAACAAAATATCTAACGGTTCAAACCCCGAGATGACGCAGGCCACTCCGTAGCCCTTGGGGATAAATTCATAGGGATGAGAACCAATTATGACACTGACATGGCCGGGGCAAACGATGCCGTCCAGCTTCAACTCGCCTGAATCGAGCAGCGCTTTCATCACCGGCGGAGTCAGCTTATTAAGGGACAAAACGTAAAAGTTTTCCATTTTCTCCTGTCGTGCCTTAAGTATAGAAGCCGCTATGGTAGGCGCCGTGGTCTCAAAGCCGATGCCGATGAAAATCACTGACTTCTCGGGGTTGGCTTTGGCTATCTCTACAGCGTCCATGATGGAATATACTACCCGGACATCTGCTCCTGCAGCCTTCGCATTTTGCAAGCTCGAATAGCTGCCGGGGACTCTTACCATGTCACCAAAAGTGGTGATGATAACATGGGGCAGCTGTGCCATGGCGATGGCTTTGTCCAGGTCAGCAGTTGCTGTAACACAGACAGGGCAACCTGGCCCCGACTTCATTTCCACGGTTCCGGGAACTAATTGGCGAATTCCATGTCGTAGTATGGCATGCGTATGCCCACCGCAAAATTCCATTAGTCTTATGGTCTTTATGGAGCGCTTAGCGATTTTGCGTGCTAGCCCCTGGGCTAGCTTGTTGTCCTGATACTCGTCAATGAACTTCACTGAGACTTGCTATCTCTTCCAGGAGCTTCAGGGTCTCCTCGGCTTCAACTTCATCTACGACACCTATGGCATACCCGGTGTGGAGCAAGACGTAATCGCCCACCCTGGCCTCCGGGGTGAGGGCAATGCTAGCTCGACGCCTTACCCCGGCGATTTCTGTTTCCGCCTCATCCCCATCTATGGAAACAATCTTTACCGGTACCGCTAAACACATGGCTCCATATTGTAGCCCAAGTCTGCCTATAATACAAACCAAAAGGACCACAATTACTTCTTGCGAGGAGCTTCCTCGTTGCACAGTTGCGAGTCTCGATTTGTCGGGACGAAGCAATCCTGTTGAGAGAATAGAGCCGAGCACTTTTTGTGTATTCGCCAGGGCGAGCATGATATAGTTCGTATAGAATATAGGGCTTCAGGCAATGGTGACATATGTCAAGAATTAACAGGATTTTGACAAAGTTAGCATATTATATTGTGGTAGGGATTTTGAGAAAACTGAACCTTAGAAACGAGAGACTTTCGTGTGCGCGAGAGGTATTTCAGTTTTCAGATGGCCGATTACAGGAGGTGGCCATGAAGAATAGAGAAATCTTCTTACTGGTTCTGCTCTCTATCGCCCTTGCGTTTAGCTTCATTCTTCCTGCATCGATGTTGAATGCGACTCCTCTTGTGGCTCAAGGGCAAGTAACGCCCATGGTCGCCGCAGGTGGTTATGTGTTGCGTTCTCTCCCAACACCCGGGTGTTTCATCGCCACCGCAGGCCACGGCACACCAATGGCAGAGGAAATACAAGTTCTGCGTGAGTTCAGGGATGAATACCTGCTGACCAACCCGCTGGGACAAGCTCTGGTAGGCGTCTATTACAGGTTCAGCCCACCGATGGCCGAGTTCATCACCGACCATCCCGGCCTGAAGTCAGTAGTGAGGGCTGCGTCATTGCCTGCTGTGGCCATAGGCACCATAGTCGTCGACACTACTCCAGTCGAGAAGATGGCCATAACAAGCTTGCTGGTGCTGGTCTCAGTGTCGCTGGCTATCTGGGCAACGAGGCCGCCAAGCAAGGGCCAGAACACAACTGAGTTTGAAATTGAACATCTGCCTGCTGCGATACTACCTTTATTCTGTGGCAGTACTCGCCCGATATAGGAACTCTCGCGTCAAAGGCTGTCTAACTGTCGTCGTCCGTCAAACAACCTCAGAGAGACATGCCGTTGACGCTAGTTAGACGTTGTGCTATGTTACGCAGCATAATTCGTTTGTGGAAGTGCGGCTTAAATGCGAAGCGACATGGTCAAGAAGGGAATCGAGCGGGCACCTCATCGGGCGCTGCTGCGGGCTGATGGCTGCTCTTCAGATGATTGGGATAAGCCGTTTATCGGCGTAATAAATAGCTTCAACGATATTGTTCCCGGTCATATTCATCTGGACGTGATAGCCAAGGTGGTGAAAGAGGGGATTCGCAGTCAAGGGGGGGTGCCTTTTGAGCTCAATACTGTAGCTGTTTGCGATGGCATTGCTATGAACCATCAGGGAATGAGATACAGTTTGCCCAGCCGGGAGCTTATTGCTGACTCAGTTGAAATTGTAGCTCAGGCTCATGGCTTCGATGGCTTGGTATTCATCCCCAATTGCGATAAGGTCATTCCCGGGATGCTGATGGCTGCGGTCAGGCTTAATTTACCCTCGGTCTTTGTGAGTGGTGGCCCCATGCTAGCCGGGAAGCTTGTAGGGAAAAACACTGCCAGGTCAGTTGACGTTATTAGTGTCTTTCAAGCTGTAGGTGAAGTGGCCAAAGGCAGGATGACCGAGGCTGAGTTGCAGGAACTGGAGATGGTCGCCTGTCCTGGTTGCGGGAGCTGTGCCGGCATGTTCACTGCTAATACAATGAATTGTCTCAGCGAAGCTTTGGGAATGGCTTTGCCGGGTAACGGCACGATACCGGCGGTGGAAGCACGGCGCAGGCAACTAGCCTACAAGGCCGGCCGGCAAGTCATGGAAGTGCTGGCCAAAGATATTCGACCAAGAGACATTATCACCAGGGATGCTCTGTACAACGCCTTTGCTGTGGACATGGCCTTGGGTGGCAGCACAAATTCCGTGTTGCATCTCACCGCCATAGCACATGAGGCTGGGATAGATTTTCCTTTGTCCTTGGTAAACGAGATTAGCGAGGCGGTTCCTCATATTTGTAAACTGAGCCCAGCCAGCGATTATCATATTGAGGATTTGGACTTGGCCGGTGGCATTCCTGCGATATTGCATGAGCTATCGGGATTGCTAAAGCTGGAGGCACACACAATCTTGGGTAAGCCGATTGGGGACATAGCCAGGAAAGGCAAAGTGAAAAATAGAGAGATAATCCGCCGCCTGTCGCAACCGTATGCTCCTACCGGTGGCATTAGCATATTATTTGGCAATTTGGCGCCTGACGGCGCCGTGGTGAAAAGCGCTGCAGTAGCGCCTGAGATGCTAATTCACCGGGGCAGGGCGAGAGTTTTCGATAGCGAAGAAGAGGCTACGGCGGCGATAATGAAAGGCAAATTTGGGCCGGGTGAGGTAATCGTCATTCGCCACGAAGGTCCCAAGGGAGGCCCGGGAATGCGGGAGATGTTAGCAGCCACATCTCTCCTCAGCGGTATGGGTATGGACAAGGAAGTGGCTCTCATTACGGATGGACGCTTTTCCGGAGGCACTCGAGGAGCAGCCATTGGTCATGTCTCTCCCGAGGCAGCGGACAAAGGGCCGATAGCGGCTTTGCGGAATGGGGATGTTATTAGCGTAAACATACCTGAACATAAACTGGAAGTGGAATTAAGTGCAAAAGAGCTAAAACAACGGCTGACTTCGTTGCCTGCCTTCAAACCCAGGATCAAGACTGGCTATCTCAAGAGGTATAGTGATAGAGTAAGCTCGGCCAGCACCGGCGCGGTATTTACCGAATAAGGATCAATTATGAAGAAAACGGGTGCTCAGATTCTGTGTGAGAGTCTAATTAAAGAAGGGGTAGAGGTCATCTTTGGCATTCTCGGTGGTTCAGTCTTGCCAATATATGATACCTTCCCTCAGTATCCTCAGCTCCGACACATACTAGTTCGCCATGAACAGGGAGCGGCCCATGCCGCCGATGGATATGGTCGGGTTACGCACAAAGCGGGAGTATGTATAGCTACTTCAGGGCCGGGAGCTACCAATTTGGTCACCGGCATTACCTGCGCTTATATGGATTCCGCACCCATGGTAGCTATAACTGGCCAGGTAGCTAGACCTGTTATTGGCAAGGATGCCTTCCAGGAGACTGACATCACGGGCATTACCCTTCCGATTACCAAACATAACTATCTTGTTGCCGATGTTGGTGAGCTGGCTGGAATCGTTAAAGAGGCATTTCACATTGCCCAGACAGGAAGGCCGGGACCTGTGCTTATCGATATACCGCGAGATGTCCAGCAAGAGCAAACAGAATTCGTTTATCCTGATAAGATTGATTTACCCGGCTATAGGGTTATCTCTCGTGGGCATCCAGCTCAAATTAAGAAAGCAGCCAAGCTCGTTAACGAGGCTGAACAACCTGTTATCATCGCTGGTAGGGGAATAATTATTTCTCAAGCCTACGATGAGTTCAAGGAATTTGCTGAGAAAGCACAAATACCAGTGGCTCACACCCTCCTTGGGCTGAGTTCCTTCCCGGGAGACCATATACTTGATCTGGGCATGATGGGGATGCATGGGACAGGTTGTGCTAATATGGCAGTGCAAAACGCTGACCTCCTTATCGCTATTGGTATGAGGTTTGATGATCGGGCTACGGCAAATACCAAAGAATTTGCTCCTGATGCCCGCGTCATTCACATCGATATTGATCCCGCAGAAATTGGAAAGAATATCCCCGTAGATATTCCTGTAGTTGGAGATGTAAAGAGTGTGCTCACAGCTCTGAATGAACAGATTGAAAGAAGAGAGCACGTGGATTGGCTTTCTCAAATAGAACAATGGAGATGCGAATATCCATCCCAGGACATCAAGCAAAGTGATGAGTTATTGCCCCAGTATATTGTTCACCAGATTTACGAAGCCACACAAGGTGATGCCTTAGTAGTCACTGGGGTGGGGCAGAATCAAATGTGGGCGGCTCGATATTTCGTTTATACCAAGCCCAACAGCCTTATTTCCGGAGGGGGCTTGGGCCCCATGGGATTTGAATTACCTGCGGCCATGGGAGTTAAGGTCGGTTGTCCGGAGGAGGTGGTATGGTGTGTTGCCGGCGACGGCGGTTTTCAGATGACTATCCAGGAATTGGCTACCATAACGCAGGAGAACATTGCGGTAAAAATGGCTATCATTAACAATGGGTATTTAGGCATGGTAAGACAGTGGCAGGAGCTATTCTATGGACGGCGCTACGTTGACACGAAACTTTGGAATCCCGATTTTGTCAAAATTGCGGAAGCGTATGGTATTCCTGGTCTCAGAGTGAAACGCAGAGAGGAAGTCATCCCGGCTATACAGAAGGCCATGGAGTACCCGGGAGCTTTTCTGCTTGATTTTCTTATTGAGCCCGAAGAAAACATCTATCCCATAGTGCCGCCAGGGGAAAGCCTAGCTCGATTCTTTGAGCCATCGCGAACAGAAATATGGGAACGAAAGGTTGGGGTATCAACTACAGAATTCTAGCAGCCAAGGGAAGAGCTTCGTGAATTGGGGGACTGCATGGGATCTGTCTATGGGAGGGCAAGTTGACTGATACAAAACATACTTTGGTAGCTTTAGTGGAAGATAAACCAGGGGTGCTCAATCGAGTGGCTAGTTTATTCCGACGGCGCTCTTTTAATATTCAAAGTCTTGCTGTAGGTGGTAGCGAACAACCCGGCTTATCCCGCATGACCATGGTTGCTGTCGGTGATTCTGCCCAGGTAGAGCAGGTGAGAAAGCAACTGGAAAAACTAATCAACGTGGTCAAAGTCTCTGATATAACCGAAGAAAACATGGTGAACAGAGAACTGGCTTTAATAAAAGTGAAGACCACTGCCTCGACAAGAAGCGAGATTATGCAAATCGTCGGCATTTTCCGGGCCAATATAGTTGATGTTGCTCCAGGCTCGGTGACAGTGGAGGTGACTGGTGACGAAGACAAAGTGGACTCTCTGCTCAGCTTGCTTCGCGACTTCGGTATCAAAGAAGTCTCCCGGACCGGCAGGATAGCCCTGACGCGCGGGAGCAATTCTTAAGCAACATGTGATAGCTGACAACTGAAGGTTAATAGAGGAGGAATTATGGCTAAGATTTATTATGACAAGCATGCTAACCTGAATTTGCTCAAACGGAAGATAATTGGCGTTATTGGTTTTGGGAGTCAAGGACACGCCCACGCTCAGAACCTGAGAGACGGTGGGTGCCAGGTTGTCGTGGCTGAACTACCGCACACTCAAGCCTGGAAGGCAGCGAAAAAAGCTGGTTTCGAAGTAGCCACGGCAGCTGACGTAGCCAAGAAGGCAAATATAGTTGTTATGTTAGCCCCAGATACCGTGCAGCCGAGAATCTATCGGGAGTCAATTGAGAGGGAGATGACCCGTGGCAAGACACTTATGTTCGCTCATGGTTTCAGTATCCACTTCTCTCAAATCGTTCCTCCAAGTGAGGTCGATGTTAGCATGATAGCGCCTAAATGTCCGGGACATATGCTCAGAAGACTTTACACCGAGGGCTCAGGCCCCCCGGCGTTGGTGGCTATCCACCAGGACGCCTCAGGAAAAGCAAAAGAGACAGCTCTCGCCTATGCTAAAGGGATCGGTTGTGCTAGAGCCGGGGTCCTGGAAACGACTTTTGCTGAGGAGACTGAGACCGACCTGTTTGGCGAACAGACGGTGCTTTGCGGTGGAGTCTCTTCTCTGATACAAGCTGGCTTCGAAACATTGATAGAGGCGGGCTATCAGCCGGAAATTGCCTATTTCGAGGTGTGCCACGAATTGAAACTCATTGTTGACCTCATATATCAAGGTGGTCTGGGTTATATGCGCTATTCGGTGAGTGACACGGCAGAGTATGGAGATTATACGCGAGGCCCGCGAGTTATTGATGATTTGGTCAGGGAAGAGATGAAACAAATCCTGACCGAGATTCAGAATGGCAGCTTTGCTACGGAATGGGTTTTGGAGAACCAGGCTGGGCGCCCCAGCTTCAATGCTATGAAAAGGATGGAAGCAGAGCATCCTATCGAAGTCGTGGGCAAGAAGCTCAGAAGTATGATGCCTTGGCTGAAAGGCTGAGTGTCATCTTGAACAGCTTGCTTCGATATACTAGCTCAAGCTTCTAGAAATTTCTGCAGAATATGGTAGTGGCCTCGTGTGCACACGCCAGCAGAAGATAGTGAATTTTTGCTTGTGTTGTCCTATAATATTGGAAACAGACCGGGAGGTGCGGCGATGCTATATTGTCAACACTGCAAGAAGACCATAGACGAAGATTTGGTGTTCTGTCCTAGATGCGGGGAAGTCTTGGTTGAAGAGGATATAGAATGGCAGAATTTTGAGCTTCAGCGGGAAGTCAAGGAGGCGAAAGACAGGGCGAACATGTATATTATTCTGGCAGTAGTTCTGGTAACACTGGGGATGATGGGTAGTAGTGTACTGTTCGTCTCATCGAGTGCGCTCGGGCTTTTTGGGATTGTGCTTGTTTGCCTGGGTATCGGATGTGCTGCAGCGGCTGAGCGATATGCACGCAGGGCCGGGGGTTTGAAGAATCAGCTCAGTCGGTGCGATTAGCCTGAAGTTGCATCGGGGCTACTGGCACCTGAATTCACAATCGGCCCAACAATAACGCGAGCTAGGGTTCGCTCATTTTGGTTTACTCTGTGCCACCTGGGCTCAGGTTTATCTCGTCAGTGCGAAGTGCGCCTCAGTTCAAACACCACCGGGTTTGTCGGGTCTGGACAGGCGACTGTGGTCGTGTTTGGGTCTTTCTCCCAGGGGAATGAGCCGCCGAATTGCAGGACTTGGGCGAACGGGAAAAGGCAACAGAAAGCCCATGAACACAGGTTAGGCGGCGTGTGTTCTCCGATGACAAACTCATCACCAACTTTGTGTTGAGCCTCACAAGTTCCTTTCTGCGATATCACCTTGGCTATCACATCAGACATCTCAACCTCCTATTCGCTACTGGTTGGGTGAACGCCTTTTACCTAGTCTCTGGTTGGGTCGACTTGAGTTCTTCATATAGTATATTATGGTAGGCTCCAGTGCAAGTGATTGGTGGGTGGGCAGAACATGTACTTGGGTTTACTCGATTATTTTCTTGGTCATTGCCCTAACCCAAGCTTAACGGACGTGTGGAAAGAACCTGGGGGACTCACGCGCAAGATACCCGTGTGGCAATGCCATAATCATAGAGATCAAGGTGGTGGATGTTGCTGTAGCAAGAACGGGAAGGGAGGCAGTAGCTTGAGCTCGAAAGTTGTTGTTACCTTTTGTGTGCTTGGGGCGGTTCCCACCTATGATGAGTTGCTAACGAAGCTACGTACAGAAGTGGATAAGACTTCGTGTGCTACTGAGCAGGAACTTATTACTGCATGTTCCGAAGCTGATGCTGTCATAGCGCTGGGAATAAGGATAACGCCGGGTTATGTCTTTAGTACCCGAGTAATCGAGAATCTGCATAAATGCCGACTGATTGCCCTTACAGGCATAGGTTATGATAATGTGGATATAGCCGCCGCTACGGAAAAGGGTATCTGTGTTGCCAATAATCCCTATTACTGCCCGGAGGAGGTCTCAGCCCACGCCATGGCACTTATTCTCGCCTGTGCCAGAAAGTTATATCAGCTAGTTCCCGATATCAAGAGCGGGAAATGGACTACCCAGGCAGATTACTTGAGCGCCCTGAATCCACTGCATCGGCTGTCTGGGCAAACCTTAGGTCTTATCGGCTTTGGCAATATGGCTCGTACCCTTGTGCCAAAAGCTTTGGCTTTTGGCTTCAGAATCATTGCGTAGGCCCCCCATGTGCCCAGTATCCTGTTTGATATGTTTAAAGTGGAATCAGTAGGGCGCGATCAATTGCTCAAAGGGTCGGACTTCGTGTCCATGCGTACCGCTCTCACTATATAAACCAGGCGCATGATGGGTCTTCCACAATGCAAGAAGATGGGAAACCCAGTGCTTATTTCATCAACACAGCGCGCGGAGAGCTTGTTGATGAAAGGGCTCTTTATAACCGCTCTGTCACAGGGATTAATTACAGGTGCTGGTCTGGATGTGTCGGAGTCAGAACCTCCCGGGCAAGACAATCCGTTGCTCAAGCTCAACAATGTCCTCATTACCGGTCATTTTGCCTACTATTCCGAGGAGTCGCGCGAAAGACTAGTCAGGTGGCCCTGGGAACACGTAGCCCGGGTATTGCAGGGGGAGTGGCCTCAGGGCCTGGTCAATGCGCAAGTCAAAGAGAGATTTGGTGCTAACTGGGGCGCTTACCCCAAGTAGGCAAAGCTCATTATTATTGGGATGGCTTTGATAAGGCAGTAGACGATAGCTTATGGTGCCGTCACGCCGCAAGTATTTCTCAGGAGTGATAGCCAATGTATGACGTGAAACCTGTGAGTTATGGCTGTCTCCAGTGGGAATTCAGGCCCTGTTTGATGATCATGCTTGCACTGGCCTGGTTTGGGAATTTTCCCACACCCCCTTGACAAAGTCCTGGTGGTGTGTTATCATCATGATGCTCCAAGTAATCAAACGGGAACTTGGCGAGTGTGGAACCGGCCGCTGAGTAAGTGGAAGCTGAAAGGTGCTGGGAGGTAAAAGCCCTGGTGCAAGGTAGGCGGAAGCAGAAAGGACGAGGTGGTGAGCCAAGAAAAGTGAGGTTACTTGGGGCAACTTTTTATTCCCCGTTTTCTGTTTTGGTCATAAGCACTACAAGTATGGCCGCGGAGAATGAGAGCTAGATTGTCGGCTTAGCTAGGCTGCCTTTAATTAGCTCGGGGCGTAGGATGCCAATAAAGGGCAGATTACGGTATTCTCCCTTGTAGTCTAGACCGTAACCTACTACAAACTCATCGGGAACCTCAAAGCCCATGTAATCAAGGGGGACATTAATCAGCCGGCGTGCTCTCTTATCAAGCAAAGTACAAACGCGAAGACTGGCAGGATTGTGGGCAGAGAGATGACTTAGAATATAATTCAGTGTCATGCCAGTATCTACAATGTCTTCCACCATCAGTACATGTTGCCCCGTTATGCTGCTATCAAGGTCTCTGGTTATCTTGACTATCTGACCGTCACCACCATAATATGAGATAGCCATAAAGTCCAGGGTGACCGGGATAGAAAGGTGTTGCATCAGGTCAGCCATAAAGCAGACAACGCCCTTCAAGATACCTATCAACACTAATCGCTGGCCCAGATAATCACGCGAAATGTGTCTGGCCAGGGTTCTTACCCTTCGTTGAATTTTGGCGTGGCTGTACAGAACTCGGTCGATTCCCTCTACTTTAGCTTCGCCGAGCGGGCCATAACCATATTTGGCTAGCAGCTTGAGGAAATCATTTTTGTTCAGGAGCCTGATATTGATTTCAGGATAGAGCTCTCTGAGCTGCCGCAGCTTGCGATTCTTCTCGGTCAGCAGATTTTGTTTCAATGTAGTGAGTTCGACATAAAGGTCTAGCTCTGGCAAATAGAAATCGGGAGTGAACATCTCTGCTATCTTGTCACCTTCCCACCTGAGAGGAAAGGAACGAGGCTCATAAAGCCATTCAATACAGTAGAAGTCCAGAAGCTTGGCAAAATCCTCCTCGCTGGGATGAGCGAAACTAGTTTGTCTCAGCGCAGTAGTCGGTAACGCAGATAGTTGAGGCGATTTTCTTCGTCTATCACCCGTCTTATAGTCTTGCTCCAGCAGTTGTCTGAGCTCGGCTCTCTCAAAAAGTATGGCGCAAATATCAGCAACGCTGAGGACGAATCTTTTGTCGGCTTCGGAGAATTGGTGGGGCTCACGGGTGTAAATTCGAATTTCGCCGATGGCTTCTCCCTTCGCCAATACAGGGGCCCCGAGTATAGAAGATATTCTTTGCGCCAGTGCTATTTTGGGATGTTGAACTTTTTCATCCTTGGTAGCATCGGGAATAAATACTACCTTGCCTTCAAGGATATCGGGAAGGCTCTTATGTGCATCAAGGGGGCCTTTTCTTAGGTAGAGGTCGCTCAAACCATACGCGCCCACGGTAATCAAATACTCCTTCTGGGAATCAAGGGATAGAATGCGGCAGCCATTTGCCTGCACTGCCTTGGCGGCACTTTTGGCTATGGAATTGCATGTTCTCCTCAGGCTAAGGGCGGAATTGGCGACTTTGGTTATCTGCTTAAGAGCTGAATAATAGCTGGCTCTTGATCTACCCATCCTTCGCCTCCGTTCAGGGTATTTTTCCCTCGTACTCTAGCCGCATTTAGTAAACCCGCAGGCGAGGCAAATATTACAGCCCTCCTGATAAATTAAGGGGCCACCACACTCGGGGCATTGCCCGGCCCAGCTTTTAACCATCTCAGGATTCTGGGAAGGCGTGTCAGGATTAGTAGCAGGCCCTTCCTCCTTGATATACTTCTCAAGCACACTGGCGATAGCATCGGCACAGGACAGAATAGCGTGTCCCTGCTCCCAAGCGATAGAGGGGCACCTAATGCCGCGTAGATGCTTTACAACAGAATCTACATCTATTCCAGACCGTAGGGCCAACGATATTAGGCGGCTGATGGCCTCAAGCTGTGCTGCGGCACACCCCCCAGCCTTTCCTAAGGTCGAGAAGACCTCGGATATTCCTTGCTGGTCGAAATTGACTGTCACATAGATGTAACCACACCCTGTGTTGACCCTTTCGGTTACGCCCCTAGTGACTTTAGGTCTTTTCCTGGGGGCTAGCTTACCTTCAGCCCTTTTCACCTCTTCGCCTACAGTGAGAACCTGACTATCTCTACTCCTGTCACGGTAAATAGTTATCCCCTTCAGGCCTTCGTGGTAAGCCAGCATATACACTTCAGCTACGTCTTCGGGTGTTGCATCGTGAGGAAAATTGACTGTCTTGGATACGGCGCTATCAGTAAACCTTTGGAATGCTGCCTGCATCTTGACGTGCCACTCGGGAGATATGTCATGGGCGGTGATGAACAGTCTTTTTGTCTCCTCGGGGACTTCCTCCATATCTCTTAACCTCTTCCCTTCAGCCAGCTGTTTCATTAGACCCGGAGAATAGAATCCTCCCTTTTTAGCTGCCTCCTCAAAATAAGGGTTTACCTCTAGAAATTCTTCCCCTTCTAGGATATGACGGACGTAGCTCAAGGCGAACAACGGCTCAATGCCACTGGAGCAATTAGCGATTATGCTCAAGCTGCCAGTAGGGGCAATGGTAGTCCGGGAGGCATTTCGAAAACGAGGACCGTCCGGTACGTCATAGATGCTTTCGTGGAAACTAGGAAAAACTCCCCTTTCTCGGCCTAGCTCTATCGAGGCTTTGTCTGCCTCTTCGGATATGAAATGGGCGATTTCCTCGGCCACAGCAAGCCCCTGCTCACTGTTGTAAGAGATAGCAAGCTGAATTAACATGTCGGCAAAACCCATAACTCCCAGGCCTATTTTCCTGGTAGTCTTTGTCATCTGTGTAATCTCCGGCAGGGGAAATTGGTTGACTTCGATAACATTATCAAGGAAGCGAACTGCCAGCTTGACCGTTTGAGATAGCTTGTCATAGTCAATGTAAGGCTGGCCATCTTTATCCGCCACCATCTTGGATAAGTTTATGGAGCCTAAATTACAGGACTCGAAGGGAAGCAAGGGTTGTTCTCCGCATGGGTTGGTGCTTTCTATTTTCCCTAATTTGGGCGTGGGGTTATGCCTGTTTATCTGGTCAATAAAGACAACACCCGGGTCGCCGGTACGCCAAGCCATGTCAACTATTCTGTCAAATACCTCTTTGGCATTCAGCTTGCCTGCCACCTCTCGAGTTCGAGGGTTCACCAGACTGTAATCGGTGCCTTCTTCGACTGCTTTCATAAAATCATCAGTCACAGCTACGGAAAGATTGAAGTTAGTTAGGGCCTGAGGGTCTTCTTTGGCCGTGATGAATTCCAAAATATCGGGGTGGATAACATTGAGTATCGCCATATTGGCTCCGCGGCGCATGCCACCCTGCTTTATGACATCGGTGGTGGCATCAAAGACGCGGATGAACGAAATGGGGCCGCTAGCAATGCCACCTGTAGATCCCACTCTGTCTCTTTCTGGTCTGAGTCGGGAGAAGGAGAAGCCAGTGCCACCGCCACTTTTGTGAATCAGGGCAGTGTATTTGACGGCATCGAAGATTGACTCCATGGAATCTTCAACGGGTAAAACAAAGCAAGCTGATAGTTGTCCCAGTTCGTGGCCGGCATTCATTAGAGTAGGGGAGTTGGGTAAAAATTCTAGTTTTTCCATTACTTGATAAAAAGCTTGTTCATAAGCAGAAGCATCTGCCTGGGGATCGTAGGTTAGCTCGGCTGAGGCAATGTGCCTGGCGACGCGCTGAAATAGCTCTTGTGGGGTCTCAGTAACCTTGCCCGCTCCATCTTTAGCTAGGTATCTCCGTTCCAGGACTCTTAGGGCGTTGTCACTGAGTTTGATTCCAGAAATGACTTGGGTGCTGGCTTGGGGAGAAAATTCATCGACAGTGAGCATTTCTCGAACCATTTCCCGAATTCGGGAGGAAGACACAGTTTGTTTGCTTTGACGAGGAACCAATTCTTCCATGCCTGGGAATGGATGGGCCACATCGAGTCGCTGGCTCACTTGTTCTGTAAATCTTTCCAACAATTTCCTATCACTTATACCCATCGCCTCGGCAGCCGCGAAAACAGCGTGAGCTATTCTGTCTCGACCGACAGTCTTCTGGTTCTCTTTCCGCCGGGTCTTGGGCATTTCATCTCCTCTTACGGCCAGCCAGGGACTTCACCGCGTCGGAAGAAGGCAACGGTAACTGGTTTGCTGGCGTTACCTCTCTTCTTCCCGCCAGGCTGTCCACTTCTAGTTTTAGATCGCCAATATCAGCAAATTCTCGATAAACGCTGGCAAAGCGAATGTAAGCGATGTGGTCTAATTTTCTTAATCCTTCCATGACCAGATCACCGATATGGGAACTGGATACCTCGCTTTTGCCCGCCTTGTAAAGCTCAGCCTCGATGCTGTCCACAAACTTGTCAATGGCGCCTGTGGGAAGAGGGCGTTTTTCGCAAGCCTTGCGAATACCCAGGAGAAGCTTATCCCGGCTGAATTCCTCACGCCGTCCATCTTTCTTGATAACGAAGATATCATGTGGCTGTATGCGCTCGTAAGTAGTGAAGCGAGCGCTGCATGTAAGGCATTTCCTTCGACGTCTTACTCCTTCCTTTACATTACGGGAGTCTATCACCCTCAATTCCTGACCGCCACAAAAAGGACAGTTCACTGATTTCTCCTAGCGATTGTGTTACCCAATTATTTTACCACTAAATGTAGTAAAATGCAATACCCTGTAGAGGCCGATATGGTTGTCCACTGCGGCTCCTCTTCCTCTGGAGAATATGTGAATACGGTAAACACCACTGATATCTCCTATGGTTGGTGGGAAGGTGAGGCGATAATTGGCAGCTCCCAGGAATACAGTAAGACATATGAAGAGAAAAGAGAATCCCACCAGGTTGAGCTATAGGGAAAGTAGTGCTTCATACGGTTGAACATTCTATGATACAACACGTGAAAGCTGGATTAGTTGCTCGAATGGTTTGACATGGCACTTGTACTCGTCCGCTACCCGACGTTCAGACATATAACGCTACTAATCCATCTCAACTAGTCCGTTACGGGCAGCCATCCGCCCCAGCGAGTCGAGAGCCAGAGAATAGGGCATCCGCTGATCTGAAGATTGGGGCTGGAAAGTTAGCCAACGCTTTCCTGCAGTATCATTTCAATAGCGTCGTTGGGGCATACCACAGTGCAAATACCACACCCTTTGCAGTAGCAATAATCAATCTCGATCTGATTCTCGTTATCATTCTTTGTTATGGCTAAGTCGGGACAAAGGAGTCGACAGAGATCACAAATACGGCACCTCTGCTGGTCTAGTATGGGTATATGTGTTCTTCCTGCTACTGGTGTCAATCTATCGCCTTTCCCTGTCTATCTCTGGTGTATGTAATTGGACTGGGTTCTGCCCAACCTGAATCCAAAATTCATGGCTTTTAGGTTCAGCTCTCTCAACTTTTCTGGAACAATCTCTTCTATTGCAGATTTTAGCCCCTTTTTACTAACTACGTCGGTCATTTCCACGACTGCGCTCAAGATGATTACGTTGGCAGCCATTCCGTTATTAAGTTCGTCAATTGCTGTCCTGGTAGCAGCAATCCCTACATATCTCAAGCCTTTTATCTCCTCAGGAACAAACTGTTCGTCATAGATGACGATTCCCTCGCCAGGTTTGACGCGCCTAACATATCTGTCATAAGCGGTCCCGTACATAGCAATTAACGTATCGGCGGCGATAACATAGGGGAAGGTTATTGACCTCTCAGATATCACCACTTCGGCTCGACAAGCTCCCCCTCTGGCTGCTGCACCATAGGAACCCGTGCTGCTAACCCATTTTTCATCATTGAAAGCTGCCTGACCTAGTATAGTGCCAGCCAGGACAATACCCTGTCCCCCGGAACCACACAGTATGACTTGCTTAATCGGCGCCATTGGCGAACTCCCCAGTTATTATCTTGCCCTTCAGTTCTTCTGGTGATAAGTTCTTGGCTTTCCTCCTGGTGATGCACCTATCCATCAGATCCCTAATCATATCTGCCGGACTATCAAGCTGGTTGTGTCTGCCAAATTGGGTCGGGCAAGGTGACAAGACCTCAATGAAGCAAAAACCATTAGTTTGTAATGCCTTCTTGATACTGGCTATAAGGGCAAAGGGCTGAGTTACCGAATACCGGGCTGCATAGGCGGCACCAGCAGCGATAATAAGCTTGCACAGGT
>Ga0209427_10001488_pt1 | contig 26990 bp, 23 predicted proteins | sample DeeMarSWOR136_30_FD_187465 | JGI IMG/M metagenome (GOLD analysis project Ga0209427, IMG submission 187465) | Marine sediment microbial communities from White Oak River estuary, North Carolina - WOR-1-36_30 (SPAdes) (version 2) | ecosystem: Environmental > Aquatic > Marine > Intertidal zone >...
AAAAACATAGTTTGAACCTCTATTAATAAATTGAGCTATACTTGCTTTATTTCCATCTCCCGCCATTTCAAGAATGGTTCTACAATTATTTTCCATTTCTTCGTTAATCTTATAAATTTGTAAGTTTTTAGAACCATATTCTCTTAATATTGGTGGAGTTACATTGCGGTTCATCCAATTTAAAAGGGGAACCCCATGAGATGGCTCTTTCCTAAAATCTCCTGTATAAGTTCCGGTAATTATTGAAACTTGGGTAGGATAAGTAATGGGTGGGAAATCAGTGACACAATTCTCGCTATAAATCCCATTTTCCATCAATTTCTTTAAATTAGGAAGCCATCCCTTATTTATGTAATAAAAAAAATGTTCTGCTCTAACATCATCTATAATACAAAGGATTACCCTGTTAATCTTGTTTATTAAGGTTCACCATTTAAATTTCTACTATATATTTAGAAATTCTTCGAACTTAATAAACAATATTATAAAATTCTTCCTTTAATAACAAAATAACTTCCTAAATGTGAAAAATCGATAAGATTCAAATATTTAAAGAGTTTTGTAATATTAATGAATTGATATTGTATTTAAAGTGTAAAACGATGAATAGAAAGGATATTCTTCAGATAATTAAAAGACTTTCATCTGCTCGTTCACCATCTGGATTAGAAAAAGCTCGCGGTGAACTCTTTAAAACAGAGGTAGAAAAGGTTTTAATAAACAAAGATATTGAAATTAACAGCGATTCATTAAATAACTATTTTATAAAATTTAATGGCAAAGCGAGTCAAAAGAGTATTGCCATTCTAGCTCATATGGATGAAATTGGAGGTACGATTAGAAAAATAAAAAAAAATGGCAGTTTAGAGTTCTCTAAAAGAGGTGGATATGAAGGGAGGTGGCTTATTTCAAGAAAAGTATCAATTTTAAATAAAGCAGGAAAATGGGTAAATGGAGTTATAGGTGGAAGGTCACCTCATGCAACCCCGCAGAAATTAAAAATTGAAGAAAAAGATGAGCCTCTTGAAATGGAGATATATATTGGTGCAAAAAATAAAGAAGAGGTAATTAATACATATGAGATTCATATTGGTGCACCATTTATATTTTCAGGAGAATTTGAACTTTTAAATGCGGACTTTAATGATAATATTATTTCTGGTTATTCAATGGATAACTTGGTAGCATTAACAGGGTTAGTTCTATTAGTAAACAAAATTTCAAATAATCTTTTAGATGAATTAGGGATGTTACAAAAAAATTTTGATTTATATATAGTTGCTACTGCGCGAGAGGAAATTGGAACAGAAGGCTCTTTATTTTTTGCTAGAAATAATTCTATCGATGAAATTATTGCGTTAGATATAGGTTTAGTTGAAAATTTTCCAGGAACCGTAAATTCTGATATTAAATTAAATGATGAACCTGTAATTGTATGGCAAGAAGCGAGTGGAACATGTGTTTTCGATTATAAATTATGCAGAACCTTGGTTGAAGTAGCAGAGCAAAATAATATAAAATACCAAGATGGAGTATTGGAATTTTATGGTTCTGATGCTGGAAAAGCTCAAAAATGGCTTGGTATCCCTTCAGCTTTAGTTGGAATTCCTACCATGTTTGCTCATAATGTTCCTGAAATAAGCACTTTAGATGGTATTAAAAATGCAGCTGAATTGCTTTACCAATATTTAAGAAGCCAAAAGTAAGAAATTAAATTTAAGTATCAAAAATATTTAGCCCCCGGGGGGATTTGAACCCCCGACCTTCCGATTACAAGTCGAATGCTATACCGCTAAGCTACGGAGGCAAATTTGTGCTTTTAAAAAAATTTAAGTACTATATTTTAAATGAAACTCTTATAAATTTTTAATTTTGTGGTTTTAAAAGCTTTAAAATGTCAACACAAATAATTAAAAGTTTATTTATCTTTTTGTTAATCAATTACATTATTATTAATTTTATAGATTTTTAGACTTCTGTTTGATAAAAATGTTTACAAAAGAAGATGTAACCAAATTGGCATTTAAGATTTATAAAGAGAATCAGAACGTTGAGAAGTCTGTTTGGCAACTCGCTGAATTGTGCTGTATTATTAATAAAAACATTAAAGATGGATTTGATATCAAACCTTTAGAGACAGATAATTTAATTCTCTTAATTAGAGAAAACGTTAACGGTCAATTGATAGTTCCTTCTGAAAGTGAAATTAAAGAAGTTGCTGAAATTATTTATCATGAAAACCCCTCAAAAAGCCAACTTGACTGGTATATTGCGGAAAAACAGCTTCTTTTACAAGAAATAAAGAATTTAATTAATAATAATAGTTAGTAATAGATTTTTATAAATCAAATTTGGTAGATTTTCGTATAGTTTAGGTTATATAAAAATATAACGAACCTTATACATATAATCAGCTACTTTTTTTTTGATTTAATGAATAAGAATTTTATTAAGACCCTAAACCTTAAAGTATAAGTGAGATTTTTTTGAATTAGTGCTAAAATTGTCAGAAAAAAAGATCCATGATGTATGCATAGCTGGTGCTGGACCTGCAGGTTCAACATGTGCATATTATTTAGCGCAAAAAGGGATGATCCCATTAGTGCTTGAAAAAAAAGAATTTCCTAGAGATAAAATTTGTGGTGATGCCTTCCCTCAACGTGCTCAAATTCATCTTGATAGGATGGGGATTTTGCAAAAATTAGTTGAAGAGAAGAAAGGTCGATGGACAGCTCAAGGAGGACTTGTTAGCCCTAGAGGAATTGTGTATACTGGAGATTCATATGCAGAAACAAAATCGCGTTTAGTGATCGCTGTTAAAAGAAAAATTATGGATCAGCTTCTTATTAAAAAAGCCGTTGAAGCGGGAACAATCCTGATTGAGAATTATTCAGTTAAGGAAGTAAAATTCGTTGAAAATGAGGGATATTGGACCATTTATCCCAAGAAAGGAGAAACACATACATATTATGCTAAAATTTTAATTCTTGCCGATGGTGCTACTTCTAGTATTGCTCAATCATTAGGACTCATAAAACAGGCACCACAAGCAGTATGCAGTCGATCTTATGTGAAGGCAGGAACCTACAAGTTTGATCAAGATGGTATAATTGTTATTACAATGAGTCTTGTTCCTGGTTATTGTGCACTTTTAAGGGAAGCTGATGATGATCTTGTTTTTTGTTGTTATATTATCCCTTTTGGAGAAGCTCGTACTGAAAACTTGTATAAAATGCATCATGATTTAATTAAGAATAATCCTTACATAACTGAAGCCTTAGGTCCTAATGCTGAATTTGAAGAAATGAAAGCAGCACCCATTCGTTTTGGTGGAATCTCTCAAAGTTATGATGATCACTTACTCATTGTGGGGGATGCTGCTGGGATGATAGATCCTCTAACTGGAGAAGGATTACAATATGCGATGGATGCTGCTGAAATTGCTGCAAATACAATTGTTGAAGCATTTCAGAAGAATGACTTTACAAAAAAATTTCTTAAGCGATATCAAGGAAGATGGATGAAAAGTTTTGGAAAAGATTTTAAGTGGTCTATTCGCATGGCTCGTTTCTGTGCAAAGCATCCAATATTTTTTGATGCATTTGCATCACTTAGCCAAAAAAAAGGAGATAAATTCATGGTTGAATGGGGAAAAATCATGACAGGTTCGAAGAGAAAACTAAATTTTTTCCTTCCAAAGCTAGCTTTCCCTTTACTCTTTGAAGCTCTAAGATTGAAACGCAAGTTCAAGAAAGAGAAAATAAGTTAGTTAAAGGGAAATTCATTTATGCTATCAATTTTTCTTTAATCTGCTCTACAAGTTTTTCAGTTTCTTTAGAATCACATATAAATTCAATTTCTTGTGGTGATACAATTCCAATTCTAAGTTCCACTGCTCTTTTAATTTGGTCCTGATCAAAAATAGAACCTTTAGAGACTTCTGAAGTTGTTCCCAGAATTCGCAAAATGGCAACGCCAACGGCATCAATAGCGATTTTATCAGTACCTGCAATAAAGACATTTGCTTCTTTTCGAGTACCTTCCATTGGTCCACGATCTACAAAAGCAATGAGACCATCCATTATAATTAAATCGGGTTTATATATAGAATTGATTTCAGCGATCATTTTTCTTTGATGCTTTGAAGAATGCAATTCCCCCATATTTTTTTTATTTACTAATCCTACTGCGTTCTTTAGAGATAATGTAAAATGACCCCCATACATATGAGTTTTTAAACAACAAGTTTCAATAATGCACTCTGCTTCATCATATATTTTGGCAAAAAGAAATCCATGTTTCCAATGACTGCCCTCCGGATTTTTAAAAACATAATCTTCTTTTGGTACATCAGTTAAATCAACAATTTTAAAATCTAATGCTTTTCCTAAATCATATAATCCTTTTTTCTCAAAAGTTACAGCGGTTTTTGCAGGACCACTTCGTTCTGCAACTGTAATTGATTTTGCACCCATTTCCTTTAACTTTAAGATTATTTGTTTTACAGTTTCCATTGAGCTTGAAGCAGGAAAAGGATCTGCTGTGTTGAAATTAGGTTTGAAAACTACATTTTTGTCTTTTACGGGATTAATACCTAATAACTCTAAAGATTTATTTACTCCATAAATATGATCGATAGTTGAGACAACTGCTACTTTTGTCATATTTTACACCTTTAATCAGTTAGAAATTTGTATCAATAAAATTAAAATTTGTCTGTTAAAAATTATAATTATGTTTTTATCATTTTAATGAAATTTCTTTACTTTAAAGTAGTAAATAAATTATTAAAAAAGGACTAGTCGGTATTAAAATAAATACTATACTAATTATTCATAATAGACATCAAAATAATTTTTTATTGGTTTTTATGCCACCTTCAAAAAAGAAAAAACTAGATGATAAAGAACAAACTTCACTTTTTTCCTTTGTTGATAAAAACGAGAAAAAAAAAGAAAAAACTCCCAAAACAACTAAAAAAACTAAAATTGAAAAGCCTAAAGAAGAAAAAACCGTACGAGAGACCACAACTAAAGTAGAAAAAATTATAAAAAATATACCATCAAAATTATACTTTAAAGGAAATGATGAATCCTTCGGTTTAAAAGCAGGGAATATTAAATTAGATAAGGCTTTACGTGAGAATGTATCTTCGAAATATATTCGATATCTTATTGAAAAAGGTGAAATCAGTGAAGATATGGAAAGAGGATTATTGCTCGATGTAGATTACGATGGTGGGCAAAATAAAGCATATTGTAAATTTTACGATTTAGATTCAGATGACATAAAGATTTGGGTCGATACCACTGATCATGAACCTTATTGTCTAAGTAAAGAATCCATTTCGGAATTAGAAAAACTAGATTATACTGAAAGCACAGGACAGAAGAAAAACTTGCCTGAATATGATGGGTTTAAGAGATTTGAAGAAATTAAACGTTTTGATTTGTTACGTGATCAAGATATTCAAATGACCAAGATTTATGGTAAGACACCGACGAATATTGGAGGTTCTGGACTAAATATACGTAATATTTTAAGTAGTAATGACAAGAAAGCCTGGGAAGCAGATATTCGATATCATCTCAACTATATATTTGATAGGCAATTAATTCCTGGATTGATTTATAGCATAAAGAATGGTAAGTTACAGAAATTGGATTTTAAAAAAATTGATGAAAATTCAAAAAAAATTGCTAATGAACTTCGAGAACTTTTTAAAAGTGAAGCTCCAGAAATTCAAGAATTCTCTGAGGAATTTTTAGATATTTTTATAACCCCTATCCCAGATGTCAAACGTTTGGCAATGGATATTGAGGTTATGGTCGGTGAAAGAGATTATAAAATCCCTGATCCACGCTTAGCAAAGCAAGAAGTTATTAGTATATCCTTTGTAGCCACAGATGGATTAAAGTTAGTTTATATGCTTGAAAGAGAAGGGTATACTTTTAAGAAATTACATGAAGAGTTCCCTTCTGATGCTAGTGTTATATTTTTCAAATCTGAAAAAGACTTATTAACAGAAACTTTTCGACTTATATGGGAGTATCCTGTTCTTATTACCTTTAATGGTGATAATTTTGATTTAAATTATTTATTTCATAGAGCAGAAATATTAAAAATAGAGAAAGATTTAAATCCTATTCATGTAAAACGAGGCTTTGGAATTTTATCGCAAGCAGAATGCGATTTACGTAGAGGAATACATATTGATTTATTTAATCTGTTTTTTAACAGAAGTATTTCCGGTTATGCGTTCGGAGGTGCTTATGAGAGTGCATCTCTTAATTCTATTAGTGCTGCTTTATTAGGGGAAGAAAAATATCAGCATGATGAGATAATTCATGAAATGGAATACGATATTCTTTCATGGTATAATCTTAAAGATTCGATCCTAACATTGGATTTAACGAAATTTAATAATTCTTTAGTTTGGAATTTAATAATCCTTTTATGCAGAATAACAAAAATGCCTATTCATGATATGGTTCGCAGACAAATTTCAACATGGATTCAAAATATCTTCTATTTTGAACATCGACGAAAAGTAGCTCTTATTCCTCGTCGCTCAGAGATAAAAGAAGCCAAACCAGGAGGAATTTTATCATCCAAATTTGACGATGAAAAGTTTCTAGGCGCATATGTGGTTAAACCTGTTCCAGGGATCCATTTTGATGTCGTTGTGATGGATTTCGCTTCACTTTATCCTTCAATTATTAAAGAATATAACTTATCATACGAAACTGTTAAATGTCCTCATAAGGATGATGAAGATAATCTTGTAAAAGGGACTCCATACCATATTTGCACTCATAAAATGGGAATATTTGCCTATGTTGTAGGGTTTTTCAGAGATATAAGAGTTAAATATTTTAAACCAAAATCAAGTGATAAAAGCTTAACAGAAAAACAACGTAGTTATTATCAAACAATTCAGCAAGCATTAAAAGTGTTTATTAATGGATCCTATGGGGTTTTTGGGTCTCAGAATTTTCCATTATTCTGTCTCCCTGTAGCAGAAAGTACTACTGGAATAGGGCAATATTCAATTAAGCAAACTATAAATAAAGCAGAAGAATTAGGAGTTGAGGTTTTATATGGGGATAGTGTAACTGGAGATCGTTGTATTGTCATTAAAAAAGAAGATTTTATAAATATAATTCCAATTGAAAATTTTTGGATTGAGTGTGAACAGGAAAGTCAAATAATTAATGATAAAGAAGTTAAATATCCAGATTCTATTTATACTCTTAGTAAGAATGGAAAATGGCAATTAATTACAAAAGTAATTCGTCATAAAACCAAGAAAAAAATATATCGAGTAAACCAAACAAATGGAGAAACAATTTGTACAGAGGATCATTCCTTAATATCTGAAGATTTAGAAGAAGTCAAACCCACTGAAATTCATAATAAAAAGATATTATATTTAGAAAAAGTCCCATTAAATAATCACAGTACCCCTGAATTAATTGATTTATTCCCATTAGTTGAGCATTTTTCTATTAATTCTAATTATAAAAACAAAGAAAAAATAAGTAGATGGTGGACTGAAAATGACGAAATGTGGTTTGGTTGGACAAATAGAAAAGATCAAAAAAAGATCAAAAGGTTCTGTAAAATTGATGATTTATGTAAATTACTTGGCATATATTTAGCTGATGGACACGCTTCCCATCATAAAGGAAAATATGGGTACAAAGCGACATGTGGAATATCAAGTAAAAACGTAGCTTTTCTAAATGAAATAAAGGCTTTGATAGAAAGAATAAATGTTGATTATAAATTTGATATAATACAAACTTCTAAAGGAATTAAAACTGTTCAATCATATTCTTATGAAGATATTACACACAAGCTTCAATCAAATAGTACGACATGGACTGCTCTATTTGAAAGTTTGTGTGGTTCTGGTTCTGCTAATAAACACTTACCATCTTTTATATATAACATAGAAAAAAAATATCAAAAGTTGTTATATAATTATTATTTAAAGGGAGATGGTAGTATAGAAAAGGGGCATATAAAATCATTCACATCAAAATCTCTTCGATTAGTATCAGGTTTATGCTACTTGCTTAAATCGTGGGGTACTGATATGTCGATATATTATGATGCGAAGAGAGACGTATATAGAATTAGAGAAAGAAAAGGAAAAGATACGTACGAACGCCAAATTAAAACTAAATTGACAGAGATACCACATCAAGGTACATATGTATATGATTTATCAGTGCAGAATACTGAAATGTTTGTCGATGCTTGCGGTATGATAATGTTACATAACACAGATTCTGTGTTTCTTAAAAACCCTACAAAAGATCAAATGAAAAAAATATCTGATTGGAGTAAAAAAGAACTTGATCTTGATTTAGAAGAGGAAAAAACTTATCAATTTTTAGCACTCTCTGAAAGAAAAAAAAATTATATTGGCATTTATAAAGATACTAAATATGCTGATATAAAAGGATTAGTCGCTAAAAAGAAAAATACACCGGAATTTATTAAAACTATTTTTAGTGAATTGATTGAAATATTAAGGGATATCACAAACAATGAAAAATTCTTGAAAGCGAAAGATAAAATTATAGAAGTTGTGAGAATTAATTTAAAGAAAATTGGAAAATCAGATGGTTTTACTCTTGAAGACTATGCCATTAATATAGCACTACAGAAAGACCTAAAAAGCTATACGAAAGTGGTTCCCCAACATGTTAGAGCTGCTCTAGAATTACGCGATGTAACGGGAAAAGAATATCAGAAAGGTGAAACAATAAGTTTTATCAAAAGTAAGGGAACCATTGGGGCAAAAGCACTTGAGCTAGCTAAACTTCAAGATATAGATACCAAAAAATATAAGGAACTGTTAATTTCCGCATTAGAACAGGTTTTAGATGCACTAGGTATAACATATGATGAAATTAAGGGTATCAAAAAGATGGATGCATTTTTTTGAAATTTATCAAAAACTTTTTTCAAAGTGTGAAAAATAAAAGAAAATGGAAAAATCTGTAAAATTGGAGTAAAGTCCAATTTTATCTATATTATCAAAGGGAGTAATATAAAAATCCCATAAATAAAGCGCAAAAGATTGGATTCAAGATATTATCGTCTATTTTGAGATTTAGTAAGTCGATAACAAGAAAAACTAGTGCTCCGATAAATGCTATTATAAATATTTTCGGAATATTTAAAAAATGTTGTTCAAATAGCCATAAAGCTGTCAAACTTATTCCAAAAGATACTAAGAATCCAGATATATATCCAATTATTGTTTTATTTGAAGATTTCGGAAAATGAATTCTACCAAACCTTAAGCCAAAAATAGATGCTGCTCCATCTCCTAGGGTTGCTATCAATGCAACAGTGGTAAATACTCCAAAAGGTAAGAAAAGTGTAGGCACTAGTGATAAAACTAAGGCAACTGGTCGTGTAAATTCGTATATTTCGTTTTTCTTTAACGTTTTACCTAAAATATTGAAAATACAATTAGGAAGTAAATGATAAATACTGTATTTATTAAAAATATGGGATAGACGAATGTAATCTAAAGCAGCAAATATGATAATTCCAGTATATCCAACTGTCAATATTAAAAATATTCCGTATTCTGTCCCTGAGATCCCCCAAAATTGATTAGCATTCCACATTGCCTCCCAAATATAAATTGCAAAAAGCCATAAAAAAATTATAATCACTGCAGGTAGTAAATGAAAAGCTTTTCTATGCACATCAGCTTTTAAAGCAACTTTCCGATTATTGAGATTTCTTATGTCCATTAAAGTAAAACGTTCTACAAACTTATCTATAGTTCTATCATCTCTTAGAATTGGTTTTTTCTTTAATATAAATTGATACTGGTAATATAAAATGAACAAAACTAACAAGGGTGCATATATACATATAATTTGAAGCGCTAAACCTTCGAACCATCTTACTTGACTTGAATCTCTTATAAAAAAGAATGGATACACAATTCCTGCGACTATCCATAACAAAAATATTAGAAATGAATTGGTAAAATTATGCTCTGGATATTTTTTTTTTAACTTTAAAGCATAGTATAGATGCGCAAACCCGTTACCTAAGTAAAAAACAGTAACTGGTATGGTGAGACAGTTATAAACCATAATATAACTAAACTAAATTATGATTTTAAAAATAAGTTTTGCATAATAATAAAAATTGATGAATCAATTAAAATATTCACTCTACTATTATATATTTTAAAAAAGAATTCCATTAAATCATAAATTTAATTATAAATTTAATGATGCCTACCTATAAATCTAAATTTGGAGTAATTAGGAATGGAATAACTTTCATTTGTTTTGGAAAAGGTGAAAAACTTAGTTTTATTCTCTGGTGGACCTAGTGAGAAATTTTCAAAAATGTTTCTTGATTCAACTATTCAAAGTTTAGAACCTTTTATCAAAGAATATACAATTCATTTAGTTCATAGAAAATCCGACCTTCCTCAAAATTACACTATTATGGATATGGTTAATGGTTATGCTGAAATGATTATAAACGAATTTGGTGGAAAAGTTGATGTTATCCTTGGCATTTCTTATGGAGGATTAATAGCTTAACATTTTGTAGTATATTATGCAGATTTATTTGATAATATCGTTTTTGTAATGAGTGCTCATAGAATTAGTTAGATAGGTAAAATTGCAGATCAAGAGTTTGGTAAATTGCTTAGTAAGGGAAAATATGGAACTGCTATAGAATATGTATTTGGATTAAAGTCAAAAGGTTTTAAATCATGGTTTAAAAAAGTTCGTTTATGGTTATATGTATATTTTAAGTGTATAGATAACCATAAAACATTCTCACAAGATATGTTAATTGAAACCAAAGCAGAAATGGAACATGATGCTTTGTCAAGTTTAACTAAAATTAAAGTTCCGGTTTTAATATTATGTAATGATAATGATCCTTATTATCCGGTTGATATTGTAAAGGAAATGGGCGATTTGGTACCAAATTCTAAAGTAATTTTATACCCAAGTGATAGGCATGTTATATCAAACAAAAATTACTCTCAGGATATTCTCAATTTCATAAAAATAAATTGATATAATATGAGTTGATAAATAAATAATTTAAAATATAAGATTAAAAATTAAAATAATATTAGAGGCCTAACAATAGGATATCATCAATTGCTTTGTGAAGCTTTTTTAAATTATCTTCTCCAAGGGCTTTATCAACTTGGACTTTTAAATCGAAAGCTGTACTTAATGCTTTAAAAAATGTATTTTGAAGTAGATTATTAAATCCACTTTTGTCTCCTTTAATATCTTTAAACTCTTCAACTCTTTTTAACATCGCACCTTCATAGTCTTTTGCAGTACTAGTTCTCAATTCTGCGAGCTTTCTGATCTTTATTCCGTCTTTATCTTTAACAATTTTCTCAGACATTTAAGCATCACCCTTCTTTTTAATTCCTCCATTTCGCGCTATTTCTTGCTCGATTTCTTCTATAGCTTGACCCGTAGTAGTATCGAATTCATTCCTTACCTTCGCAGTGACTTGTTTGGCAATTTGTTTTTCAATATTAGGTCTATGAAGAGTATTCATAGTACAAAAACTGATTTCTTTTACATTTCCATCTGGCATCGCGACACCGAAGTGCACAATGCATCTTTTTGCCCTCTCAATGTCCATATTATATGCATCTTGAAAGTGCATACTAGAGAGTAATAATGCTCCATAACTAAAAGAACTCACACTCTCCCAATCCCCACGCATTAAAAGTCTTGAAAACATTTCCATAAGTTTTCCTGGCTTTTTCATATATTGTAATACACCTAAAAGAAATCTAGCACGTAATTGGGTTTTATCTAAGAAGTTTAAACCTTTATCAAGTGTTTTTCCAAAATCTCCTAATAAATCTTCAAAAAGTCTAAGTGGTTTCTTCTCTTTATGCTTAATTTTAGCCCAAAAGCGGTTTGCAAAATCGATAACTTTTAATGGGTCAAAATATTCCATTATCGGCATCATCTCACCGCTATCTGGATCTGTCACTAAATAAGAAGCAAAGCCACAATCTGGATGGCAAGTAAACTCGATAGGTTCAACGTCTGCTAGATATGCTATGACTCTACCGAATTCTACGATTGTTGTTAAGGGATACCATGCATTTTCCATGCTAATCTTGCCTCCAGTTTGTTCTTCTATTATTTTAAGCACATCTGCATTGGTGATTCTTAAATCTTGTCTCTCCTCAAATGCTATACGCCCACATAGAGATACAGGTTGGAATGTAATTCCTCGAACTACATCAACATTATCAATAGCATATTGAATAATATTTCCTACCTCGATATCTGTTACTCCCTTAGCAATTGTTGCAACCAGCACAATAGAATCTAGTCCAGCTTTTCGACAATTTTCTACAACTCTTTGCTTATATGCCATGAGATTTTTAATTCCACGAGTTTTTTCATAAGTAGCATCATTAATTCCATCAAATTGGAAGTATAATGTATCTAAACCTGCTTCTTTTACTTTTCTAGTCCATTCAAGTCCCTCCTTTTTCTTTTGGAATCCATAACCATTTGTAGCAACAATAACTTCTTTGAATCCATTATCTTTTGCCATTTTACAGATTTCAGGAAAATCCTTCCTAACTGTTGGCTCTCCGCCAGTAAACATGATTGCAATGGCTGGTATCGGTTTGCTTCTAAAATGCTTCATAATTCGATCAATTTCTTCTAAAGTGGGTTCAACTAAATAGCCTGATTGTAAAACATTTGCATAGCAAAAATTACAATTAAAATTACATCGATTCGTGAGATCTATTAAGGCTAATGAGCAAGTTGAGAGATGTTGTTCACATAATCCGCAATTATAAGGACAACCTCTTGGATCTTCCCCAACACAATCAGGAGGATTTGTTTCACCATCTTTATCGAATTTCCATATTACATTTCCATCTTTATCTTTAATAGCCCAATGAGTCCATTTATAATATTTAGCACTACTACTAATTTTATCCTTGAATTGACCGTGCTCTTCACATGATTTTCTCATCCAAATTTGACTGTTCTCCTCATAAACTTCAGCATCAATTGGTTCCAAACATTCTGGACAAACACTCCGTGTTTTTCTATAATACGGTACATTCAAGTACTCATCATCATCTAAGTGATACATTTCCAGTATACTCCAAATTTTAAAATTTTATTAAAATAAGTATTTGTACAAAGATCAATTTGAAGATTTTTAAAGATTTTTCTACTTTTCCTACTTTTGATAATATTATTTGTAAATAAACTTGAAAATTAAATGATCCCAATTGCTACTAGCATTGTAAAGGAATTTTAAGATTTTTTAACCTTTAAAGATATGTAAAAGCAAATATATAATGTTATTTATGAAAAAAATAAACTACATATTTAAGGAAACTTACATAATTTGGATGATTAAAAAATGAATATAATGAATTCTGGTTTTGTAAACGACTTAAACATGATTTTAGCTACAGATTTTTATCAATTGACAATGGGCGCCGCGTATTATCAATACAATCTTGAGAATGGCATTGATGAGAATGAGGATATTGCCACATTTGAACTATTTATCAGAAAATTTCCTAGAAATCGTAATTATTTAATTTTTGCAGGATTAGAACAAGCAATACAATATCTACTTGGTGCTAGATTTACAGACCGAATAATTGAGTTCTTAAGAGAGAAGGCCGTTTTTAGAAATATTGATTCAAACTTTTTTGATGATTACTTACCTAATTTTAAGTTTAATTTAGATGTATGGGCAATGAGAGAAGGAAATTTTTTCTTCCCTAATGAGCCAATAATTAGAGTACAGGGTCCAATGTTTCATGCGCAAATTGTTGAAACATATTTACTTAATGTTATTAATTTTCAAACTTTAATTGCGTCTAAAGCATCGAGAGTTAAAAATGTAGCTTCAGACAAAATACTTCTTGAATTTGGCACGAGAAGATCTCATAGTCCACTTGCAGGTGTTTATGCTGCTAGAGCCAGTTATATAGCGGGATTTCATGGTACCAGCAATGTGGTTGCAGATCTCGAATTGGGAATAAATTCTTCTGGCACCATGGCTCATAGTTTTGTACAAAAATTCGATGATGAGTTAGACAGTTTTGAATCATACTATAAAATCTATGGCAAGGACTCTATCCTTTTAATAGATACATATGATACTGAAAAGGGTGCTCAAAAATGCTCCAAATTTGGAAATAAGATAAGAGGAGTTCGAATAGATTCTGGTGATCTTATCAAACATGCCAGAAATGTACGCAAAATTTTAGATAATAATGGTTGTGAACAAGTCATCATTGTTGCAAGTTCTGATTTAAACGAATATAAAATTAAAGAAATTATTGATAAGAATGCGCCTATAGATGCTTTTGGAGTAGGAACCGAATTAGCTACGTCTCGTGATGATCCAACAATTGCAGGAGTATATAAATTAATAGAATATAATGGAGCGCCGAGGATTAAAATTAGTGAAGAAAAATTAACCTACCCTGGAAAAAAACAAGTTTATAGAATTTATCATAAAAATGGTAGTCTCAAAGAAGACATATTATCACTTGAAAATGAATCCCCTCCTTCCGATTCTGAAGCATTACTTATTCCAATTATGAAAAAAGGAGAATTAACCATTAAATTACCAAAATTGGAGGATATTCAAAAGTTCTATTTAGAAAATATTAAGAAATTGCCTATGTCCTATAAGAAATTAGAAGAACTTAAGATCTTCGAATTAAAAATTTCAAAAAAATTACAGAATCTTACAGAATCTCTACTTCGCAAATACCCTTAATTTTTAAAATAAGTATTTGTTAATTTTACACTCATATCCCACAACTATTTAGCCACATTTATATTATCTGAAATTTTAACAGATTTTCCTACTTTTCTGCTTTTAAAGTATTTTTCACTCGTACCATTAATCTCTGGACATTAATCAACTAAATGTAGAAGTATTTGACAAATGGGTGAAAATATTTTATCATATTCGTTTTTACATATCCTGGGTGAACACAATTGACTGATACTCCATTTACAAGCCCCATTGATCATACAAATTTTACCTTTCATTATGTTAGATTTCTTATTGACGATTTTAGCTATCACTAATATCTCATAAATTGTTTAACTCTCTAATTATAAGAAATAGAGTAAGTAGGAAAATAATTTAATATTAATAAAACCTACTTCTTAGTTATTTAATCTCGTAAGATTAGAACATATATCCCAAAGACTTTTTGCTATAGATTTATCATAGGTAACATCTGTAGATTTAACTTCTTTTTTGTCAACAAAATATTTTCCACTTATATTTTCTACATCTGGTGATGAAGCAAGATATATTACAGTTTCTGCTCCTTTTTTTGGGCTTTTAGCGAAACTAAAGATGAGTTTTGTAAACAATTTAATAATTCCTTTATAATCCCTAATAATATTTGATTTTACTGCTCCGGGATGAAGGCAATTCACTGTAATTTCACTGTTGCTTAAACGTCTAGCAAACTCATATGTGAGAAGAATAAGGGCAGTTTTCGATTGGGAATAAGCTTTCCATGATCGAAAATGTTTTTTAAATTGTAAATTGTCAAAATTGATAGATTTACTCTGCACTGCTGAGGCGACATTAACTATTCTAGCAGGTGTACTGTTTTTGAGGGTTGGTAGAAGCAAATTTGTTAATAAAAAAGGAGCTAAAGTGTTAATCGCAAATGTTTTTTCAAATCCATCAACAGTTTCATATCTCCTCCTAGGATTTACTCCTGCGTTATTTATTAGTACATTTAATTTATCAAATTTAACTTGGAACTCTTTTACAGATTGTCGGATTGAATATTGTGAAGATAAATCTGCTACTAATAAATCAATAGATTCATTTCCACTTTCAGTAATGATATCTGAAAGTGCTTTTTCACCTCGAGATTTATCGCGACAAAGCATGACAACATGAGCATCTAATTTAGCCAATCCTAATGCTGTTGCCTTACCAATCCCTGAATTTGCTCCTGTAATGAGACAAACTTTCCCTTTCATAGAATCAAATATATTAACTTAAAAATAATTAATTATGCTGTTCTTTGATATAATTTCAAAAGAACGTGAAATATAATATAGAAATGTTATTATTTTGATTAATTCTTCGTAACCTTTCTGACATTCTTTACTGTATAACCCCAAAAATTATCTTTTACTAGTTTTCCACTAAAATTAATGTTGTCTCCTTTTATGAACCTATTTTCATTTTGTAATTTTTCACTTATTCTTACGTTTAATTTTTCAATCATTTCAGTATCTTCTTCACGATAATCGCTTGCTTTTTTTAATTTAGGTCCAATTTTAAGATTTTCAACTGAAACCATATAATATTTAGTTACATTCCCTTGAAATTCGGATTCTCTTTCAACAATTTCAATAATTTTCCCTTCATAAACAGTTATCGAAGAATCAAGATATTTCACTAATTTCGCACCTGAAGATGATTCATCAATTAATACTGCTGATTTTTGTATCTCTTCACTCTTTTCTCCCACTTGAACTTGAAAAAGTTTTATAGATTTAATTTTTTTTTGAAAATCTTTAGGTAATACTGTCAGAGTCCAATCATCAAGTTTAAACCAATTTTGCTTTAAAGAATAGATAAACCCAATCCAAAAATGACTACAAAAACCCATATTTGCCCCTATTCTGCAATCACAATCGCGTTCAGGGTTTACTATATTTTCTGGATTAATAGATAAATAAGATTGTGTTTCCCAATTCCATCCTTTAAATTTTAATTCTATTTCGTGCTTACTCGGATTTGCAATTTTAATTTCAGCAATGCTTTCTCTATCTTCACCATTAATCTTCTTTATTGCTAAATCTATTCCTTCAGATATTATATCAATTTCTTTTTGCTTTAAAAGCTCTTTTAATTCTTCTTCTGCTAAGGAATCAAGAATAAAATCAATTAACTCTGATTTCTTCAATTTTGAAAATCCTTTTATTTCAAAATCTCGACATATTTGTTTCAAATCATCATTGTTTAAATATTGTAGAAGATAATTTGAGTAAGTTACATCATCGATTTCTCTATTCTTCATTTTATATTAATCCCAATAATTTTAAAATACGATTTCTCCAAATATAATTTTATTATATAGCTTATAATTATAACTATTTCAAAATTTTTTTTCCAAATTATTGGTAGAAATTTAAATTATATAATTAAAGGGAAATAAGGAAAATATTAAAAATACTCTATTAAAAACTCAATCAATATTTCATTTAAAACTATTAGAATATTAAATTAATTTGTCATAGTTCCTCTAACTAGAAATGCTGTCAAATTATTAACAAGCTCTTTCTCATCCAGTTCAAATCCACTCCTAATCCACCAGGTAAAAACTCCAAGTACTGTAGACGTCCAAACTCTAGCTGATATATTAGGGTTTTGTTCACGAGCTCCAAATTCTAATAATTTTATGATGATTTTCTCAACTTCATCAGTAAAATTATCAATTATTTCATTTCTTTTGGTTCTATATTTTATATTAATCCCTCCCATTTGTTCAAAAAAAATAAGAAAGGTTTCTTTTTTTGCTCTAAAAATTTTTGCATATCCTCGAAATAGGTTCTTAACAGCAGAGATTGGGGGAATTCTATTTTCTTTAAAGTATATAAATAATTCTCTAAATTTACTTATCATAAGTTCAGCTATTCCACTAATTATAACTTCAAATATTTCTTCTTTACTATTAAAGTAGTTGTAAAAATTTCCTACAGATGTATTGGCTTTTTTTGTTATATCTTTTATTCGGGTGTTATTAAATCCTTTTTCTTCAAAAGCAGAGAGAGCTGATATTATGAACAGGTTTCTTTTTTCTTTCTTAATTCTTTCAGATTTTTTTTCCCTTAAAGACACTAATAATCAACTCAGAAAATAATAAACATCTATATTATGTTAAAATGCATTAAAAATATTATTACATGTTAAGAAATTATGTTAAAATTTATTACTTATTAATTTTTCAAATTCCAATCAAATAATTAAGTTTCTAAGAATTGTGGAATCTTCTTATCTATAAGATTAATTACATTAAATTCAGTATATTTCTGTTTTCATAATATAAGAAGGGATCAATAAAATCTTATTATGAAGAATTAGAGTTTTCAAAAAAATGGAATTTTTATATCTTTTCTTTATTATTTCTTCGAAAAAGAAAGATAAGAAAAAAAGAATGAATCTTCATTCAGTGAATGAGGATTCGGTAAAAATTATGAAATTATAACCATTGCAAGTATAGGAAAAGATTTATATAGTAGAATTTCTTTTTTATTAAGAAATAATTATTTAATTAAAAAAACATTTGAATAAAACAAATAATGGTGTATACTTGACTTGAGTAAATTGAGACCAGATTTTATAGAAAAATACTTTGGTGAAATCAAATTCGCAGAATATAATAGTCTAGTAATTAATGATTTTGAACTTGCCTTAAAGAAACATTTTTCGGGGAAGACAAAATTACCGCGTGGACGTTATAAATTCGGTGAAATTGACAATTCATTAGTAAAGGATTTTACAAAATCATTTTTAAGTTATTTCGAATAATTAAAAAACAGATTTTTTGGATTTATATCTTCTAATTTTCATTCTATTTTTATATTTATTCCTTGAGTTAATCATATTTTCTTAAAGATTAAATTACTTTTTACATTCTTACACCTATGCAGATCCTAAATGAATTAGAAGAAGTATTTATTGAAACCAATGGGATAATGCTTCATACTATAATTGTTGGAACTGGAGAACCTTTAATCTTGCTACATGGCTTTCCAGAATTCTGGTATTGTTGGTTAAAAGTAATTCCATTCCTTAAGGACGATTTTAAGTTAATAATCCCTGATATGAGAGGCTATAATTTATCTGACAAACCAAAGGGTATAGAAAATTACAAATTAGAAATTCTAATAGAGGATATTAAAGGATTAAGTGAAAATTTGGGATTAGAAAAATTTAATCTTGCGGGTCATGATTGGGGAGGTGCTGTTGCTTGGATTTTCGCCGAAAAATATCCAGAATTATTAAATAAATTGATTATATTAAATTCTCCTCATCATAAAATTTTTACTGAAAAACTAAGAACTGATAAGAATCAACAAAAAGCTAGTTTCTATATTTTTGAGTTTTACAAACCTAATGGAGAGAAGTTTATAATTGAAAATAATTATGAACAATTGAAAAAATTTGTCTTCACAGAAAACTTTAGTGATCTTGAGAAGAAAAAATACATTGAAGCATGGTCTCAACCTGGAGCAATAGAAGGAACAGTGAATTATTATAGAGCAAATCGTAGTTTTAAAGAATGGACAGGAATCATCGAAGTTCCTACCTTAGTACTTTGGGGGATGAAAGATTTGTTTTTAACACCTCAATTATTAGATGGATTGTCCAACTATGTAAAGGACTTAAGAATAGAAAAGAACGAAGAATCTTCCCATTGGATAACTCATGATGCTCCTGAATTTGTATCTTCAAAAATTCGAGAGTTCATTAAAATTGGCAAATCTTAAAGGAAAGTCTTTTTACTTATACTTTTAACATTCTTTTCTTAAGTTTTTTCAATATTGATAAATACTTTGAAATAATATCTTAACTTGAATATTATGGATTAAAATAAATAACTTTATAAGTCTCATTGGTTGGTTATATTATAAGAGTCTTTGAAAAAAGTTTATTTCGTATCTTGAATTTTATCAATAATAAAAATTAATTTTTAAACCATGGAAGAAGACGATAAATTACTATCTTGGGCTGTAAAACTCGATTGGTTAAATATATTATCAAAGTTAAATCTCGAGAGTATAAGTCAGATTCCAAAATTCAAAAAACAGAAGGCACTCAAAAGAATTACTAAGTTCTACGGTCCAGAAGCACTTTTAGAATTTGAACCAGACTATTTAGATAAGCTTGTAGTGAACGAATTACAAGAATTAATGAAAAAAGAATTACTTCTAAATGAAAGAAAACAAGAGAGAATGGAGAAAGAACTTCGAGATAAAGTTATCCCACTAAAGAGAGGGAGTATTATAAAGATAGATCCTCGAGATCTAAAAGATTTCAAAGGTGATCCAGAGGATATGTTAAAATATTTCTATAAGAAATTTCTCGGAAAGGATGATAATGACAATGATGACAATGATAATTTCAATGAAGATAACACTCATTACTATATTTAAAATCTTTTTGTAGAATAATCAACTTACTCTATATTGAAAGTATAAAACTGTTTATTATAAGGGCTTTGAGCTTCAATTTTATCAATATCAAGTCTAATTAAACCGAAATTAGAATCAGAATAATCGCTCCAATATCCATTAAAAAAAGGAATTACTTTAGAAAGCTCTTTTTTAATTTCAAGATCTTCAATTATTTTTGCTCTCCCACAAGCACGTATAGAGCCAATCTTATCATTCTTTCTAATAATGCTACAGAATTCAAACTTGTTATTGGCTTTAAATTGTTGCATTTTGGGACGTGATGCTATAGTACAACACCAATATTTATTTTTATATGGAATTAATGCCATTATTCTAACACGTGGTTGATCTATTTCAACTGTACTCATACTTACCACTTCAAGTTTATTCATGAAATCATATACTTCTTCAAGTTCCATTTTTCTACTCCTCTAGTGAATAATTAATGCTTAATAAAGGATAATTTTCAAAGGATTTTAGTTTTTAAAAACCGCAAATTTATTTTTTTGACTTTATGATATATTAAAAATATTACTATATATCCAAAAGTTGACCATACCATCCAAGATAAAGCCTGGTAGACATCCAGATTTAGAATATAATTGATAAAATCCTCCAATACATAAAATCCAAAATCATTTAAATCACCAGGAAAATCTACTACTTCTGGATACAGAGTAATTGCAATTACTTGATGAGCATTGTTTTTTAAAGTTTCAAAAATATTTACTATGGTTAAATTTGTTGGATCAGTCAACCTCATTTTAATAATAGTATTTAAATCTTCACTGGTATGAATATCCGATCCTCCTATACATGTCAGATTATTATCAAGACAGAATTGTCGGATATATAAATATTTCCCTGAAAAACTTCCTCCATTAACAATCTCAAATCCATCAACACCCCAATCTCTTAACTGAGTTAATGTGTACGGAACACCAAAATCACCTTCGGGGTTAGGTGCATAATTATAATGATTTACAAAAATATACCCTCCATTTGATTTTACGTAGTTTATTGTATCTGATACATTCAAAGACAACGGCCCACCTGGAGTATATGATTGAATAGGTACAATTTCTTTATCAATGCCATAATAATTCATATGAATATCATTTTCATTATCTGTCCATTCTTCCCCCATAAATATTACGAAATCTAATTCATGTTCCGCAACATAATTTATAGCCATTGTGGCACCCCTTATATTGTCATGATCAGTGAAAGAAGCGCCAGATATCCCTTGTTGGAGATACCAGTTGATCCTTTCTTCAACAGTAAGCCATCCATCAGAAAAAATAGTATGAACATGAAAGTCGAACAAAAATTCGTCGTCTTCAAGTGGTATTGCTGGAATTATTTGATGAGTTGGAAAAGGGGTAGATATAAACACAATATTAATACTAAGTAAGATCATACCGATTCCAATATAATACACTATTTCTTTCTTTACTTTTTGATTTTTTAGTTGTCTTTCTGATTTTTTTTTGAAAAATTTCTTTAATAAATTAAGTGATAGCTTTGGATGAAGGAATTTAAGAATAGTAAACCCTATTTTGATGATAATGAGAATCATACTTAAATATACTAATATTTGAACAGGGATCATAAAATATCTACTTACAAAAAAATAGCCCTGTGCAATATATCCAATAAGCATATAAATTCCTACTATTAAAATAGAAATACTTAACACTTTAAAACAAAAATAAATGATATCTGATATGGGGTAAATAATATATCTATATTTCTCTGAACTAAATTTCCCCTTTTTCTTTATATACAAATATAATCCTCTCAGAATTGGATATAACATTAAGAAAAGAAACATCCATGTGAATTCCATTTCTAAAATATAATTAATCGTATATAAAGGTTCGATTAGATATCTAAATAATGGCAATTTACTTGAAAATTCAATTGAAACATCTGTTTGTCCAAGAGCATCATAGAATATTACACTTCTTTGACTAAAAATTGATAATATTAAAAGGAATAAAAACCATATTAGGAAACCAACAGATATGATCGTGAAAAATTTATTTTTTTTCATTAAAGAATAAATCTTCATGATAGATACTTTAAATGAATTTACTAATAAACTTATAAAAAAGCCGATTATAAATTAAAACTAATAATGTTAAACTAGTATAAAGTTATCTAAAGTTTTTAATGACTTCACAAATTTCTGATAAATTCTAACGTCTACAATTGGCAGTATATTACAGATCTTAGTTCTTAGATCTTTTTCATTAATTCTGCAAGACTTTAAAGGTTCTATTCCTTTTAAAATCAAGTATAATATAGGCATATGAGGATCAGAAGGATGAACATTAGAATTCAGATATTTTAATGAGGATTTTAATTTATCAAGGATAAATTTTAAAATATCATTCTTATTTCGAATTTCAAAATTGAGATTAATTGTTTCCCATATATATTTTCGGTTTATTAATTTAATAAATTTAACTTTTTTTACAAAATACTCAAACTTTTTTGAAATTTCTACTAAAAAAATGCCTCGCTTATAGGAATTATCCATTGAACATACTGCTTCTGAAGAACCTGGGTTATATATCCAATCTTCGAGAATAAATTGTTTATGAAAATGACCTAAAGCTAAATAATCAACTTGATAATGTAGATATTGAATATCTTCTAATTTAACTCCTGGAACATTCTCCATCTGACCTTCAATGCCAAAATGCTGTATCAGAATATTAAATAAGCCAGCTTTTTTAACTATTGACTTTCTTATTTTTGAAACAAAAGAGAGTGGTTTCTCTCCTAGATACCGAGTACCATAAATTACTACATTTTTGATTTGTATTTTTCCTCCATTTTTAGTATCAAAATTATAAGGTTTCAGCATTTTTTCTGGTGATTCTTCTAAATTAACATCAAGCAGGATTATCAATCCTAAGCTATTCAAAAGTTTTAACCATGACTGATCTCGTCGTCTGAATCTGATTCCTTTTGAAAAGTTTCGGATATCATGATTACCTTCAATCGCTATGATTTGAATAGAATTATTTGTACATTTTTTAAATTCCTTTAATATATCCACAATTTTAATAAGTTTTCCCGGTAAAATTTCTAAAGATGTAAAAACATCACCCCCCAATATGATAAAATCAACAGAGTACCTAATTGCTAATTCTAAAATTTCTTGAAATACTCGAATAAAATCATCAGAGCGATATTCATTTCTATATTGATGACTACCCAAATGAATATCGCTTGCATGAATGAATCGAGTAACGTTTTGAGGATTATTAACTTCATTTTGAAAACTATCTAATTTAGATTTAAATAGATTATCTGAAATCATTTTTATATCTTTTTTAGAGGTAAAATCGAAATTATATGTTAATTATTTTATTCAAATTTTTAAATAATAAAAGCCAGATGATGTAGTGAAATAATTATAATCTGGAAAATTCATTAAAAATATAATTGTATGAAAATAAATCTACTTTAACAATGAAAGGGAAAAAATCTAAATATGAACTTGGAGTAATTCATGGTAGATTCCAAATATTACATAATGACCATATTAAATATCTCTTAGCAGGTAAACAACTTTGTAATCATCTTGTAGTAGGCATCACAAATCCTGATCCATCACTGACTAAAGACTCAGAGGTAAATCCTCATAGAAGTATACCAATCGCAAATCCATTAACTTACTATGAGCGGTATGTAATGATTCAGGCGGTGTTATTAGAACAGAATTTAAAATTTTCTGAATTTTCAATTGTCCCATTTCCAATAAACGTTCCAGAATTAATTAAATACTATGTCCCAATTGATGCGGTTTTCTTTTTAACTATCTATGATGATTGGGGACAACAAAAAAAACAAATCTTAGAATCTTTAGGTTTGAAAATCCATGTTTTATGGGAAATAACGCTTGAGAATAAAGGACTTAGCTCAAGTGATATTCGTGAAGCCATGATTCAAGGTAAACCATGGGAACATTTCTTACCTATCAAAGTTATTAAATTAATGAAAGAGTGGGAAATTCCTCTTAGATTAAAGAAATTTAGAACAAGTTAAATTCAATGCATGATATATTTTTGAATGAATTCTGAATTATGTACTATTTATGAAATACTAACTTCAGCCAAATTAATTAGATAAAATTGTAGCAATTTTTTGAATTAATATTTAGTTAATTATTCCTATTAAAAGTTAAAAGGAGGTAATTTTTTATTTATAACCAAACAATATAATACTTATAAAAAACATTCATTATTCTCATCGGTGAAAAAGACGTTATTTCAAGCTGATAGACTTATAAGGATTTATGTGTTTTTAGGAATTTTGGTTTTCTATTTTTCAATAATTACTTATAAAGTTTTAAAGAGAAAAAGGCAACGTTTAAATTTTGTTATTAGTGGTTTCTTTATTAGTTTAATAATTGGTTTTATTTTAAATATGGTATATGCAGCCATGACTGATAGAATGACTATTCTAATTTTTAATTTCTTAACTAATTACTTCATATTTTTTGGACCAGTCTTTCTTCTTATTGTAAATATGATAATATTAGAATCAACTCTTATTTATTCTGTAAAAAGACAAAATAAGTATATTTTATTTTATGGAATCTTGCTCTTCGCAGGTATGTTATTATTAGTCTTATTAGGAGAAATATTTGATACTCCCAATGTTCCATTTTTAGGAGTCAAAATAATTAATAATGCACCACAATGGGGACCTATATTTTTTGCTTATGTAGCTTTAATTATGTCTATTTTTACAATTATTCCAATAAATTATACAAATTTTAAAATCTTCTTCCAGCTTGAAACAAAGACATTGAAAAGAAAATGGTTTTTCTATTTATTTGGTTTTTTAGGATTAACTGCGATTTTATATCTAAGTATTATAGTTAATCTTTTAGATGCTAATATTTATGCTGGTGTTAGATCAATAATAACTTTATCAATTAGTAGTGTAATAATCTGGGGATATATGATGTACTATGGGATTGGAATTGAATTAAAAAAGTAAGATTTCATCCTTTTTTCTTGAATTAATAATTCGCGTTGTTTTTTAAAAACTTTTTTTTCCAGTTTATCTTTAAGTTATTCCCATAAAAATATAGAAAATTTTATATATACCTCAAAGAAAAATTAATTAGATAGTTAAAAATAGATCGCGGTATTAGAATGGCAACCATTAGTAAAAAAATATTAGATTCTCAAGAAGAGGTTGTTTATTTTCAAAAAGTTGTATTTAAAAATGGACAGGAATATGGATTAAGGTTTGCTACTCCAAAAGATGCTACTATTATCTCATCTCTGTTCAAAGAAAGCTATAATTATGAATATCCTTATCCTTATGTTTATGATATCGAACTATTAAAAAAAGATATCTCAAAACCTAATAAATTTTGGGTCCTGAGCGAGTTAATAAAAAAAAAGGTCACTGTTGGCTGTGCTTTAGTTGAAAAAGAAAGATACATTGCCCACGCTGGTGGTTTAATTGTGAAGAAAGATTTTCAGAGGCGAGGAATTACAACAAATTTGGCAGCTGCAGGACTTCTAAAAGTTACAAAAATGCCCCAATTTAAAGAGGTTTTAAGAGTTAATATTGAAGTCCGTGCTCAGTTGACTAAAGTTCAAACTTCTGCTCAAAATGCAGGCGCAATACCTTATGGTATAATTCCTAGTCACATTAAATTAGCAGATAACAGATATTTTGATATCGATAATAATAACTCATGTTCTACCCAAAATGGAGGATTCAGTACAGTAATTTATTCAATGATTTTTAGAAACCTATGGAAGAAAAGAAATAAAAATGTGTTTCTATTAGATAATGAAGATTTAATCTTCTTATATGAATATATTAGAAATCAAGCTAAAAAAATGAAAGATGATACATTAATCCTTAAAAAAGAGAAAAAGCGTAAAGGATATGAACTTTATGGTGTTTCTAAAGATTACTATTTGGCACAAGTAAAATTATTTGGCTACATTAAAGAAAAATCTATTTCGAATTTATTAAAAACCTATAAGAACTGGCATATAATCCTTTGGAGAATTCCGACAACAGAAAATGGCATATCTTCAATGTCTCTTGCTTTAAAGAAAGGATTTAAGGTAGTGGGTTATGATATTGGCTTTAATAACATAAATTGGACTTTATTCGATTCAATAATACTAGCATATTATCCAAACGATAATTACATATTGTCAGATATAAACTGTATAGACTCAATAAAACCTCTTTTTAATAGGATAAAACAACAATTTATCACCTAAGTTCTAAAGATTCCTCGTTATCAAATTTCTAAATTAAATTTATTTTAATTTCAATAAATCTACATTGAAAACTCCAATCTCGTTATTTTTTCAAGGATTTAATTATGTTAATAGAGAAAGTATTTTTTCTTCAAAAGTTTGTGTACCTGTTCCGAAAATTTTATTAATTTCTCTTTCAAAAGGTATAAACTGACCAACTTTCGTAAGATTGCAACCATCATACTGAGAAACAAACTTTTTTAATAATTTTTCCAATAAGGGCAAAATGGTTTTTTTTAAATATTTCTCAAGTCTATAATCCTTCTCCAGAACAATGAAAGCTACTATCTCCTGTAAATCCCTAAAAAAATCTTTTATGATACCTTTCTTGAATATTATGGAATATTTTTCACTTTCAAAATATTCTACCGGTTCCATCAAACATTCAGCAAAACTGAGTAAT
>Ga0209427_10001489_pt1 | contig 26986 bp, 21 predicted proteins | sample DeeMarSWOR136_30_FD_187465 | JGI IMG/M metagenome (GOLD analysis project Ga0209427, IMG submission 187465) | Marine sediment microbial communities from White Oak River estuary, North Carolina - WOR-1-36_30 (SPAdes) (version 2) | ecosystem: Environmental > Aquatic > Marine > Intertidal zone >...
TAGAGGTTAGAAAGTCGAATGTTGGAATACTTTTGATCAAGTCTCCCTACCGACACTATTTTGAGGTATTAAGGGAAAAGCTGAAATGGGGAGAAAGGTAGGAATAGTTCGGAGTTAAGAGTTCGGAGTTCGGAGACAGAAAATTTTGTTTTTGATTATTATTAACTCCGAACTACGAACTCATTACTTGTGAGTTATGTTACTCGAACTTCGCATTAAGAACTTTGCGATCATTGATGAATTGACGCTCACTTTTTCAAAAGGGGTCAACATCCTCACCGGGGAAACGGGAGCGGGCAAATCGATCATTCTCAATGCCGTCCAGCTCCTTTTGGGAGATAAAGCATCGGAGGAATTGATTCGAAGCTCAGAGGAAGAGGCAAGCGTAGAGGCCCTCTTTGACATCTCTGGGAATCGAGAGGTTAAGGGAAGAATTCAAGAAAAAGGTCAAAAACTTTCCGGCGCAGGAGAGGAAGATTCCCTCCTGATCAGGCGAGTGATCTCACGCTCCGGGAGAGGGAGAGCCTTCCTTCATGGAAATCTCGCCACCCTTGGGATACTTTCGGAGGTCGGGGAAGATCTCCTCAGCATCTATGGCCAACATGAACACCAGTCCCTTCAGCGAGTCGACACCCACATCGACATTTTGGATGAGTTTGGGGAACTGATGGAACTTCGAAAACAATTTCAGGATCTTTTCCAAAGATTTGCCTCTTTGTCTCAGGAGATGGAGAAAATTCGAGGGGAGAAGGAAAGGAGGGAGAAGGAACGGGAGCTCATGACCTTCCAATCCAAAGAGATTGAAAAGGCTGAGATTCGTATTGGAGAAGAAGAGGCCCTCAAGGAAGAAAAAAGAATTCTCGTCCATGCCAAGAAATTAATGGACTTTGCGAATGCGTCTGAGGAGGTGCTTTATTCGAACGAAGGCTCTGCCATCGAAAGAATCCAGTCAGTCCTTCATCAGGGGAAGGAAATGACGGGGATTGACCCATCCCTTTCTACCACATTAAGAAACCTGGATGGGGCATTGATCCAACTGGAAGAAGTTGCCCTTGCGCTCAGGGACTATTCGAGAAGGGTGGAACTCAATCCAGTGAGACTGGAAGAGGTTGAGAACAGGTTAGAAGAGATTGATCGGCTGAAAAGGAAATATGGCTCCACCGAGGAGGAGATCCTTCGCTTCAAGGAGAGAACCGATCATGCCTTGAAATCCTTTACCTCGGATGAGGAGAGGCTTTCGCGGTTGGAACAGGAAATCGAACCACTGCGGGAGGAGATGACTCAGAGGGCGCAGAAGCTCTCCCGCGAGAGGAAGCGAGTCGCCTCTGAGTTAAAGAGATCCGTAGAAAAAGAGCTGGCCACCCTAGGCATGAAGAAGACCACGTTTGAAGTTCGGATTGAGAGTCAAGTTCTTTTCCCCAAGGGAAAAGATCGGCTAGAGTTTCTCATCTCTCCCAATATCGGCGAAGAAGTAAAGCCTCTGGCGAAAATTGCCTCAGGAGGCGAACTTTCTCGGATCATGCTGGCCATGAAAAGGATTTTAGCGAAAGTTGGCGGAAGACAGGTTCTCATCTTTGACGAGGTAGATGCAGGGATCGGAGGCGCCATCGCAGAAGTGGTGGGGAGAAAATTAAGAGAGCTTTCAAAGCATCATCAGGTCATTTGTGTGACCCATCTTCCCCAGATTGCCTGTTTTGCTGATCGGCATTACAGCGTGAAGAAGGAAGTAAGGGCAGGCCGGACTGTCACGGTGGTTGATCCTCTGGAGAGGGAGGCCAGGGTCGAAGAGATTGCAAGGATGCTGGGAGGGGTTAAGGTAACCGAGAAGACCCGTGCGCATGCCCAGGAGATGATTGAAAATGCCAAAAGGGCATAGTCTCGAAGCATGAAATTCGAAATTGTATGGTTATCAGAAGATCAGGCTATCAGGTGGCGGGTACCAGCATATCAGGGCATCAGGTTATGAGAAAGGATCATTGCAAAATGATCAATGAGCAATGGCCAATTAATAGTTTAACATATTGCCAATTTTGCGTTGCTAATTTTGCAATCTGCATTGATTTTTTCCTGATGTCCTGGTTCTATGATATCCTGCATCCTGATTTCCTGGTACTCTGATATACTGGCAGGATTTGTTTCGGATTTAATAAAGGAGCTAGGAGATGATCCGGAAAGCCAAGTTGGACGATGTCAAAGAGATTCAAAAGCTGATCAAACAATACTCCACCAGGGGGGAAATTCTTCCCAGATCCCTCAGCGAACTCTATGACCACCTCCGGGATTTTTTTGTCTACACGAAGAGTCGAAGAGTCATCGGCATCTGTGCCCTTCACCTCAGTTGGGAGGATCTGGCAGAGATTCGGTCCCTGGCGGTCAAGGAGGAGGATCGGAAGAAGGGGTTAGGAGCCAAGCTTGTGAAGGCCTGTCTGGATGAATCAAAATCTCTGGGAGTCAAGAGAGTTTTCGCTCTGACCTATGAGCCCGCTTTTTTTGAACGGTTGGGATTCAAGAGAGTCGACAAGACCATTCTGCTCCACAAAATCTGGACGGACTGCCTCAAATGTGTCAAATTCCCAGACTGCGACGAAATCGCGTTAGTGAAAGAACTCCACTAAGCGAATGCGGAGTGCGGATTGCGGAATTCAAATCTCAATTCTTTAATACTTTTTCTTAAGTATTCCGCATTCCGAAATCCCTGCCTACCGGCAGGCAGGCGAATTCCGCAATTACTTTTCTTCCCCCAGCAGGATTCTCAAAACAAGATTGGCTTGATGGTGGGCAGCGATTCCTACTCTCGGCGCCATGAGACCCACTCCAGGCTGAGCGGCTGTCTTCTGGTCTCCTACAATGAATATCTTTGAAGAGAACCGTACCGTCCGGATCTCGTTGTTGTCTCCATAGCCGGCCACGCCGGAGGCCGCCACAATATATTGATCGGGCATCTTCTCGGATAGGACATTGATGAGCATGGCCTTTTCTTCAGCACGGTCGAAGGCCTCCACAACCACCTCGGCTTCTTTGAAGATCCTTTTGACATTATCTCGATCCAACCTTTCGGAGTGGGGGAGGACCTTCACATAGGGATTGATCTTAGAGATATTCTCCCGGAGGGCGTCCGCCTTCGGCATTCCGATCTGATGGACGAAGTACTGTTGGCGATTCAAATTGGAAGGTTCGACTACATCGAAATCGACCAGGATGAGCGTCCCTATGCCTATGCGGGCCAAGGCAATGGCGACTGCAGACCCGAGACCACCCAGCCCAGCGATTCCAACGATTGACTTTTTGATTTTTTGATGAACCCCTGGACTATGTCTCGCGACGAGGAGGCATTCAAATTCTTCGGAGGAGGGATGTTCACCCTTTTGAATGAAGACGATCTCGTCACCCCGATGGAGGGAACGATCCGAGGTGAGTGAGAAGCCATTATAGATAATGACATCCGCATGCGGCTTAAATTGGTTTTTCAATTGGTGAAGGGTGGTGTCAGGAGGAACCGAAAGCTCTTTCTCATTGACCTTGATGTCGATCGACGGATAAGCCTTTTTATTCATGGGGTTCAGATTACTGGATCGAGTTTGGATTGTCAATATGGAGATTTCCTTAGAGATTCGGAAATCTCTGATGACACAGATTAGATAACGATTACTCAGATAAAATCAGGATAGCAGAATCTGTGGAATCAAATCACAATCGGTGTAATCAGGGAGGTCTGGGTGACTTTTCCAGGCCTCCGAGGTTTCAATTGACTTTTGGAAGTGTCGATGTTATGAAATTAAAGTTTCTTTTTCTATTCATAAGGTTATGAACGTTCAAAAGAATTCATTTTTGAACTCTGGGCGGCCTACGATCGCACAGATCGATCTGGGCGCCCTCGCGTTCAACTTTCGACAACTTCGGAAGAGGGTCCCAAAGGGAGTGAAACTTCTGGCCGTTGTGAAGGCCGATGCCTATGGTCACGGAGCCGTCCCTATCTCCCTCAAGTTGGAGAAGTTGGGCGTCGAATATCTGGGTGTTGCCATTGCTGAAGAAGGGGTGGAGTTGAGAAAAGGAGGCGTGAGAGCGCCGATCCTTGTCTTGGGAGGAATTTATGGAGGAGAGGTTGAGAAGATTTTTCGATTCAACCTCACCCCAGTTGTTTTTAATAAGGAGGCATTAAGAATCATTTCCAAAGCAGCCCAACGAGGAAAGAAGAAGGTCAGGGTTCATCTTAAGGTGGACACGGGAATGGGGCGGTTGGGCATCCCAATGCCTCTCTGGCCCGATTTTCTGAAAGGGATGGTCCATTTCCCAAAGATTGAAATCGAGGGCATCCTTTCCCACTTTTCCTTAATGGATGAGGAAGATTACACGAAATCCCAGTGGAATCAATTTCAATCAGCGGTGAAATTAGCAGGGGAATTGGGGATTTGCTGTAAATATCTTCATATGGCCAGCAGTGCCATGCTCACAGCCTCTCCTCATTATTCGGGGAATCTAGTTCGCCCAGGAATCATGCTTTATGGTGCTTATCCTTCTCCGATGTTCCAAAGGCTTATTCACCTGAAGCCCGTCATGACTTTAAAGACTCGGATTCATTTTTTGAAACTTGTTCCTCCAGGGACAAGAATCAGTTACGGAGGAACCTTTGTGACGCGAAGGGAGAGCCTCATCGCCACCCTTCCCGTCGGATATGCAGACGGATACAGTCGCACCCTCTCCAATCGAGGGGAGGTGTTGATCCGAGGGAAGAGGGTACCTGTTGTAGGAAAGGTTTGTATGGATTTCACCATGGTGGATGTGACAGATATCCCCAAAGTCTCATTGGGAGATGAGGCTGTACTCATAGGCACCCAGGGGGAGGAGCAGATTACAGCTGAGGAGATTGCGAACCGGATCAATTCCATCTCCTACGAGGTCTTCTGCTCCATTGGGAAAAGGGTTCCGAGGATTTATAAAGGCTGATACGCTAAGCGCTTAGCGCATAGCGCATAGCGGTAATTGGCTGGGGGGTCTCTTGAATCTATTTCGATGGATTGGAATTTGCTCCGTCCGGTTCGTAGAGGAAGCAGGAAAGATCATGATCCTCTTTGTCAGGATCTTAAGCTGGACCTTTCGACCCCCCCTTCAATCGAGAGAGATCTTAAAGCAAATGGAAGAAGTGGGTGTTCGATCTTTTCCAGTGGTGATCATCACCGCTGCCTTTACGGGGATGGTCTTGGCTCTTCAGAGCTATACTGGTTTTAAAAGATTCGGTGCCGAAACCATGGTAGGGACCGTTGTTGCCCTCTCCGTAACAAGGGAATTGGGTCCCGTGCTGACAGGGTTAATGGTCTCCGGTCGGGTGGGTTCCGCGATGGCTGCGGAGCTCGGAACGATGCGTGTGACCGAGCAGATTGATGCTCTCTACACCCTGGCTACGAATCCGGTCAAATATCTGATCGTTCCAAGGTTTTTGGCTGCTATGATCATGCTTCCCATTCTCGTCATCTTTGCCGATTTGATCGGTATTCTGGGGGGATACCTGGTAAGCGTCCAGATACTCGGAACCAATCCGACCATTTACATTCGGAGAACATGGGATTTTCTGGAATTGAATGACCTCTATAGTGGATTACTAAAAGCCATTGTTTTCGGAATGATCATTGCCACCATCAGTTGCTATCAAGGGTTTTCCACGGAAGGTGGGGCAGAGGGCGTTGGCAGAGCGACCACAAAGGCAGTTGTCCTTTCGTCACTGACGATCTTGATTTCAAACTATTTCATTACGGCATTTCTTTTTTAGGCGAAGTCAGGCCAGGAGGTTTTGAATATTGCTTAGGGGTGCGAGGTAGCTCTTGGGTAACGAAATCCGAAATTCGAATATCGAAATCGGAAACAAATCACCGCAGGATATCAGAGTACCAGGTAATCAGGATGCAGGATATCAGGAAAGGGGAAAAAGAAAGAATTCTTAAACCTGATACCCTGATATCCTGATATCCACTGCCTGATAACCTGATTTTCTGATAGCCATGCAGCTTTCGATTTCGTGCTTCGGATTTCGAGTTTAGTGAGAAACGTTTTTGTTTATCGATGAGGGGCGATTTCAGTGACGGACAGCAACACCGAGACGAAGATCCGTGTGGCCAATATTCATAAATCTTTTGGGGAGAACCGTGTCCTCCAGGGTGCCAATTTAGAGGTGCGGCGGGGGGAAAGCATGGTGGTCATTGGAGGAAGCGGTTCAGGCAAAACGGTTCTGATCAAATGTATCATTGGACTCATCCAGCCAGATGAGGGAGAGATTTATGTGGATGGGGAGGAAATCAGTTCCCTGAGTGAGCGGGAAATGAATGAAGTCCGGAAGAAATTTGGGATGCTCTTTCAGGGAGGCGCCCTGTTCGATTCCTTGACCGTCTGGGAGAATGTGGGCTTCGGCCTCCGGCAACATAGGAGGCTCGGTGATGAGGAGATCCGAAAGATCGCCTCTGAGAAATTGGCCCTCCTGGGGTTGAAAAATATTGAGGATATCATGCCGGCAGAATTGAGTGGAGGGATGAAGAAGCGGGTCAGTCTGGCGAGGGCTATTGCGATGGAGCCTCAGATCCTTCTTTACGACGAGCCCACGACAGGGATCGATCCCGTGATGGCCGATGCCATCAATGAACTGATCATCCGGATGAGAGACCATTTAAACATGACCTCCATCGCCATCACTCATGATATGACGAGCGCTTATAAAATTGCCGACCGGATTGCCATGCTCTATCAGGGGAAGATCATAGAGGTCGGGACGCCTGAGGAGATCAGAAGTTCAACCGACCCCATTGTGCAACAATTCATCCACGGGAGATCAGAGGGTCCCATCAAAGCCCTCTAGAGGAGGAGGGAAACGAAGATGAAGAAAAGAGGTTCGGAGGTATGGGTTGGGGTATTTGTCGTCATCGGTATCCTCCTTTTAGCCTTGCTGACCATGAGAGTCGAAAAATTTCAAATTGGAAGGGAGACCGGCTACGTGGTGAACATCCTATTCGATTCAGCCGCCGGCCTGGATCGCAACGCCCCGGTCCGGGTCGCTGGAGTCCATGTCGGAAATGTTGAAAAGGTTGCTCTGGAAAAAGGGAAGGCAAAGGTCACATTTCGCCTTCCCCCTCAGGTGATCCTTTATCAAGATGGAAAAGCCTATTTAAAGTCAGAGGGGTTCTTGGGAGAGAAGTACGTTGAAGTTACTCCTGGAACACCCGGCTTTCCAAGAGTACCGCCAGATGGGAGCATCGAACAAGGGGCTCCTCCAGCAGACTTCGAGCAGGTACTTTCTAGTATGAGCACCATCCGAGAGGATCTAAAGGAGGTTACCAGACCCATTGGCGATATCTTAAGGGCAATCGATGCCAAAAAAGTGGAGGGAATGGTCAATAACCTCAATAAATTTTCGAGCGAGTTGACGGGCATGAGCAAGGAAGCAAAAGAGACCATTCGGAAAGCGAAGGACACCTTTTCCCTGGTGGAAGAAATTGGAGATAAAGTGAAGAAGGGAGAGGGCACCCTGGGAAAGTTGATCGCGGACGAAACGATGTATCAGGAAGCAAAGAAGACGGTGGAAACCGCTAGGGTAGCTGCGGAGTCTGTCAAACAGGCTGCTGACACCTTAAAGAACCTCTCGGATAAGATTGAAAAGGGAGAGGGGACTCTGGGCAAACTGATTCAGGATGAATCCCTCTATCAAGAAGCGAAAGAGACCATTCAATCTGTGAAAGGGGTTGTCGACAAAGTGGAGAAGGGAGAAGGGACGCTTGGAAAGCTGGTAAGCGATGATCAATTGATGAAGGAAGCAGAGAGGACGATGAGGAAGATCCAAAAAGCGGCTGAGAGCATTGAGGAACAGACACCCATCACCGTCTTGGGAACCCTCATCGGGATTTTCTTTTGATATCCCTTCATGCCATGATGATCCGAAAGCGATATTTCTTGTTAATGGTGGGCCTCTTTCTTAGCCTCATTCCCTTCTATTCTCTAGCAGGCGAGAAACCGGTCACCATCAATGTCTGGCCCCTTTTCCATTATGTCTACGACCCCGTAGAGGGAGTGAGTGAAATAGAGGGATTGGGTCCTCTCTTCCACTGGAAGGGAAGGTCCAGCCGAAGAGGATGGGGAGTCCGCCCCCTTTTTTACTGGACAGGGAACGAGAACGAGACGCTGAAGAGACTGGAGTTCCTTTACCCCTTTGGAAAATATCAAATCAGGGGGGAGGATAAAAAGGGCTACCTTTTCCCCATTTCTATTTACAGGGATCAGACCTTCGATGGAAAAGAGAATTGGGATCTTCAATTTTTTCCCTTCTTTATGGGAAAGACGGAAGAAGGAGAAGATTATTTCGGGCTCTTCCCCCTGTTCGGTACGTTTCTAAAACGATTTGGTAAGGAGGAAATCCATTTCTATCTTTGGCCCCTCTATTCGGATTCGCTCTCGGAAGGTGTCCGCATCCGAAACTTTCTCTGGCCCTTTTTTTCATTCACCAGTGGAGAAAAGAAGGAGGGGTATCGGGTCTGGCCCTTTTATGGCAGAAAGGAAGAGGTTGGCGTTTCAAAATCCGCGTTCGTCCTATGGCCCATCTTCGTGAAAAGAACCAAAGGATTGGATACAGATGATCCGATTGAGGAATGGATGGCCTTTCCCTTTTATATTTCAAAAGAATCAAAATATTTCAATAGCAGGACCATTCTGTGGCCGCTTTTCTCCTATGCCGTTGAGGAGCGCACGGGTTTTGAACAACTGGATCTTCCCTGGCCCCTCTTTCGAACCTTCAAAGGGGAGAACCTCTACGGGAAGAGATTCTTCCTTTTTTATGGGTACAAAGTGAGAGAGGGACAGTCGAGGAAGGCCTTCATTCTCTATCCCTTCTACCGATATGAGGAAGACTGGATGCCCGATCTCCATGAGACGACCTACTGGGTCTTCTTCAGTCGGATACGAACTGGGGAGGATAGTCAGGGAAGAGAGCAGGGGGCATCCATCCGTATCTGGCCCATTTACGATTACGAGAACGGAGAAAGGGGTCCTGAGGCCTTAAACGTCTTCTACCTTATCCCTTATAAGGAGGATGGCCTCGAAAGGAATTTATACCCCTTGTTTCGAGTCTACCGTTGGGAGAAAGATTCTCAGGGAAGGGTTTCGAGCAACCTCTTTTGGGGATTATACAAAAAGATGGAGAAGGAGGGATTGGACTATTGGGAGGTTGCCCACCTGATCGGGTATAAGAAATGGCAGGGGAGAAAGAGCCTCTCTTTCCTCAAAGGGCTGTTTCTGTACCAAAGTGACGGGGTGTCTTCTGAACTCAGGATGCTCTACCTCCCCTTTCCTCTCCGGTGGTCTGCAAAAAAGGAAAGTGGTTTAAAACCCGTTGACGAGGAGCTGGCAGATGGGCGATAGAAGGATCGGGATATTAGGAACGGGGTCCTTTCTTCCGGAAAGGGTCCTTTCAAATTTTGATTTGGAGAAGATTCTGGATACGAATGACGAATGGATTTATAAACGGACTGGAATCAGGGAGAGGAGGATCGCAGCCCCTGACATCAATGCTTCGGATCTGGCTAAGGAAGCCTCACTGCGGGCGATGGAGACGGCTGGAATCTCGGTGGACGCTCTAGACCTCATCATTATGACGACCATGACTCCTGATACCGCCTGTCCTGCGGGATCGAACTGGCTGGAGGCAAAGTTAGGAGCAGAGAGGGCCGTTTCTTTCGATGTGACTGCGGCATGCAGTGGATTTATCTTTGGCCTTTCTGTGGCCGAGCAGTATCTCAAGACTGGAACATTCAAAACGGCTCTGGTCGTTGCCGTCGAAATCATGAGCCGAACCCTCGATTGGACCGATCGCGAAAGTTGTATCCTCTGGGGAGATGGGGCAGGGGCAGCCATCCTTCAGGCCTTCGATTCACCCGGAAAGAATCACCCCTTGCAGGATCGGGGGAGGGAGGTCAGTGAGATGCTTTCCACCCACATTCATACGGATGGGAAGAATGGTGAAAATCTCCTCCTCCCGGGGGGTGGATCGAAGACCACACCCATTACCTATGAAAGCGTGGATAAGAAACTCCATACCCTGAGAATGATCAAGGCCAATGAATCGGTTCGTGTGGCTGTCAGGCGTTTTGCAGAAGCTGCCGAGGAGGCGGCTTCTTATAACCACATCCGTGTCTCCGATGTGAAATGGATCATTCCCCATCAGGCCAACTCACGGATCCTTCAACAGATGGCCAAACGACTCGATGTTCCTTTTGAGAAGGTCTATCTCACCATTGAAAAGTACGCGAACATCTCATCCGCCACCGTTCCGATCACCCTCGATGATGCAGTGCGAAACGGGTCCGTTGAAAAAGGAGATCTGATTATCCTCACTGCCTTTGGCGGAGGGCTCACCTGGGGAAGCAGCCTCATAAGATGGTGAGAAAAGTTGAAAGTTAAAAATTAGAAGTTAAAAGTTGAAAATCCTTAATCTCATGATTCATGGTTACAGGCGATGAATGAAGTGATCGATCAGGTCCTGGGCATTCTTCGAAGAAAGGCTATCGATGGGTATGAGATTTATCTCGACCAATCTTCCCATTTTGATGTGGAGTCGAAGGAAGGAAAGGTAGATACCTTTCAGGTTTCTCATTCCTGGGGCATGGCCTTTCGTATTTTGAATCATCATCGGATGGGCTTCTCCTATGCGACCCTTTCCAGCCCGTCTCAAGGGAAAGCACGGGGACCGTTGAGTGAATTGGAGCAAATCATCAATGATGCGACTGCCAGTGCTGAGGACACCTCGTCTGACCTCTGTTATGACTTTGCGCCTCCCCCGAAAGAGACCCTTCCTCTTCTTCCAATTTACGATGAGAGCCTAGAAGAGACTTCAGAAAAGGTCAAGATCGAAGCGGCAAAGGCCTTGGAGGAAGCCGCGCGATCTGTCGATCCAAAAAGAATTAAAAAAGTAAGAAAGTCATCCTATCAGGAAACCACTGTTCATCGGACACTGATCAATTCGAACGGACTTCAATGTTCCTATGGTTCCACTTTCTGCTCTGTGAGTGTCACTTCAGTGGCTGAAGAAGCGGGAGAAGCAGAAGTGGGATGGGATTTTGATACCAGCCATTTTTTTTGTGATCTTGATGTGGAAAGGGTGGGAAGGGAGGCCAGCCGGAAGGCCCTGGAAAGTTTAGGGGGAAGGAAGATTCCCTCCGGAGTCTATCCCGTCCTTATTCACCACCGCGTTGCTTCGGAATTTCTATCTCTCCTTGCCCATTCCTTTGAGGCTGATCAGATTCAGAAAGGGAAGTCCCCTCTCAGAGGAAAGATGGGAGAGAGGTGCTTTTCCCCCCTGATCAACATCGAGGACAATGGACTTCACCCCAAAGGGATTCTCACCTCTCCGATGGATGGAGAAGGGATGCCCAGCCAACAGACACCTTTAGTCGTTCAAGGAAGGTTATCGGGTTATCTTTACGATCGATATTGGGCCAGCCGGGAAAGGGTCTCCTCGGGAACATCCGTTGAATCTACGGGAAATAGTCGACGGTCGGGTATCAAGTCCCCACCCGGTATAGGAACTAGCAACTTTCTCATCGAGCCGGGGAAACTTCCATTCCCTGCTCTGCTCAGAGACCTTGACAAGGGAATCTTGCTGGAGGAAGTGATGGGGCTTCATACTGTGGATCCTATCTCAGGAGACTTCTCTTTAGGCTGTTCGGGTAAGTGGGTCGACGGAGGGCAGGAAGTGCATCCAATTAAGTCGGTTGCTGTAGCTGGGAATCTCTTCAACGTGTTTCAGGATGTGGTAGGGGTGGGGGAAGATTTTCGATTTATGGGAGCCATTGGTTCTCCTAGTCTTCTTGTAAAGGGGTTAAAAATTAGCGGAATTTAACGGACAATTTTGATCGTCGTAGGTGAAAATTTGTCCAATAGGTTTGAAAATTTTAGTTGAAATCGTGAAGATCTTCTTTCCAGGGTCAATGGCTTTTCTCTTATTTTTCCTAAAAATATTAATAACTTTAAGGGTTTTGACCGGATTTCAAAGACAATTGGTATAATAATTGCTCACTTGATTAGGTCTGTAAAAAAAACTTGACAGAAAAACCCCGATTTTGATATTTAAGATCTGTTACTTGGGGGATTTTTTCATTTCAGAAACAAGGAGGGGTGACCTTGGATAAAGAGTATCTGGATATTCTTATCTTTGGCCACAAGACCGCCAAGACCCGCCATCTTAAGATACGGAAAAAAACCGTAAAGATCTCATTATACCTCTTTGGATTTGCCCTTCTTTCCACCACTTTTTTCTTTTGTGATTATATCCAAGTCAAAAAGAAAGCCTTTGAATTGAACCGCCTCCGTCAGGAGACCCAAAGCCAAAGGTCCCAGATTCAATTCTTTTCAGCGAGAATTGAAGATCTGGAGAAACAGCTTTCCAAATTGAAGGATTTCGACAAGAAGATTCGCATCATTGCCAATCTGGAAAGAGGACAGGAGACAACCCCCTCCATGGGAATGGGAGGTCCCTCCCCATCCGATATTCGTGATAAATTGAAGCAGGGGAAAGATGACGCTGGACTGGTTCAACAGATGAGAATCGACATTGAGCGCCTCCAGTCAGAGGCCGTTTCGCGGGAGGAGAGCCTTTCTGAACTCGAAAAGCTTTTGCAAGCGAAAAGAGAAATATTGAGCCGTACCCCTTCCATCTGGCCGGTGCAAGGTTGGGTGACGTCAGGTTTCGGTTATCGTACCAACCCCTTTACGGGTTTAACCCAGATGCACGAGGGTCTTGATATTTCAAATCGAGTGGGAACCCCTATCATGGCTTCAGCCAATGGAATCGTTTCCGATGTTGGAAATGATACCGCTCTGGGAAAAGTTGTCGTGCTCTTCCATGGATTTGGCATGACCAGCCGTTACGGCCATCTCAATAAGATTTTTGTGAAGATTGGACAGAAGGTGAAGCGGGGAGATAAGATCGCTGAAGTGGGGATGACCGGAAAGACGACCGGCCCCCATCTCCACTATGAGGTAAAGATCAATGGCATCTCCGTCAACCCGTTGCGATATATTTTGAATTAGCTCTTTGAGAACAGATAGGTTCAAAAAAAGAGAGAGAAAGGCCCGATAGAGAACTTCTTTATCGGGCCTTTTTTGTGAGTTGAAACCAATTCTCATAAGTTATATAATTTCCCAAGGAAAGTTGGGAGAGGGGATGAATGCAATAGGGGGTAAGCCTGGATGATCAATGGATGAACTCAGGGGTTGGGAATCAGGAGAATTTCTAAATCCCATGATTCCCTCAGGTCACCCGTTCTTTCAATATTCCGACACACTATGACGAATTAAGGAGAGGGTGTCTTTCATGATTGGATTCTTGATCAAGAAGATTGTTGGGAGCAAGAACGAAAGGGAATTGAGAAGGATCCGACCGATCATTCAGCGGATCAATGCTCTGGAATCTGACGTTCGGCCCTTGGCGGATGATCAGCTGCGGGCGAAAACCTCCGAATTGAAGGAACGGATCGATCGAGGTGAATCGCTGGATGAGATCCTCCCAGAGGCTTTTGCTGTCGTCCGAGAGGCAGCCAGGAGGACCCTGGGGGAACGGCACTACGATGTCCAACTCGTTGGAGGGATCGTCCTCCATGAAGGTAAGATTTCTGAAATGGCGACCGGTGAGGGCAAAACCTTGGTGGCCACGCTTCCTGCTTATTTGAATGGACTGAAAGGGGAAGGCGTTCACATTGTGACCGTGAATGACTACCTGGCGAAGAGAGACAGTGAATGGATGGGGGTGATCTACCACTTTCTGGGCCTCTCCGTGGGAGTGATCCTTCACGAATTGAATGACCAGGAGAGAAAGAAGGCCTATGGGTGTGATATCACCTATGGGACGAATAATGAATTCGGGTTTGATTACCTCCGGGATAACATGAAATTCAGCATCGAAGACTATGTCCAGAGGGACTTGAACTATGCCATTGTAGATGAGGTGGATAGCATCTTGGTGGATGAAGCGAGGACGCCGTTGATCATCTCCGGGCCGGCAGAGGAATCCACTGATAAATATTACAAGATCAACCGGAGCATCCCTTTTCTGAAACAGGGAAAAGATTATCAAATCGATGAGAAGGCTCATACTGCCTTTTTGACGGAGGAGGGGGTTGCCCACGTAGAGAAGTTACTTCACGTCGAAAACCTTTATGACCCCAGGAACATAGAAATCCTCCACCATGTGAATCAGGCCTTAAAAGCCCATACCCTTTTTAAAAGGGATGTGGACTATGTGGTAAAAGAAGGCCAAGTGGTCATTGTGGATGAATTTACGGGGAGACTCATGCCTGGGAGGAGGTGGAGCGATGGTCTCCATCAGGCGGTTGAAGCGAAAGAGAATGTTCGAATTGAAAATGAGAATCAGACGCTTGCCACCGTCACCTTCCAGAATTATTTTCGAATGTATAAAAAATTGGCGGGGATGACCGGGACGGCGGACACGGAGGCAGTCGAGTTTAGAAAGATTTACAACCTTGATGTGGTGGTCATTCCAACCAACATGCCCTTGATCCGTACCAATCATCCCGATGTGATTTATAAAACGGAGACTGAGAAATTCCGTGCCGTTGTCCAGGAGATTGAAGAACTCCATCGAATGGGGCGTCCGGTTCTCGTCGGGACTATCTCCATCGAAAAGTCAGAACGATTGAGCCAAATGTTAAAAAAGAGGGGGATCCCTCATAATGTCCTCAATGCCAAACATCATGAACGAGAGGCTGAGATCATCGCCCAGGCGGGAAGGGTGGGCGCTGTAACCCTCTCCACCAACATGGCAGGAAGGGGGACCGATATCCTCCTGGGGGGGAATCCAAAATTTTTGTCTAGAACAATGGTGGAAGGGGAGCCTGAAGAGGAGGCGATGAAACAGGCGTTTGAGAAGGCCCTCGTCATCGTCCAAAGAGAGAAGGGAACCGTGGTGCAATTAGGAGGCCTCCATGTCATTGGGACAGAGAGGCATGAAGCCCGGCGCATCGATAACCAATTAAGGGGACGGTCCGGAAGGCAGGGCGATCCAGGGTCTTCCCGATTTTATCTCTCCCTCGAAGACGATCTTTTGAGAATTTTCGGCTCAGAAAGAATTTCCGGCATCATGGATCGTTTGGGAATTGAGGAGGACCAACCCATCGAACATAAGCTGGTCACCAAAGCCATTGAAAATGCCCAGAGAAGGGTGGAGGGGCATAATTTTGAGATTCGGAAGCACCTCCTCGAATATGACAATGTCATGAACCAGCAGAGAGAGGTCATCTACACACAGAGAAGAGATGTTCTGACGAGTGAGAATTTGAAAGAATCTGTGATGGAGATCATTGAAGAACAGACCGAAGGGCTGATCGATCTCTATGCGGAGGAAAAGGTTCATCCTGAGGATTGGGACCTCAAGGGATTGGCCGATGCCGTCTATCAGCAGTTCTCTTTCCGATGGACACCTTCCATTGGAGAGGAAGATGGACTGAATCGAGATCGTTTAAAAGAGATGATTTTGCAGGAAGCAAAGGATATTTACCAGAGGAAGGAGGGAGAATTTGGAGAGGGGACCCTTCGGTATCTGGAGAAGGTGATCATGCTTCAGTCCGTCGATCATCATTGGAAAGATCATCTCCTGGCCATCGACCAGTTAAAGGAGGGCATTGGATTGAGAGGCTATGCCCAGAAAGACCCTCGGATTGAATATCAGAAAGAAGCCTATCAAATGTTTCTTGACATGTTAGATCGGATTAAGAGAGACACGGTCGAAAAGCTTTTTGCCATCCAGATCGCCAAAGAGGAGGAAGTCAGAGAGATGAGGGTGCCCAGAAGGCAGACCTTCGTTTTGAGCCGGGGAGCAGAACCGGCAGTAACCTCAGGCGGAGAGACAGAGAGTGGAAAGGGAGTCACCGTGCGCCGGGATGGGAAAAAGGTGGGCCGCAATGATCCGTGTCCCTGCGGAAGTGGGAAGAAGTATAAGAAATGCTGTCTCCTCAAAGAAACGCAACCAAGAGCCTAATCCCAGGAACTTCAAATTTCGAAGTTCAGAAACAAATCTCCCCTTCCACCCTTTACTAAAGGGGGGTGAGGGGGGATTAAATTTAGGAGCGATATTAGAATGAAGCCACTTGATTTCAGGGTTAACGGTTTTCTCTTCTCAGGAATTTCGGCGGGAATCAAGAAAGACGGGAAAAGGGATCTGGGGTTGATCTACTCTCAAGTTCCTGCTCAGGTGGCAGGTCTCTTCACCACCAATTCGGTGAAAGCCGCCCCTGTTCGAATAGATGTTCAGCGGATCGAGGGGGGTCTCTGCCAGGCTCTAATTGTTAATAGTGGGAATGCGAATGCCTGTACAGGGATTCAGGGAATGAAAGATGTCCAAAGGGTGACTTCTTGGGTAGCGAAGGGTTTGGGCATCAAGGGATCATTGGTCCTCGCTTCATCCACAGGCGTGATCGGAGTCCCGCTTCCCTTGAAGAAAATTGAATCAGGAATCCCTAGATTAATTGAGGCCCTTTCTCCAGATGGCTGGATGAGAACCGTAGAAGCCATCATGACCACCGATACCTTTCCAAAGGTTGAAGTCGGTACCTGCCGAATTAAAGGGAAGAGAGTGAAAATCTGCGGGATGGCGAAGGGGGCAGGAATGATTCGGCCGAACCTGGCGACCATGCTCTCATTTATCGTCACCGATGCCAATATGAAAGCTCCCCTTCTTCAACGAGTGTTGGATGAGGTAGCAGGGACCTCCTACAACCGGATCACGATTGATGGTGAAACCAGCACCAATGATACCGTTCTCATCCTTGCCAATGGCCAAGCAGGCCATTCTCCTTTACATAGAATGGATAAGGACGGTGAGGCCTTCCTGTTGACGCTTTCCAGAGTCTGCCAGAATCTGGCCAGAAGTGTTGTGAGGGATGGTGAGGGAGCAACGAAGTTTGTCGAAATTTTGGTTAAAGGAGCACGCAATAAAGGAGACGCAGAGCAGGCAGCTTATTCGATTGCCCATTCTCCATTGGTGAAGACTGCCTTCTTTGGAATGGATGCTAATTGGGGTAGGATTCTGTGTGCCTTGGGTTATTCAGGTGCGCAGATGGACGCAGATCGGATCGATGTCTTTTTCGACAAGATGCCCATCGTGAAGAATGGGATGGGAGTAGGGGATCGATTGGAGGAGAAGGCCGGTCACATTCTCAGAAATAAATCTTTTAGAGTTACGGTAGACCTCCATCAGGGGAAAAGTGAATTTTCGGTTTTCACTTCAGACCTCTCCATCGACTACGTAAAGATCAACGCTTCCTATCGGTCCTGAAATAATTGATGGGGAGATAGGGGGATGGGGTGATGGGGAGAGGGGAAAAAACAAAGATGGGGAGATAGGGTGACAGAAAAGATCAGAAGATCAGGGCATCAGGATATCAGAGCATCAGGGAGGGGAGATAGGGAGATGAGGGGAGGAAAAGATTAGGATATCAGGGAATCAGGATATCAGAGACCGCAGGCGACAGAGGAAAGAAGAGAAGGGGGACTTCAAGATTTCTCTTCTCATTTTGACAATGGCATGGGTAGGAGGGACCTCTTTAGGGCAGGCCCTCACGCACTGAAAGACTGTATTGAAGCCCCAGACACCCTTCTGGTTATTCACGCCTTATGATTTGCTCCGAACTCCAAACTGGGTTTCTAAGTACCGAGGGTGGATTGATGACGAAGGGGCTTAAGAAGAAAATCGAGCGCATCGAGAATGTCTGTGAAAACCACATCCGCTTTTTGAACCACCTCCGCAGAAGTGCCCTCCCTGCTTATGACACAGATGCCTAACCCGGCTTCCTCTAGCATCGAAGCATCATCGAATCCATTTCCAATGGCAACGGTTCTAGATGCTCCCAATCCTCTGAGTAAATCTAATTTCTTTTGAGAAACTTCTCCTCCCCCTAAATAAATGATCTCTGCCTTCACTTTTTTCAAGACCGCTGATACAGTCTCCTGATTTCCTTTGGTCAGGATATAAATCTTAATTCGCTTTGAGAGCAGATTGATCTTATCCTTTGCCTTGGGATGGACGCGGCGATCTATGGCAAGGGTCCCTTCGAAATCGAGAAGGATGGACTCAATCTGCAGAGGGTTTTGTTCAGGTCTTTGGATGAGGATCATAATTCCGACCCATTCGTTAGAAAATTTGTCTTCGCTACGGTTAAGGTGAAAACACCGGTCTAGTAATTCGGCTAGGTTATTCGTCTTAAAAACCTTCACCCGTTCGGCCGCGCTAAGCCCCGCCTTTGAAGGCAGCGTTGACGAGCGCAGCTCAGGGTGAACCTCGAGCAAGCCCTGGCCTTCAGGCCGGCGAGTCGAGAGGTTCCCTTTGCCCTTTGAAATTGCCTAAACTGGCTCCTTAACCTTAACCTTAACCTTAACCTTAACCTTAACCTTAATGAGTCCTATTTATAAAGTGAACGTTGTCGCATCACCTCATAGAGGATCATGCCCCCTGAGACAGAGGCATTGAAGGAAAGGACGGGTCCCTTCATCGGAATAGAAAAAAGGCGGTCGCATTTTTTCTTTACGAGTGGCCGAATGCCTTTCCCCTCCGCCCCGATGACAATGGCAAGGTCCGTCGTTAAATCGAGGTTGTAAATTCTCTCGTTTACCTCTCCTGAAGCACCGTACACCCAGATGCCTTCTTTTTTCAACGCCTCGATGGTCATGGAAAGGTTCGTCACCTTGGCGATGGGCAGATGGGCAGTGGCTCCTGCCGAGGCTTTCATGACAGTGGGTGTGATTCCTACAGCCCTGTCTTTTGGGATAATGATTCCATGGGCACCACATCCGAGAGCGGTACGAATGAGAGCACCAAAATTTTGAGGATCCTGGATTCCATCCAGAATGAGGAGGAGGGCCTTGGATGCTTCCTTTTTCCAAAGACAAAGAATTTCTTCCAAGCCGACATAGGAGAACTCCTTGATGATCCCCACAACATTCTGATGGAGTCCTCCCTTTGCGAGTTGCTGAAGAGCTTCCTTTGGGGCATAAGTGACCGGGATTTGCCTTTGAATGGCCAGGTCAAGGATGGATTGAAGAGGGGGGGGCGGTTTTTGCGTGCCGATCAATATTTTTAGGAATTGGATGTGGGGAGAATTTAAAGCCTCTTTGACGGGGTGTATCCCATAGATGAGTTGAGACATAGCAAGTTAGCAAAATCCGAAATTCGAATTTCGAAATCCGAGGCTATTTAAGCTCTAAACACTAAACTCTAAATCCCAAGCAAATCCAAAATATAAAACTCAAAATGTAATTTTGATTTCTCGGCGATCGGTTTTGAGTTTTGTGTTTTGGACATTTGAGCTTATTTAGAGTTTAGGGTTTCGAGTTTAGAGTTTGGTATCTTTGTTTCGATATTCGAGTTTCGGATTTCAGATTCAAGAGATGTCTTCAACAATTTTCTGGACGGCTTCTAAGGGATCTTTTGCCTCTTTGATCGGCCGGCCAATCACAAGATAGTCCGCCCCAGCAGAGATGGCCTCCTTCGGCGAAAGAGTCCTTTTCTGGTCATCTTTCTTTTCTGAAGGAAGCCGAATTCCAGGGGTAATAATCAAAAATTTCTCACCGCATCGGTCCCGGATGATCCCGATCTCTTTCGGGGAAGCGACCACCCCATCCAGTCCTGCCTTCATGGAAAGGAAGGCGAGGCGTCCCACCTCCTCTAGGACAGGACCCTGAATTCCTACTTCTTTCATTCCCTCTTCATCCATACTGGTGAGGATGGTGACGGCGAGGATGAGGGGTTTGGGGATGCCGAGTTCTTTAGCTGCAGCTCTGGAGGTTTCTACCGTTTTCTTCATCATTTCCAGGCCGCCTAACGCATGGACGTTGAACATCGAAACCTCTAGTTTGGTTGCTTCCCCTCCTGCCTTGGCCACAGTGTTTGGAATGTCATGATATTTGAGGTCGAGAAAAACCCGTTGGCCCTTTTTCCGGATCATATCGACGACCTTAGGTCCAGCGTGTGTGAAAAGTTGCTTCCCCACTTTGAACATTCCAATATGGTCTTTCAAAAGGTTCACCCAGCGCTGAGCCTCTGAAAAGTGTTCAACATCGAGCGCAAAAATGATCTTTTCCTTAGGATCTATGATGGGAGAAGGGCTCATGAGAGCTTTCCCCTTGGGGAATGGCCCTATCATATAAAGGTTTAAAATAAGCTGTCAATGAATAATTTTGGCTCGCCCAGTCTCAGTTTTTTCTTTAGTAGACAGGAGGATTTCAGCTGACTCATCGACGTAGAGGCGCGGGTTGTCGAATCTTTGGTCGAAGGGGGATTGACCGCGGTGATGAGCAAGGAAAAAAACTGGGCATGGGCAAGATGATTTGGGTCGAAAGAGGAGACCCCTTTTCTTTGTAATGCCTCACTCTCTCGTGTGAACTTGCGGAATCCAGCAGGGGTGCCGGAGAAAATCTTATAGCGGTAACCTTAACTTGTCCGTCAACTACAAAAAATAGCCTGAACCGTGCGGAAACTGTATTATGATCTTCAACGCCACACTTACGAGAGGATCTTAGACAATCCGCTTGATAAGATTTTCGGAGCGCATCCCTGCTGGATCAGGGATGTCACCCACGCTTCGGTGAGGCATTACTTTTCTGTTTTCCTAGTTCTTTACAAAGGGCAAGTCCCCTGCTATAAAAAGATTAGAAAGCTGATAGAAGACGAGGGAGAGGATGGTAAGCTCAGAGGAGATAAGAGAGGAAAACCGAAAGATTCGGTATCTTCGATTTTTAGTCGATTTTTCTATCCTTTCCATCCAGCAGGGCGATGTCTCCCCCGAAGAGGCCTTGAAGGTAGTGGAAGATGTGAAACGCGTGGCCTGCACCTTTTTCCCCGGAAAGGCGGAGACCTTTGAGTTGATCTATCGGCCGCGTTTCAATCGGGTGATTCAAGAAAGATTTGGAACGACGCTCTTGACCTCCTGAGCAATCTGTTCAATGATTTTCGATTCGGTCTCTTCCTTCTTCACCAAAAGGATTTCTCCTGTTCGTCTATTTTTGAGCTCGACGAGACCTTTCTTTAGATTCTTTTCTCCCAGCGTCACCCTCAACGGAATCCCGAGGAGATCGGCATCTTTGAATTTGACTCCAGGGGTTTCCTCCCGGTCATCATACAGGACTTCGATTCTTGTCTTGGTTAGGGCCTGATAGAGATCTTCTGCGGTTTCTCTCAAAAGGTCGATCTTAATATTGACCGGAAGAATGAGGACCTGAAAAGGAGCGATGGGCATGGGAAAGACAATGCCATTTCTATCGTAGTACTGCTCAATCGCTGCAGCGACCGTTCTTCCCACGCCGATCCCATAACATCCCATCACGATCTCTTTTTCTTTGCCCTGGTCATCGAGATAGGTGGCACCAAGGGTATGGCTATATTTGGTCCCGAGCTTGAAGGTATGGCCGACCTCAATCCCTTTGTCTAGTCTTGTTTCTTTCCCGCACAGCGGGCAGAGGTCTCCCGGGTGAAATCTTCGGATGTCAACAAATTGGGTTATCTGAAAATCCCGACTGATATTGACATTGAGGAGATGGGCGTCTCTCTCATTGGCGCCGGTCACGAAGTTCAGCATTCCCTGAATATCGAGGTCAGCCATCATGGGAATGGAAATTCCCACAGGTCCCGCAAACCCTTTGGGAGCATGGGTGATTTCCTCAACGGTCACCTCACTCGCCAGCTGGATATTTTCAATGCCCAGGGTTGCTTTCAACTTCTTTTCGCTGATTTCGTGGTCCCCTCGAACCAGTGCGGCAATACTTCCTTTATCCGTTTCGAAGATAAGGGTTTTCACTAAATCCTGAGGCTGAACATGGAGAAACTGGGTGACCTCTTCGACCGTCCGCTGATCAGGGGTGAGGACTTTTTGAAGGGGTTGAAAACTTCCTTTGTCCCGGAAAGTACCTTTGGATTCACTTCTTCTAAAATCTGCCTTTTCGATGTTCGCGGCATAGGAACACTCGGTGCAACTGACAATGGTTTCCTCTCCTGTTTCAGCCAAGACCATGAATTCATGGGAATAAGATCCTCCAATCACACCCGATTCGGCCTCGACCATCTTGAATTTTAACCCACAGCGCGTGAAAATGCGTTGATAGGCCTCTACCATCTTCTGGTAACTGAGGTCCAGCCCTTTTTCGTCAGCATCGAAGCTATAGGCATCCTTCATGATAAATTCACGAGCCCGCATCACTCCAAAGCGGGGCCGGATCTCATCCCGGAACTTCGTCTGGATCTGGTAGAGATTGACAGGCATCTGTCGGTAAGATCGGATCTCCCTCCGGGCAATATCTGTGATCACCTCTTCATGGGTCGGCCCCAGACAACAGTCTCGGTTGTGGCGGTCCTTAAATCTTAAGAGTTCCTTTCCATATTCCTCCCATCGATGGCTCTCTTGCCAGATTTCCGCAGGCTGGACAAACGGAAGCAACACCTCAATGGCTCCCGCCCGGTTCATCTCTTCCCGAACAATAGTCTCCACCTTCTGGATGGCTCGGAGACCAAAGGGGAGATAAGAGTAAACCCCCGAAGCCAGTTTACGGATCATCCCTGTTCGCAACATTAACTGGTGGCTGGGGACCTCTGCTTCAGAAGGAAGTTCCTTCAAGGTTGGAAGGAAATATTGTGAATAGCGCATGTCAAAATCTCCTTATCGATTGAAGCCATCAAATCGTTTCACATCCTTGATACTTCGACGGCATACCCTCGGCCTGAGCTCGGGTCGAAGGCAAACGCCGGCCTTTAGGATGGGGTCAAAAGCGCCGCTCAGTATCAATCCTGAGCCAATCCCGGGCGCTTGTCCTGAGCGCAGTCGAAGGATTGGACCGGGGATAGTCGAAGGGTTGATTTTTCCTCAGGTTTCATATATATAAGTTTTTCACCTATGAAAAAAATTTCTCCCACACATGCATTGACCCTTTTTTTTCTGGTCGGATTTATTCTCCTCACCCTCATCTTTAACGATCAAATTCCCCTCTGGCGCTCTCTCCTCCTGCGGTACGTGATGCTGTTGGCCTTTCTTTTCGTCTTAAAATTATCATCGGATCGTGAAAGGAGGAGGACATGGCGGGCCCTCGCTAACGATTTTTCCCCTATCCTATTTGTTGTTCTCATTTACGAGTCTCTGGGAGATTTGATTCAGTATCTCCGACCGGACATCGACCCGCTCTTGATACAGCTTGATCTCTTCCTGTTTGGAGTCCATCCCACGGTCTGGATGGAAAGGTGGATCGTTCCCTGGTTCACGGATATCATGTCGTTGGCCTATTTGAGTTACTATTTCCTACCTGTCACCTTAATCGTCGTCCTTTACTTGAAGAACCGAAGGATGGAATTTAATGAATCAATCTTTGTGCTGATCTTTGGATACTATGTCTCATTTATCGGGTATATTCTCTTTCCAGCCATTGGGCCCCGATACACGTTGACGTCACTCTACGCGGTGCCCTTGGAGGCGAGCCTGATCACGGATGTTGTAAGAGATACGTTAAATGCCTTGGAACATAATAAAAGGGATTGCATGCCCAGTGGCCATACGCAGATCGTCCTGATGGTTTTGTATTTGGCCCACCGTTACGAAAAGTTCCTTTTTTACATCTTTTTCCCTATTATCTGTGCCCTGATCCTATCAACGGTCTACCTGAGATACCACTATATCGTCGATCTTTTTGCCGGTGCAGGATTTGCAGCCGGCTGCCTCCTCGTGGGGCCACGATTATTTAAGTTATGGAAAGGCCATTCTGGAATTTAGGAATTCAATCGCTCAATTCCCTAAGTCCAAACCTTCTAAATATTCGTTTCATAAACCCGATAAGTTTTATAACGTTTCCCTCCCATCGCCTCAATGCCGCGCTGCATCAGAAGGTTATCTTCAAGAATCCAGGAACATTCCCCCCTGAGATAACCTTTTTCAATTCCTTTCTTAAAGGTCTCGTAATAGAGAAGTCCCTCCACCCCTCTTTTTTGAAACGCTTGCTTCACTCCCAGAAGCATGATTCGGATGGTTTTGACCTTCTTCGAAAAATAGAAGAATTTCAGGAGTCCCAGGAGACCTAACTTCCCATTTAGCCGTTTTAAAACCTCATTGTAGTCTGGAAGGGAAACAGAAAACCCAACGGGCTCATCTTCCCAGTAACCAAAAAGGACCAAATCGGATACCACTAGAGGCTTAAGGTGTTTTGCGAGATCATCGATTTCTGCTTCGGTGAGTGGCGTGAACCCCCAGTTTCTAATCCAGGCATGGTTGTAGATATTCTTGACGATCTCCAGCTCCTGATCAAGACGGCGGAGCTCGATGGGCCGGACTCGAAGTTTGGGCTCCTTTTTAATCAATTTTTCGATGATTCGGCTGAGACGACCCTCAACGAACGTTGATTTCTCCAGTAGGTAGGCGTAGAGGTCTTTAGCCTTCTTCAAACCAAAGGCTTCCAACAAGGACGTGTAGAAGGCAGGGTTGTACGGCATCATCAGGCAAGGGGGGGAGTCGAATCCATCGATCAGCAGGCCACATTCATCATTGGTAGAGGGGTTCATCGGTCCGATCATCTTCTCCATTCCATGATCCCTGAGCCAGTCTCTCCCTCTCGACAGGAGTGCCTCCGCCACCTCCTGATTCTGGATCGATTCGAAGAACCCAAAGAAACCTGTTTTCTCTCGATGGAAGTCGATGTAGTTATGGTCGATGATGCCTGCAATCCTTCCCACCACCTCCTCTCCCCGGTAGGCGAGAAGAAGATTCATCTCCGAATGGGAACGGAACGGGTGGTTCGGGCTGAGTTTCTGGAGTTGGTCTTTGATGAGAGGAGGGACCCAGAAGCGATCTCCCTGGTAGATCTCCCAGGGAAGTCGGACGAACGTCATCAAATCCTGTTGACTTGTTACCTCTTCAATACGCAGTTCCCGCTTTGGCATTCGATCGGTATTCGTCAAATCAGTCCCATTTGGGTTCCCACCCTTTGAAATGCATCCAGAACCCGATTCAGCTGCTCTTCCGTATGGGTGGCCATGTAACTTGTTCGGAGCAGTTCTCTCCCGGGAGGTACAGCAGGACTGATAACCGGATTGACAAAAACTCCCTCTTCAAAAAGACGTTTACACATCTCGTAAGTTTTCCAGCTGTCCTTGACGATGATCGGGACGATTGGGGTTTCGCTGGTGCCCGTATCATAGCCGAGCTCCTTATAACCCTTAAGCATCTTGTGGGTGTTATTCCAGAGCTGGCTCCTGAGCTGAGGCTGTTCCTCAATAATGTCGAGGGCTGTACTCACGGATGCCACAAGACTAGGCGGAAGACTGGCACTAAAGATCATAGAACGACCTGTATGCTTGATATAATTGATCACTCCTTCCGAGCCGACGATAAACCCACCGATGGCAGCGAGCGATTTGCTGTACGTTCCCATAATGAGGTCCACCTCATTTTCCAGCCCGAAGTGCTCCGGGGTCCCCCTGCCTCCTCTTCCAAGAACCCCCACGGCGTGGGCGTCGTCCACCATGACCCTGGCCCCATAAGCCTTAGCGAGTTCGACAATCTTCGGGAGATCCGCAATGTCTCCCTCCATGCTGAAAACCCCATCCACAATGATGAGCTTCCCTTTATCTTTGATCTCTTCGAGGGTGCGTTCCAGATCTTTCATATCATTATGGCGGTACTTCTTCACCTGCCCAAAGGAGAGACGACACCCATCGATGATGCTCGCGTGATCGTACTTATCAATGATGGCCACATCATTTCGGCCGAGCAGAGTCGAAATGGATCCCAGATTCGTTTGATAACCCGTTGCAAAGACGAGGGCTGCTTCCTTCCTGAAGAAACGGGCAAGTTTGGCCTCCAGTTCCACATGGATTTCGAGCGTCCCGTTCAGAAATCTCGAGCCTGCACAACCACTTCCGAACATCTCGACGGCCTTTATGGCAGCTTCCTTCACTCTTGGGTGATTGGTGAGGCCAAGATAATTGTTCGAACCGATCATGATCACTCTCTTGCCATTGACCACCACCTCTGCGTCCTGGGGCGATTCGAGCTTACGAAAGAAAAAATAGTAACCCCTTTCCAACACCTGTTTGTATTGCTCGTTGACCTTTATACATTTTTCAAAAACATCCATAGGAGCCACCTCGCATGATGTTAACTATAGCCAATTCACTTTCTTATACCAATCAAATGTCAATCGAGCCCCCTCTGCAAGCGAAACCTTGGGTTTGAAACCCAAGACCGTATTGGCTTTGGTAATATCACAGACCCAATTTTTTTGCATCATCTCTTCCACCTTACCCCGGTTAAGGAGGGCAGGTTTTCCCGAGAGTTTAGAGAAGGTTTCAGACAGAGAAGCCACTCCGTATATCATCCATTCCGGAATACGGATACAGATAGGATCCACTCCCATGGCGGCGGCGAAAATATCGCTCACCTCCTCCATTCGATATTCTTGACCATCGGAGAGGAAAAATATTTCCCCACTCCCTTTTTGGGTTTCGGAGGCCAAGAGGATGGCCTGGACAATATCCTCCACATAACAGAGACTGAGCCGGTGCCCCTGACCGTAAAAGCGCGGCTTGATCCCTTTGGAGAGGAATTTGAAGAAGGTATAGATGTCCCGATCTCTCGGCCCGTAAACGGCAGAAGGACGGAGGATAAGAAGGGAAAATTCTTCCGCATGGGCGAGAGCCAAATCCTCTCCCAATCGTTTGCTTCGGCCGTAGGCTGAAACGGGTTCGCATGGGTCTGTCTCTCTTTTCTGACCACCATTTCGGCAAGGGCCTGCTGCAGCCTGGCTTGAAAGATAGATGAATTTCTCGAGATGTGGATTGTGCTCAAGGCAGGCATGAACGAGGTTGTCTGTTCCATGAGCGTTGACTTGAAAATAGGTCTTTTCATCGACGGCTTTCGTTACCCCTGCCAGATGGAATACCCGATCGACTCCTTTGACCGCACGTTCTAGAGAAATCGTATCG
>Ga0209427_10001490_pt1 | contig 26985 bp, 24 predicted proteins | sample DeeMarSWOR136_30_FD_187465 | JGI IMG/M metagenome (GOLD analysis project Ga0209427, IMG submission 187465) | Marine sediment microbial communities from White Oak River estuary, North Carolina - WOR-1-36_30 (SPAdes) (version 2) | ecosystem: Environmental > Aquatic > Marine > Intertidal zone >...
CAGAATCCCTTTCTCCTTTTCCAAAACAGTGACCTTATATCCCCTCTCAGATAGGGCTGCCGCAACCTCCATTCCCACCAGTCCGGCCCCTAAGACAGCCACTTCAAAACCTTCGCGTAGCTGTCCAAGCATTTCATGATAATCATCTAGCGTGTGGAAGCCGAGAAAATTCGCCACATCCAGCCCTTTGATCCGCGGTCTTACGGGCTCGGACCCAGTGGCGATAAGAAGTGTGTCATAGGTCTCACCCTCGCCATTGTCATAAACGACGCTTTTGTCTCGGGGGATGATGCCTTTAACCCGTAGGCCAGTAAGGAGTGTGGCCTTCATATTATCGAAGAAATTGTCTTCAGTGAGATAGATCTCCGACTCTTTCTTTTTTCCAGAAAGAAGATAGGGAAGTGACATGGGCGAGTACGGGGTATAACTCTCCATAGTAACCAGTTTTACTTCGTCCTCAGAGCCCAGTTTCCTTATTTGCTTAAGAGCGCTTAGGGCCGCTGACCCACAGCCAATCATAAGATGTTTCCGTTTCGGCAAAATGTAAATCTCCTTTAACCTCTGAAACTACAAGGCCTAATGCCGGTCAAATATCAGTGGCCGTCATCTCAACCAGTAACCCGATTTCATGGAGTCATGGAGTGCTTGAGTACTGAAGAGCAAAGAGTTTTTTGATGTCTTTTTCCATCAATCCATCACTCCAGCGAGAGCCATGTCACCGGTTTAACCGTTTTCCCATCGAGTGCGGAATACGTGGTGTCTATGACCCTTTCTACAGATTGGGGCGTGATATCCGACCCTCCAAGGCCGGCAACGAAGTTGAGTAAAACGGGAATTGGCTGTTCCAATTCACTTAAAAGGGATTTCATTTCGAAGAAGACATGGCCACAGAACCCGGCATAAAATACATTACGGTCAATGACGCCGATCGCCTTTTTGCGGTTCAAGACTTGAAGCAACCGCTCCTCGGGAAAAGGCCTGAACATCCGGATCTTGATGAGCCCCACCTTCAATCCTTCATCCCGCTTTGTGTCGATGACACCTTTTGCTGTCCCCGTGCCGGAACCCATGGTCACGATCACCACCTCAGCATCCTCGGTTTTATATTCCTCGATCTGCCCGCCATAACCATAACCAGAAATACTCTCAAACTCCCTATCTATCTCGTCACACTTCTCCCTGGCCCTTTGCAGGGCAGCACAGTGCTTGTAGCGATACTCCGTGTAGAGTTCACCTGGGATCGTATAGCTGGAAAAGACCATTGGGTTTTCAAGGCAAAGCCTGGGACGCTCACTTTTCGCCACCGGGGCCAAAAACCGATCCACTTCATCCTGCCTTAGGATTTCAACCCTTTGCGACTGGTAGGAAAGGTAAAACCCCTCGTAGCATATATTGACGGGAAGAAGAATTTCTGGATCTTCAGCGAGGCGATATGCCATTATGATGGAATCGAGGATTTCCTGACACGATTCGGCATAAAACTGAATCCATCCTCCATCCTTCACCAGGATAGCGTCCTGTTGCCCAGCGATGACTCCATGGGGCGCAACCTGCTCCCTCATGGCGATAGCCATGACTATGGGGAGTCTGCTACCCGCCGTAAACAGATAGGCATCGTACATAAAGGAAAGTCCTTGGGAGGAAGTAGACGTGAAGGTCCTGCCTCCTGCCACGGAGGCACCTATCAGGAGGCTAAGTGCCGAATTCTCCCCCTCAGGCTCTATCATTTCGGCATCCAAAAGACCGTCTGCCACAAAACGACTCAACGCCTCACCCAGTGACGACTGCGGAGTAATGGGGAAACAGGAAATGACATCGGGTTTGGACAATAAGACACCATAAGCTGCAGCCAAGTTTCCCTCCAAAACCATTACCTGACGGCCCTCTTTGCTTTCCATGCCTAATCCTCTTCCCTTACAAGCATAATTGCTTTTGCCGGGCAAACCCTGGCGCACACACCACAACCTTTGCAGTAGTCCAAATTGGCGGAGAAATATCCTTCTTTGAGCTCACGGCAGCCGGAAGGACAATAGACATAACACCACCCGCATTCTCTGCATTTGGCCACCTTGGTGACGGGTCTCTGAAATCTCCACTCTCCAGTTTTGACATCTATCCTTTCGCTGCAGCTACCCCATGGGCCTTCGTAATCCGTTCTGAATCGCATGTTTATCCTCTATCAAAAGGAACCAGTCTAACGCTTTCATATCCGCGTCTCACTGACTGAGCATTTCTCTTCAGGGCTTCTCCCTTAAAAGACATCTCTAGACTGGATATAACAGAGTCAAGGGCAACCCAGCCTGTTGCCCTGGCCAGAGCTCCTAGCATACAGGTATTGCTGATAGGTCTCTTAATCTCCTCCAATGCTATGCCTGTGGCATCGAGCATTGCAAGGGACTTAACCTGGCTCTGTCTCGAATAATACTCTTTTAATTCCTTAGGCGTATTCACGATCAAAATGCCGTCGCCCTTTAACCCATCAATTGGGGCAGGGGATTTAGAAAAGGAGGGGTCTAGTACAACGGCGCAGTCTGGCTCATAAATCAGGTGGGTGTCCCTTATGGGTTGGTCATCAAAACGTATGGAAGCGGTTACAGGAGCTCCCCTCCGTTCGAAACCAAACATCGGGATGGAGGCGGCATATTTGCCCTCTATGACGAAGGCGTAAGCCAGCATGCTGGCCCCTATAACAACGCCCTGTCCTCCTCTTCCATGGAACCTTATCTCTTTCAATAAAGAACTCCTGAGAAATTATTGACTCGACAATTCCCAGATCTTGCTACGGTATTTCCATACGTCATTCCTGCCAGAGTTTATTCCGCGCTAGACGCGCGGCAGAAGTGGAAGCGGGTATCGTTTTAGCGGATACTGTATAGGTCTCACACCGCCTGTGAAAGATTGGGCTCTCTTAAACAGGTCAGAATATGTTGCATTGATCTTTCCAGATGGTAATGGATGGTCTCCTCCAACTTTTTCGGGTCTTTGGACTCTAGTGCCTTGAATATTTGCTTGTGCTCCTCCGTGGCGCCCTTTGCCATCCTGGGGATACGAAGGGCGATCATTCGGTATCTCAAAAGATGGTCCCTTAGCGTTTGGCTAAATTGGATTAAGCGGTTATTTCGACTGGCGCCACACAGGATGTCATGGAACTCCGTATCAAAATTGACCATCTGATCTTTAAGGCCGCTTTTGATGGCTTTCTCACTCTCCGCGATATTGGCTCTAATCATTTCTAGTTCTTCAGGACTGATATATTCTAATGCCAGTCTGGCTGCGGCCTGTTCAATGGCGATCCGGGCTTCAAAAATTTCCCGTAAATCCGATTCGGATTTCTCGCCTACGATATATCCTGCACGTGGGATGGAGTAGATAAGACCTTCAGAGGCGATTTTTTGCAAGGCCTCCCTCACAGGGGTCCTGCTGCTCTTCATTTTGGCGGCTAGGTCTAACTCGACAAGTCTCTCTCCAGCTGGAATTTCGCCCGTGAGGATAGCCATGCGGGTTTTTTCATAGATCCGATGGGTTACAGAGGTGGCATGATCTTTCGCGCTCTTTGAAAGCTTCATGGGATTGTTCCCAGGTAGATTCCTTGTCTGAGAGGAAATTGTCTATCACTGATGAACAAATGATATTCAATTAATATGCGTCAAAACGGATGTCAAGGTTTTTTGGAGAAATGCGTAGTCATTGGAAAGGTCTTTTCGGTGGGAAATCAAAAAACGTTCCCATCAGTAAGGTGTTGACGGTGTAACTCGCCCCCTATTCACTCTCTAACTTTTTGGCAATATCCTTGCGCAGGTCCACCTTGGAGATCTTTCCCACGCTGGTGAGAGGAAATTCATCAACCACCTCGAGCCGTTCTGGGAGTTTGAATTTGGCGATCTGCTTATTCATTAAGAATTCTTTGAGTTCCTCAAACTCGAGCGTTTTCCCGGGGTGCAGAATGACGTAAGCGCAAGATTTTTCTCCAAAAACAGGGTCCGGCATGGCCACAACCGCCGTGGTCAGGACGCTGGGATGTCCCATGATGAGGGTCTCCACTTCCTCAGCACTGATCTTTTCTCCGCCCCGGTTGATCATATCCTTTTTGCGGCCCGCCACAATCAGGTTCCCCCTATCGTCCTGGATCACCATGTCCCCGGTCTTGTAAAAGCCTTCTGGATCATAAGCCTCTCGATTATGCTCCTCTGCATTGTAATAACCTCTAACGACTGTGGGTCCTCGGCCACAGAGTTCCCCCATCTCTCCAACAGGGACTTCTACGCCGTTATCATCCACCACTTTGAACTCGTCAGCCGGCGTCAATGGGCGTCCTTGGGTCTCCAGAATCACTTCTTCAGGATCATCCAGCCGCGTGCAGGTGTGGAATCCCTCTCCCATACCGAAGTTCTGCTGGATGTTTAAACCCAGTTTGTTCTTTGCCCGGCGACCCAGCTCCGGGTTGACCCTGAAGCCGCCCCCGGCAATGACCTGAACCGAGGAGAGGTCATAGTGGGACTCTTCAAGGTGGTTGAGCCAGTTGATGATCATGGTGGGAACACCGTTCATATAGGTGACTCTTTCCGCTTCCACCAAGGATAAGACGGTCTCGGAGTCGGGGTTCAGGGCCAAAACCGTTTTGCCCCCATAGTAGAGGGTCCCGTGGAGTCCTGGGGCGGTCAGGGAAAAGTTGTGCGCCACAGGGGCACTGGCGAGAAAGGCGCTATATTGGGAATGCGCCACCCTTAGGGCGCTGAACTTACAGCAGCATACGTAATCATTGTGCGTGTGGGGAATCACCTTTTGCCGCCCTGTGGTCCCCCCTGATAGCTGAAAAACGGCCACTTCTGTGGGTTCAGGGCGCAAGGAACGCAAATGATTCTCGGGATATTGATCCTCCACGGGCTGTTCAAGGAGCTCTGCTAGGGCCACGGTGCCTGAAGGGGCGTCTTTTCCCGCCACCATAACACATCCCACGTTCGGGGCCTGCCCTTGAACATCCTTAGCGAGTTCCAGGTAGTTAAAATTCCGAAACTCCGAGGGGATGACATATCCTTTGGCCTCGGTGCGCTGCGCGATGTAGCCCACCTCGCTTAAGCGGTGAGGTGGGAGAGACATGACGGGAATGGCACCGATCTTTTGTAAAGCGAAATAGACATAGACAAACTCTGGGATATTTGGCATCTGCAGGATGACGCGATCGGAAGGCTCCAGCCCAATGCGTAAGAGGTGGAGGGCCAGACGGTCCACTTTTCTCTTTAGATCGGTATAGGTGTCACGAACCTCACCCAAAACAGGGGAGGTGCCCACGAGGGCCTCCCTTTTCGGGAAGTACCAGGCACTTCGGTCCAACATATCACCCAGTGTCACATTTTCCCAGTAACCCCGGGAAATATACCTGTCGGCAGATTCCTTTGGCCAAGGCGTACATCCTTTTAACATCTGTTACCTCCTTAAAGGATCCTTAAGGCATTAATGGAGTGCTGGCCTCCGGCTCGTCGAGCCTACGTCTCGGAGAGAGTGGTGGAGTGCAGTCCAGCACTCCCTGACGCCGTTTGCTTTTCATCTGAGCTTGTCATCATGCCAATCCTAATAGGAGACGAGACTGGGCAAGAAGGTGGCGAGCTGGGGGAAAAGGAAGAGTATAATCGTCAGAATGATCAGTCCAAGAAGGAATGGCATGATCCCCCTGAAGATAAGCTCCAGGGGTATCTCCGGCGCAATCCCTTTGATCACAAAGACATTGACGCCTACGGGTGGTGTGATGACGCCCATTTCCCCGACCAGCACAACAATCACGCCAAACCAGATGGGGTCAAAGTTCAGCTTTAACACCAGGGGATAGAAGATGGGGATCAACACCACAATAAGGGCCATGGAATCCATGAAAAACCCGCCGATAAAGAAGATGAACGTAATGAGTGCCACGATCGCCATTCGCGGGATCGGGAGGTTCCCCACCCAATCGGCCAGAAGGAAAGGAATGGTGGATACGGCCATAAAATGGCCAAATACGACCGCACCTGTGATGATGAACAAAACCATGCAGCCCGTTCGCAACCCGTCTTTGCCGGCCTCAAAGAATTTTTCCCAGGTCAGTTGTCTTCGAATCAGGCCAATGACCAATGCGCCTCCAGCCCCGATGGCTCCCGCCTGTGTCGGGCTGAACCAACCCAGGAACAATCCCCCTATGGCCAAAACAAAAAGGATGGTCGCCGGTAAAATTCCTGTCACTGCTTTCAGTTTCGCTTTCCAAGTGGTAGGGTCGCCGGGAGGGCCGATTTCAGGGTTGCGGAGGCAAAGAATCACCACGACGGCAACAAATAATAGACTGAGAACGATGCCGGGCAAAATTCCGGCGATGAATAGCTTGCCGATGGATTCTTCCACCAGGATGCCGTACACAATGAGCACGGTGCTCGGCGGAATGAGAATGCCCAGGGTCCCGGCACCAGCCACTGTGCCTGTGGCCAAGGTATCATCATAATTGTGTTTCTTCATCTCCGGGAGCGCAATTTTGCCCATGGTCGCCGCCGTGGCCGCGGTAGAACCGCATATGGCGGCAAAACCGGCGCAGGCAAGGACCGTGGCTATGGTGAGGCCGCCACGAAGTGCCCCCACCCAGGTATAGGTGGTATCATAGAGTCTTTTACTGATGCCCGAGGCAAAGGCGAAAGATCCCATAAGGATAAACATGGGGATAACGGACAAGGGATATGAGGAAAACTGGTCATAAATATCCTGGGCGAGAAGGCTAAGAGCGGCGTCTGAGCCCGAAAGGTAGGCAAACCCCACAAAACCCACAAAGGCCATGGCAAAAGCAACGGGCATTCTCAAGAGAAAGAGGACCAGAAGCAGAACGATCCCCACTATGCCAGCAGTTTCGGGGGTCATTTTTTGAACACCTTAATCATCGAATCGATGAGCCACTGCAGGAACACCAAACAGACGGGGATGCAGGCCACAGCGGCACCGTAAGTGAAAGGAGCCAGAGGAATGCGGGCTGTCATGCTTTCCTCTTCCCCGATCTGGAGGTAATGTGCGTACGCGAAAAGGCGCCAGACTATCAAAACAAAAAGGGCAAACCCGAAAAAATGGACGATGCAGTCCACAATGGTCTGCAATCGCTTTGGCAGCAATGGGACAAAAAACTCCACCTGAACATGTCTGCCCAGGATGAGCGCCATGGCCCCAGTAAAGGAGATGGCCACCAACTGGGCGAGCATAACCACGTCAAGGGCGCCGAAGACGGGGGCACGAAACACCTTGGCGCCAATCACATCCACACAGGTGAGGGCCATTATGAGGAGGAGGGCAAAAAGGCCTATCCATTCCACCCAGCCGCTCACCCTCCGATTGAATTTGTCGAATTTCTCCAGCATGGGCACTCAAAAACCTTGTCTGATCAGAACTACCCCACCCAAACCTGGAAGGCTTGGGCGGGGACGTAACATGCAAGGTTACCTGATGACGTAAGCTTCGGGCCGCATTCCGGCAGGTCCGACCGGCGAAGGGATCTTGTACTCTATCTGTTTTCCCACCCAGTATTTTACCCGGTCGTTCAGATAGGCTACCCAGCCTCTCACCTCTGACTCTGAGAAACCCTTGCCCACCATCATTTTCGTATAATTGGCTATGACGGGCTCGACCGCGGCCACCCATTTGTCCGCTTCCTCATCGGAGAGTTCAATATATTCCATCCCCTTCTCTAGGCCAAATTTCTTGCCCGTGAATTCTATCTCATTCCACATCAGGGCATATCGCTCCTGGTATTCCCCGGCCATCACATCCACGAGCAATTGAAGGTCCCGGGGCAGCCGGTTATAGCTGTTATTGTTCATGGCCAGGTAAAAGTTAAAGCCGGCGCCCGTCTGCCAGCACTCGGTCACATAATTTGTGACCTCTGCAAAGCGGAAGGTCTTGAGGGTCTCGTAAGGTGCCCAGACGCCCTGAATGACTCCTTTGGCCAGGGCATCATAGGTTTCCATCATGGGCGTGGGGGCAGGGGTCCCGCCCAGGGCCGAGATGATCTCTCCCGGCACGCCCGGGGCCCTGATGGTCAGACCTTTCAAATCTTCCAATTTCCTCACCGGTTTCTTGGTGATGAGCATACTGGGGGCGTTGAGGTGTATGGAGAGCAGCTTCACCCTGTCCCATTCCTTGGGCTTCAATTTATTGTAGAAATCGAAGGCCACATGGGCCCCGACCCATCCGCTGGGAAGTCCAATGGGCAGTCCGGCCCCTTCAGATACGGGCATGCGGCCGGGGGTGTAATAGACATGGGCATAGCCGATATCCGTGATCCCCGATTCAATCCCTTTGTACATGGCAGGTGCCCTGCACAATGAACCCCCGGCAAAATATTGGGTTTGGATTCGGCCGGCTGAACGCCACTCCAGTTCCTTTGCGAATTGCTCGGTGATTTTCGATTGTTTTGAAGGTGGCGGGAAGAACTGGGCGACTTTCAGTTTAATGACCTTGTCTTTGGCCTGAACGGTCTTGAGGGGAAGAAAAGCGAGCATCAGGCCCAAACAAAGAATTCCAATGACGGCTAGTAGACTCTTTTGCTTCATGGTAAATCCTCCTTTTGCATTAGATTAAATGCCAAAAACCACCCAAATCTCACAAATTAATGAGGATTAGACCGCGATTACGACAACCAATTCATTGGCTGTATATATCACTTTTTCGCGCTTGTCCAGTGCTTATATGAAATTAATGCAGCCGCAGTGTGCCCTCCGTAGGCCCCAGCGCCCAAATCTGAAATGAATCCATCATCTGCCCCATCCCCACCAAATAATAATTTTTATGAGAATCTAACGCTTCCGAAATCGTTCTCGACGTTCATCCTTTACGGCCAGCTCAGCCAATCCGCCTTTTCCGAACTTGTTGATCTTTACCCCACCGGAAAGCCTGGGAAAATCTTTCATGATGCAAAGTTCATCAGGCAGCTTATGGGGCGCCATCTTATCTTTTAGAAAGTCGCGGACTTCGGCAAGGTTGATTTCCTCACCCGCTTTTGGAATAACGCACACGCAGGTGCTCTCTCCCAAGACGGGATTGGGTGTGGCCACCACGCAGGCCTGATCCACCTTGGGGTGCTGGATAATTAAGGACTCAAGTTCATGGGGGTAAATCTTGTAACCCCCACGATTGATCAGGTCTTTTGTTCGACCGTAAATCCTGATGTAACCATCCTTTTCTTGAGAGACCAAGTCCCCCATGAAGAGCCATCCATTCACAATCTGCTTTTCAGTCTCTTCAGGGTTTCTCCAGTACCCCTTCATGACATGCCATCCTGAAAGGGTGAGCTCTCCAATCTCACCTTCGGGCACTTCTTCTCGACTCACCGGATCCACGACTCGCACCTTTGTACCCGCTACGGGTCGGCCAATGTATTTCTCCCTTATATCGAGAGGTGAGGGATAAGGACAAATTATCCCCACCCCAGGACCCACCTCAGAGGACCCCCAGAAAGAGGTGATGTACATATCCATCTCCTCTTCAACTTTCGTGATCAATCCCTCCGGAGGGGCATACCCAGCAATGAGACCGGCCCTGAGGGAACTAAGGTCATATTCTTTTCTGCGCTTATGGCTCAATGCCAAGATGTAATGGGTGGGTGCACCCAGGAGCAGGGTGACCTTTTCCTTCTCAATGATCTGGAAGGCCTTCTCTGTATCGAATTTATCCATAAGGACAAGCGTTGACTGAAGCAATATGGGTTGAATGAGGATTGCGCCGCAGCCGTAAGAATGGCTCATGGGTAACGCCGCAATAAATCGATCCTCTGATGATGCCATCACACCCTGAGAGTACTCCCATCCTGCCCTTACAGCGGCGTAATGGGAAATCATGGCGCCTTTGGGTCGGCCTGTGGTCCCAGAGGTATAAAGGAACATGGAAAGATCTTCTTTCGTGTCCAGCTGCAACTGGGAATACTTTTTCCCCGACCCCCTGTCTATGAGGTCATAGAATGAATAAACGCCTTCACCCTTTCCATCGCCTGCAAGGACGATGGACTCAAGGTTTGGCAAAACGCCTCTAATGTCTAAGATGGAATCAAGATAGTCGTATCCATCCCATTCCCTGAAGAGGACAACGCCTTTGGCCCCGGAATTTGCAAGCATAAATTGGGCCTCGCCCACCCGATAATTGGGATTCACCCATACGACGATAACGCCCAGTTTCTGAAGGGCGTAAAAGGCCGTCATGAGCTCGAAGGAGTTGTGCATGTATATGGCGACCCGGTCGCCTTTTCTAAAACCCAATTCCGATAGGCTGGCCGCTAAAGCGTCTGCCATGTCGTTGAGTTCTCTATAGGTCTTCCTCTCTTGCCCATCGACCACGGCGATTTTATCGGGAACCTCATGGGAAGCCTTTTCCAAGACTTGGCCTGTTGATAAGGATTTTGCAATCTCCATAAAAAAGCCTCCAAATCAGGACAAATATATTTCCTTGGATATGCCCATAGGATACGACCCACTCCGTCACCAGTCGGGTCAAAATTATAGTCGCTCCTCACCAAAAGCGATCAACAGAGTCCCAGCATGTTCCGTTTGTTTTCTAGATACAGTCGCAAAGCCCTCGCTAGGGGCTTTACTTGTCATGAAGAGCGGTCGCCTTAAATGCTTCTAAACCTTTCATGAAGCTCAAGGCCCCACAAGGCGGGTAAATGCATTCCAGCACTTCCAAGATCTCTTTTTTGCTCGCCCCGTTTTCGAGGGCGAGTTTCATATGGGCTCCAATATGGCTCTTATCGGCCCGCAGGGCTGTAAGAGCAGCGATGAATATGAATTCTTTAACCTTTTTGCCCAGAGTACGTTCGTTCGTATATGCCGAGGATATGAGATCCTCGTAAGCCCTTAAGAACTGGGGATCTTCTTCTACCAGTATCCTGTGAAAATCCAAGATATACCCTCTCTTATCCATGATTTCTTTCAGCATTTTCTCTTTCTCACTGCTCATAAGATCATCACCTTTCTTTAAGCAAAACAACACACTCGTAGAGTGATTTTGTAGTTTGCACGTCACACCTCAGGGCAATTCGATGAGGTATTCTGGTCTTTCACCCCTTGACACTCGGGCAATGTTAGCCAAGACATCGTGGTTTTCTTGAAGTATGAACTCGCCTGCACCCCCGGCGTTATGCGTTGTCCACAGAATATTGTCTAAATCAAGAAGGGGGCAATCTGATGGCACGGGTTCCCATCGATAAACATCCAACGCAGCGCCGGCAATCTTGTTTTCACTAAGGACTTGAAATAGGGCCTTTTCATCTACAATGCCACCTCTTGACGTGCTAATGAGAAAAGAATCACGCTTCATGCTCGATAGGATTTCCATATTGAACATTTTTTCAGTGGGGGGTCCATAGGGTACATGTATAGAAGTGAAATCGGCCTCTTGTACTAACGCTTTGAGAGAAGGGATATATTGGGCATCAACGATCTTTTCCCGGTCTGGCGAGGCCCGGTTTCGCTGATGGTACAAGATCTTTATTCCAACGGCATGTGCTCCCATGGCCACTTCGATCCCGTTTTCGCCGAAGCCAACCAAACCCAGCTTTTTCCCCTGTACAAGTTGTATATGGGGGACTTCTCCCCAGTTGAATTTGGTCCGCGGGGGCCCATCCGAACGATTTCCATCTGTTGCTTTTTTGCGGTCTTTGGCCACCTGGTGAGCAAACACAAGGTTTCGGGACAATGCAAAGATCAATGCCAGAACGTGTTCTCTGACGGATATGGTGCTCACGCGACGCAAATAGGCCACTGGAATCCCCAGTTCTTTAGCGGCCTTGGTATCGATATTCTTGTAATCGCTCCCGAACTTCTGGATAAATTTCAGCCGATCGCTTCCCTGTTTTATCAGTTCACGATTGATCTCAGCCCTTTCACATACCAGGTAGTCTGCCTCAGAAATGAAAGAAGGGAGTTTGCTCTCATTATCGCACACGACGGCCTGAAAAGAGGAAGGCAGTCCGGTGAGGGAGGGGAGTGAGGTCAAATAACTCAATTGCGTGTCAATGTTCTCCCCAAAGAAATAATGCAGGGCATCCAGTGCCTTTTGAGAGGGACTTCCGTTTAGAGCCGTTTCCATCAAACGAAACATCGTGTCTTCCTCAGCGAAAAGGACGATTTTTCTATCCATCGCTACAAATCCTCCTGGCTGTTGGTTTTTTCCTCAACGAAATGGACGATCTTATTTCGCTCACACTGAGGTAAATTAGCACAAAAAGAAGGTGTTGCAAAGACTCCGATGGAGTGCGAAGACCTGGCGAACTTCTCTTATGAAAGTCCGTATTTTCTTTAGTCATTTTCAAAGCCCGCCTGCTGTGCTGGTGGTATAGTTAAGCTTTGCTCGTGAAATGATTTTTCGATATACGACTTGGTAAAGGGACCGGGTTGTGCCAGTGTGAGGCCACGCCCATTTTTTCAAGGCCATATCTATATTGTGAGTGGGAAGTGACCCAATATTTGAGGTTTAACGCGCGAGTTGCAGACTCCCAGAAGCTCAGGGGCGCAAACCCCAAATATTGGGTCACGGCGATGCCCGGTGGAATTTTTTTTGAGATATGGCCTCTCAAAAAAGGGCTTGCCCTCACTGCACACCCTTGCGTGGTGTAATCAAAGCCAGATCATTTGGGCACGGATTGTTTACTCTCCAAGAGATTGATTGGTCGCCTTTGGTTCCGACTCGACCGAGCGGCTCGCCGACAGGTCTCACTGCGGTCTTGGATTGACATGTAGGGTTTCAGTGTTGTTTCAGGGACGCGACATTAGATGTCCTGAAAAAGCTTATTCCATTTTGACAGGACCCTGTTTCTTAACTCTTCAGAGGATCGAATGACTGGAGGAACGGCATCTTTCCAATGAAATGGCCAGCAGGCATCAATGAAGACCTTTGCTGTGGTTAACTCCTTTCGTTGGCGTGCCTCAGGCGAGAGGGTAGGGTCCAGCGCACTGGTCAAGAATCCAGGGACAATGGAAATGGCCTTCTCTGGGTTGACCCTTGTGCATACCGCCCAGAGGACCTCGTCGAGATTTGATGGGTCAATGTCATCATCCACAGTGATGATATATCTTCCGGTGCAAGATCCACCGTGCAAAAAGGCAGCGGCAAGGGTGGCTATCTGACGCGCATGGCCATTGTAACTCTGCTTTAATGAAATGGCCGCTATCACGCGATTGCCAGGGCCATGAACGTAGACGCCCTTGATACCGGTGGCACCGGCTTTTTCCAACCGGTCCCAAAGCGTTGCCGCCGTATGCACGGGGATGGGAAACCAGAAGAATGCCGGCGGCTTGACAGGGGGCTGTCCAAACATGATGGGATTGTTGCGGAAATAGAGGTTCTTCACATAGACCACAGGTTCTGTTTTCTTGCCAGAAGCATAGTAGCCGGTCCACTCTCCAAAGGGCCCTTCTTCCCTCACGTCTTCAGATGGAGGCGGTGCAAATCCCTCCACGGCCATCTCTGCTGTGGCCGGTATAGGAAGGCCAGTGGCCTTACCCTTCACCACCTTGATGGGTTTTCCTTTAAGGAAGCCAGCCGCGTCGTATTCGGATACGCCCCAGGGGAGAGAAATGGTCGAAAAAGTGTAGAGCGTCAAATCCATCCCAAAGCATATGACCACGGGACACGACTCCCCCTTTGCCCAATATTTCTCACGCATCAGCCTGCCGTGCTTGGCCGGGGACATATAGAAGGAAAGGGTTTTCTCGTCGTGTATCATGACGCGATAGGTTCCGCAATTGACCCATCCCTCCTCTGGGTCTTTGGTAATAGTGATCACTCCCGTGCCAATATATCTTCCTCCGTCTTGCTCATGCCACTTAGGGGTTGGAAACATGAATAGGTCCACATCGTCTTCTGTCAGGATGTTTTCAAAAATTGGACCATCGTCCACCTCCTCAGGAGGAACGGGGGCGAAATCTTTCATCTTTTCTTTCCAGTACCGAATGACCTCCATATCGCCCATGGATTCATCCACGCCTAGTGCCAACTTCTGAGCCAGCTTGAAGTTGAGAAGGTTGGTGGCTACGCGATATCCCTTGGGATATCCAGGTATCTCATCAAACAGCAAAGCGGGGCCCAGCCTCTCACTGACAATTTCGTGAATGGTGCCAATTTCAAGATCCCAGTGGGCGCCATCGATCTTCCTCAACTTTCCTTTTTCGTCTAATGCCGTTATGAAACTCTGCATATCATCGAACATAGTCAGACCTCCTGTCCTCATAATATGTAATGACTCGATTTATAATTTTGCTTTAGCCTTGGCCCCTTCGGCTATTTCCCTAAATTCCTCTTCGGTAAGCACCCTTTTCAGGTCATGGGACCTGAGTTTGACCTCCTGGAGGGCAGAAAGGGCCTCTTCTTCATCCAGTTGGATGCCCAGCTTCTCTGACCACAGGGCAATGTTATCGAGGCCGCTCTTTTTACCCATGACAATTTTGGGGCTCTCATGTCCCACAAAATCAGGGTGTACAGGGAAGACGGTTGTGGGGTTTTCCTCAAAGACATTCTTGAACCAACCCGTAACGATTCCCGATTCAATGCTGTAGGCGCCGTTGCCTATAAAGGGTCGACTGGCTGGAATTGTACTTCCCGAGAGTTCTTGGACAAGTTTGGAGAGTTCATTCATCTTGCTGTAATCAATGCCCACATCAATGCCGTACATGGTTAACAGGGCAAGCACGGTCTCCTCCATAGGGGTGTTCCCAGCCCGTTCTCCAATCCCTGTAACAGTCGTGTGGATCACCTCGGCGCCGGCTAGGATCGCATTGATCGTGTTGGCCACCCCCATGCCGAAATCAGAATGAAAGTGAATCTCCAGTGGCTTTTCCACCCTCTCCTTAACCCTTTTGGTGAAGTAGGCCGCCGCATGGGGAGAGAGCACACCGAAGGTATCCACTAGGGTGAAGGCATCCATGTGGCCTTCGGTGGCCACCTTATCCACCAGGTCGAGTAGCCAGTTCAGATCAGACCTGGTGGCGTCAATGGTGAAAAAGACCGTATAGAGCCCTTGTTCTTTGGCAGAGGCCGTTGCGCTAATGGAAAGGTCTATGGCCTTTTCCAGGGGCCATTTATAGGCCTGTTCTATGAGGTGGGCGCTGGCAGGAATCTCGATAATGATCCCCTTTACACCGCAATCTGCTGCCCGTTTCACATCATCCACCATGCAACGGCTGAAGCAGAAGATATCAGATGTCAGGTTTCGCTTCACAATCTCTTTGATAGCCGCTTCGTCTCGGGGAGAAACTGCCGGCATACCCGCTTCGATACGGTGTACGCCCACCTCGGAAAGCTTTTCAGCAATTCTTATTTTGTCGTCCTTGGTAAATATGATCCCGGCCTGCTGCTCGCCATCTCTCAGGGTGATGTCATGAATCTTGACTTCCTTGGGCGGTTGGAAATCTCTGGTCACCTCTGCGAGGTAATTCCATGGGCTCACATGCCAGTTGTCTGTTTTCCATGGCTGGGTCTTTTCTGAATGTGAACTGTCACTCATTTGCTACGCTCCTCCTTTTCTACATTTGATGATAGGATTTGATTGTGTTTTGTGCAGACGGATCCCTGTTTCTATGGGAGAGCTTCATCGAGAAGCTCTACCAGGTCCATGACCTTCACATCGGCCTTCAGCTTTTCAGCAGACCTTTTGAGTTGCATGACACATGCCGGGCAATGGGTTGCAATGACATGGGCTCCCGTATTTAGCAATTCCTCAAGCCTTCTGAGGCCCAGTCTCTCGCATAGTTCGGGGGCCCCTGCCTCTAGGCCTCCACCCCCGCAGCACGTGGACCATTGCTTGCACTGCTCGGGCTCAGGTTCTCTCAATTCCAACCCTTCAATCCTTTCCAGGACTTCCCTGGGTGCACTGGTGATCTCGAGGTATCTGGATAACTGACAGGGATCGTGGTAAGCCACGGTCACATTTTCCTTTAGCTTGGGCTTTATGTCTGTCTCCTTCAGTCTCTGCGCCACAACTTCAATGAAGTGGTAAACCTCTAGGTCATATCCCTCGACATATTTCGGATAATAATCTCGCAAGGAAGCCGTGCAGGCGGGAATGAGACCTATGAGTTTCCGAATCCCGTGGGATTTAAAGATGCTGAAATTCTTATTTGCATTTTCAATATAGTCATCCAGAAAGCCAGAATAATAGAGCGGGGAACCACAACAGGGTTCATCTTCGTACAAATAGCCGACGTCAAAGTCAAGCTTTAGAAGAATGCTCACTGCACCACCAAGAATCCTTGTGTAGGTATCTTCTCTCCCTGCTGCAGCAACCTTGGCTGAGATGCTGGGCAGGTCGATGCCAATCTTGCCAAACGCCCGGCTTATGCCGAGGCCCTTTTCCCTCCCCAAACCCACTTTCTCTATGCTGGCCGCAGCTCTCATCATGCCTTCCACGTACCTCATAAACTGGTAGCCACAACCCGCGAAAAACGTGTGCTCCGCCTGTCTCGGCAGATTGAGGTCTTTTGCCCATGCCGTCTTGTCTCCTGCCACTCCAGCGATGTTGCCTTTATGCAGGACGTTTTCCCTGATGTAAATGTGTGGGACAGGTACGACGTTTTTAAGAGATTTGCTCATGACCCTTTCCTTTCTCTTGCCAGCGCCTTTCGAGCCAGTAACTGTCTTGTTTTTATGATAATGTCTGTGGGAGTTACGTTGGTAGATAGCATCTTACACCTCTCCTGGCACCTGCGACAGGTCGCACACTGAAAGAGGAGGCGGCTCAACTCCTCTTCGGTCCCCAGTCCATACTTGAGATGAAGATTAATGGCCGCAAGCCTTCCAAAGGCGCTCTGAGTCGCCCAGCCCTCGTATGTGGGACACATGGGGACGCACATTCTGCAATTGATGCACGTCTGTATAAAGCCCAGTATTTCCTCCTGCATCTCCTTGAGACGGTCAGTTTCTTGAGTGTTGTTAGACGTCATAACCCTCACCTTCCAGGTTGCCGGGGTTTAGGATGTTGTTTGGGTCAATCGCTTTCTTTATATTCATAAGCATGGCGTAGGCTGCCTCCCCCCATCTCTTCCTTAGGAAACTTATTCTCATGGCCGTCTGCCCAATTTCCCCGGAGGCACAACCCCACATCAAATTCACTTCATTTTCCAAGAGGAGGGCTTCATTCCTACACTGAAGTCTTTTTTCTAATGGCCAGCTAGCCGGGGTGCACCACAATCCATGCAGGTCACATGTCCCCACATGACCGTAAACAAATAGTTTAGCTTCATGCAGCGTACTATAACCATGACCTGTCCTGAAATAGTCTATGACGTCAGCCAGATGACTCAGAGGCACGGAAGTCTCGACAGCCCCCATGGGAAGGAGCTTCTCTTCTCCTTCTGGTGTCTGGAGGATATTCAGGATGTTGTCACGGGCTGCCCAGTAATCTTCTTGCTCTTTATGGGATGTGACGACACGGGCTTCTAAGGCATTTTCTGTCTTAAAAACCCTTACAATCTTGTGGGCTTGCTGGTCAGCATCCTCCTGTGTATGGCCGATGGCAATGGCTAATCCCATGTGGCCCAGCGGCTCTCCTAATTCCCTTAGCCGGAATGGCGCTATACAGGCCTTTTTATCCAATAGCTCTCCGTACAACGGTGGAGGCAACTTCTCTTTGTAAAGTCTCATAAAGGCGTGGGCAATATCCGTTAGCTCCGGGAAAAATCCCACAACATAAGCCCTCTGGTAATTGGGAACGAGGCGCATCCTTACCTTGGTGATGATCCCAAAGACGCCCTCCGTTCCGGCGAAAAACCGCGTATAATCGATTCCAGCAGGTCTCCTTATACTTCTTGTGCCCGTTTCAATGATTTCTCCGTTGGGGAGAACCACCTCCAGGCCCATAACATGGTCTATGATTTTGCCCAAACATATGTCCACCATATGACCAATAGTGTTTATGGCTACCGCGCCACCTATGGTGGCTGAGTATTTGCTCCCCACATTCATGGGTAGCATGTAGCCATGGGTTAGAAGCAATTTCTCCAGTTCATATTGATTCGCACCAGAACCAGCTTCAAAGTAGAGGTCTTCTTCGTGCAGCTCCACAGAATCCAGTCCCTGCATGCTTAGAAGGATGCTGTCGGGGCGTTTGGGTCTGGATGATCCCTTGAAGGCTGTGCCTGCGCCGTGGATGTATATGGGAATTTTATTCTCATTGGCATATCTTACAACCCCAGAGACTTCTTCTGCTGAGGTGGGTTTTACGACAACAGCAGGGATTTTGTCCGGCTCCAGATCAGGTTGTATCCCATCCTGGCCGTAAGCGATCCTTTCGTAGATATCGGCAGAAAGGTTTTCCTTTTTCACAATGGACATCAAATCACGGATCAATCGCTCACCCTCTCCCACCTTATCATGCCCTCCTTATAACTCCCCTCTTTTTGAGATCTTGGGCCACATCTTCCAAATCTGTCTCCGCAAGACTTTCTTCTGTGGGAATCCCTGTCTCCACATCCCAGCCTCTTTCATCATAGTAGTCGTCCAAAAATTTCTCGCAGTCTTGCTTTGAGAGAGGCGCCCCGAAATAGTCACAAAGGACCATAGTCCCCCTGTCTGAAGTCTCGAGTGGTTCAAACCATCTCTCAGGAAAAACATCATCTTTTCGCGAGAAGCCCAGTCTGGCATTTAATGCCTTATACAGGTTATAGATCCGTCTTAAAGCCTCTCTAAACTCATCGAGAGACGTTTCAAATCCGGTGACCGCTGAATAACATTCTGTCCAGTCTTCCCCCTTCAAGAAGCTGTCCACCCGGCCCCTGAGGCATCCCATGCCCACTGAATTCATGAAAGAGATCCAGTCCTCCCCATAGGGAAGCATCCTGGCAATATTAAAATAACCGGATCGTGGGAATATCCGCTTTAAGGTTTCCTCGGAGACCCCTCTGTCTGAGAGCCATTCCGCAAATTTTTCAGGAGGCGCATCCTTCGACATGTAAAGCGTAATGGCGCCCTGAGGCGCATGTGCACCCCTGGGGTTGACCACCTGGTTGAGTTCAGGACCGCTCATGCGATTGATCCGGGGATCATAAAGAGGCTCCATCCCCTTGACGTGAACGGCGTACTTTTCACACCCTCGACCAATATCTTGAATGGCCTTTTTGTAACCTTGAGACAAAATCCCCCCAAGACCCTCATGCTTGTTCGCCTGCTCTGCCAGGTACATGGTGGTCTCAAAATCATGCCTGAGTTCCACACCGCCCGTGTCCTCTTTGGTTAAAATGCCCCTCTCGTAAAGCTCGACGGCCCAGTCAATGAGTGCGGTATAGGAATGGATACAAAGTCCAGTAAGTTGAAAAAATTCCTGTGCCTTGACGGCCTTCTCATAGCTGCCCACCTGACAGCGGGCTGCCATATGAACGACCCGCCCATAGAAAGACGATACCCAGGCCTCGGTTCCGGCATATTCTCCCTCCCTAATTTTCACGTGATCCTTGCATCCCACTGGGCAGGTGGGGTCAGAGCATCTGCCTGCTTTGATGTTCTCAAGATAGTACTCAGGGCTGTAGAGACGATAGGCCTCCTCTGTAGGGAAACGTCCTGTCCAGTTGTTCATGGACATGCCGTGCACATCGGCCCACCCCGCAAAACCATCCATGGTTCCCAGGTCTACGAGCTTCTCATAGTCCGGATGTCTTTTGAAACGCTCCTGGATCATTCGCGTTCGCTCTATCAATCTCTTGGGGTCGGCCACGGCAATGCCCTTATTCCCGCAGGCTATGAAGGCTTTGAGATTCTTGGAGCCCATAATGGCTGGTAACCCCCCCTTGCCCCAAGTGCTCACCTTGTCCACGAGACAGATGGTCGTATTCACGAGACGCTCCCCAGCCGTTCCCATGGCGACCACAGCGTAATTTCGTCCGTGCTTTTCCCACAACCTATCCGTGGTCTCATAAGTGTCCTTGCCCCACAAGTCGCCGGCATCGCAGATTTGTACGTCATCACCGTTGATTTTGACGTAAACTGGGTTTTTTGCCTTACCTTTAATGACCACTTCATCGTACCCAGAGAGCTTCACCTGGATCCCGAAATCCCCTCCAGTCGTTCCGGGTGATATGGTGCCCGTAGATGGCCACTTGCTCACCACAGAATTCTTGTTGGAAGCGGGCGCCGCTGTCCCAATGATGGGCCCCATGCCCATAAAGATCATATTTTCGGGGGAATAAGGATCTACGTCAGGATCCAGAAGATCCCACGCAAGTTTGCAATTCAGCCCAAAGCCACCCAAAAACTTTCTGGCCATATCCAGGTCCAGGGGCTCTTTCCTAATTTCTTTCTTTGTCAAATCGATATGCAGTATTTGCCCTGCATAGCCTCCCACTTTCATGACTCATCTCCTTTTAACGACAATTTAGAGGGATAATGGAGTATGGAGCGGTGGAGCGATGGAGTTATGTAAGACCAACATAGAGGCGTACCTTCCTCGATTCATGATATTCCAGTACTCCAACCCTCCAGTACTCCAATCCTCCAGGGTTACTTGTATACGACCTCAAATATTCTGCCTAAATTCTCGGCGCCTTTGAGCCGCTCCCTCCTTCCCCATTCATCCATCGACAAGTACTCCAAGGCCCCATAGAGACAAGATTTCACACACTCCGGGTCGCCGCTGCAAAGATCGCATTTCATGGCACATCCTTTTATATAATGGTACAAGACCCCGCCCAACGGGCATGCTATGACGCAGGTTTTACAACCCACACACAGATCTTCGTTGACCAGGAGGGCTCCTGTCTCGGCATTTTTGGATATGGCACCCATGACACAGACATCCGCACATATGGGATTGTGACATTGCTGACAAACCACCGGGATATTCTCATGGGTTCCCCCACCTCTCGTTTTCATGATCCCGATTCTGGACAGATTCGGGTCACATTCATTCTCGTGGGTCAAGGAACAGATCATCTCACAGGCATGGCAGCCCGTGCACTTTTCGGGATGAATAACCAGCGCCTTTTCCATCTCTTTCTTTCACTCCTTCCTATTCGGTTTGGTCTTTTTTTTTCTACACAAAAAAAGGCCTGAGCCGGAACAGGTATGGCCTGTGGCTCATCACCTCTTCCTTTTCAAAGACCCCAAGAAGTTCTCCGATACTCTTTCTTCGATACATAAGGGCCCAAAGTAGGCCCAAGTCCTTTTTTATGTTAATAAATTGCCCCCCAATGCATCGATCTCCCAGAATGACCAGGCGGTAATATCCCCCGTGTTTTTCCCCTTCAATGTTCGAGAGCTGGTTGGGTTGACCATTAGCGGCCTTTGTATCCCTAAGGTTCTCAAGGGCCGATTCCGTGTAGCCAAATCCAACCAGATGATTGCCAAAGACGTCCACATTCAAAAGCCTCCCTGATCCTGGATATTCAGTGGTAAACCCTGTACAGTTTCGGCCAGCCACTGCCCCCTGACGATTCGCGTTATGCCAGAAGAGATTCAAGGAGGGCTCTCCTGTCAATACGTCATGGGTTTCTACACAATCCCCGCATGCATAAATGCCTGAAATGTTCGTCTCCATGAGGGAATCTACCTTAATGCCGCCCTTTTCGCCTATCTTAATACCCGCCTCTTGGGCTAATTCAACCCTTGGACGCATCCCCAACGCGCATATGAGCGTATCGCATTCCAGTTCCTGCTTGTCAGTCTGAAGCCCTTCTACTCGATCCTTCCCAAGGACTGCCTCACCAGATTCACCGGTAACAACCTTTATCCCATGCTCCTCAAGGACGGCTTTAACCCTACTGGCACCTTTTTGATCTAGAGCAAGAGGTAAGATTTGATCCATCACCTCTACGATGGTTACATCGTACCCCCTGTGATGGAGAGCTATGGCCACCTCGATTCCTATGGCTCCAGAGCCAACAAGGATCGCCTTCCTACCCTTGTGCCCTATTATTTCATCAGCGTCTTTCAATGTCTTAACTCTGAAGATTCCCCTTTTGCGATCACCAAGGCTTACAGCTTCGCTGCCCGTTGCAAGAACAAGCCGATCATAAGAAATTGCCTTCCCATCATCTGTGATCACTTTCCTGGCCTTGGTGTCGATCTCTTTTACCTCATGCCCAAAGAGCGTACGGATCCCCAGTTTTTTGTAATCGCTTTCTCGTTTTACAAAGGTGTTTTCTCTGAGAATTTTGCCGGAGATATAGTCGGGCAGTACACAGGCTGAATAGAGGGGCATTTTCTCAGTGGAAATCATTGTGATCTCACACTCGGGATCTGAATGGCGGATATTGGCTGCCCCACTGAACCCGCCTATGCCATTACCAATAACCACCACCTTCATGGTTGCCATGCTCTAAGCTTTCTTCCTGCCAGGTTATCCGGATGAGGTGAGTGTCCTTAGTATGGGTTATATAACCCGCGCTCTGCGGTATCCCTCTCCTATGGCATCCAGTATTCGACGAGGTTTCACGCAGTCCCCGATGGCGATCACTTCCGGCAACTTATCCCACAATTTATCCACGAATGCTCCGTCGTTGGATCTCATACCCGTGGCGACAATGATGGTATCAGCCTCCAAGGTGCCTTCCTTCCTTTCTGGATGGGCTATGTCAATACCACTGCCTGTGATCCTCAACGTATTGGTGTTGGTTAGGACCTCAACCTTGTTGTCATCAAGCAATTTCATGAGGTCAAGGGCATTTCCCCATATCATATCACCCAGTACCGTGTCCAAAATTTCCACGACCGTTGACTTCTTGCCTTGCTGTGCAAGGTATAAGGCGGTCTCACAGCCAATGGAACCCCCACCAATGACGACTATGGCGTCTCCAACGTTTTCCTTGCCTGAGAGCACATCGATAGCTGTAAGCACTTTCCCTTTTTCCATTTGCGTTTTAATTCCCTCAATTTCTGGAATGATGGGGCTGGCACCTGTAGCAACAAACACGACGTCGGGATTGGCACCCTGAATGATGTCAGGCGTTGCCTCCTTTCCAAACTCAATGGGTACGCCCACTTTTCTGATCTGGGTCCTTAAATAATCCAGCAGGAGTCTATAGTCATTCTTAAAATCGGGTGATGAAGCGGGGATCAGATTGCCCCCCAGCGTATCACTTTTCTCCCAGAGGATGACGTCATGACCCCTCAATTTTGAGACCCTGGCCGCCTCCATGCCCGCAGGCCCCCCTCCGATAACAAGGACGGATTTTTTCCTTTCTGCCGGCCTTATGGCCAACTCTCGCTCCATGGCCGCAGCTGGGTTAACCGCACAACTGATATGATGAAATTTCCTTACCCTCCCGATGCAACCTTCGTGGCACCCGACGCAGGGATTGATGTCTTCTATCCTTCCTTCTTTCGCTTTGTTCGCCCAATCCGGGTCAGCCAGTAGATATCTGCCCAGTGCGATGAAGTCTGCCTTTCCCTCCTGCAACACGCTCTCAGCCAGATCCGGGTATCCGAGTTTGCCTGATGCGATAACCGGGATATTTACGGACTTCTTCGTCAACTCCGCCAGGTGGACGGCATTCCCCCGTGGTTGCGTTGTGGGGGGCTGAGCGATGTTATAGGTCTCATAGCAGCCCACATTAATGCTGAGGGCATTGACGCCTGCTGCCTCTAACATTCGCGCTATCTCGACGCCCTCCTCAGGTTCCCGCCCTCCTTCCAGGTAGTGCGCTAGAGGGTACTTGTAGAGTATAGGGAAGTCCGGCCCAGCTCCTCTTCTTATGGCTTGCACAAGCTCTATGGGAAGCCTCATTCTGCCCTCCAGATCTCCACCGTATTTATCCGTTCGTTTATTCCAGAGTGCGGTCATGAACTCGTCCAGGAGATAGCCTTGATGCGCATGGATCTCGATGGCATCCATGCCCGAGAGGGCAATGATTCTGGCGCTGAACTCATAGTCCCTTACCAATTCCTCAATCTCTTCCGTGGTAAGCTCTCGGGTGGTTACATGCTTTTCACCCTGTGCGGGGTACAGGCCGGGGCCTATTTTAGGTAGCTCACCTTCAGGACCGCGGAAACTGGGCAAAGGGGAGGGGCCCACAAGACCCCCATGGGGTAGTTCTGGATTCGGCGTGGGTATGCGTCCTATTCCGATTGTCAACTGGGCGCATATCTTTGCCCCATAGTCATGCACCGCTTCAGCCAGGTAGTTGAGCCAGGTGCCGGCCCTTGCATTGTGAACGGTAGGCCCTCCAATAGAGACCTCAAGTTTCCGATTTGTTCGCATGAAGGTGGTTTTTATCAGCCCTACTCCACCCTTTGCTCGAGCCACATAAAAGTCTATGGCACTTTGTCCCAGCGCTGCTTCATCGCCTGGTGATCCCAACTGCACATTCAGTGCATCCATAACGATTCGGTTTTTTACCCAAAGGTCTGCTATTTTGCCGGGCTCGAATAATTTCATAATGCGACCTCCTTTTTTGGATAGAGCTGATTTGTGATTAGAGGTAAGCTGATTCTGAAGCTTTTATCGTTGTAAAATCCTGAAGTGCAAAGCGGAATTCATCTCTAGTCAACAATGGCCATGGCTTCAATTTCGACCATCCATTCTGGTTTTGCCAAGCTCTTTACGACAAAGAGCGTCGTAGCAGGGTAGGGCGGCTCAAGATAGTCCCCCCTGATCTTGTCAAATGGTTGCCATTGATCCTGTTCGGTGAGTAAGACCATTAACCTTACGATGTCTTTGAAGGTAGCGCCTCCGGCACCCAACATATTCCTGAGGTTTTCGAATACCTGTCTGACCTGCTTTTCAAAATTTCCAGGGGCTACAACGTTTCCTTTCGCGTCTTCTGGCACCTGTCCAGATATCACAATCAATTTACCTGCCTCCAACTTCCATCCGTGGGAATACTTGGCGGCAGGTGCCCCAACTTTGTCAGATTGAAGTATTGTTTTTTTCATCTTTCTCCTCCCAATCCCGATTCATACGGTTTTGCCCGCAGGTATATTATGTTCACTCAAAACTTGTTCTATGTAACTGAGCATGGCGGATATATGAGATCTCAGGAACTCCTTGGCTAAATCATAGCCGCCCTTTTTAATGAAGTCTAAAATCTGCTCGTGCTCTTCTTGGGCTTGACCCGGGACGCCGGGTACATAAGTACACATAAATTGATAACGGGCGAGACTGGAGGTAATGGAGTTATAAAAGTGAATGACCCAATGATTACCGGTCGATTCGACCAGTTTTGTATGAAAGTGGGGGAAAGGGTTATGTCTCACGGTTTCCTCTCGCTTATCATGAGAAGGCGTCCAAAGATCTGATGCCGAGGCCATGGCTGATTCCACATCAGGCAGTTCTTTGACATCTTTGGCTTTAAGGAGGTCGATAACATAACACTCAATCATCTCCCTGGCCTCAAAGATCTGCCGGCAATCCTGCATGGATACTCCGGTGACATAGCACCCTTTTCGGGGAAAGCCAACCACAAGATGCTCGCTCTCCAATATCCTGAATGCCTCGCGCAGGGGAGGACGGCTCACACCGAGACGAGAAGAGAGCTCCAGTTCGTTGAGTTTTTGCCCGGGTGCCAATTCCCCGCTGACAATATTCTCCCTAAGGTACTGGGCTACACTTTGGGTCACACCCATGACTTCCATCCGCGGACTCCTCTACTTTCTGTTTATTGTTTATTGTAGACAATAAAAAACATCCAGTAGAATGGCAAGAAAAAAATCACTTCTAAATAAGTCCACCATCAAGGCGGCCTTGAGGCCACTTGAGGCCCCCAAAGATTTGCTTTTCAGTCAATTCGCTTAAACCCCTCATATCCAGCTAAGTCACCAATTTTGTGATTATTTATTGGCAAAAGGAGGCTTTTCGGATCATAGCGTTTTGAAGGCAGACAAGAACTGTCGCAGATTATTTGGGCCAGGGAGCTCCTTAAAATTAGACTTCAAAAACTTTATTTTTTTAATATAGAGTATATCAGTATATATTAATTTAAGTTAGAATATAGAAAAATTAAAATTTTTCACTTGACAAATTCATGGGTTCATTCTTAAAAGGAAATGTTTATTGTTTATTGTAGACAATCGTTTTTGCAAATATGACTACTCAACCTCTAGCCCTTGTGGAGCGGGCTATGAGAAAGGGTTTACTGAAAATGATCATGTGAAGCCTCCGAGGGGTCCTTGTACCTCCTGGAGGCTTTTTGTTTTTTTCATGTCGTCCTCTCTGTGATGTGGCGACATAAAACATCGGTATGCTTCCGAGGGCATTCAATCAGGTCGTATCTTCAGACTAAATCGCTTTCTTGAAAGGAAAGGAGAGAAAAAATGGCAAAAGAAATAATCCTCTATAATTTGAAAGATACCGTGACGGACGAGGAATACAAAAAGTTTTGCGAGGAGTTTAAGGGCCCTTTTATTGTGAACTTGCCTGCATGCAAGAGCTTTACCCTTTCAAAACTTGTGGGGGCCATGAAGGGAAGTGGCATGGAGCATAAACCACCAGAACCCACGGAAATGCCTTTCAAATATATCGGCATTGTGGATGTAACCAACCTTGGAGACTGGCAGAAGGATTTCGATTCGAAGCCCTTCCAGGAGGAATTCCTGCCTAAATGGATAGGTATGGTTGCTGATTTCCATATTATCCGCGCTGAAGACGTTTGGTTTGGACAATAAACGGGGCAACCCCACTTTTCAATGAATGGATGAATCTGATTCGTAGTTAAAGGCTCAATAAACTCCGAACAAAACCCCGCCTATGGTTAAGAAAGAGCTGCAAAAGGCAGTAAGGGTCACCTATTGGAATGTTCAGCCCACCGAAGAAGGCGGAAATCAGAATGTGAAGGGAATGGGTATCCTTAGTTGGGAGGATATGAAATCTTTTCAAAAGGACATAACCTCACCAGCTAGGGACAAGTTGATGCCTGACATTCCCAACTTTGCTCGTTGTAAAATGGATTTTCTAGTGGTTGCGGGGCAGGGAATATAGGGTAGTTCTCTCTCTGTGCATAAATTGAATGGAGTAAAGGGCCTAACAAAGGGACATTGAATCCTTGGAGATCTCTAACTGTTTTGGCTTTATCCAAAAGG
>Ga0209427_10001491_pt1 | contig 26981 bp, 26 predicted proteins | sample DeeMarSWOR136_30_FD_187465 | JGI IMG/M metagenome (GOLD analysis project Ga0209427, IMG submission 187465) | Marine sediment microbial communities from White Oak River estuary, North Carolina - WOR-1-36_30 (SPAdes) (version 2) | ecosystem: Environmental > Aquatic > Marine > Intertidal zone >...
CGCCAGATAACGCCGTGGCTCGGTGCTATTATATCCACTGCCAGATTAAGAGACAGCACCTCATCAATCTTTTTCAATACCAGACTGCTGAACGGCGTGAGTATGTTGGCATAATATTTAATTGCTTCCTCATATAGCTCTTCTTTGTTTACTTGGTCATTGAAACGAAACGCCGTAGCGTAGTGTTGGCCAAAGGCGTCATTCGGCATAAGGATATTCTTACCGGTCAGGTAGGTGAACATGCTGTCTGGCCAGTGGAGCATTGGTGCCTCAACAAAGACTAGGTCATTCTTGCCAATGTTAATCTTATCCCCGGTTTTCACTGCTTTGAAGTTCCAGGGTTGGTGAAAATGCCCTTCTACACTTTCTCTACCACGCTGTGACACGACAACGGTAGCGTTTGGTGCATGCCGCATTACAGTTGGTAAGCTACCTGAATGGTCTACTTCTGCATGATTGGCTATCACGATGTCTATCTTAGCCGGATCAATGACTTCACGTATGTTTTCGACGAGCTGATCTTGAAAAGGCCCCCACACCGTATCCACCAGTACTGTTTTCTCATCCGTGACAAGATATGCATTGTATGAAGAACCTCTGTGTGTCGATAACTCCTGACCATGAAATTTCCTTATTGCCCAGTCTACAACACCGACCCAATAGACACCTTTTGTCAGTTCAACCACCATAGCATATAACCTCCTTTGTCCATAAAATAGTTTTTGCAGTCATGACTTTATCATTACCAGCATCATCTTAAACCTTTTTATCGCTCTCAACGCGTGAGGCTTATTAGCTGGCATTATAACCATTTCCCCTTCTATTAGATTAAGCGATTTTCCGGATATAGTAACTTCAGCTTCGCCACCAAGAAGATAAACTAAAGCATCAAATGGCGCTGTATGTTCACTCAGTCCCTGCCCTTTATCAAAAGCAAACAGCGTTAAAGTCCCGGCATCTTTATCAATTATTGTCCTGCTAACGATAGAACCTTCCTGATAGCTAACCAAGTCAACCGGTTTTGCGATCTGCCCTGAAAGGTCATCAGTATCTTTCTGGATTTTTTCATGCGTCATGCCCACACCTCACTATGATTCCAAGTATTTATCCTTCAAATGATGGAGCAATTCATGTAACTCCTCATGCCTGCCAATTCCTATTCTCTCCTGTTCTAGCTTTTCAAATTCCTCTATCAGCTCGTGCTGTTTTTCTTCTGGAAGCTTCATGTCAGTCATCGGGTAAAGAATATTGTCTTCTTTAATCTACATGTTGGGTCAGATTTTAACTCCTTTCTATAGCTTCAGGTCGCCCTTAATGCCGATAGTCGCCTCTTTAAGAGGGATGTCTTTACCAGATAACTGCATTGCCTGTTTTACCATATTTACCAATCCTGAGCAACAAGGCACCTCCATGTACACCACAGTCAGGCTCTTCACCCATGAGCGGCTTAGGATATCAGTCAGCTTCTTCAGATGAGCTTTAAAATCGTCCAGTTTGGGGCAAGCTACTAACAGGGTGTGGTTCTTCAAGAAATCTTGATGAAACCCGGCGTAGGCAAAGGGGACACAGTCCGCAGCCAGCACCAGGTCAGCTCCCTGCAGAAAAGGTGCCGTTGATGGGACCAAGGTGAGCTGTACTGGCCAGTGACTTAGCATTGAATGCTGGTTTGCTGCCTCTATTGGTGCGCTCCCTGTCGTCTCGCGCCTTTCAAACTGAGTGACTGTAGCCGAGGGGCAGCCACATGGAAACTCATCCATAGCATGATTCTCTTTCTCCAGACGGAGCTTCGTTACCTCTTCATCAAACTCCTCAGCGACTTTCTCCTCAACGATAATGGCTTCTTGCGCGCATTCCCCGAGACAGGCACCGAGACCGTCACAATATTTCTCGCTGATGAGTTTTGCCTTGCCATTAATAATTTGGAGGGCTCCCTCGGCGCATGCTGGAATGCAGGCACCGCAACCGTTGCACTTCTCCTCATCAATTCTTACGATTTTCCTCATAATTTTTGTTGTCATTGCCCGCCTCCTTATTAGTCTTTTAAAGGTTAAGACTGGCTAGACCTTGCCCTTCAACTCTTGCCACCTCTCCTCCCCCAGACACTGACGGGCTGAAGCGCACCAGTCGATGCAGGAAGGTATTTTTTCGCGGTAGACATATTCACCGCACTTCTGGCACTTAACCTTTATTTCGTCGGAAAAGATTTCAACCTCGGCGCCGCAATTTAGGCATTTGTGTAGCGACATCCGTAGATTTCTAGAATCTTGACCTGGACATCTACTATACATTCGCATAACCTCCTCTATCGGTAAGTATTTCAGCTTTAACTTCTATAACAATAGTACGGCTTATTGGTACCATTTGGTATGATTTGAATCATATAAGAGGGAGCTATCAGCAGTCGCCTATGTTAGGGAGAGAAACTAAAGCAGCAGAATTGCTTTATGGCTCTATACTTGTGGTGGCCCTTCGCTCAGTAGTCTGAGTTTCTGCTCATCAAGAATAATAACTTTGCCGCGAACAGAACGGATAATCCTCCTGTTTTTTAGCGTGCTAATAACCCGTATCGCCGTCTCAATGGTGGTTCCTACCATATCAGCGATTTCCTGTCGAGTGAAGGGAATAGTAGGGCCAAACTTCACCGAAAGCATAAGTAGCACACTGGCTAATCGCTGCTCAACTCTCTCCCCGGCAATATCTCTGAGACGACTTTGGGCATCCCTGAGCCGCCCCCCTAAGACACTAATAATCTTCAGAGCTACTTGAGGTCGATTAGCTAGAAAAGGTAGGAAGTCGTCTTTCTTAACTCCTATAACCTTGGTTTCAATTACTGCCTGAGCTGAAGCGGGATAGGGTTTATTCTCAAAAACAGCCACCTCTCCAAACATTTCGCCGGGGCCGAAAAATGCGATGATGAATTCCTTCCCTGAGGATGAGTGTTTCAGAACCTTTACTTTTCCTTCAGCAACAATGTAGAACCACTCTGGGGAATCCCCATCCCAGAAGATAAACTCGTTTGGCGTGAAGCCATGCTCAATAGAAAGGGTAGCCAATTCATTGAGCTCGTCATCATTCAAGTTGGAGAAGATAGAAGAGTTCTTTATTATTTGAGCTTTATCACTGTGCTTCAACAAAACAACTTTCCTTAAGAGGCTGTCTATATAGAATGGGAGACTACGGATGAATTATAACACAAGCAGAGTTCCTTGTAGCTTGGGAAAGTGGTGGATAGAAGAGACAAGTCTTATATGCTAATAGGTTCTATAAGCTGGGAATGGCAACTAAAGCCTAGCTGAGAGGATTCTACTATCAAACTAAAGCGAAGCTTTGAGAGAAGGTCTTATAAAAAGTTCTACCTTCTTTTATCCTGTATGGAACAACAAGATATTATTTGCCTGTTTAGGAAAATCAACTCTTAATCAGCAGGTTACAGGTTCGACTCCTGTGCGGCTCACGTTCCAGTCCCCTGATTAGCTTAACGTTACTCGACTTTTCTTCCTTATCTCTGTAACAAGCAAAAGCCTTGAACAGCCCCCGTTACATATCCGCTCACCCCCTTTATATATAGTAAACGGTTTTAACCATACCGTCATCTATTGTACAATGAAATGCCGCAGCGGTTAAGATTGACCGGTACTGCCTAAAAGGAGGCACCATGGGCAGGTGATTAGTATTTGACAGTGCTGATATCACTCTAATCATACGCGTTTGCCATTTGGCTAGACAACAGAAGACATAAATGATAGAATTTATGTAGACAAATTCAGTTCAATGAGCGGGAATGGTAATGGATAACATCTTGGCTGTCATATTGGCTGGAGGTCGAGGAGAACGGCTGAGTGTTTTAGCGAAAGAACGAACCAAGCCGGCCATTCCCTTTGCTGGTAAGTATCGCATCATAGATTTCACGCTGAGTAACTGTGTCAATTCGGGTATTCACAACGTAGCAGTCCTGACCCAATATCAACCCCTTTCTCTAGTCGAGCATATCGGTATTGGTGCAGCCTGGGGCTTGGCTACCCCGGATAGAGGAATACGGCTGCTGCAGCCTTATCTGGCGCGCGAAGAAGGCCGCGATTGGTATAAGGGAACCGCCGATGCCGTTTATCAGAACCTTCAGCATATTGAGGAGGTGAACCCTGAGCTGGTGCTAGTCCTCAGCGGTGACCATGTCTACAAGATGGATTACTCCTGGATGCTCAAATTCCATGAAGAGAAGCAGGCAAACGTTACAATAGCCATTACCCATCTCCCTGAAGAAGAGCTGCAGCACTTTGGCACTGTAATGTTAGATGAAGAAGGGCAGATAACCAGCTTTCAAGAAAAAGTCATGCAACCGAAGAGCAATCTGGCATCCATGGGTGTTTACCTTTTTAAAATGGACGTTCTAAAAGAGTGGTTAGAGGAAGACGCCCGGAGTATGACCTCTGGACATGATTTCGGTAAAAATATCTTTCCCAAGATGGCAGGTAGAGGTAGAGTTTTCGGTTACGATTTCCAGGGATACTGGCGCGATGTGGGCACTGTTCAGACCTATTGGCAGTCTAACATGGACATAATTGAGATGTCCCCAGAGGGTTTCCTATCAGATGCTGGTTGGCCTATCCGCACCAACGAAGCGGAGAGACCATCAGCTATCATCTCTGAGAGTGCTAATGTGGTTAGCAGCCTGATATCCAGTGGCTGTGTCATTGAGGGCGATGTGGAACATTCAGTCCTTTCACCAGGGGTCATAGTGGCTGGAGGTGCTGTAGTTAAAGACTCAGTTATCATGGCTGACAGTGTTGTGGGATCACATGGTGTTATTGATCGTTCAATCCTAGACAAGGAGGTGGTAGTCGAAGCTGGTTGCTACCTCGGCTTTGGTGACGATTGCACGGTTAACCGGAGAGAACCAAAAGTGCTAAATACCGGCATCACTATTGTCGGTAAGAAAGCTAAGCTGCCCCCGGGGATAACGATAGGCCGTAATTGTGTAATCTGCTGTGGTGTCACGGAGATTGATTTCCTCACTTCTGAAATCCAAAGCGGGGAGACAATCAGGCGGAGGCAAAGAGGTCGTGCTCCCGGAGCATAGTTCCTCGTGAATCAGATATAGATAGCATGTCAGAACTAAGACAAGACCCGACAACCAGAGAATGGGTAATAATAGCTCCGGAGAGAGCCAAGCGCCCTCAGCATATGTCAAAAAAAGGGCGTGCTGAGGAGTTACCTGACTGGGATGAGTCCTGTCCCTTTTGTCCAGGCAACGAAAGACAAACACCTAACGAAGTTTTCCGACTTCCCTTATCGAGCGAAGCCTCAGCCTGGGAGGTAAGAGTAGTTCCTAATCGGTTCGCTGCGCTGAGTATGGAAGTAAGCAAACCCCGGATAGAAGAAGGACGCTTGACCCGTGGACTTAACGGTTTTGGGGTACACGAAGTAATCGTAGAAAGTCCCTCTCACAATACCACTATAGCATTAATGACCTATCAGCAGGTAGAAAAAATACTGACAGCCTACCAGCAAAGGTACAACACTCTGAAGAGAAACGAGCATCTCAAATTCATCACCATTTTCAAGAATCATGGTCGGCAGTCAGGAACATCTCTAGAACACCCTCACTCCCAATTAGTGGCTACCCCCATCATGACTCCTTATTACCACCGCAGATTTGACGTTGCCGTGGACTATTACGCTGATGCAGGTAGATGCGTTTACTGCGATGTACTCGCTGAGGAGATGGAGAAGAGAGAGAGGATTGTTGCCGAAACAGAGCAATTCATCGTTTTTCATCCCTATGCCTCCCGCGCCTCCTACGAGAACTGGATTATCCCTAAAAGACATTGCTCTTCCTTTGGCTTGTGTCCAGAAGAGCATCGTGCCGAGCTGGCCATGGTGCTAAAGGATAGTTTGCTCTGTTTGTATCGGGGGCTTGATAACCCAGCCTTCAACCTTATGGTTAATACCACTATTACTGAAGATGAAGAAAACCCCTATTACCACTGGCATATCAGGATAGTACCAAGACTGAGCATGATTGCCGGCTTTGAAATGGGCTCAGGTATCTACATAAATACGGCACTGCCAGAAGAAACGGCGAAGTTTATGAAACAGGTAGCCAATTCGCTTCCCGAAGATGAATGCCTTTCTTTTAAGCAAAAAGCCTAGCCATCCTCTATTTCAGCTTAAGCAACCGAGACAGGAAAGTCGTCACCTCTGAGGTAGACTTAAGGAAGTAATCAGCGTTTGATGAAGGATTTTCCCGACCAACAAAAATACTCCAGCCACGAGGACGGTGAATAACCTTGAAGGCATCTTCATCGGTTGTATCATCACCCAGATAGATAATCAAGGCTCGTCCATCCCTTAGGAAAGCCTTCAATTCTTTTATAATTGTTTCTACCGCCTTTCCCTTGTGCCAGTCTATTGGTGGTCTGACCTCCCAGACCTTCTTCCCGGTGGTAACCTTGATTTTCCCTTCGCTGAGTCGGGGTGAAGTAATTTGGTGAAAAATCTTAGCTACTATCCCCTCCTCGCTTTTTCTTACCAGGCGATAGTGAACACTCAAGCTTAACCCTTTGTCCTCGACAAGAACTCCTTCGATATTTGCCAATTCGGCGGATAATTGCCGAAGAAGGTTTTGAATCTCCGGTTGAGTTGCTTTTGCTGCCCGATGGATGAACTTAAGACCAGGACCTTCTATCTCAAGTCCATGGTTTCCCGCATAGTAAGTTTCTTCTACTGCCACTAGAGACTTAACTTCTGAGAGTGAGCGCCCGCTAATAATGCCCACACTGAAGGTTGGCTTTTCAGCTAAGGCACGGAGCTTCCCCCTAACCTCAGGTGACAATACTGCCTCATCCGGTCGACTAACAATCGGAGTTAATGTGCCATCGTAGTCCGAGAGCAGCAAAACGTGTGAAGCAGCTCTCACGTCAGATGAGAAAGATTCCCACGATTGAAAAAGGTGCTCCACTAGATACCCGCCATTGAGATGAGCCTAGAGACAGTAGAAGCCCCCCAGCAGTAGATATTATTGCTGGCCACCACATCACGCATATTTTTCATCCGCTGCTGCCTTTCTGCCTTGGGCATCTCTAGTGCCTCTCTTATCTTTGTGGCAAATTCACTGATGTCATAAGGATTGATTAAGAGAGCATCTTTTAGTTCAATGGCAGCCCCGGTAAATTGGCTTAAGATTAAGACCCCGTCCCCGTCAACCCGCGAGGAGACAAATTCCTTGGCTACTAAATTCATACCATCGTGGAGTGAGCTGACCACACAGAAGTTCGCTATTCGGCGTAGGGCAGCTAGTGTTACGTGAGAAAGCTGTCTTGTCATCATAACCACCGGCTGCCAAGAGCCATTACCGTATTTGGCATTTATGCCCTCAGCGAGTTCGTCAATCCTCCGACTAACCTCCTGGTAGCGCTCAATTCGGGTTCGGCTAGGCATGCCAGCCTGGATAAAGACTACCTTCCCTATATAAGCGGGGCAGTCTTCGAAGAATTTGTCCAGCGCCTGTAATCTCTCCGGTATACCTTTAGTATAGTCCATCCGGTCCATGCCGACGCCAACATACTTCCCCTCCAAATCAAGCTCACGGCGAAGGCTCTCCACTTCTCGCCCTACTGCCTCAGTGCCCGCATCCTGTGAAAGTCCGTCAAAGTCCACGCTAATTGGAAATGGCTGCACTAGGGTTGACTTCTTCCGGTAGCTTACAGCAGATTTGCTTCGGTCTATCTTGGCCTTCAAATTATGCTCCACCGAATCTAAGAAATTATCGCAAAATGATTGGATATGGAAGCCCAACAGGTCATTACCCAGTAGGCCGTCTAATATTTCTTCTTGCCACGGACAGGTACGGAATATCTCGTGGGTCGGCCAAGGAATGTGCCAGAACTGCCCGACAGTCAGCTTGGGATTCTGCTCTTTGATTAAGCGGGAAAGCAGGGCAAAGTGATAGTCCTGCACTAATACCACAGCCTTACGGTCAGCCACTTCCTGGAGAACCGCCTCAGCAAAAATCTGGTTCACCTTCTTATAAGTATTCCAGTCAGATTCCCTAAAAACAGGGGGAGTGAAGGTAACATGGCATAACGGCCACAGTGCCTCATTGGAGAAGCCAAGATAAAAGCCTTCTACTTCATCCTCAGTCAGCCATACTCTGCGTAAAGTATATTCTGGTTTTTCTGGTGGAACAGCCACCCGGTCATGGGAATCAACTGCTTTTTTATCAGCATCGCCGCTGCCATAGGCTATCCAGGTTCCTTTTGAGGCCCGCATCACCGGGTCTAGTGCCTCAGTAAGCCCACTAACCGGTCGGTTACATGTTACCTTATTACCAGACATGGTATGAATGTATGGCTCCCGATTAGAGACTACCAGGAATAAGTAATCACCTAATCTTCCCTGTACTAGTTGGTATAATCTATCCTTATCCCATCTTGAGTCTCCCATTTTTTATCCCCCTTATTAATTGTTTGCCCTGAATCTAGGCTGGATTGAGTCAAATCTTATGTTTATCTCGTACCATTTTACAATATTTTGCCCGCAAGAAGAAGCTCATCGTGTAAGAGGTAAGGGGTTGCCCAGTCCAGTCTTGCCTTCCCTTTGCTTGACTCACGCGCTCTGTCTTTATTGCCACTGACGAGAAGTAAGAGAACAGGCTTGACACTACCCCTGACGTTTGCTTCATCATGGAAATGAGGTTACCTGTAGTTTCTTGAGAACTTGTGAAATTCTTCTAGTAGCCCGGGGTCAGGGAGGCCCTCGTTGTTTTTAGCAACCAGCCCCTTCTGGGGGCCATTCTTATACCAACAACGCACAATTTCAGCAGTAGCCTCAGGCATGACATCAATCACCTCTGTGCCGAAGCCAATCTCCGCCCCTGCCCGATCGACGGGTAATCTGGACCGCCTTGGATAAATGTGCATATGCCACCGGTAGTACTTCCGAGCCTCTTCCATCTCGCCAAAGGTAGCCATGTGCACTGCTATGTTGAGATCAGTGACACCAAGGCAGAAAAACAAAGCTGGAAAGATACCTAGAACGGGTTGGATAATTCTCCTACGGTCATACTCTGTCGTCTGTAATATATGGGCAATGTCTTCCTTAGGGAATACCAATATTTCATTAGGACAGGTTGGGGCAAATGTCGAAACTATGAAAATATCGTCATCATGGATGACTCTTCTGCCATCCATCCGCTCTTCTTGCTCTAGAATAACAAACGGGTTACAGCCATATCGCTCCATAAGACGATAACAATGTTCCATTTCATTACGCACACTCGGGCTGGGAACCCTGGTAATGCTTTTTCGCTGAGAGTGAGGGTGCTGCTGCGAAGCTCCGGCAAAGACACCCCAGTTGGTGAAATCCATGAAGGCAATAACCTCAGGGTCTTGGGCACATATAGTTGCTAGATCATATGAGGATTCCATCATCCGTTCCAGATCGTCAAAATAGAGGTCAGAAAGAAACAGCTTGTGGCGGGTAAAAGGGGGATAAATAGTTATCCAGTCATATTTTTCCCACGGATACTTGTTAGGGACTGATACCGCTCCACAATTATGCCTAATGCGTTCCCTCGGGGTGTGCTCCTCAAAAGCACAGAAGACGCAATTCTCAACAGGGTGGATTTGTAGCTCAACGGAAATTCCAATGTTCCTTCGTGCTCTTTCTTCTGAGATCTTGACCACCTTTCCTGAGAAGGGGTCTATTCTAGTTAGGTAGGTTACCGTTTGTGGCCCACCATCAACTGTAAATAGCTCAGTCTGTCCTGAATGTTCCTCTAAGAGCATGTTTCTAACCTCAAAGACAACTGCACCATAAGTTGAAGCCTCCTTCTTATTCTATTAGCCGGGGCTGCTCAGCTAGCAATTCCTCTGGAGTAACCCCGAGCGCTTCAGCAAGCTTGCGCACTGTCCTAGGCATAGGTTTACGTTGACCAGATTCGATTCGATTGATGGTAGTAACACTGAGCTTGGCCAGTGCTGCTAAGTCCCTTTGTGATAGAGCACGTAACTCCCTTAGTCTACGGACATTAGCATTCATAGCATTTATACCTAGAGACTGCTACTAAATTGTTTTTATAGCATATATGCATATTGTTGTCAAGTCGTTTTAAATTTGTTGCATATTAGTCTCGCCCTTTATCTTCCTTGACTGTCCTGTAAATGACTTTCGTTGCTCACCTTCAACCTACAAGGCCATCACCAGAGCAACTTTCATGACCGACGGTTGCGGTACCAGTATTGCCTCTGGAAGCATAGTTAATGAGATGGCCAAAGGGAAGAGTATCAGCGAAGCCGGAAAAATCACTCGGCGCGATGTGCTCGACGCTTTGGGTAGGCTGCCCGAGGAAAGCGAACACTGTGCTCTTCTGGCGGCAAATATGCTGACGAGTATCTGGCGATGCTCCACTACTAACATAGGAGAATTGCTGGATAAGCTGGAGAAAGCTCCAGAAAGGAGGCAAGCGGTTGGTCTAGCAAGCGCATGCCACCTTTTCTGTTAGCAATCTCTTAATCAGCCGATTGGAGGTTCGAGTCCTCCGCGGCTCATGTTCCAGTCCCCTGACTAGCTAAACATTACTCGTTTTTTCTTCCTTATCTCTGCAACAAGCTAAAGCCGTGAACAGCCCCCGCTACGTATCCACCTACCCCCTTTATAATAGTAAACGGTTTTAACCATACCGTCATCTGTTGTACAATGAAATGTCGCAGCGGTTGAGATTAGCCGGTACCACCTAAAAGGAGTCACCATGGAAGGAAAAAGGGTAACAGATAGCACCGTAGTCATGGCACAGATAATGACACCACAAGACGTTAATAGCGCCGGGAATGTACATGGTGGTGTCATCATGAAATTAGTAGATACGGCAGCAGGAGTAGCCGCTACCCGCCACGCACGGTCAAACGTCGTAACTGCTTCTATTGACCGCCTTGATTTCCATCATCCGGTTTATGTTGGCGACCTCGTCACTACGAAAGCTGGCTTAAACTTGGTGGGTAAAACTTCAATGGAAATAGGTGCTCGCGTTGAAGCCGAAGACCCAATTACCGGTAAAATAAGGCATGTTGCTTCTGCGTATCTGACCTACGTTGCTCTCGATGAGAGTGGTAAGCCCAGACCAATACCACCACTGATTCTAGAAACTGAAGAAGAGAAGCGACGAAATCGTGAAGCCCAGGCACGAAGAGAAGCCAGGCTCCGCGAGAGGCAGAGCTAATATTCCTGTCCCCTCAGGTTGCCTCTCTACAATGACTTCATCAGCCGGTTGGAGGTTCGAGTCCTCCACGGTTCACGTTCAAACTCCTCTTCGGTTGCTAACATTCCGTCTGTCAAGCTAGGCCAACTAATAGCTTAAAACTTTATTTCTAGCCTCTGGAATTTTCTCCAGAAGTCTCATATTCTTCCTTCTTCGGAGCACTTACTGAACCCAGCCTTTCCTCTTCTAATCCCTTTTTCCCCTTCAGCTTAAACGTGAGATACTCCCGATAAGAAATCTTCTCGTCAGGACGCCCCCAACCCAGTTCTTTCAGTGCCTCGACCACCTTCTGGAGCTTTGGTGCCATTTCTTGCATGCCTAAGCCCCTCAGATGTGGTGGAAGCTCCTTCCGCTCTTCAGGTTCAATCACTAATAAGTCGCAAATTGCCTCTGCCGCCCAACGTGCACCCCTCACCGGTGGCGTCTGGTCACGCCCCCCCTCGAAATCAGGCGCAGTCATTCCACACTTATCCTTTTCATACAGAGCAAAAGTCATCTCCAGTATTCTAGCATCGGGGTCCGTAAGGTCTAAAGCCCGCTGAACTCGATTATAGCGCATTCTAAGACAATCTATGGCGCCGTAATCCTTCTCAAATCTATCGATTACGTATTCCACAGCAGGAACAGATGCAGCATAATTAAGATTACCATTTTTCGATAATTCCTCAGTGGTAACGCCAACCACATAACTTATGAGAAAGACAGAAGCGATAACAGATCCACAAGTGCCGACTCCTGTCATGGCTACGCCACCATGGAGGCCTATCATTCCCTGGGTTAGCGCTTCCTGTGTTTCGGGTGAAAATAACTCTATATCCTCAGACCTGAACGCATCGCATATTGCGCCAAAAGTAGCTGGGGCGCAGGCCATGTATTTTGCCCCGATTTCATCCGCAAGATGACCTGCTTTATCTATTATCCTCTTCCTCTTTTCCTCGTCGATCTCGATTTTCCCAATCATTTTTACCTCCCTGTGTTTAAAAAGTAATTAAATAAGTTTATAATATTCAACTTTACCCAGCAAGTTCTTGTTACACCACGCTTACCAGATATAAAGTATGCCAGCCTCTGGTTTTCTCCTGTTATTACATGGGAACTGAATACTGTTGGTGTAAAATTCCAAAGTTCCACCAAATCTTAACAGGATTTTAAAATTTGCCTGCTACAATTTAAATTAGAATTTCAAATGGAAAGGAGGTGAACAGAAATGTGGCGAAGAAAGAAGTTTATTATTGTTGCCGTGTTGGCTGCTGTGGTGTTAGTCGGGAGCACAGTGGGGGTAGCCCTTGCCCAGACGGGAACTGGGGATGATAACCAACCTGAGGCTCAACAAGGGGCTCTACTGGACAGAGTCTGTGAAATCTACGAACAGAAGACAGGCGTTACCATTGACCAAGAGGCACTAAAAGACGCCTTTGCCCAGGCTCAAAGCGAGATGAGGGATGAAGCCCTGGACAGTTATCTTCAGAACCTGGTAGACCAGGGCAAGATAACCGAGGAGGAAGCTGACCAGTACAAGGCATGGTTGCAGGCAGGGCCAGACATGGAGCAGTTTAGACAGCAACTAAGTGAGTGGCAGCAAGCGAGGCCCGACGTGCCACCAGAGTTAAAGGAGTGGCAAGAGGCAAGGCCTGACATGCCGCTACCTGGACCCTTTGGGGGCTTTGGTGGCCGTGGTTTTCAAGGTGGCATGAAATGGGGTGGAGGACGCTGCTTCTGGGCGAGGTAATCCCTTATACCGTAATCAGGGCACTACCAACCCCTTAGGCACTTGGAGTGGAACTATAGAGCACTATTAGCTCCCTGTTTATGAGGAAGGCAAGGCAAGCCAAGTCTGAAAGGAGGGGGGAATAATTCTCTTCTCCTTTCTATAGTTTAGACAGGGGCTTAAGTAAAAACAACAACACCTATCCTTAACAATTCCTTAACATTTGTGTTATAACATTAGATAACCTTGGGAATCATCAAGGAGCTCAATGATGGCAGGTAAAAGGGTTCTAGTGGTTGATGATGACGTGAAAACGGTGGAACTGGTTAAGCTCTACCTTGACCGGGATGGCTATCGGGTTCTTACTGCTTATGATGGTGTCGAAGCTCTGCACCTAGCCCAAGAGAGTCATCCTGACCTCATTGTTCTGGACCTCATGTTGCCTGGCATCGATGGCTTTGAGGTCTGTCGCGCCCTCAGGGAAGACTCTGATGTACCAATTATTATGCTCACTGCCAGAACTGCTGACCAGGACAAACTAACCGGTTTGGGATTAGGGGCAGATGATTATGTAACTAAGCCATTCAGTCCCAGAGAACTAGCCGCCAGAGTACGGGCAGTGCTCAGGCGTCTCCCTGGGGAGCGTGGTCCTGAAAAGATTAAGCATGGTGAACTTACTGTGGATTTTGTCAAACACGAGGCGTCTCTTGCTGGTAGGCCACTGAATCTCACTGCAGCTGAATTTAAGCTACTGGGAGTCCTAGCTAAGGAACCAGGCAGAGTATTTAGCCGAGCACAACTTATCGAAAAGGCCCTTGGCTATGATTTTGAGGGCTTTGACCGCACCATTGATGTTCACATCCTTAACCTGCGCCGAAAGCTTGAGCCGAATCCCAGACACCCCAAATACATAAAGACAATATACGGGGCTGGTTACAAGCTTGCCGAGGTGGAAAATGATACATAGTTTGCGTTTCCGGCTTGTTGTGTCTTTCACCTTGGTGATACTGGTGACCATTGGTACAGTATTTTTCTTCATTAACCAGGTCACCCAGGATGAAATCCGCCGCTTTGGAGAACAGGCTGACCGAATGCGTGCCGCCAGGATGGAAATTGAGCTGTCCCGTTACTACTTCCGGCAAGGGGACTGGAAGGGAATTCAACCCTATGTGGAGCAGTGGGGAAGCCTCTATGGACAGCGAATCATACTGACCGATGCCGGTGGGATGGTAGTTGCTGACTCCGAGGGGAACCTCTTGGGTAAATTGTATGACCCTAATTCAGTGGGCAGTTCCCTATCTCCCTCTTGGCAAGCCGGTGACATAGGTACACTTTACATCACCCCGACATCATCATCGGAAGTAAACTTCACCTCACTCCAAGTCCTTTTCAGAGCAATAGGTCGCTTTTTCATCTGGGGAGGCTTGATCGCGGTTGCCATTGCTCTGATAATGACCTTTTTCCTGTCGCGGCGAACCTTAGCCCCAGTTAAGGCTCTTACCTCCGCTGCCAAGCGCCTAGGGCGTGGTGATTTCTCTCAAAGGGTACAAGTTAAGGATAGAAGTGAACTTGGAGAGCTAGCCAATACCTTTAACTCTATGGCTAGTGACCTGGAACGCGCCGAGCAGTTGCGGCAGAACATGGTAGCTGATATCGCCCACGAGTTGAGAACCCCCCTGTCTAATATCAGGGGTTACTTGGAGGCAATCCGTGACGGTGTGATAAAACCAGATGCGGATACTATTCGCTCCCTTAATGAAGAGGCGACTCTACTGTCACGGCTGGTTGAGGACCTTCATGAGCTAAGCCTTGCCGAAGCCGGTGAGCTGAAGCTCATTTGCCAGGTGGAAAACATCGCTGAGTTAATCAAACAGACAGTGGCTGAGGTGCAGACCCAAGCAATAGCAAAGGGACTATTGGTATCAGTTGACCTGCCCGATAATCTTCCACCGGTGAACATTGACCCGCACCGGATTAGCCAGGTCTTGCGCAACCTCCTAGAGAATGCAGTGGCTCATACTGTCATAGGAGATGCTATCACTGTTACTGCCAGACAGAAGGACAAATATGTAGAAGTAAGCGTGACCGATACCGGTGAAGGTATTCCTGCTGAGGACTTGCCCAACATCTTTGAGCGCTTCTATCGGGTAGACAAGTCCCGAACCAGAGCCACCGGTGGCACCGGTCTGGGGCTTACCATTACCAAACGACTAGTAGAAGCCCATGGCGGCAGGATTGAAGCCCACAGCGAACTAGGACAGGGTAGCCGCTTCGTCTTTACCCTTCCCGTGCCAGAGTAATTTACCTAACTTCTCACCAATTGATAGAAATCTTAATAATCAGTTGACAATTCCTCGTCATACTAATTGTAGTAACAATAGAAGAGATGGGGGGTATGGAATATGAAAAGAATCACAAAGATAGTGTTGACAGCCCTCGTTGTTGGTGGGCTCATGGTTCCCTTGCTAGGCTGTAATTCTGGATCAGACGAAGCAGAGCTGTTAGAAAGCCAGGTGGTAACGGTCCAGCGGGGAAATCTAACCGTAGATATCACTGCCGTTGGTAATCTGGCATTATCTCTCATCGATGACCTGGCTTTTGAGATAGCAGGAACGGTAGAGGAGGTTTTGGTAGAGACGGGAGATACTGTTGAAGAAGGGCAGGTGCTGGCCAAGCTGGACACCTCAGAATGGGAAGAGCAAATAGGGGCACTGGAGGATCAACTAACCATAGCTAAGCGCCAATTGACAGCAGCTGAGCGCCAGGTTACAGCGGCTGAGCGCCAGTTGGCAGCAGTCGAGTACCAGCTAGAAATAAAAAAGCGTAACGTAACGGCGAAGGAAAAAGACGTAATTCAGGCAGAAATAAATCTTAAGCAAGCCCACCTTAATGTGTACAATCTGACACCTAACGTGTGGGACTGGGAAGCTGCGCAGAAGGCAGAAATAGAGGGTATGCAAATTGAACTGGCTGAAGCTCGGCTGGAGGAGGCGCAGCAAGGAATAGAAGATGCCCAGCACGATGTAGAGGATGCCCAGTACGATGTAGAGGATGCCCAGTTAGCAATAGAGGATGCCCAGCTAGCAGTAGAAGATGCTCAGAAAGATGTAGAGGATGCCCAGGAAGCGCTGGACGAGGCTATGAATATCAGCCCGGAGATTATCGCCCCCTTTGATGGTTTTATTACCAAGGTAAACGTTGAGGGTGGCGATGAGGTGATGAAGGGTACCGTAGCGGTAACTCTCGCTGACCCCGCCAAGTTTGAAGCTGAACTCATGGTCAGTGAGATGGACATCTTCCAGATAAGACTGGAGGGAGAAGCCTGGGTGCAGGTGGATGCCATGGGGGGAATAAGCCTTCCGGCTAAGGTCACACACATCTCACCGACAGCCACCATTCAGTCAGGCGTGGTGAACTACACGGTGAAAGTGGAAATACAATCGATGGAAGAGCTAGCGCAGCAAAGGCAGCAGGCAATGCAGGATATCACTCCCGGGGAACTTCCCGAGCGTCTTCAACAAGCAATTGAAGAAGGACGAATCACTCAGGAACAGGCTGAAGAAATGATAAAGCAGATGCAATCGGCACAGGGGGCACAGCAAGGACAGATGCCCACGGCAATACCTGAGGACTTTCAGCTCCGGGAAGGCCTAACCGTCACCGTAAGCATACTGATAGATGAGAGAACAGATGTACTGCTGGTGCCCAACGGGGCAATTACCAGCCGAGGAGGGCAAGCCTATGTCCAGGTGGTGTTGCTGGACGACACCACTGAAGAGCAAACCATTGAAGAGCGCGCAATACAGACCGGCATTAGCGACTGGCAGTACACCGAGGTAACCAGCGGGCTCAGTGAAGGTGAGCAGGTAATTGTTCCGCAGGGGACTACCACCTCACCTACGACTCAGCAAGGCCCACCGGGTGGCATAATGATACCGGGAATGGGAAGGCCGCCAAGATGATTCAGTTACAGGATATAACCAAAGTCTATCCCATGGGCAAGAGAGAGCTGGAGGTGCTGAGAGGAATAAGCCTGACTATAGAAAAGGGCGAGCTAGTAGCGATTATGGGTCCCTCGGGCTCGGGTAAGTCGACATTGCTTAATCTTATTGGCTGCCTGGATAAGCCGACATCGGGTAGCTACTATTTAGAGGGGAGAGAAGTTAGCCATCTCAGCAGCGGTGAACTGGCTCAGATCAGGGGGCAGAAGGTTGGCTTTGTCTTCCAGACCTTCAATCTGCTGCCTCGGCTTTCAGCACTGGCTAATGTGGAACTTGGCTTGAGGTATTCCGGCAGAACTGATTCTAACCGGGCTATGGAGGCACTGGTCGGAGTTGGGCTCTCCGACCGAGCCAATCACCGTCCTACCGAGCTTTCAGGAGGAGAGCAGCAGAGAGTCGCCATTGCCCGGGCTCTGGTGAAAAACCCGCCCCTGATTCTGGCCGACGAGCCTACCGGAAACCTCGACAGCCACTCCGGCGAGGAGATAATCTCCATACTCACCTCCTTACATGCCGAGCAGGGCATTACCCTGCTTATGGTAACTCACGATGCTAATATTGCTCACCACTGCCAGCGAATCGTACACCTTAAGGATGGACAGGTAGTAGCGAAGGAAAAGGTATGAAGAAATGGTTTGAACCTTTAGCCAATGCCTGGGCTGGTGTAGCCACTCACAAGCTCCGCAGCTTTTTAACCATCTTGGGAATTGTGATTGGCGTAGCTGCCGTAATAACCCTGATGTCTGTCGGCAGAGGTGCTCAAGCAGAAATACTCTCTAATATCGAAAGCATGGGATCAGACCTCGTTACGATCAGATCTGGGGGAAGTGTGGGTTTTGGTGGAGTCAGGGGTGCTGCCGGCAGTGTACAAACACTGACAATGGAAGATGCGGAGGCAATAGCTGAGCAGGTTCCCTACATATCTTCAGTAGCTCCTTCTTACTCCAGCAACCTCCAGCTGGTTGTCGGCGGTGAAAATATGAATGCCTCAGTCACCGGGGTCACCCCGGAGTACATGCCGGTAAATAATCTGGAGATTGCCAGTGGCACTTTCCTCTCCGAATATGATTATCAGCGTAGCATGAAGGTTGTTGTGCTCGGCTCAAACGTAAAAGAGACCTTGTTTGAAGGCACTGACCCAATAGGACAACAGATGCGGATGGGCGGGATTATTGTGCGCGTTATTGGCGTATTGGAGAGCAAGGAGGCGATGATGGGCTCGCCTGATGATGCTATCTTTATTCCGTTGACTGCCCTGCAGCAAGCAGTTGCCCAACCACGAACTGCCCAGGGTGAGCGCATCGTATCATCAATATCCCTGACAGTAAGCGATGAGGAGCAGGCAGATTACGTTGTAGAGGAAATAACCAGCCTGCTTCGTACACGCCACCGACTTGGCCCCAATGTAGATGATGACTTCAATATTATATCCATGGAAGAGATAGCGGAAACCGTGTCTGAAGTCATAGGTACGATGACTCTTCTTTTAGGTGCCATCGCTGCCATTTCACTTCTGGTAGGGGGCATCGGCGTGATGAATATTATGCTGGTGTCGGTGCTGGAGAGAACCAGAGAGATAGGCATCCGTAAGGCGCTGGGAGCCAGGGAAAGGGATATATGGGGTCAATTCCTCATCGAGGCGATATTCCTGACTTTTGCTGGCGGTATCATCGGGGTTATCGTGGGCTGGGCAGTTTCTTATCTCGTCTCCAGCATGGGTCTAATGACGACTGTGGTTACCGCCGATATAGTTATCCTCGCCGTTTCGGTATCGGTCGGTATCGGTCTATTCTTTGGCTTTTATCCTGCCTGGAACGCTTCCCGCCTTAATCCTATTGAAGCACTGAGGGCTGAATAGAAGCTAAGTAGGACCCTTACTAGGCAAATATCAATAGAGAAGTGCTACACATTCTGGCATGTGGTGCTAGATTGAACAAACCGTCAAAAGTAGAGAGGCCAAACCTCAAGAGCGTTGACTCTCTCCAGGTTTGGTATGCTTACTACTGCCAGCCTTGAGTAGGACAGTAGGAAGTCTATTGACTGGGTGGGAATAGACACAGCCTTCAGCTCCGTAGACCTCCTTGATATTCTGAGGGTTGATAACCTCGATTGGTGTCCCCTGGGCATGAACCCGCCCGCTATTTATCAGGATTAATCGGTCACAGTATTGTGAGGCAAGGTTTAGGTCGTGAAGGGCAACCACAACCGTCAAATTATTTTCCAGGCAAAGGTTCTTAATCAGGTCAAGAATCTCAACTTGATGGCTGATGTCCAGATTGGCTGTTGGCTCATCTAAAAGGATTGACTCTGGCTCTTGAGCCAGCACACGGGCAATGACTATGCGCTGTATCTCACCACCTGAAAGCTCACCTACTCTTCGTTCGGCTAGAGAGTGGGTTGCTGTCCTCTCCATAGCTCGCCAAGTGATAGCCACATCTCTCGCCCCTTCATACTGAAGAAGGCGAAGGTGGGGATTCCTACCCATGAGCACTATCTCAAAGGCGGTAAAGGTGCTGGGAAGGAGCGGCATCTGAGGCACTACGCCAAGCAAGCGGGCTAAATCTTCCCTCCGAATTTTAGCTATGTCCTTCCCATTCAGGAGTATCTTCCCCGAGTATGGGTCGATAACACGGCTCAGAGCCTTGATAATGGTTGACTTACCGGAGCCGTTTGGTCCGATAAGCCCCACCATCTCGCCTGGCATCACCCGGAAGGTCAGGTCTCTCACCACCACGTCACGACCGTATGCCAGACTGAGTCTTTGTACCTCCAGTTTAATCATTTTGGTTATCCTCAGAAGAAAACTGCTCTTCTCTTGCGCCGCAATAAGTAAAGGAAGAAGGGCACTCCACAGATGGCAGTGATTACTCCTACCGGTATCTCCATAGGTGCTAGAGCAGTGCGTGCTACGAGGTCGGCGAGGATTAGGAAAACACCGCCGGTGAGAACGGACAGGGGCAATAAGAAACGATGGTCCGGTCCCCAAATCAAACGCACAGCATGAGGGATAATGATGCCGACAAATCCGATGGTGCCTACGAAGGAGACAGCGGCAGCAGTAATCATGGTTGCGGCGGCAAGAAGAATGAGCTTGACCTTTTCTACATTTATGCCCAGCTGTTGAGCCTGTTCCTCATCAAGCTGCATTATATTAAGCGAACGAGCGTAGAGCAAAATGATGGCTACCCCCACCACCACATAGGGAAGGACAACCCTTACCTCCGACCACTCGCTTAAAGAGAAACTACCCATAAGCCAAAATATAATTCCGTGTATCTTCTCTCCACTGGTAATGATGAGATAAGAAACTATTGACCCCCAGAGGGCTCCCAAAGCCACACCGGCTAGGATGAGTGTAGTCACGGGCAGGGTCTTGCCTACCCGTGCCAGACTATAGACGATAGCAACGCTAAGTACCGCCCCAGCGAAAGCAAGGATAGGGATAATCCCGAACCCTATTCCGTGCCATTCAAACGGGAGCAAGAAGCCAATGACTGCTCCTAACGATGCGCCTTGAGCGACGCCGATAAGGTAAGGGTCAGCCAATGGGTTGCGGAAGAGCCCCTGATAAGTGGCTCCGGCTATGGCTAGTGCAGCCCCGACAAGACCCGCCAGAATGACCCTGGGCAAGCGTATTTCCAGAATTATGGTCTCTATCGTGCTCGGCCAGTTAGGAGTTATGTCAACCAAGGGCAATTGCGAAAGCAGAACGCGCCATGTAGTGAAGAAAGGGATTTGAACGCTACCAATAGTGGTGGCAAACGCCACTACTGCTACAAATGCAATCAATAGCCCCAAAATGGCATATGTTCGGCTGCGCCAGCGAAGCGGATACGGGTGAGTTACCTGGTTGGTAGCAGATAGTTTAACCGAGCCCATAACTTTCCTTTATGGATTTGGAAGCCTTTACTTCAAAGAAGTTCATAATTTGAGCCTTTCCCTGCGGACTTGGTCAAAAAATCCTTACTACCTCGTGCTTTAACTCCTCATTGCCGGTCAGGCAGGAGACCTGGGTTAAGTGCTCTTTTGCCACCTCCACCGCTGCCTCCATTTCCTCAGTTGTTGGCCGTCGCCAAGGGCTGTCACCAATCGGAACATAGGCATCTATCCGGTAAGGTATAGCTGTGTTTACCCCGGCAATAAATCTGGCAATGCTCCCGATTTCTAAATGGTCGATATATTCGGGAATAAAGATACTCTCCGCCCTCAAACTTATGCCCGACTGATTGAGCCTGACAAAGTTGCTCAGGGCTTCCTTATTGGATTTCCCGGTGTAATCACGGTGCAAACTATCGGTAACAGCCTTAATGCTGAACACCACCTCATCTATGTGCTCCAGGTCGATGAGTCTGAAGCCATTGGTGAGGAGAATATTATAGCTTTTGAATTCCCTATGAAGGGCCTCAGCTAATTGAGGCAATGTGGGGTCAATGGCAGGCTCAGCCCCCATGAGGATAACTGTCTTTACCTCCAGCCCCTTCAAAATTTTCATGACTTCTTCGAGACCCAAGAACCTCTCTGGTGTTTCAGCGATTTTCCTTTCTTTGGCGAAAATACGACCCTTAGTCTCTTTCAAGTGGCAATCGTATATCTCTTTTAGAAGCAGGCAGGCTCGGCAGCTCAGGTTACAGCCCCAGAAGTGCAGGTGGGCAGTTTTAACCGTTGGCGCATAGGTTATATGGTAAATATTCATCTAGTTCCCCTTAAATAGTTCCGGATGTATGAATTCAGCGAACTTCTCCAGCGCGTCGGTTATCCGCGGTCCGGGGCGACCACACAGGTCAACATCTATGCTATACATCCGGTCGTTAATACGAGCGTCCACATTCCTCAATCTCGGCTCAGTCTTCACATACTCAAAAGGCAAGTCCTCGCCTGACCCCATGCCGATGCCAGCGATTATCACCTCAGGATTGGCTTCAATGATTGCCTCTAAAGTAATCGACGCATAACCAGTGAGGTCTTGGGCAACGTTAGTTCCACCTGCCATTCGAATTAGCTCGTGATGGCGGGTTCCTGAACCAGGTGTCATTAAAGGGTCAAGCCAGGTCAAATAAAATACCTTTGGTTTTTTATTCTCCGGCAGATTTTCTGTCTTGTCAGTTACCGCCTTAATCCTGTTCTGCACTCCAGTTATTAACTGAGAGGCCTCCTCCTTTTTCCCTGTCACTTTTCCAATCAGGGTGATAGATTCCAATACCTCGTCAACTGTTTTTGGGTCTAAAGCAAAAACAGTCAGCCCCCTTTCCTCAAGCGCTGGAATGATTCTCTCTTGGTGGAGCGAAGCCGCTAATACCAGGTCTGGAGAGAGGGCGACCACTTCCTCCATGTTCGGTGTGGTATAGCCGCCTATCTTAGGCTTTGTTAGGGCTTCCGGCGGGTAATCGCAATAGTCGGTGACCGCTACCACCCTGTCTCCTAAACCCAAAGCAAATAATATCTCGGTATTGCTTGGGGCAAGAGAAATGATTCTCTGTGGGATTCCGTCCAGACTAACGGCTCTACCCAATTGGTCTGTAACTTCAATCAGGGATGGTGCTGTCTGTTCCGCTGGTACAGTGCATGCCGCAAAAAGGCTTAATATTACGACTGAGGCTAGACAAAGCACCACCACCCGGCATAGTTTACTTTTCATCCTTCACCCCAATTAGAAAGATTTTGCAAATAAAAAATCCCCTCCTACAGCCGAGGGGAAATAAAAACTTAACAAAAACTCCTACCTCTCCCCGCGAAGACCTGTAGGATAATTGGGGGGCTGGCGTTCTGGCTTTTGATGGTTTATCCATCAATCACAGCGGCGCGGCCGCGTCGGATTTTCACCGACTTGCTCTCCAGTTAGGCCCTCGCTTGCGCTTGGGCACCCCGGTTACCTATTCTTTTGGTGGACTATACAATAATTTAGTGAAAAATGCAAGCGGTTGAGATTTATAAGTAATACATAGTGGAGATAGTTTTCCTTTGAATGAACTGAGCCGAGGCTAAGAAGGTTGTGTCAAAGTCCCGCTACCGCCAGAATATCTGGGACTACTTCCTCTCTGCCTATAGCCATGATATGAACCCCGTCACAAATGGCCTCTTTTTTCAGAGTGGCAATCATGCGACCAGCGATTTCTATACCTTTACTCAGGGCTTCGCCCTTAGGTACGCTCGCTAGTTCATCAATCAAGTATTGCGGGACAAAAATGCCAGGCACATTCTCGGTCATATACTTTGCCATCCTGGCTGATGAGAGCAAGACAATTCCGGCTAATATCTTAACTGGGAACTGACGGGCATACTGCATGAACTTGGCAAAGTTGTCTAGGTCATAAATCGCCTGAGTCTGGAAGAATTCGGCTCCAGCCTCAACCTTCTTTTCAAACTTGATTAGCTGAGGCTCAATTGGTCTTGCTTCGGGGGTGACTATAGCCCCGGCACAAAACTTGACCGCCCCGTCAAGGTCGTTCCCGCCCAGGTCTTTGCCTGATTCCATTTGCCGAATTGTACTGAGCAGTTGCACCGAATCAAGGTCAAAGACACCTTTAGCTTCTTTATGGTCGCCAACCGGCACGGCATCGCCCGTTAGACAGAGGACATTGGTTATACCTCTAGTATATGCCAAGAGAAGCTCGGCTTGAAGGGCAAGTCGATTGCGGTCACGACAGGTCATCTGCAATATAGGTTCGCCACCTCGCTCTTGGATGGTCAGGCATCCGCCAATAGAAGGAAAACGCATCACCGAACTCTGGTGGTCGGTAACATTCAACGCATCCACCTTATCTTTGAGAAGGTCAACATGATGGAGCATACTCTCAATGTTTGTTCCTTTCGGCGGAGCGACCTCGCTGGTTACTACAAACTTGTCGGAGTCAAGCCCCTGCTTGAACTTTGACACCATGGCCCTTACTCCTTATCTATAACTAATTTAGTAATCTTTGGTCTAGGTGTTACCTGATAATTCTTGGGGGGATGATACTTACGCATTAAATCAAGCCTGCCTTGTTCTTCCAACCGCTGATAGATGAGTGTCCAAGCGCAATCCTTTTCCTTGTCCACCTCACACTTGCCATTATCGGTGCCACCACAGGGACCGTTTAGCAAACCTTTGTGGCATGCGGTGAGGGGGCAAATGCCAGCTGTTTCCCCCAGGACACACTGACCACACTGGGCACAAACCTCGTGAAAATTACCCGGGCTATCCTCTATGCCTATGAATAAGGTATCCAATGCTGGAATGACTGGCTTGCTGATATATAAGCTCACCCTATGCACTCCTAAAGCACACGCCATAACCAGGATGCAATTGGCGTTATGAATAGCTCCGTCATTCTCGCCAATAGCTACCTCGGTCATTTCATCACAAGCGGTAGGGATAACCGTCCAGCCAGTTATTAGCTTGCCTAGCTCTTGCAGATGCTCCTTCATATCCAGGACTTCTTCTCTCCCCCCCGTTCTAGTCATTGTGGCACAGGTGCCACAACCGACAATATATATCCGCTCAAGTTTGCCTAACTGCTGCTTTACTTCGTCAAAAGGTTTTTGTTTAGTAATGGATTTCATGCTCAACCTCCGCTCATCTTTCTAGGTCACACCTCAAGCATCGCTTGGCTTCTTGCCTGGCTTTCTCGTCTGAGAACCCCAACTCTGTCTCCTTAAAACTGCGCTTTCTTTCCTCAGCAGGAAGGTAGGGTATTTCCGGTCTGAATTGAGGCTCCCAAGTCTCCTCTTCTCCTCTACCTGTTACCTCCTCAATAACAGCGGGCTTCAGGTCATACATCTCAACTCGTGAGGTATCGCCCTTTAGGTATTTATCTATAGCTATAGCACTTCTTCTACCAGCAGCAATAGCTTCTATAACCATACCCGGTCCGAAGACAAAGTCCCCTCCAGCAAAGACACCGGGAACACTGGTAGCTAACCTATTATCATCAACAGCCAGCCTCTCCCAACGGGTGCGTTCCAGGGCACTATCTGGTGGTAAAAATGATAGGTCTGGAGCCTGACCTACAGCGGCAATTACATTATCTGCCTCAGCAAAGAATTCAGAGTCAGAGATAGGCACAGGGCGGCGGCGTCCGCTAGCATCGGGCTCACCCAGCCTCATACGAATACATTGCAGACCCTCTACTCTCCAGTCGTTACTTACTATTCGGGTAGGGCTGACCAGAAAATTAATTTGGACGCCCTCGGCTAAGGTCTCTTTATATTCCACCTCGGTAACCGGCATCTCTTCCTGTGACCGCCGGTAGAAGATGCTAACTTCGTCAGCACCAAGCCGAAGAGCAGTGCGAGAGGCATCCAGAGCTACATTGCCGCCTCCAATAACAGCTACGCGGCGTCCAATTCCAACCTGCTTACCAACCTTCACATCTCTTAGAAATCTCAAACCGTAATAGAAGCCTTCAAGGTCTTCCAACTCACCAGGTATACCTATGCGCTGGCTTCTTTGCGCCCCGGCAGCAATGAAGACAGCCTCAAAGCCACTTTTTTTAAGGTCTTCTATGGTGAAATTTACATTGATTGGTGTATTGTATTTTATCTCTACCCCACGCTTGGCGATATAGTCTATCTCCTCCTCAATGACCTCTCGTGGCAAGCGAAAGTCAGGTATGGCTACTGAAAGCATACCCCCGCCTATAGGAAGGGCTTCGAATACCGTAACTGGATAGCCCATTTGGGCTAAAAAGTAGGCGCACGATAGTCCGCAGGGTCCGGCTCCTACTACGGCTACCCTTTGGCTATGGGTTTGTGGGAAGGGCTCTGGCTCAGGCAACTCGCTAACATGGTCGAAATACCAGTCGGCAACGAAGCGCTTTAGTGACCTAATAGCTACTGGCTCATCAAGCTCCCCACGGCGACACCTGCCTTCGCAGGGATGATGACAGATGCGACCACAAATAGCAGGGAAAGGATTACGCTCCCTGATGGTCTCGACAGCTTCTAGATATTCACCTGCGGCGATGTGAGCTACATATTTGGGAATGTTAATCCCTACCGGGCAGGTATGCTGGCAAGGTGATATCATCAGAGCGTCACAGACAGCTGCCGGGCATTTCTTTTCTTTTATGTGAGCTTCATATTCATGTCTAAAGTAATTTAGGGTAGTAAGCACCGGGTTGGGGCAGGTTTGCCCCAGACCACAAAGCGAGCATTCCTTCACCGTCTTGGCTATGGTGAGCAAGGTATCAATATCGCTCTCACGCCCTTTACCCTGAGTAATTCTGGTCAGGATTTCCAACATTTGCTTGGTGCCTAGGCGGCAAGGAACACATTTACCACAGGACTCAGTCTGAGTGAAGCTCAGGAAATACCTGGCTATTTCTACCATGCAGGTAGTCTCATCCATTACCACCATGCCGCCAGAGCCCATAATCGAGCCTAGCTGGGCCAAGGTTTCATATTCCACTAGGGCATCAAGGAATTGGGCCGGGATGCAGCCGCCTGAAGGTCCGCCCGTTTGGACTGCCTTAAACTGCTTATCACGAGGAACACCACCCCCGATATCAAAGATAATAGTGGATAGTGGAGTACCCATCGGCACCTCTACCAGACCGCTGTTGGCAATCTTCCCGGTAAGGGCGAAGACAGCCGTACCCTTGCTCTTTTCAGTGCCGATACTGGCAAACCAATCAGCCCCCCGGTCAATGATAACAGGGACAGAAGCCAGGCTCTTTACGTTGTTGATAATGGTTGGTTTCCCATCCAAGCCCGACTGGGCAGGGAACGGTGGGCGAGGACGCGGCATACCACGCCGACTCTCAATGGAAGCAATCAGGGCTGTCTCCTCACCGCAGACAAAGGCACCGGCCCCCTCCTTTATGTACACCATAAAAGAGAAACCGGTACCCAACACACTGTTGCCTAGGAAGCCATTCTTATGAGCCTGGTTAAGTGCAGTCTTAATTCGATGGACGGCCAGGGGATACTCGGCTCGGACGTAAATATAACCCTCAGCAGCACCGATGGCGTAGGCAGCAATGGCCAGCCCCTCCAGCACGGCGTGTGGGTCTGCTTCCAAGATAGAACGATCCATAAAAGC
>Ga0209427_10001493_pt1 | contig 26979 bp, 34 predicted proteins | sample DeeMarSWOR136_30_FD_187465 | JGI IMG/M metagenome (GOLD analysis project Ga0209427, IMG submission 187465) | Marine sediment microbial communities from White Oak River estuary, North Carolina - WOR-1-36_30 (SPAdes) (version 2) | ecosystem: Environmental > Aquatic > Marine > Intertidal zone >...
CTGCCGTCTTTTCTGACAATAGAGGATGCCAAACGCCTGGTGGAGTCGCCCGACCTTTCCAAGCCGCAGGGCCAGCGCGACCGTGCCCTGCTGGAACTGCTCTATGCTTCCGGCCTGCGGATAAGCGAACTGGTGAATATGAACGTGGAACAGGTAAACCTGGCCACCAACGAAATACGTGTCTGGGGTAAAGGCGCCAAGGAAAGGGTCGTATTGATAGGCGCCCCGGCCGCCCGGGCACTGAATGTTTATATCAATCAAGGTAGAACCGAGCTTCTCGGGGGTAAGAAGAACAATGCCCTGTTCGTTAACCGCTACGGCGGACGTCTGCCGGCCAGGAGAGTGCAGAAAATCCTGGAAAGATACGCGCGTAACATAGATAAAAAGGTCCATCCACATATGCTGCGCCATACCTTCGCCACACATCTCCTCGATGGCGGGGCCGACCTGAAAGTGGTGCAGGAACTCCTGGGGCATGCTGACCTATCTTCCACGCAGATTTACACCCATGTTACGCAGAGTCGGGCGCGCAAGATATACCTCGCCGCTCATCCCATGGCGCGGGAAGAAAGCGATGACGGTAAATAGCCGGTTACAGAAGCTGCGCGGCAGCCTGGCCGGGAAAGAGATTGACGCCATACTCATCTCTCAGCCGGAGAACAGGTATTACCTTTCCGGATTTGACGGCTCGGCGGGCTTTCTGCTGATTTCCATGGATAAGACGGTGCTGGCCACCGACTTTCGCTATATTGAGCAGGCAACGAGCCAGGCTCCCGATTACGAAATCGTGCGTATAACCAACAATTTAGACGACTGGTTTCCCGGTCTGGTGAGTAATCTGGACATAAAGCGCCTCGGGTTTGAAGCCGGGGACATTACCTTTGACCTGCATCATCGTTTGAGAGACGCCCTGAATAAGAAGCGTGTTCCCGTGAAACTCGTTCCCGTGGACGGCATGGTGGAGGCACTGCGCGCGGTAAAGGAGCCTACTGAGGTTGAGCTTATCAAGAAGGCTGCCGCCATAACCGATGCTGCCTATGAGCATGCCGGGAGTGTTATTAAGGTCGGGATGACGGAGAAGCAGGTAGCCTGGGAGATAGAGAAATACCTCCGCGAAAACGGCAGCCAGGCGGTACCATTTGAGATAATCGTTGCCTCGGGTCCGAACTCGGCTTTGCCACATGCCAAGCCTTCTGAGCGTACTATACAGTCTGGAGAGCCGGTATTGATAGACATGGGGGCCAGATTCGATGGCTATGCCAGCGACCTGAGCCGTACCATCTGTGCGGGCAATCCCGACGACACCTTAAAGAAGGTCTATCATGCCGTCCTTGACGCCCAACTGGCGGCAATGTCTATAATTAAAGAGGGGATGACCGGGCATCAGGCCGACCGCTCCGCCAGAGAGGTAATCGAACAGGCGGGCTACGGCGAGGCCTTCGGGCATGCGCTGGGACATGGTGTCGGTCTGGCTGCCCATGAATTGCCAAGGCTCGGTACGGGCTCAGAAGAGCTGCTGACCACCGGCATGGTATTTACGGTAGAGCCAGGTATTTATCTACCCGGGTGGGGGGGTGTAAGGATTGAGGACACGGTGATAATGGAAAGAGGCAGGGTGAAAGCAATTACTAAAGCTGGAAAGGTGAGATATGATTAATGCCACCGAATTAAGAAAAGGGGTTATCATTGAATTCGAAGGCAAGCTATACCAGGTGGTCGATTACCAGCATGTCAAGATGAAACGGACCGCCCTGGCCAAGGTCAAGCTACGTGATATCAATGCCGGTCATACCATCGAGCGTTCTATTTCATCCGACGAAAGGCTGGTCAGGGCACGCCTGGATACGAAGCAGATGCAGTACCTCTATAATGACGGTAGCCTTTATTATTTCATGGACGAAGAGAACTTTGAGCAGATGCCATTAAATAAAGACCAGCTTGGAGATGCCCTCAGCTACCTCAAAGAAGGCAATTCTGTGGAAGTCTCGAGCTACAAGGATAATATTGTGGGCGTCGCCCTGCCGATTACCGTGGAGCTTGAGGTAACGCATACCGAGCCGGGGTTCAAGGGGGATACCGCCACAGCCGGCACCAAGCCGGCCCAACTGGAGACCGGTGTAACGATACAGGTCCCCCTGTTTATCAACGAGGGTGATGTTATCAAGGTGGACACACGCACCGGCACATATCTGGAAAGGAGTGGCTGAGACAGACTGAATTGATAAAAGCCGACTTTCACATACATAGCGAGTATTCCCCTGACTGTAATACGCCTCTGGAGAAAATAATAAGTCGCTGTCAGGAACTGGGCATAGAATGTATCGCCATTTCTGACCACAACACGGCTGAGGGAGCCCTGAAGATGAAGGAGATTGCTCCATTTACCGTAATTGTGGCTGAGGAAATTATAACGCATCACGGCGAGATTATGGGCATGTTTCTTACAGAGACGATTCCCAGCGGGCTATCGGTTGAGGAAACGATTAAACGCATCAGGGCCCAGGGTGGCCTGGTAAATATCCCGCACCCATTTGAGCCCATCCGGGGTTCTTCGCTGAATGCCAGAGTAACCGAGGCGATAGCTGACCAGATCGACCTCATCGAGGTATTCAACGCCAGGAGTCCTTTCCTAGCCAGTTCGAATAAGGTCAGGGCTTTTGCTTTGAAGCATGGCATTGCTCAGTGTGTCGGGAGTGATGCTCACTCCATTTATGAAATCGGTAATGCCTACATAGAGATGCCGGAATTCAACGGTAAAGAGGAATTCCTTCAGGCACTTGCGCAGGGCACCATTTACGGGCGACGGTCGAACATGGCTATGCATATCTTCAGTACCTGGGCCAAAGTAAAATCAAAGTACCTTAATAGGGGGAAACATTGAGCAAGCTCTATAAATTAGGCTGGTTTTCCACAGGTAGAGGCGAAGGCTCCAAGGGGCTGCTGAGAACAGTTCAGGAAAGCATCAGGGCCGGTGAACTCAATGCGGAAATAGAGTTCGTGTTTTGCAGTCGTGAACGTGGTGAAACTGAAGCCACCGACCAGTATCTGGATATGGTCGAGGACTACGGCATCCCCCTGGTGAATTTTTCCTATCAGATGTACAAAGCGGTCCGGGGCATGCCCAATCCCGACCCCTCGGCACCCCTGCCCCAGTGGCGAATCGACTACGACAGGGAGGTCATGAAACGACTGGAAGCTTTTCAGCCCGACCTTTGTGTGCTGGCCGGCTTCATGCTGATTACCGGCCCGGAGATGTGCCAGAAATACGATATCATCAACCTGCACCCGGCGGCCCCCACCGGTCCAGCCGGGACCTGGCAGCAGGTCATCTGGAAGCTGATTGAGGACAACGCCGACACGCAGGGCATCAAGATGCACGTGGCTATCCCGGAGCTGGACATGGGGCCGACGGCTACCTACTGTCTCTTCCCGATACGGGGTAAAGCCTTCGACGGCTACTGGGAGGAAATTAAGGGGAAATCCATCGAGGAGATTAAAGCGGAGCAGGGAGTGGAGAACCCGCTGTTCAAGACCATCCGGCAGCACGGCGCCGTGCGTGAGCTTCCGCTGACAGTGGCCACCATCAGGGTGTTTAGCGAGGGCAAGGTGAAGATAACCGCCGATAAGCAGGTCGCCGATGCCAGCGGCAAGATTATCGGCGGCTATGACCTGACGGCCGAAATTGATAAGCTGGCGAAAGACACGTTTCCCCAATAACTCTGGTGTTTTATCAATAGCTATCAGGGATAATTACTCCTGCTTCTTTCCTTTCTTTTCCTTCTCTTCTTTTTCGTCGGACGGTTTGTACAGGACCTCGTCGACAAGACCGTACTCGACTGCCTGCTCGGGATTTAGATAGAAGTCGCGGTCGGTATCATGGGTTACCTTTTCCAGGGGCTGGCCGGTATGCCTGACGATGATTTCCTTGAGGATATCCTGCTGCCGGGCCAACTCACGCGCCGCAATTACGATGTCAGCCGCCTGCCCCTGAGCGCCGCCCATCGCCTGGTGCAGATGTATGGTGGCGTTGGGCAGGGCATAGCGCTTGCCCTTGGCGCCGGCGCAGAGGAGTACCGTGCCCATGCTGGCGGCCAGGCCGACGCAGATGGTGGAGACATCCGGGCGGATAAGCTGCATAGTATCGTAGATAGCCAGGCCGGAACTGATTATACCCCCCGGGCAGTGAATATAAAGGCTTATGTCCTTATCCGGGTCTTCGCGCTCCAGATAAAGCAGCTGTGCGATAATAACATTGGCCACCTGGTCGTTAATGGGCATGCCCAGCATGACGATACGCTCCCTAAGCAGCAGAGAGTATATATCGAAGGCCCGCTCCCCCCTGGCACCACTCTCAATTACCATCGGTATCACGTTCATGGGTAGGTTATTCATCTTTCTCCTCCTTTTCCTTTGTTTTTGTCGTGGGTTTTTTCTGATTTTTAGCTATTTCCACCAGTCGCTCTATGGTCTTACGTGTTAGCAGCGACTGTTTGATTGATTCCCGTGTTTGCGGGGTATTCAGCAGTTTTTTAAGTTCCTCTTTTTTATCCTCAGCGGTACTCCCCGACATGCTTTCAATCCTGTCGTCTATCTCAGCATCGGTTACCTCAATTTTTTCCGCCTCGGCCACCCTGCCCATTACCAGAGAGGCGGCCACATTCCTGGATGCCACTGGATGCAAATCTTCACGCAGTTGCTCGGCCGTCTTGTTGATACTCCGGAGGTAATCATCCATACCCCGACCGGTCACCTGCAACTGCCTCGCCTGCTCATTGATGATACGGTTGATTTCCATCTCCACCAGAACCGGCGGATAGTCCACCTGGGCCTGTTCAACAGCGGTATTTATCACCTTTTCTTCGAAATCCATTCTGGACCGCTCTTCGGTACGCTGCTTCAGGCTCCTGGATACTTCTTCACGGAGAGCATCAACCGTCTTGAAGTCAGTAGATACCTGGCCGGCAAGTTCATCATTCAACTCCGGTAGTTTCTCTTCCTTGATTTCGGATAGCTTTACCTTGAAAGAAGCTTCCTTTCCCGCCACTTCATTATTGGGATAATCCTCGGGGAAGGTGAGTTTGAAATCCTTTTCCTCGCCCTTTTTCATGCCGACTATCTGCTCGGCAAAGCCCGGTGCGGGTGAGGCGGAGTCGCGAAGGACCTGGTACTGGGTGCCTACCTTCTTGACATAGGGTTTCTCCTCAACTTCGCTGTTAATATCAATAACAGCAAGGTCATTATAGTCCAGAGGTCTCTCAACAGGCTCCCAGGTGGCATGCTGGTGACGCAGATCTTCGAGCACGTCATTAACGTTGTCCTCGGTAATATCAACAGGGTCCGGGTCCATGCGGATACTCTGGTAATCGCCAAGTTCAACGGTCGGCGCCAGAGGGACCACGGCCTTGAATATGACAGGGTCGGTCTGGGTCACTTCTATTTCCGGCTGGGCAAAAGGTTCTATTTCCTGTTCCTTGAGTGCCTGCTCGTATGCCTGCGGCACCAGTTTCTTGAGCGCCTCTTCCAGCAGCCTTTCCCTGCCTATATAGTGCTCCAGTATTGCCCTCGGGGCTTTTCCCCGGCGAAAGCCGGGAATATCCGTTTTTTTCGCCAGGGTCCGGTAGGAGTCCTCCAGTGATTCTTCCATCTCGGCAGGCTCCATTTCAACGGTTAAATATGCCTGGCGATTCTCTTCTTTCTCTCTCGTTACTTTCAAATTTCCTCCGTAAAGCTACTCTTCTTCTCGCAGGCTAATATGCAGTTCGGCAAGCTGCTCTTCCGTCACCGGCGATGGCGCTTTGAAGGTCAAATCGGCTGCGTTCTGGTTTTTGGGGAAGGCAATAACCTCCCTGATATTCTCTTCGCCGGCCAGCAGCATGACAATGCGGTCGATGCCCGGCGCAATACCTCCATGTGGCGGTGCGCCGTATTCAAAAGCTTCAAGCAGATGCCCGAAACGTTCTTCGATCGCTTCATTATTATAACCCAGAATCTCGAAAATTTTCCTCTGTAGACCACTGATATGAATCCTGATGCTGCCGCTGCTTATCTCCTGACCATTACAGACGATGTCATAGCTCTTCGCCCTTACCTTCTCGGGAGAATTATCAAGAAGTTTCATATCCTCATCCCTGGGCATGGTGAACATGTGATGCATCGCTTCGAGTCGTCCCGTATCGGTGTTCTTTTCAAACAGCGGAAAGTCATGTATAAAGGCAAACGCATATAAATCAGGCTCGGCAAGCTCCAGGCGGCCGCCCATGACACGCCGCAGTTCACCGAGCACCTTATTGACCAGCATGGTCTCCCCGGCGACAATCAGTAGAAGGTCGCCAATGCCAGCGCCCAGGCGCTTTGCCATTTCCCTAATCTGGTCCAGGGTTAAAAACCTGGCGGCTGCCGATTTTATCATGTCACTGGTTAAATTGTCCAGACTGCTGATGGAACCGCTTAAAGCGATAGTTACCAGTCCACCCGCCCCGAACTCTCTGGACAACCCGATTAATTCATCGAGCTGACGACGCGCATAATCGGCACAGCCCGGAATGCTGATACCTTTGACACTCCCGTTATTATCAATGGCTGTTTTAAAAACCTCAAATTCCGAACCGGCCACAATGTCCGAGATGTCTTTTAACTCCATTTCAAATCGCAAGTCCGGTTTATCCGTGCCATAATGGTCCATAGCCTCGTGGTAGGTAAGTCGGGGGAATGGTTTAATCATGTTTATATCCGGCTTCAGTGTTTTTACCAGCGTAGAAAACATTTCTTCGCACAGCGCAAAGATATCATCTTCCTCGACAAAGCTCATTTCGATATCAAGCTGGGTATGCTCCGGCTGTCGGTCGGCGCGCGTGTCTTCATCACGGAAGCATTTAGCAATCTGGTAATACTTGTCCAGACCACCTACCATTAAAAGCTGCTTGATCTGCTGAGGTGACTGCGGTAAAGCGTAGAATTCACCGGGGTGAATACGACTGGGCACCAGGTAATCTCTGGCTCCCTCGGGGGTACTCTTAAGGAGGATTGGGGTTTCCACCTCGATAAATCCCCTGGCATCCAGGAAGTCGCGCATGAATTTTATAACTCTGTGGCGCAAGAGCAGGTTTTCTTTCATGCGTGAACGCCGCAAGTCAAGGTAGCGGTACTTCAGGCGCAGGTTCTCGTCCACTTCAACCTCTTCGTTAATATAAAAAGGAGGCGTCCTGGATGTGTTGAGTATCTCGGCATCCGCGACGATAACTTCAATATCGCCGGTGGGCAATTTCGGGTTCTCGGTGCCTGGCGGACGCAGGTTTACTTCCCCACTGACCCTGACCACATACTCGCTGCGCATCTCTTCGGCTGTTTTCAGGCTTGCCGGCGATATCTCCGGATTGAATACAGTCTGAACTATGCCCTCTCTATCACGCAGGTCAATAAATATAAGCCCACCATGGTCGCGGCGACGGTTTACCCATCCGGCAAGTTCAACCTTGCTACCGGCGTTTTCCTTCCTTAAATCGCCACATCTGTGGGTGCGGAGCAAATTCGCCTCCTGACAACGGGACTTCACTTCTGATTATATCTTATACAGGTAGGCGCTTCAACTTGGGTGTGGCTGCTTGGCTTTACACCATTGATATTTTACAACCCACCCCCTTGTTCCCCCTCCCTTGGGAAGGGAGGGGGAATAAATTTTTAAGAGGGGCTAGCGCCCCTCTTCGCAGGCTAATCCCCACTTAGGTGTGGGGGGAAAGCTAAGGGATAGGCCGTTGATGGTACGAGGGCGGCGGGGTGGGAAAAGATTAGTACCGATGGGGCTAAGGGGGGAGGTCAGAATATGTTAAGCAGACTAACAGCCGGAAATAAACACAATGCCTGCCTAAAGTTGTATTAAGAAGAAGACTCTGTTACAATGTTATGTAACCCCGTGGTTTAACGCATATAGTTGAAGGTGGACAGTCCGTGGCAAAAACGATTGCAGAAATAAACGAGAAAATCAGGGAAGGCAAAGCCGTAGTGGTTACCGCCGAGGAAATAATCGGCATTGCCCGGAAAAAGGGCGTGAAGAAAGCCGCTCAGGAAATAGACGTGGTAACAACCGGCACCTTCGGTATTATGTGCTCATCGGGCGCCTACTTCAATATCGGCCACTCAAAGCCGCGTTTCAAGCTTGGCGGCGGCCGGGCTTACCTCAATGACGTACCGGCCTATACCGGACTGGCGGCCGTAGACCTGTTCCTGGGGTCTAATGCTCTGCCTGATGATGATCCCAGAAACAGGATTCACCCAGGTGAATTCAACTATGGCGGCGGCCATGTTATCGAAGAGCTGGTGGCCGGCAGGGATGTCAGGCTGACAGCCACAGGCTATGGGACAGACTGTTACCCGCGAAAGAGGCTCGAAACCTGGATAAACATAAAAGACCTTAACCAGGCGGTGCTTTTTAATGTCAGGAACGCCTACCAGAACTACAACGTGGCTGTGAATACGTCGGATAAGACAATCTATACGTACATGGGCATATTAAAGCCCAATCTCGGCAATGCCAATTACTCTTCGGCCGGGCAGCTCTCGCCACTGTTCAACGACCCCTATTATAAAACAATCGGCATCGGCACCAGAATATTCCTGGGCGGAGGTACTGGATTCATCACCTGGCAGGGCACACAGTATAACCCTGATGTGCCCCGTACCGAGAAAGGAATTCCCAGTACAGGTGCTGCCACACTGGCGGTGATTGGTGACCTGAAGCAGATGAGTCCTCGCTGGCTGGTCGGCACAAGTGTACTCGGCTACGGGTGCAGTCTGACGGTAGGCGTAGGTGTACCGATACCGATACTGTCCGAGGAGATATTACAGTACACAGCTGTGAGTGACGAGGATATTTTAGCGTGGGTAATAGATTACTCGGATGCCTTCCCGCAGCTAAAGCCGGATATTTTGGCCGAGGTCAGTTATGCCGAGCTTAAGAGCGGTAAGATTAAGATAAAGGGAAAAGACGTTCCTACCGCTTCCCTGTCCAGCTATCCGAGGGCGGTAGAGATTGCCGGTATTCTCAAGGAGTGGATACAGACGGGCAAGTTCTTCCTTACTGAACCGGTGGAGCCGCTGCCCGGCGTTGAATCAGGCGTAACCTGTAAACCCCTTAACGAGCGCCCGATTGAATATTAAAGCTCTTACATTGAAGGATTAGGGTCAAAGCGAGTTATACTCAAGGTTGTTTATATGAGGAAGATAAAAAAGCTGAATTCGTCAGATATATTTTCAAGGGTCGGTCAGATATTTGGAATAGCCATAATCTGTGCACTCTATTATGCTATAGTCCGCGAGCTTATTTCCAGTGTTTTATCGACTCTTCGAGAGTATCCCGGTGATTTCTGGCATAACTACATCTGGCTTCTTATAAGGAATATCGGGGGATAGAAATGGTTGTTTCGAAAAGAATAGTCCTGCGTTTCCCGAGGCGGCTGGTCGAGCGCCCGATAATATACCGGCTGGTCAAAGACTACGACCTTGAGTTCAATATCCTGAAGGCTTCGATTACTCCGGAAGAAGAAGGACTGCTGGTACTGGAACTCAAGGGAGCCCAGAAAGAGTATGATAAGGGCATAAATTTCCTGATCAAGGCCGGAGTAAAAATTCAGTCGCTCAGCCAGGACGTTACGCGCAACGAAGAGAGGTGCACCAACTGTGGTGCCTGCATCACCATCTGTCCTACCGGGGCCTTTAAACTCGAACCCAAGACCAGGTTCGTGCTGTTTGAGAATGAGAAATGTATTGCCTGCGGACTCTGCATTACAGCCTGCCCACCAAGGGCAATGGAAGTGCATTTCTAAGATTATCTCAGCGTATCAGAGAGAAGTCCATATGCTTTCCACAGAACGTTTGATAATACGTCCCTTTCTGGAAAATGACTACAATGACCTTTACGAATATCTTTCGCTAGAAGAAATCTATCAATACGAACCGGGCGAACCAGTATCGCTTGAAGAAGCGAAGAAAATCGCCTCAGAGAGAGCCAGAGGAAGGGATTTCTGGGCTGTCACACTCAAAGATAACCGTAAAAAGCTCATCGGGCATATATCTTTTATTCAGACGGAACCGAAGTTATTTCTTACCTGGGAAATAGGGTTTATTTTTAATCCAACTTTTCAAAAGAAAGGGTATGCATTAGAAGCGGCACGCGCCGTGATTGCCTATGCCTTTAAGGAACTGGGAGCTCACAGGATAGTCGGTCACTGTAATCCGGAGAACATCCCATCGTGGAGGGTTCTTGAGAAATTGGGTATGAAAAGGGAAGGGTTGTTGAGAAAGAATGTCTATTTTCGAGAAGATAAGAATAGGAAACCACTCTGGATAGACACATATGAATATGCCATATTAGCAGAAGAGTTCACAGGGTGAAGATATCTTAAGGGATAAGCAGAGGATGATACTGGGCGGCCTGGGTGGGAATAGATATCAAACGGGGGGTGGGGGCAGTCTGAATACTGGATTCCCGCTTTCGCGGGAATGACGAAACGAATGAAAGAAGATACCTATCAACCAAGGACATACCGGCACTGGATTGAAGGAAAAGACCTCGTCGCGTTTAATGTAACCGAGAAGGAAACCGATTTGTATATCCGCGCCCGTGCCGACTTTCAGAGAAAAGCCCACCGGATGGTGCTGAAGTACCGCTACCAGCTAGAGGGCTTTATTAAACGTAATCCAGCATTTCTTAAAGCGCTTGAGCCTATACCTGTGCCTAAATATGCCCCGCATATCGTGCTGAGAATGATAGAGGCGGCCAAAGAGGCCGGGGTAGGTCCGATGGCAGCAGTAGCCGGGGCTTTAGCCGAATCCGTCGGCGGAGAACTGCTTACCTTTTCACCCGAAGTAATTGTGGAAAACGGCGGCGATATATTTATAAAAAGCCTCAGGAAAAGGACGGTCGGTATATTCGCGGGGGATTCTCCCCTGTCCGGAAAAATCGGCCTTGAAATTGATAGCAGGGAAACGCCCCTGGGAATCTGTACCTCGTCAGGGACGGTAGGGCATTCACTGAGCTATGGCAGGGCCGATGCCGTTGTCGTCATTTCGGATTCGGCCACTCTGGCCGATGCGGCGGCAACAGCCATCGGTAATAAAGTAAGTCATGCAGCTGATATTGACGATGCTATTAAATTCGGTCAGAGTATCAGTGGTCTTAAAGGCATAGTAATTATCAAGGATGACAGCGTGGGTGTCTGGGGAGAGGTAAAGCTCTGCGAAACATCCATCTGAAAAGCAGGGCTGCGTAAATTACCGGCTGATGGTTATCTCCAGCCTGTTTACTTCCGCTTCCACTCCTTTCAGCGTCGAGACCATGCCCAGAATGGTGCTCCTGATTATTTCCATGGGGAAATACTTAAGCGGGACATCGGCGCTATTTAGATTTATGGTTACCTGACCCTCGTTGTCAATAGCCAGCTTCAGGCTCTCCCATTCAGCCGTGTCTTTCAGGCTGGCCAGGATACCACCGATAACATGGTCAATATAGTTTTCCACGAAGTAATCCAGATTAATGGGAACATCATTAACGGAAAGACCTATGCGTCTGGTCATGGTGTTATCTCCTCTTTATTTACTTTCTTTCAGGTGACGGCGCAGTTCCGAAAAAAGCTCGTTTTCCGAGGCCGCATGGACTTCGAGTAGTTTCCTCGTATGACTGAGATGAGCCCGCATATCATGGGCGCTGGCGTCCCACTGGTGACGGGCCAGCTCCCCGCTCATCAGTTCGGCGACATGTCCTCTAGCATGAGACAGCCGATTTCTGAGGTCGGCGTGCTCAAGGAGCAGTGAATTCAAAGTAGAGACAAACTCTCTTTCGCCGTGCTTTTCGACGGCAGCCAGGAGCGCCTTCTCCTCACGGTTGAAATGGGCATCGAGCCATTTATCAATCACCTCAAGCAACTCCTGGAGTTTTTTCAGATTCTGCTTCTGGTCAAACCGACCCGGCACAAAGGTCTCCCTTGCCTCTTTTAAATCTGAAATAATAGTGGCGTCATTGGCTGCCTGTTCCAGAGACTGCGCTCTTTCGTTGAGAACCTTGTGTTCGGCTATAAGCTCATCGATTAGAACCAATTTCTCGTCCATAGAGTATACTCCCCTTTTATTTTCGCTCAGCGTCGGATGCTGAACCTGGCTTATATTGGTCAGGACAAGTATAACATAAAGGTCACTCTCAAGCCAGACCTCCTTCGTTGCGATTTACAGTCGTTTCAGAAGGAGGTCGAATACCTGCGATATATATTATGTTAAGTTATCTTTAACGTTACTACCGACTCAACCGATGCAGGGCCAGTCCGGTACCGCCAAGGGCAACACCCATGATAACCATAAAGGCACCCGTACCCATAACCACCTGGGTAACTCCGAAGCCGAGAACGGCCAGGTACAGGTAGTTTTCAAGGTTCAGAGCCTGCGCATAGGTCAACTGCTGCGGGTTGGTGGGGTCGTATTGCTTGCCGCCCAGCAGGTCGCCGTAGGTGGGTGCTATACCGTGGCGATGCTCTCTGACGGTGTCGCCGGCAATCTCGGCCTCTTCAGCGCTGTCGATTACCTCGCCTTCAGCCAGCTTGTCCGATGCGATACCGAGGGTAATCTTCTCCTGCTGCATGGCTTTCACCAACAGGTTGTCCTTGGCAATGCCCTGGCTGATGAAAACAGCACCTACCACCACGGCCACGAGACCAAGAAACATTACCAGAATTGCCAGTCCACGTATCATTTGACACCTACCTTTGTTTTACTTAATAGAATTGTATTAGACACCTTTAGTTCTGTATGTGATATATCTCACATATTTATTAAAATAAAGATAATAGTAAATTATGTTACTTTTGTCACTTACAGGCAGAACCGGCAGTCGTAAAATATCTAGTAATTGACCTCTGAAAAAATTTGACAGATGAATAATTTGGGTTTATTATCCGTTACACAACTGATATTTTAAGAACCAAAAACTGCTTAAAATACGTAATAGAGGAGGTCGATTATGACGAAGGAACAGGGCAAGACCCTGAAGGCACTGCAGGATGCTATCCAGATGGAAATTGATGGTAAGGAATTCTACCTGAAGGCGAGTCAGGTGAGTAGCAACGAACTGGGCAGGAACCTGCTGGAGAAACTGGCGGCCGAGGAGGACGTGCACCAGCAGGTTTTTGAAGATATTTACAGAGACATCAGTGCAAATCAACACTGGCCAGGCACGGAGTTTCATCATGACTCCGGTAGAGGCCTGAGAACGATATTCGCCAGAGCGTTAGAAGAGATGGATACCGATGTAAAGGCAATGCCGACCGAGCTTGATGCCGTACAGACGGCGATGTCTATGGAAAACAAGACCTACGATTTCTATAAAAGCCGGAGCAGTAAGGCCACATACGATGCCGAGAAGAGATTTTACGAGGCCCTGGCCGTTCAGGAGGGCGAACACCATAGAGTTCTTCTCGATTATTACGAATTTCTCAAAGACCCGGCGGCCTGGTTCGTTCAGAAGGAACACCCGTCTCTTGATGGCGGCTAAAAGCGGATAAAAGTATTACAATTTTTACCAGGGGTGTGAAATATGCTTGAAATTAAAAATTTATCTGTATCCGTGGAGGACAAGAATATCATACATGATGTCAATCTGACCATCCAGAATGGTGAAACTCATGTTCTCTTCGGCCCCAATGGTGCCGGTAAAAGCACTTTGCTTATGGCCATCATGGGTTTTCCCAAGTACAGGGTAACCAGTGGCAGTATCAGCTTCAAGGGTAATGATATCACCAATTTAACCGTAGACGAGAGGGCAAGACTGGGAATCGGTATGTCTTTTCAGAGGCCGCCAGTGGTGCGGGGTGTCAAGACCCGCGACATGGTGGCTGCCTGCCTTAAAGGCAGTGGGGATGGAGATACCATCAGTAAGCTGGCGGAGAAGACCGACCTCAACGATTTTCTGGAACGGGACATAAATTACGGATTTTCCGGGGGCGAGATAAAGCGTTCCGAATTGATGCAGCTTATGGCACAGAAGCCGGAACTTACCCTACTGGATGAACCGGAATCAGGGGTTGACCTGGTGAATATCGCCCTGATTGGTGAACTCATGAATGACCTTCTGGAAAAGAACTGCCCCATACAATACCGCAAGTGTATGGGGCTTATCATAACTCATACCGGTCACATTCTGGACTATGTTAATGCCCGCACCGGCTACGTTATGTGTGACGGGACAATCGGCTGCGTGGGTGATCCTCACGAGATGCTGGCGACCATCAGGGAGAGGGGCTATGATGAATGTATAAAATGCTATCTGGGGAGAGTACCGACAAATGAGTAAAGAGAATTCTGCCAGAAATTTCAAGGACAGAGCTAAGGCAGCTGCCAGTAAAACGGCAACCCTCGGAGAGGATATAGACCTGACGAAATATGTCAGTGCCGATGATGAGCACTCCTACCAGAGTGACCCATCACAGCTCCCGGCCAAAGCAAAAAAGCAAATGCTCAGCGCCGGTGTCGTCCTGGACGATGCCAGCCAGAGGTCGGGAACCTTTATCCAGATGGATAACACACCGGTTCACAGTTCCGTCAGCCAGGACGGTGTCGAAGTGTTGCCGGTCACTCAGGCTCTGGAGAAGTATGACTGGATGGCGGATTACTGGTGGCAGGCCGTGGCCGTAGACCAGGACAAGTATACAGCCAATATCGAGTTGAACCGGAACAACGGCTATTTTATCAGGGCTCTGCCCGGCCAGAAGACGGTCTTCCCTGTTCAGGCCTGCCTTTATCTGGCCAAAGACAGACTGGTGCAAAACGTCCATAATATCATCATTGCCGAGGAAAATTCGGAACTGCATATCATTACCGGCTGCACTACAGCTTCAGCGGATGAGCCCGGACTGCACCTGGGTGTTTCCGAGTTCTATATCAAGCGGGGAGCCAAGGTTACCTTTACCATGATACACAGCTGGAATCCGGAAACGGCGGTAAGGCCCCGCACTGCCGCCATCATTGAAGAGGACGGCCTTTTCATGAGCAATTATCTGCTGATGAAACCGGTACGCTCATTACAGATGTATCCCACGGCCAGATGCGTGGGTGAAAACGCCACCGTCCGGTATAACAGTATCCTGGTGACAGGCGAAGGTTCCTCGCTGGACGCAGGGTCGAGGGTAATCCTCGACGCCAGAGGCGCCAGGACCGAAATCGTCTCCCGTGCCATCACTACCGGCGGGACTATTACCGCCAGGGGTTATATCGAAGGTAATGCCCCGGAGGTCAAGGGGCACCTTGAATGCCGCGGTTTAATCCTGGGTGAAAAAGGCATTATTCATGCCATACCCGAGCTTAAAGGTACTCTGGCCGGTATCGACCTGTCTCATGAGGCAGCTGTCGGCAAGATTGCCGAGGAAGAAGTGGAATACCTGATGGCCCGGGGTTTGACCAGAGATGAGGCCACGGCTACCATAGTAAGGGGCTTCCTGCGTGTGGATATCGAGGGGCTGCCGCCGCTGCTGAGTGAGGAACTGAAGCGGGCGGTTGAGGCCAGCGAGAAAGAAGTCATGTAGCCACCGGCACATTGCAGTACTGATACAGAGTTTGTCCCGAAAAAATATAAAGGAGGCGGCACTTAAGATGGATAAGTACGAATGCACCGTTTGCGGCTATGTCTACGACCCGGAACTGGGCGACCCGGATGGGGATATCGCCCAGGGGACACCATTTGAGAAACTCCCCGATGACTGGGTATGCCCTGTCTGCAGTGCCCCCAAGAGCGATTTTCAAAAGGTGGAAGACTGAGGATTCGGTGATGATTGAAAATATCAGTCAGGAGCAGATAGCGGGAATACTGGAAACACTACCGGTTGATATCTCTTTCGTGGATGAGAATGACGTGGTCAGGTTCTGGAATAAACACGAAACGAGAGTCTTTAAGCGTCCAACCGCGGTACTGGGCAGAACTGTCCAGAAATGCCACCCGCCCGCCAGTGTGGATAAAGTGGACAGGGTTATAGCGGACTTGAAAAGCGGTAAAAGGGACTTTGCGGAATTCTGGATAGACCTAAGGGGCAGGAAAATTTTCATAAGATATTTCGCTGTACGGGACAAGGATGGTAAATATCTGGGTACGCTGGAGGTCGGCCAGGACATCACTGATATCAAGCAAATCGAGGGCGAGAAGAGGCTGCTGGAGTACTGAGATATGCAAAAATGGCTGCAAAACTATATCCTGTTTGTTATCATGTTTCTTCTGGCAGTTTTTCAGGCAGTATCCGGTTTTCTGATGTGGCTGGTGATACCCAGAGGCGGCGAGGGTTTCCAGGGTAGCCGTGGTCTGGAACTGGCTGACGCAACATTCATATGGTCAAAGCATACCTGGATTAACCTACATGACTGGACGGCGGTGGCTTTGCTGGTTATGGTGATAATCCACCTAATTTTACACTGGAAGTGGATAGTGTATACTACCAAGAAAGCCTTTAGTTTTCAATAATAATCAAGGAGGCAGCCAATGGAGAAAGAAAAAATTATCGAATTGCTGAACCTAGACCTGCAGGACGAGCACGGCGCCATTATCCAGTACCTGAACCATGCCTACGCTATGGGTGAGGGTGAGATGGCCTGCGAGATTGAGGCTCTCGCCCGGGAAGAAATGCGTCACCTGGACTGGCTGGCGGAAACGATAGTTGAGCTTGGTGGTGCCCCCAGTCTTAAAAGAGGCACCATGCGTATGGGCGGCGAATCGGTGCCCGACTGGATGGGCAACGATGTGCTGCTTGAAGAAGGGGCTATTGACCAGTATAAAAAACACATCGAGCTGATTGACGAACCGAAAATAAAGAGGCTACTAAAGCGTATCCTGGCTGACGAGGAGTCGCATCGCGGTGATTTCCAGCACTTCGTTGAGAAGGCCAGCCGGGAAGGCATGAAAGATATTAGAGGTGAGCGTAAAGATAACGTTGCCGAGACTCTGAACTGGGGCATCGAGCATGAGTACACGGTTATTCTTCAGTACCTGTTCCACTCCTACATGACCGATAACCTGGAAGCTAAAAAGCAACTGGAAGACCAGGCCATTAACGAGATGCAGCACCTCGGCTGGCTCGCTGAAGAACTGGCTGACGGAGGCACTCCGAGAATTGAGCACACCAAACCCGACCAGTCAACCAAGACGGCAGATATGCTTAGGGAGGATATTAAAATAGAGAAAGAAGTCGCCGAGGCCTACGACAAAGCCGCCAAGGAAGTCAGCGACGCCGGCTTGAAGGAACTGCTCCTGCGTATAAGGGACAACGAAATATACCATATTGACGTTTTCAATGACCTTCTTAAAGGAGAGGAAGGCGAGTATCCGACAACAGATGCGGCCAAGCTGCCCGATAGTGGTGGATAGAAAATGGGAAATCTCTTAAAAGCATGATGGCTCTATGCCAGCCTATAACCGGTAATTAGCATTTTTGCTAATAGGGAGGGATATTATGGCTGAGTTATCACTTCCGTTTGAATCCAGATACTACCCTACCAAGAAATACTTTGAGGTTTACCAGAAGTCAATAGAAGACCCGGAGGAATTCTGGGCGACGCAGGCCCGGCAACTGAACTGGTACAAGACCTGGGACAGGGTACTGAAATGGGACCCACCTTTCGCCAAGTGGTTTGTCGGCGGGAAGCTTAACGCAGCGGTTATCTGCGTTGACCGCCATGTCAGAACATGGCGCCGCAGTAAAGTAGCCATATACTGGGAGGGGGAGCCGGGGGATGTCAGGGTCCTGAGCTATTCAACGCTTTTCACTGAGGTTAACAGGTTCGCCTCGGTCCTGAAGAAGTGCGGGGTGCGTAAAGGCGATACGGTCGCCCTGTATCTGCCCATGATACCGGAACTCCCCATCTTCATGCTGGCATGTGATAGAATCGGTGCTATCGAGACGGTAGTTTTTTCTGGATTCAGCGCCCAGGCACTGGCGGAAAGGGTGAATGACATAAAGGCTAAACTGCTGATTACGGCTGACGGCGGTTTCAGGAGAGGCAAGGTCATAGCATTGAAAAGCATAGCCGATGATGCCGTGGCCATGTGTCCATCGGTGGAAAAAACCATTGTCGTCAGGAGAACAGGTAATCAGATTAACATGAAGCCAGAAAGAGATATCTGGCTCGATGATATACTTGAGAAGGCAAAAGCCTATGTGCCTCCGGTACCGGTTGATTCAAACCACCCATTATACATACTTTATACATCCGGTACTACGGGTAAGCCCAAAGGTATTGTCCACAGCACCGGCGGCTATATGGTACATAATTATGCCGCCTATAAGTGGGTCTTTGATATTAAAGAGGAATCAGTCTACTGGTGCTCGGCCGACGTGGGCTGGGTTACCGGCCACAGCATGATAGTATATGCCCCGCTGGCACATGGCGCCGCCACGGTCATGTATGAAGGAGCGCCTGATTATCCCGCGATTGACAGGTGGTGGGACATCATTGAGAAATACGGGGTAAATATATTCTATACCTCACCGACTGCCATCAGGATGTTTATGGGACATGGTGAAAAATGGCCTCAAAAACACGACCTCAGCACCCTAGAACTGCTGGGAAGTGTGGGTGAACCTATCAACCCCGAGGCGTGGGAATGGTACTACAAATACATTGGCAATGAGCGCTGTCCTATAGTTGATACCTGGTGGCAGACGGAAACCGGTGGAATTATGATATCGCCTACCCCCGGAATAGAGCGAGTGCCGTTGAAGCCCGGCTCGGCGACATATCCCCTGCCCGGAGTCGTAGCTGAGGTAGTCAACGAAAAGGGCGAACCGGTAGCTCCGGAAGAACGCGGCCTTCTGGTCATAAAGGAACCCTGGCCCGGCATGCTTATCGGGGTGCATGGTGAGCCGGAACGATATAAGCAAGCTTACTGGTCACAATTTCCAGGATGCTTTTTTACCGGTGACTATGCTGTGAAGGACAAAGAAGGCTATTTCTGGGTCCTGGGGAGGTCTGATGAGATTCTTAAGGTAGCCGGGCATAGAATAGGCACCGCCGAACTGGAGGACGCTGCCATCTCGCATGACAAGGTAGCTGAAGCGGCCGTGGTTGGCAAAGCCGACAAGATAAAGGGCGAAAGTATTGTCATCTTTGTCAGGCTTATGCATGGAGTTAAGCCATCCCCAGAGTTAAGGAAGGAGCTGATCAGCCACATAAGAAAGATGCTGGGGGCAATAGCATCCCCTGATGAGTTGTACTTCACCAAACAGCTACCCAAGACAAGAAGCGGTAAGATAATGCGGCGTATTCTCAAGGCGATAGCCAACGAGGCTGATATTGGTGATGTTACCACGCTGGAAGACGCGGCCTCAGTGCAGGAAGTAATCAAGAGCTACCAGGAGGCAAAGAAAGAACTGGCGAAAAAGAAATAATATTCACCGTACACCATCGTTAATTTTACCGGTACAGGAGAGTACTTATGGGAGAATTAATCGAAGCAGGCAAGACCAGCGAATTCAGTAATGGCATGAAGAAAAAAGTCCAGCTTCAGGGACATGAGGTTTTGCTGGTTAAAATCGGGGACAGTTATTATGCCGTTAGTAACCGCTGCCCCCACATGGGAGGAGACCTTTCAAAGGGCAGTCTGGAAGGAACGATTGTCACCTGTCCCAGGCATGGCTCTCAATTCGACCTCAGGGATGGCAAAGTGATTCGCTGGCTGAAAGGGTCGGGGCTACTCTCAGCCGTAGGTAAGGTACTCAAGCCAGCGGAACCGCTCGAGACATATACTGTTAAGATTGAGGGTGATGCCATACTGGTAAACGTTTAGAAAGCATACACCTAACCGTATTAATCCAGTCAAGGAGGCATATGATGTCTATCGTATTTTCCAGCAACGAGCTTATTAATATAGCTATCGGTATTGAGAGGAGGGGAATTACATTCTACGATATCATGGCTAAATCAACCGATAATGAAATGGCCAGGGCTGTCTTTGAGAACCTTGTCGATATGGAACGGCGGCATATTGAGATATTTCAGGACATGCTTGGAGAAGCGGCAGACGCTCCACCTTCGGAGTCCTCAACCAGTGAGTATTCCGGTTATCTTCAGGCTCTCATTGATAATGCCGTATTTACGGATGACATGATTACCAGCGAAATGGCTTCTCAGGCAGATAGCGATATTAAAGCCATTGAACTGGCCATAAGCGCCGAGAAGGACTCTATACTATTTTACTATGAAATGAGGGACATTATGCCCGGGCGGGCGCTTAACGTGATAAACGGGATAATAACCGAGGAAAAATCACACCTGCAGCAGCTTTCCGAGATAAAGAAAAGGCTGGCAGGTTACGATAATCCTGAAGAATCCGGGAGGTGAATAATGGAGGTTTTTCGCGGGCAGGCACACCTGCCCGGTGCTGAGAAGGCATGGAACCTGGAAGTGGAAATAGACTGGAACACTAAAGAGGTCAATCTCCACATTGACGAGGCTCCCGGCGGCATGGCCGACTGGCCCGGTCTTGCCGTGCAGACCTTCGGGCCGATGGAGGAAATAGTCTTCAGGACCAAGGGTATACCGACGTTGTTTACCCACTGGTGGCACTTTGCCCGCAGCGGTAGCGGCGACCTCTGGGGTATCGTTCTGGGGACACCCGATGCCAAGGGTATCTGGAGAACCTGCCCGGTAACGCTTACCAGAGTTCATAAATAACAGTTCAAGTAGTGAACCTGTCAGCCTGCAGGCAGAAAACTCTCAATTGAAATATGCATTCGTGAAAAATAGCCGATTGAGCTATTATATCTTTCCGTATTTAAGGAAAGCGCCAACCTGTTTTTTAACTACTAATGCCATACTGAACCAGAGCAGTATCACCACGCCCACAAGCTCCGGCAGATAGATCGCAGGGACTGACAACAGATCCTGAAATATGTTTTGCAGCCAGTCGGTAATATCTGCCCTTTCAAAGGTGAATCCCAGGAAAGGCCAGAATAGAGTTACAGGCATATGCCACATCTGGTCGAGGACAAGGTGAACGAAGGTGCCGGCGGCGAGGATGAGCATCCAGATGCTCCGGCGCAGCTTATAGAGAAAAAGGCCGGCGGCAGTAATCAGTACCAGGAACAGGAGCGTATGTGCGAATATTCTTCCATTGGCGAAAGTCTCCCGGAAGAAATACTGCCCTACCGGTTTGTCAATGATGTCCGGCAAAAGCGAACCTACGATGAGAATCCTGATATCAATATAGCTCGAAAGCGAATGAAACCATGATACCGGGGAGACATGCGGAGAACGACGGCTGTTAACAGCGCCGGCAAGCAATGTCGCCGCACCGAGAGTAATTCCAGCATGTCCCAGAATCAGCATCGTATATTGATTTCTATCGTCTTAACACTCTAATTTAAAAATATGTGTTATCATTAATACTACGAAATATAATATAATAGACGTAATCGTTTAGGGAAGTAATGAAGGTTATCGGCCTTACTGGTGGCATAGGCAGCGGCAAGAGCACCGTGGCACAATTCCTGACTGAAATGGGTGCTATCGTCCTAGATGCCGACAAGATAGGCCATGAAGTCCTGAAGCCAAGAGGTGAAGCCTGGAAGCAGGTAGTCAATGAGTTTGGTAAGGATATAGTCGCCGCTAACGGTGAAATCGATCGTGCCAAACTGGGCAATATAGTATTTCACAATCCTGAAGCAATGCAGCGTCTGAACCGGATAATACACCCCATAATAGATAATTTGGTGAATGCCAGGCTTGAGGAATATCGCCGGCAGGGAGTCGATGAAGTGGTGCTGGAAGCTGCCGTCATTCTGGAGGCGGGGCGGGCTTCGCAGGTCAACGAACTCTGGGTAACGGTCGCCCCCGAGGCTGTGGTACTCAGGCGAATCATGGAAAGGACCGGCATTTCCGAACAGGAAGCCAGGGCGCGGATTCAGTCGCAACTATCCAATGAGGAAAGAATCAAGCAGGCCAATGTGGTCATTGACACTGATTGCAGCCTTGATGAGTTGAAAAATAGAGTACTGCAGGTGTGGATGAGGAATAAGACGAAGTTTGCCTCTTTTGACGCGCCTTAGGCTAGATTGAGATTGAAAATCCTCCTCTTTTCTAGTTGATTACCACGCAAGCCGCCTATTTCCTGTTCTCCACCCCACTCCCAAGTCCACTGGCTTTTTCTTTCCCACCCGAACCCGCCCTCGCAGCTTCGTCGGCTTACCCCAGAGTCCTATTGTCCTCCCCACCCCCGAATGTAGTAGGAGGTTATTTACCAAGCTAAGCAGCGAATGATACTGGGCGGCAGGGTGGGAATAGATATAAAAGAGGGGGTGGGGGGAACTGGACTGATACATATGAATATGCCATTTTGGCAGAGGACTTCACAAGGTGAAGATATGTTAATCTATCCCCCTAGCCCCCTTCCTTTGGAAAAGGAAGGGGGAATATTTACAAATGAAATCCTGCTCTTAGGGGCTTTTTCTGAAGAGGTAAGCGGAGAGTATGAAAAATAAGGTATATTACTGCCGCCTCCTTAACCCCGTACCGGCGATAAAGGGTAGTATTCCCCTGTTAAGTCGCTGATAATGCGAGGGTGGTTGGGGTGGGGATATCTTAAGGGATAAGCAGAGGATGATACTGGGAGGCTTGGGTGGGAATAGATATTAAAGAAAAGGTTTGACTCTCAGCTATGAAACTGGTAAAATAAGTAGTCTGGAGGCCCGAAATTTACGCTGTTATTGAAACCGGCGGCAAGCAGTATAAGGTAACCGAAGGCCAGACCATAGATGTCGAACGTCTGGCCGTGGTCGAGGGTGAAACTGTCGAACTGGACAGAGTACTGCTTATCGTTGACGGTGATAATATAACGGTCGGGAAGCCGGTTGTTGAAGGTGCCAGGGTACTGGCCAAAGCACAGAAGAATGGCAAGGGTGACAAGGTAATTGTATTCAAGTACAAGCCTAAGGTACGTTACAGACGTAAGAAAGGGCACCGGCAGCTTTTCACCAGTCTGAGCATAGAAAGCATACTGGCACCGGGGATGGAGGCACCCAAACCAAAAAGGACGCGGCGTAAGAAAAAAGAGGTGACAGAAGATGGCGCATAAAAAGGGAGGCGGCACCAGCCGGAACGGTCGGGATAGTAAAGGCCAGCGGCTTGGTGTCAAGAGATTTGCCGGGCAGACCGTTAACGCCGGGACGATACTGGTGCGGCAGCGAGGCACGCGGATTCATCCGGGTAATAATGTGGGTGTAGGCAAAGACCATACAATTTATGCCCTGATTAGCGGTATTGTTAAATACGAACCGACCAGCAACAACAGGAGGAAGGTCAGCGTTTACGCCGGCTGAATAATATGAAAGACGGGATTCACCCCCAGTACTATCCTGATGCCGAGGTGGTTTGCTCCTGCGGCAACAGGTTAACGATTGGTTCGACCAAGAAGCAGCTTAAGGTCGAGGTATGCAGCAACTGTCATCCGTTTTTTACCGGCGAGAGACGCATGCTGGACACTACCGGACGTGTTGAGCGGTTTAAGAAGCGTTACAAGCTGCAGGATTGAACGCGTATCTATCGGGAAGGCAGGAGCGGGATATTTAAACCGCTCCTTTTTGTTTACGGAGAATGGCTGAGGAAAAGAAGTTCCGCTACGGTGGCCAGGCTGTTATCGAAGGGGTAATGATACGAGGGCACAAGGCGATAGTAACCGCGGTTCGCCGTCCTGCCGGTGATGTAGTCATCAATACCAGGCCGATACCACCTATCTCTACAGGCAGGCTAAGACGAATTCCGCTGTTACGCGGTGTCGTTATTCTGGCCGAGGCCATGGTATTCGGTATTCAGAGCCTGTTATATTCGGCCAATATCGCCATGGAAGAAGAGGAGGAAGAGATACCCCAAGGGGCAATCTGGGGTATGATTGCCTCGGCGGTTATTCTTGCCGTCGTTCTGTTCTTTCTGACGCCGCTATTTCTCACCAAACTGTTAAATGAATATATACCCAACACTATCGTCTTTCATATCATTGAAGGTTTGATACGTCTGGCTATTTTTTTCGCTTACCTTAAAGTAATATCACTCATGCGGGATATCCAGCGGGTATTTACCTATCACGGCGCCGAACATAAAACTGTGAATGCTCACGAGGCAGGTGTGCCGATGGAAGCGGATGCTATCCGGCCTTACAGCACAATCCACGTACGCTGCGGCACCAGTTTTTTGTTTGTAGTACTTATAATCGCCATTTTTGTCTTTGCTTTTATAGGACGCGATATCCTGTGGCTGATGATCGTTGCCCGCATCGTCCTCATCCCGGTTATCATGGCGCTCGGCTACGAGGTAGTCTATTTCGGGGCAAGGCATACCGGTAACTGGTTCGTGAGGATACTCCTGACGCCGGGCTGGCTCCTTCAGAAGATGACCACCGGCGAGCCCGACGACAGGCAGATTGAGGTTGCCATATCGGCGCTGAATAAAGCGGTAGAAATCGACCAGACGGAGGAAGCCGCTCAGCCTTCCTCCTGAGAAGCCTTTTCACCAGGCTCGATAAGCTCCCGAAAGAAGCAGGACTTATTACCTGTGTGACACGTCGGACCGGTTGGGTGTGCCTTTACCAGAATGGTATCACTGTCGCAGTCCAGCCATATCGATTTCACCATGAGGCGGTTGCCCGAGGTTGCGCCTTTGTGCCAAAGCTCCTGTCGGCTGCGACTGTAGAACCAGACTTCATCGCTGTCCAGAGTACGCCGTAAGGATTCTTCATTCATATAACCGAGCATGAGCACCTCTCCGGTAGCATCATCCTGCACTATAGCGGGAATAAGCCCTTTTTCGTTAAAATTCAGGTTTCCTATCAGCTTTAAACTTCTCTCCGCCATTGTTCCCCCTTACACCTGGCTGATTTCGGACAACGCCTGTTTCAGGTCAATATCCCCGGTATACAGTGCCTTGCCGACGATGGCACCCTCGGCACCGAGCTTGCTCAACATTTTCAAGTGGCTTAAAGAGGCAATACCCCCCGCAGCAATAACGGGCAGGCGCACGGTCTCGATTATCTCGGTAACCGCCGAGAAATTGGGCTCCGTCAGGGTACCGTCACGGCCGATATCGGTATAGACAAAACGCCTGGCACCGAGCTGCGCCATAGATTCGGCCAGAGCTGTGGCCGGCTGTTCGGTATCTCTTAGCCAGCCTCGGGTGGCCACATACCCATCACGGGCATCAATACCGGCAATAATAGAATCCCGGAAACGGCGGCACGCCTCTTTAACAAGCCCAGGATTTTCCACAGCCGCCGTACCCAGAATCACGCGCTCGATCCCCGTTTTAAGCAGTTTCTCAATCGTTTCAAGGTCGCGAATACCGCCGCCTAACTGAACAGGAACCAGCACGGCCCTGGCTATATCCTTAATAATGTCAAGATTGGCGGGCTCTCCAGACTTGGCACCATCCAGGTCAACGATGTGAAGTCGGGGCGCTCCCATGGACTGCCATTTCAGGGCTACGTCCAGGGGGTCATAGGAAAAGACCGTTTCCTGGTTGTAATTGCCCTGGTACAGGCGGACGCACCGCCCCTTCCTCAGGTCTATAGCCGGTATTACTTCTATTTTAAGCCTCTAGTAAATTTGATTATGAATCAATTATAACATCCGATACTGAGTTAAACAATTTTAAGTTTATGCAAATTGTGATATAATCGTGCTTGAATGTATGTTGACAAAACGGAAATAATACGGTAAACTTATAGTTACCATCGACCGGTATGGCGGTGAGTTTAGAGCGTAAAACCTTAACAAATTAAGTCGCTTGGATCGGATACGACCGAGACGGCCATAAATGTCAACGGGATATTTATACCCTCTCAGCTGTATCTGAGAGGGTTTTTTATTTGAGAGGTATCATGCTCAAAGTAGGTTTTATCGGAGCCGGAACCGTGGGGACCGCCCTGGCGATACTGCTGAGCAGCAAGGGCTACCAGTTTGTAGGTGCAAGCCGGCGAAGCCGGTCTTCACCCGGGAACTTAAACAGGGCGGTCAGTAATCTGCGCTTGCTGGACAGCAACCAAGACGTGGCCGATGCCGCTGAACTTGTATTCATCACCACGCCCGATGATTCCATCGCCGAAGTAGCCCGTCAGGTCAAATGGCGCCGCGGACAGAGTGTCGTTCACTGCAGCGGTGCCGATTCCACCGATATTCTTGAACCAGCCCGAAAAGCCGGCGCCATGGTGGGAGGTTTCCACCCACTCCAAACGTTCGCCGGTATTGAGCAGGCCGTGGAGAATATCCCGGGCTCGACTTTTGCCATCGAAGCCGAGGAACCGCTATTGACCTCACTCAAAGACATGGCTCATACCCTGGGCGGGTATTCAATAGAACTGAAGGCGAGCGATAAAGTAGCCTATCATGCGGCGGCCGTATTCGCCTGTAACTACCTGGTAACGCTGGTCAAACTCGCCACCGACCTATGGCAGACATTCTCCATCCCGCCTGATCAGGCTATAAGGGCGCTGCTACCTTTAATAGGTGGCACACTCCGCAATATCGAAAATATCGGCCTGCCTCAATGCCTCACGGGGCCAATCGCCCGCGGCGATACGGGCACAATCAAAAAACACATCGAAGCACTTCAGGAAAAAGCTCCCGCCCTGCTCTCTACCTACAAAGAACTCGGCAGGCAGACGATTCCCATCGCTCTGGACAAGGGGAGAATCAATGAGCAGCAGGCCAGCGAGCTTGAGGCTATATTAAAAACGGTTTTATAAAACTTTTTCAGGGGGAAGCCAAATGAGAATTATGCTGAAGAGTAAAATCCACCGGGCGCGTGTTACCGATGCCAACATCGACTACGAGGGCAGCATTACCATCGATAAGAAGCTCATGGCCGAGGCCGACATCCTGCCCTACGAGCAGGTACAGGTACTCAATATCAACAACGGCGCCCGCTTCAGCACCTACGCTATCGAAGGTCAGGAAAGCAGCGGAGAAATCTGCTTAAATG
>Ga0209427_10001495_pt1 | contig 26958 bp, 24 predicted proteins | sample DeeMarSWOR136_30_FD_187465 | JGI IMG/M metagenome (GOLD analysis project Ga0209427, IMG submission 187465) | Marine sediment microbial communities from White Oak River estuary, North Carolina - WOR-1-36_30 (SPAdes) (version 2) | ecosystem: Environmental > Aquatic > Marine > Intertidal zone >...
TGACGACCTCAGAAGGCTGCCCCAAACCCCATGCCGCGAGAGGCATTACGGTAAAACCCCCCAGCATCCCCAGCGGCAGACTCAGGCTCGGAGGACCACCGAATTTTAACCGATCATCTATTGTCTGATGACGTGCGAAGAACCGGGGGAGCGTTCTAACCCCGAATCCAATGACTATCGGTATTAAACCGAAAAGCATCGTTTTCGTAGCGAGAGTGCCAGACATAGCCAGCCCTATACTGTTACCCTTTTCACCATCGAACTTCATAAATACAGGCCACATCTGCCCTGCCACAGCAGCTACCCCGGCGAAGGCAACCCAGCCAGGAGATAAATCAAACGCCTCCCGTGCAACAAGAACAGCTATGATACCTTTGAAAAAATCGGAGAAAGTGCCGATAAACGCCTGAGTGCGCCCAAATTTTTGCCAGAGCGCGATATGCATATCTTCATACTCTCTGAGGTCAATGCCCTGAAGCCTGCCCATGATATATATGAATGGTATAGACCCCAGAATATAGCTGCCCAGAATCACCCCGAACTCATCCCACATCGTTGTCCTCCTCGCTGTAGAAAGCAAGAGCGAGCACTCCGGGACCAGCCTGCACGCCCATAGTCGGCGCGAAGTCAGCTATAAAAATTTCGGCGCATTCAAATTCAGATTCCACCTGCTTCTTCAGCGCTTCCGCTTCCTCCAGCACATTGGCATGCATCACATTGACATGGACCGGCCTGCTGCCTGTCCGTTCCCTCATAATCTCTACCAGACGCTTTACCGCTCGCGGCTTTGTTCGAGCCCTCTCCAGCGGCCTTATCTCGCCCTGGGAAAACGTCAGGATAGGCTTTATCTTCAACATAGAGGTAATCCATGAAGCTGCCCTGGGGATACGACCAGCCCGTGCCAGATATTCGAGAGTATCCAACACAGCCACCATGTTCACCCGCGGTATCATTTGCTCAGCTACCTCAGTAACCTGCGTCAGGTTCTTTCCCGAAGCCGCTGCTACGGCAGCCGCCAACGACACAAAACCTTCTGCTCCCCCGGCAGTGCGGGAGTCAACGACGTTTATAGCGATACCATGCATTTCCTCCTCAGCCATCTGCTTCGCCTGCACTGCTGAATCATACATCATGCTAATCTCCGAGCAAATGGTGATACACACAATACCACTGGCTCTATCGGCAAGCTCGCGATACGCCTCAAGAAAGTCCCCTGGGGATGGCGATGTGGTAGTAGGAAGCTCCTTGCTGCTCGCTATCAGCTCGTAGACCTCCTGGGGTGTTATGTCAACACCGTCCCGGTATGGCCGACCTTCGATAATAATACTTATCGGCACAATCCTGATGTCGTATCGTTGCACCAGTTCCCTGGGGAGACAGGCAACGCTATCGGTGACAACAACAACCCTGTCGATAACCAGCCCCTTTCATAATCTAGAATCGCGACATCGACTACATTGCTGCGTTATCAGTATAGAAGCTTATGCCAATCGCCCCCGGCCCTGTATGTGTGCCCATCACCGGGGTGAAATCTGTGACATAGAACTCGCGGCAATCGAACCGAGACATGAGATCAGCCTGAACCAGTTCCGCCTCCTCAGGAGCATCGGCATGCATTAACGTTACACATACCGGCTTACCGTCAGTCCGCTCACCCATAATCTCAAGCAACCGCTTCAACGCCCGCTTCCGGGTACGGCATCTCTCCAATAGATGTATATCCTCGGTTGCGTCCAGTATAGGCTTGATCTTGAACAGAGAGCCTGCCCATGCAGCAGCTTTCGGTATCCTCCCCCCTTTAGCCAGGTAGTACAGGGTGTCCAGCATAGCGATCGCGTTCACCCGGTACATCATATCCCGGGCTGCCTGTGCAACCTCATCAAGGTCATGACCCGAGGCTGCTGCCCGAGCCGCTGCTTGAGCGACAAAGCCCTGTGCCAGGGAGGGGCAACGAGCGGGGAAGACTTCAATACGAACCTGTTGCATCTTCTCCTCAGCCATACCCTTAGCCTCCACAGCAGCGTCAAATGACATGCCGAGATTCTGGGGAAGGGTGACACACAATATGCTGCTGCTGCTCTTCCCTAGCTCACTGAATGCTTCGAAATACTCACCTGGTGATGGAGAGGAACTGGTAGGCAGTTTTTTCGCCTTTCGTAGAAGCCTGTAGAACTGCTGAGGAGTTATATCGACTCCATCAAGATAGGCGCGATCTTCGAAAATAAGGTGCAGCGGTAGTATACGTATGCCATATTGTTCGGCTACCTCCCGGGGAACACAGGAACTGCTTTCAGTAATGACTGCCACCTTGTTCATAGAGAACACTTCATTGTCTTTCCCAAACTTTTTCAGGCAATGCACGGTCCGAAGCTTCGACTTCCTCCCTCCAACGCCTTACTCTGCACTGCAATACCGCCGGACTCATCACGAGGATAGTAAGGAAAAGCGCCAACAAGAAGCAGATAACGGGATGGAAGCCGTTCTCGGTAAAACGCCAGATCATAGCTAGAATGAACAGTGTCCCTATTGACAGTATACCGACCTTGAGGTGCCGCTGTTTGAGACGAATGAAAGCAGCAGAAACCCCACCCAGGGCGAGGAAGGTAAATGCTACCTCCAAATCACCTCCCTGGAAACCATGCCTGGGGTAGTCCATGAGCCCCATATCTCGCTCCAGGGCGACGAACCACACAAAAAGCACGGGGAACGGCAGTAGCATCAATGAAGCGAAAAGCCAGTCACGACGTACCACACGTATGACAATATATCCCATTAAGCAAAGCGCAACGCCAACGTAAACCACGATCACTACCCAGAGTGCGTTATTCCCCAGAACCAGCGGCGGCAGGACACGCTCAGCAACAAATATAACCAGGAAAGCAACAGCAAGCGAAACCATGGAGAAATAGCCCAGCCAGGAATAGAACCATCCCGGTCGTCCGCGACGCCAGGCATAGAGAGTCACTCCACCTATCACCAGTGACACAAAAATCAGCCAGTAGCTGGTTCGCCAGAGATGAAGAGCGAACGTAAGAGCGATGAGCAGATGGGGTACTCCCGCCAATAGTGCCTGGAGCCATGTTCCACCGCTATAAACCTCATAGAGTTCACGACCGATATCCCTGGCACTGCCGAACCTCCTGGTCGCCATATCTACAGCCTCTCTATCGGAGAAACCGGCCTCGCACAACTCTTCAATCTCATCCTCAAAATGAGTTTGTAACTCCCGAACAACGTCGCCATCCTCTCGTGGGTCCAGTCTGGAGTTCAAGCTGATGTTTATTAGATACCGTCTAAGCTCAGGTAGCATAGGACTGAGTCTAAACCTCCGCTAAATTGGCCGGTTCGATAACCAGATTCACCGCAGCCGAGAATCCCTCCCATTCGGCTCTCTTCTCATCTAAAGCCCGCTGTCCCAACTCGGTAAGGTAGTAATATCTCCTTTCCTGCCCGTTGGGAAGCCTCTCCCACTTGCCCTGTATAAGCTTATCTTTCTCCAGTCTATGCAGAGCAGGATAGAGGGTGCCCTGCTTGAACCGGAAATATCCCCCGCTCCTTTTCTCCATCTCCTTAATCAAACGATAGCCATACATCGGCTCCTGTCCAATCAAGGAAAGTATTAAATGCTCGGTGCTCCCCTTCAGGAGCTCACGTCCGTATCTCACTTTCTCACCTCTTTACCTAGTACTACGAGGTAGTCATGGCGTAGTGTATAGTACATGAATTCCCCTGTCAAGCTTGAAACTCAAAAAGCGGCGCGTAAACCGGTCTCATATTGTAACTTTAGGTAAACTCCGCTATAATAGCCCCCACGCTGGGTTGCGCCTTTCAGTTGGCTGTAAGATTTCTCTTTTTCATTCCCGGGAACCGGTTTTAGGCGATGATATCATGCTGCTGGCAACCGACATAGGAAACACCAATCTAGTACTAGGTGTCTTCGAGGGCGAGAGGCTTAAGGCTACCTGGAGGTTCAGTACCGATGTCCACAAGCTTGCCGACGAATACGCCGCTGTATTGGCCAACCTGCTGCCCCTCAAGGGTCTTGCCTTTTCAGATATCGAAAGTGCCATCATATCAAGCTCGGTCCCTCCCCTGGTGGCGGTTTTCGAGGAGCTGTGCCAGCGTTACTTCGAGGTCACACCTACCGTTGTAGGCCCTGGTACCAAGACCGGGGTCCGTATCTCAATCGATAATCCGCGTGAGGTAGGAGCTGACCGGGTGGTCAATGCAGCTGCGGCACACAGGCTGTACGGCGGCCCGTTGATAGTCATAGATTTCGGCACCGCTACCACCCTGGATGCTGTCTCAGCAGAGGGAGACTATCTGGGTGGAGCCATTGCTCCCGGCATAGAAATCTCCGCAGAGGCGCTTTTCGAGCATGCTGCCAAGTTACCACGTGTGGAAATGGTTCGACCGCAGAAGGCTATAGGTGGAAACAGTGTAGCTGCAATGCAATCCGGTATCATATTCGGCTATGTAGGATTAGTAGAGGGACTCGTTGCACGGATGCGAAAGGAGCTGGGAGGGAAGGCGAAGGTGATTGCCACAGGGGGCTTGGCGAACATCATAGCCAAAGAGACCACGATTATAGATGCGCTGGAGCCCGATTTAACGCTTATCGGACTCAGTCTGATATACGAGCTTAATCTGCGACGGTAGTCAATTTCACGGAGAAAGCATGGTTGAGGGTAAAAACGTAGTCTTGGGGATCACCGGCAGTATCGCTGCTTATAAAGCAGTGGATATCGCCGCCAAGCTAACCCAGAAAGGGTTAGCTGTTGACGTGGTAATGACCAAGGCAGCAACAAAGTTTGTCTCTGCATTATCCTTCCGCAGCGTTACCCATAGACCTGTTATCACCGACATGTGGGAGACCCCTGCTGAGTTCAACATCGAGCATGTCTCTCTTGCAGAACGGGCTGATGTCGTAGTTATCGCACCTGCTACCGCCAACACCATTGCCAAACTTGCAGCAGGCATTGCCGATGAAATCTTGACCTGCACCGTGCTTGCCACAAGGGCACCAATTATATTAGCGCCAGCGATGGATGCCGGGATGTACAGCAACCCGATAACTCAGGAGAATCTGGCCAAGCTGCGCTCCCGTGGATTCATCATCGCTGGCCCGGGATATGGCTGGCTAGCTTCCGGCCTGGTCGGCATGGGACGCCTGGTCGACCCAAATGAAATACTGGGTACCATCTTCCAGGCCCTGGGAAAAAAAGGCGACCTAGTTGACAAGCATATCGTGGTCAGCGCCGGAGGGACCCGAGAACCCATTGACCTGGTACGCTACATCGGCAACCGCTCCTCAGGAAAGATGGGCTATGCGTTAGCTGAGGCAGCCCGCGACCGAGGGGCAACAGTAACCCTGGTAACCAGCGTTACGGAACTGCCGCCTCCTGCAGGTGTTGAGGTGATTCCCGTGGAGTCCGCACTTGAGATGAGAGAAGCTGTGCTCAAGGCTACAGCCGCAGCCGACGTACTGATAATGGCTGCCGCAGTCGCTGATTATCACCCGGCAAAGGTTGCTAAGGATAAGATAAAGCGGGAGTCGGAAACGCTGACTCTCGAGCTGGTCAAGACCCCGGATATTATCGGTGAAGTAAGAGGAAATATCATCAAGGTCGGCTTCGCCGCCGAAAGCAAAGACCTGATAGTACGGGGAACCGAGAAGCTTAAGAAAAAAAAGCTTGACCTTATCGCAGTCAATGATATTACCGCTGAGGACAGTGGTTTTGCCACAGATACAAACCGTGTGACCCTGATCGACCGCAAGGGAAAGGTTGAGCAACTCTCCCTGATGCCTAAATATGAAGTTGCCCACCTGATCCTGGATAAGGTAGTGGTTCTGCTCTCTCGAGCACAGGGGTCTCCTGCCGAGAAAGATACCTAATATCTTTTGGAGGACAACGATGGAGAGAATGACACGGTGGATTACCAGCAGGCGTTACCTGCTCCTGCTGCTGGAACACCTCGTAAGCAATCCCATAACAGAGATATTGCTAACAGTAATCATAAGGATAACGGGTCGGGTTCTGAGCGCTGTACTGGTCATTATGAGAGTCGTTTTCAGGATGACCCTCGAAGATATTACCGTCCTTCTCATGAAACTGCCCCTTATAAGAGTGACCACCCTCAAGGTCATGACAATGCTAAAACCGATAATGAAGGGCATCGAACCAGAGGGATTATGGTTGTTTAGGGAGGTTATGAGAGTCAGAGGTGTCAAAGATGTAATCATGCCCGTGGTAATGAGTACAGGGGTGTTACTCGAAACTCTCGCCGAGCCTGAGGTCGTAAATGAACTGGGTAAAAAAGAGGTGGAGGAATAGAGATGTTCGGGTATATGGGAAAGATATTGCGAGTAGATTTGACCAGCGGGAAGATAGAGGAACAGGCGCTCGACGAGAAAATGGCGCAGAAGTACATCGGTGGAAGCGGCCTAGCGGCAAGGATTATCTATGATGAAGTTGGACCCGGCGTTGAGCCTTTTTCGCCGGATAATTCATTGGTTTTCGCTGTCGGCCCATATCAAGGCACCGGAATCCCTTTATCCAGCAGATATGAGGTTGCTACCAGATCACCGTTAACCGGTATTTGGGCTGAGGCCAGTTCTGGAGGCTGGGTTGGACCATTTCTAAAACGGGCGGGCTACGACGCCATTGTCATCAAGGGTAAAGCCCAAAAACCCGTCTACTTGCTTGTTACAGATGCTGGCGTCGAAATCAAAGACGCTTCCAGTTTATGGGGCAAAGATGCATATGAAACAGAGGAAAAGATAAGGAATGAACTGGAAGACCGGGATGTCAGAGTAGCCTGTATCGGTCAAGGCGGCGAGAATCTGGTTAAATTCGCCGGTGTTATGAACGATATGGGTAGAACGGCTGGCAGGAGTGGTGTCGGCGCAGTAATGGGCTCCAAGAACTTGAAGGCCCTTGCTGTAAAGGGTAAAAAGACCGTGTCAATCGCGGATAAGGGACGACTGTCAAAACTTATTAGAGGTACTGCCAAACTCGCCAAGGATGGTCCGGTCTCCGTCATGTACAACAAATACGGCACTGCGATACTCCTGGATATATGGGAATCGATAGGTGATGTACCTTTTAAATACTGGGCCAGAGGCGACGCTAAGAGAGGCGAATGCGCCAGAATAGCGGCCAATATCGGCGGCGCCAAGATGCAACGCGAGATCCTGACCAAGAGCTACCATTGCTACGGCTGCCCCCTCGGTTGCGGCAGACTAGTGAAGGTAACATCACCAGCTAAATACGCTGTCGAAGGGCACGGGGCCGAATATCAATCCAGCGCCGCCCTCGGCACACTATGTATGGTAGATAACATGGCCGCTATTGCTAAAGCTAATGATATGTGCAACAGATATGGTATCGATACAATCGAGACCGGCAGCATAATTGCGTTCGCAATGAGTTGTTATGAAAAGGGATGGATTGCAGATAGCGATACAGATGGCATTGACCTCGAATGGGGTAATGCAGATGCCGTAATCGCGATGGTTGACAAGATAGGTAAGAGAGAAGGCTTGGGTGATGTGCTGGCAGATGGATTGATACCTGCAGCGCAGAAAATAGGACATGATTCGATAAACATAGTTATGCACAGCAAGGGGCAGGCATTCCCCATGCATGATCCGAGGGCATTCCCCGGCTTAGCCATAGCATATGGTACTTCGGAAAGAGGAGCGTGCCACATGCATGGGATTGGATGGGCGGAGCCAGTTGGCTTTGGATTCACCTCATTTCATATAGGTGGAAAAGGGGTTAAAAAATACTCCCTAGAAGGGCAGCCGCTCAACACGAAAGTATCCCAAGACCTCGCAGATGTCTCCGATTCCCTGGTTCAGTGTAAGTTCACCGTGATGGCTTTTATAACACCTAAAACACAGGCCGCAATGCTATCCGCCATAACCGGCCAAGAATTCGACGTAGAAGAACTGCTAATGGCAGGGGAAAGAATGTTCAACTTGAAGCGGCTGTTTAACTGCAGATTCGGTATGATCAGGAAAGATGATATCATACCAGAGATGGTGCCAGTTCCCGTAACCGGTAACTACGTTCCCAAAGGTGAAGAACTGGAGAAGGCGATTGACGAGTACTACGAGCTGAGGGGCTGGACCAAAGACGGTATACCCACAGCGGCGAAGATTCGGGAGTTGGAAATAGAAAACGTTGAACGCCCCCAGTAATAACGCAGTACTACCAGTTTAAATGAAGGTCAAACGCGGCATGTCCAGCCGCCGTTTTCAGAGACCCTAAATGAAAATCACCGATGTTAAAACCTACTCGATAAGCATCCCCATTCCCAAGCCCTATTTCCATCCGGCATGGATACCGGGCTTTACCGAGAAACACTTCACCTTCACCCTGATAGAGATCCTCTCCGATGAAGGCATAAAAGGATACTCCTCCGTGCTTTCCTTCAGCATTCTGAGAACGAAAAAATTCATTGATAAGAAAGTAAAACCTTTGATCCCGGAACAGGTAGAGGATATCGCCGATATCGAAAGATTCGTTCAGAATATGAGAAGCATGAATATTCCCAAAAAGAGTGCCGGCACGACTCCCTATAAGAAACGACTGCTCTTTCCCCACATAACCAAAGGGCTCTATATGCTCAGGCACTTCGAGCCGAGGCTATGGTGCGTGGAGGTTGCTCTCTGGGACCTGCTGGGAAAGGCGAAGAATAAACCTGTCTGTGAGTTGCTGGGCAGAACGCAGGAGCGAGTCAAGGCCTATATAAGCACCGGTGAGAAAATATCAATTGAGAAACATGTCGAAGATGCCAGGAGATACAAAGAGCAGGGAATCAAAGCTATCAAGCTGAGAGCGCATCATAGAAACATTAAAAACGACTTAAAAGCAATCGAGAAGGTTAGGGAGACCGTCGGCGCTGATATGGAGATTATGGTGGATGCCAATCAAGCACCGAATCCACTGCCTCCTTTCTGGTCACGAAAGAAGGCCCTCAATTTTGCCCGGGAGCTGGAAAGATTGAAATGCCTTTGGCTTGAAGAACCGCTTCCCATGCACGACCTTTATGGCATCAGAGAACTCCAGGAAAAAGCGGAGATCTTAATCGCAGGAGGAGAGCTTGAACAGGGAGAGGAGCGATTCGGGCAACTCCTCGACTGCTACGATATTATTCAACCTGACGTCCACTTCTCAGGGGGCATCGGGCAAGTGAAGAGGATAGGCGAAATGGCCGCACAGAAAGGTAAGATGCTCATACCTCACTGCTGGGGAAGCGGGTTGTCGCTCGCCGCTAATCTTCAACTTATTGGTTCGCTAAGTAATTGTCCCTATCTTGAATATCCCTGCGACCCGCCATTCACCACTGATATAAGAGACGCAATACTAACCGAGTCTATAAAGATAGGAAACGATGGATATGTCACCATTCCCCAGAAGCCCGGCCTCGGTGTAGAGGTAAACGAAGCAGTAATAAAAAGATACGGGAAGGACTCTTAAATCATTCATTGTTGAATGTAGTACTAAAGTGGTACTTGATAGCTGACGCTTATATGTTTAACATGATTATGCTGGAAGAGGACAGAATTACTTTATATGGAAGCAGGTAAAGGCTCTACAGACCTTGAAAAAGAGGTTCTTAATGCAGGGCTCTGTACCAGTTGCGGAGCATGTGTCGGCATCTGTCCCTATATTAAGGTAGTCAAGGACAGGGTAGCGGTCATCGAGCCCTGCGGCATCACCGACGGGAAATGCTACGATTTTTGCCCTCGAACCCTCACCGATATCTCCGAACTCGATCGAAGGATATTCGGTCAGGAGCGCTCCGATTCCTCACTTGGCCCTTATATCTCCATTGAGATGGCGCAGGCAAAGGACAGCAAGACCCGCAACCGCGGCCAGTACGGCGGGGTGGTCTCCGCCTTGACCGCTTATGCCATGAGCAAGGGTGAGATAGGGGCTACAGTGCTCACCAAACCCTTTAACGAAAGCCTTATGCCCACGTCGGTGTTGGTGGAGGATAGTTCCCAGGTGCTAAGCTGCGCCGGCTCTAATTATATTGCCTCAGCAACTCTTGCCCGGCTTAATGAGGCGATGAAACAGCAAACGGTTTCACTCGGTATCGTAGGTATGCCATGCCAGATTCTAGCTCTGCGCAAGATGCAGGCATCCAAGCACGAAAACGGCTCAAAAGAAGTCAAGCTCGCCATCGGTCTTTTCTGCACCTGGGCCTTATCCTACAAAAGCTTCCACGAATTCCTGAAGGGAAAGATCAACCCTTCACAAATCAAACGGCTGGACATCCCTCCCCCACCAGCCAACAAACTGGTGGTTGTTACCGAAGCAGGCACCCTGGAATTCCCTCTGGACGAAATCAGGGAGTTCGTCAAGCCGACCTGCGGTATTTGCTTCGATATGACCTCCGAGTTCGCAGACCTCTCGGTAGGCATGGTCGAGGGAGTTGACGACTGGAATACCCTGATAGTCAGAACGCCGGAGGGAAAGATGATTATCGATAAGGCAAAGGAGGACGGCATAATAGAGACCAAGCCTTTGCCTGAAGCAAACCTGAGCCATCTACGGGAAGCATCGCTGCTAAAGAAAAAGAGAGCACTGGACGAGATAGTCAAACGCACAGGCGATAAGAATAATCTCCTGTATCTGCGTTTGAGCGATGCAGAGCTGAGAAAGCTCCGCTAGGAGACCACATGTCGGTAATAAAGATAGACCGGCCCGGACAGAGCGTGCTCATGATGGGCAATGAAGCCATTGCTCGAGGGGCAATCGAAGCTGGAGTTGACTTCAGTTCCGCCTATCCGGGAACCCCTTCCTCCGAAATTCTAGAATCCCTAGCACGTGTAGCGGAGCACTTCGGCCTCTACGCCGAGTGGTCAGTCAACGAGATGGTATCACTGGAGGCAGCAGCCGCTGCTTCCCTCACCGGGCTAAGGGCCATAGTGGCCATGAAACAAAACGGCGTCAACGTATGCTCTGATTTCCTGATGACTGTCAATCTGAGCGGTACCAAGGGCGGCCTTGTCATCGTGGCCTGCGATGACCCCTCAGCTATATCCAGCCCCAATGAACAGGACAGCCGTAATTTCGCCAAGTTCGCCGACCTGCCTTTACTAGAGCCCGCAACATTCAATGAAGCAAGAGAAATGACCAAGTACGCCTTTGAGCTTTCCGAAAGGCTCGGGCTACCCTGCATAATTAGAAGCGTAACAAGAATATCCCACAGCAGAGGTAATGTTGAGCTCGGTGAACTCCCAGAGAGGAAGAGGTCACCCAGCTTTGAGGGCGTAAGTATCGCCGGGGCCTTCGTTGCCCTGCAGCACGCCGCACTGCATCAGAAATTGGAACAGGCACGGGAGGACTTTGAGAACTCAAAATTCAACTGGTATGTTGGTCCCGAAGGTGCAAAATTCATCATCGTCACCAGCGGCACTGGCTGGTTCTATTCTCGAGAAGCCGTGGCAGCGCTCGGCCTCGATAGCGAGGTGGGGATTCTTAAGATAGGCACCACATGGCCTCTACCGGAAAAATTCATCATCGACCATTTGAAGCCAGCGAATGAACTGCTCATCGTTGAGGAGGTGGACGATTTCCTCGAGCAAAACATAAAGGTTCTCCTGGCAGAGCAGGCAAAGACACTGGGCCCGATTGAGGTCTATGGTGCCAAGTCAGGTCATCTACCGGCATGCGGTGAGATGAACCAGGATAAAGTAGCCAAGGCATTAGCAACCATAAAGGGCGTGGAATACAGCGGCAGAGATGAGGCATACGCCCAGCGGGCACGGGAGTTAGTGCAACCCTACCTATCCCCCAGGATACCTACCTTCTGCGCCGGTTGTCCCCATCGGGCTTCTATGTGGGCTATAAAATCCGCCCTGAAGCTGGATGGGCGTGATGGGTTCGTTACTGGTGATATCGGTTGCTATTCTATGGGAGCTGGTCCAGCCGGCTACTTTCAACTCAAGACAATCCACTGTATGGGGAGCGGAATAGGGCTGGCCACCGGTTTTGGCAAGCTGGGGCAGTTCGATTTCAACAGGCCCGTTGTCGCCGTATGCGGTGACTCAACCTTTTATCATGCCGCAATTCCAGGGCTTATCAACGCACGGTTCAACAACAGCAATGTTCTCATGGTCGTGCTTGATAACGCCGGAACAGCCATGACAGGCTTTCAGCCCCATCCCGGTTCCGGAATAGACGCCCTGGGAGAACCAGCACCTGTTGTTGATATCGAGGGAATTTGCCGAGCTATCGGCGTACCGGTTAAGGTAAGAGACCCGTTTGAACTCGACGAAGCCATAGAGGAGCTTTATGACCTTCTACAGGAAGACGGCCCCAAGGTGATGGTCTTCCGCCGGAGATGCCACCTGGCGGAGACTAAAGAAAGGCCGCAGAAAAAGGTCTTCGTCGACCCGGATAAGTGCATCGGTGATGAGTGCGGGTGTGCCCGCTTCTGCAGCAGAGTCTTCAACTGTCCCGGCATAATCTGGGATCCCACTACTAAAAAGGCAAGGATCGATGAAATCGTATGTACCGGCTGTGGGGTTTGTGCCTACCTATGCCCGCAGGGAGCAATCGTAATTGAAGGGAACTGAAATATGACCCTGGAAAAGGATCCACTGAATCTTATCATAACAGGCGTCGGCGGTCAGGGAAATGTCCTGGCTTCGCAAATCGTAGCTACAGCTGGGATCAAGGATGGCTTCTATGTAACCGTCGGTGAAACCTATGGCGCCTCTCAAAGAGGTGGTGGCGTGCTGAGCCACGTTCGTTTCTCCCTACAGACACAGTGCGGTCCGCTCACACCGGAGGGGCAAGCGGATATCGTTATTGGAATGGAGCCCATGGAAGCATTGCGGGTTATCGCCGATTTCGGCAACCCCGAGACCAGGGTTATCGTCAGCCCAAGGCCTATATACCCTATCTGGGTTCTCTCCGGGCAGGCCACATATCCCCCTATTGAAGATGTGCTGGGGGGGCTGAGAGAGCTGACTGGCGAAGTCAGGGTTATCGAACCATCTGTAGACGGTGGAACGCCTCTACCGACCAATGTACTGATGGTGGGAGCACTGGCTGGCTCCGGGATGTTGCCTATTTCACTCAGCTCTTTTGAAGAGGCCCTGAAAGAGATAATAGCTCCAAAGAGTTTGGAGTTAAACCTCGAGGCTTTCAAGAAGGGTTTGGAAGCAACCGCTACATGAATAGTGCGAATGCCCTTGTTTCAGCTTTTTATCAAGAGTTTCAAGGGGGGTGAATGTAATGCCTGAGCAAGCCTTATCGGACGTCAAAGTAATAGACCTGTCCTGGTATATGGCAGGCCCCTACTGCACCAAGCTTCTAGCTGATTATGGCGCTAATGTTATAAAGATAGAAAAGCCAGGAGAGGGAGACCCGGCGAGGAGGATAGGGCCCTTCTTTAAAGACGACCCGCATCTAGAGAAGAGCGGGCCTTTTCTTCATCTCAACACCAACAAAAAAAGCATCACGCTCAATTTAAAGAGCGAGAAAGGTAAAAAAATACTCAAAGAGCTGGTTAAGGACGCGGACATCCTCGTAGAGAGCTTCAGACCTCGCGTTATGCCCGGTCTGGGGCTTGACTATGAAACCATGGAGAAGATAAATCCCAAGCTAGTGATGGTCTCCATCTCCAGCTTCGGACAGACCGGTCCTTACCGCGACTTCAAGGCAGCTGAGATAGTCGAATATGCTATGGGCGGTGAAATGTACTCTACGGGAATTGCAGGGAGAGAACCCCTGAAACTCGGCGGCAATGTCGTCCAGTATCAAGCGGGAACTGTCGGCGCTGTAGCAGCGATGGGTGCTCTGTACGCCGCAGAGCTCCAGGAAGCTGGTCAGCATGTAGACATCTCTATTATGGAAACCCAAGCTGGAAGTGCCGACAGAAGGATTATATACCTTATGGGTTATATCTGTGCGGGTGTGCTTACCACCCGCTGGCCGCCGCCTCGAGAAGCAGTGCGCATGCTCATCATGCCCCAAGGAGTCTACCCGTGTAAAAACGGATTCATTAACACACTCAGCCTGCCCCAGTGGTGGCCTAGATACCTGCAGGCAATGGAGATGCCGGAGCTATTAGAAGATCCCAGGTTTCAGAATATCTTCAGTATGGAGGCAGGGATGGAGTTCGATGCCATCTGGTACTCCTGGCTAGCCGACCACAATAAGGAGGAACTCTTCGAGAAATTCATCAATGCCAAAATCGCGAGCGCTCCTGTGAACAGCCCCGAAGATCTACTCAAGAACCCACATCTTAAGGAAAGGGAATATTTCACCGAGATCGACCATCCAGAGACAGGCAAGGTCACCTATCCCGGGGCACCCTTCAAGATGTCCGATACACCCTGGCAAATCAGGAGCCCAGCTCCGCTCTTAGGGCAACATAACGAAGAGATATACTGCAATATTCTGGGATATACCAGAGATGACCTGGTGAAGCTCCGTGAGAGCGGAGTTATCTGAGCCCGTAGCCCTCAGTATCCATCGAGGAGGTTAAGAAAATGGCTAAGCTTCCGTTAGAAGGCGTTAGAATCGTTGCTATTCCGGTGGTATTCGCCGGGCCTTTCGGAACCATGCTCCTGGCAGACCTGGGAGCTGAGCTCATTCTGGTGGAATCCGTCCATCACTTCCCCCCTATAACGAGAGGCTATATGCCCAGACCACCTCAGGGCCTCGTTCCCACTACAGGGGCAACATTTGGCGGCACAGGTGGAATCCAAACCTACTTCGACCACTGGGCGGGAGACAGACCCTGGGACCGTTTCGCCATGTTCCACGCACTGGGTCGCAATAAGATAAGCTGCTGTATGGATCTCACCAGGCCCGAAGGACAGGATGTCTTCAAGAGATTGATTAATGTAAGCGATGTTTTCTTCGAAAGCAACGCCCCTGCCACCATGGAGAAGTTGGGCTTAACCTACGATACACTCAAGGAGGTTAAAGAGGACTTAATCTATCTCAGGATGCCCGGGCTGGGCTGCACCGGCCCTCACAAGTATTGCTCCCTCTTCGGGGCACAGCTTCAAGCCTTAGCCGGTCATACCTGGCTGACGGGCTATACCGACCTTGACCTGACAACCACCCAATCGCTGCTATTCCACTGTGATGCTTCCTCCGGCGCCACAGCCGCCTTTGCCATCCTCTGCGCCCTGCACTACCGTAAACGCACCGGGAAAGGACAGTTTATCGACCTTGCCCAGATCGAAACCGTGGTCCCGCATCTGGCCGATGCCGTTATGGACTATACTATGAACGGCAGGATTCAGACCGCCATGGGCAATCGTCACCCCTATATGGCACCCCATGGCGTTTATCGTTGCCGCGGCGATGATGACTGGGTAGCGATCGCCGTATCCTCAGATGAGGAATGGGAAGGGTTTTGCCGCGCCCTTGGTAATCCCGACTGGTGCAGCGAGGAGAGGTTCTCCACGGCCTTAGGACGCCTCGAGAACCAGGATGAGCTCGACAAGCTCGTCGAGGAATGGACATGTCACCATGACAACTACGAGGTGATGCACATTCTGCAGAAAGAGGGCATAGCGGCGGGACCGGTGATAAGCCAGCGCGATGCTTTTCGCGATGCTCAGTTGGTGAGCCGCGGTTTCTTCGAGGCAGTAAGTCACCGCGAAGCGGGAACCCATCTCTATCCGGGAATGCTTTGGAAGATGCCTAAAACCCCGCTTAGCATACGCAAGCCGCCGCCGTGCCTCGGCGAGCATAACGACTACGTATTCAAAGACATACTGGGGATGTCCGACGAAGAGGTCGCCGAACTAGAGAAGGAAAATATAATAGGGGGTGATGAGTACCTCATCGAATCCATTTTCTAAGAGAACTGAAGTTCCTCACTCCTAGTGTTTACCTTGACACTGCGTGCGAAAACAGTATAGAATAACAAACGCGATTTCTGCGCATGCCTTATCAAAGAAGAGAATCAGTGAGCAGAATAAACCTGTTCTTCAAGGATGAGCAACATCCGAAGAAGAACTTCTTTTTACCCTCGAACACGAATAAGGACAACATCTCCCCCTAACAGGAATAGCTTACTAGCCCAATAAAAAAGGAGGTACAAATATGGGTGTTCTGGATGGCAAGGTCGCAATCGTGACAGGCGCAGGAAGAGGACTTGGAAGAAGCCATGCCTTAGCCATGGCTGAGGAAGGCGCCAAAATAGTAGTCAATGACATCGGCGTGGAATGGGACGGCACGGGACAGGCTAAAGGTCCCGCTGATGATGTGGTCAAGGAGATCAAGGATGCCGGTGGGGATGCAGTAGCTTGCTTCGATAGCGTGACCGATTTCGAGGGAGCACAAAGGATTATAGACACCGCTGTTAATAGCTTCGGCAAGCTCGACATCCTCGTCAACAACGCCGGCTTCCTGAGAGACAAGATGATTTTCAATATGTCAAAAGAGGAGTGGGATGCCGTACTCGATGTCCACCTAACAGGCACTTTCAACTGCGGCAGATGGGCCGCTGCCTATTTCAGAGAGCAGAGCAAAGCAGGTAAGCTGGAAAGCGGCGGGCGCATAATTAACACCGTTTCACACGCCGGCCTCATAGGCAATCCTGGACAGAGTAATTATGGCGCAGCCAAGGCAGGCATCGCATGCCTGACCCTTATCTGGGCCAGGGAGCTTCAACGATTCAACGTTACGGTGAATTCGGTCACCCCTATGGCCAGGACCAGGATGACTACACTTTCCGGATATTTTACGGAAATACCGGGTGAGGGCCAGTTCGATGAGTTTGCCCCCGAGAACGTATCCCCACTGGTCGTATACCTGGCCAGCGACGCAGCACAGGACATAACTGGACGGGTTATATCCATCAGGGGAGGTAAACTGGAGCTGTTCAACGGCTGGTATCTTGCGAACTCTATCGACATCCAAAAAAGATGGACTATTCCAGAACTGCAAGCAAAGATTCGTGAGCTGGGGACCCTCTCCCTGCCGGAAATGGCTTTTTAAGCAGCGTATAGCTAATAAAATAGAAAGGGTTTCTTTCTAGCAATAATCAGCGTCAGTGGTTCTGCAATAGCGTTACGGCTAACATCCATTGCTATGTTGGCTGTGGACCGCCGCGGCCACCCGATTTGCAGGCTGACTCACTCAAGTTTGCCCGTGCTATGAGATATTGCCTCCTCCTTACATGAGGAGTTTACCACCCCTGAGCAAGTTGAAGGGAGGGGTTGTTGCCAAATGAGTTACGAAACTATAATTATCAAAAAGGAAGACGGCATTGCCTCCATGATACTGAACCGCCCTGAAAAGCTAAACGCTGTCAGCCCCACAATGTGGTTCGAGTTAAGCAGCGCTTTTGAGGAAATACGAAGCGATGACGACATAAGGGTACTCATCCTCACAGGAGCCGACCCTGGTTTTTGTGCAGGTGCTGATGTCGAGGAGACCCTGACACTGGCCGTCCCCGGAGCAGAGGCTCCACCAAGGACCAAACAGCAACTGAAGGAACCTATGGGCATGGCAGGCTTAAGAGTGGCTAAGCTGGAGAAACCGACAATAGCTGCGGTTAACGGTGTTGCTGCCGGCATGGGCTTTTCTCTCGCTTTAGCCTGTGACATACGCATAGCTTCGGAGAAGGCCAGGTTTACTAATGTTTTTGTCCGTATGGGGCTCATCCCTGACAATGGGTTGACCTACTTCCTGCCACGTCTGGTAGGATTGGCTAAGGCGCTTGAATTCATGTATACCGGCGCCAGAATAGACGCTAAAGAAGCAGAGCGACTAGGTCTGGTAAACAAGGTTGTGCCACATGATGAACTCATAAAAGAAGCAAAGGATATGGCCAAGAAGATAGCCGAGGCAGCTCCGATGGCTATTGAACTGACCAAGTGGGCTACGAACAAGGCGCTGACCAGCGATATTGAGGAACTCATACAATTAGAGACCTTTGCCCAGAGGATCTGTCTTGAAACTGAGGACTTTCAGGAGGGCATCAAATCCTTCATGGAAAAGAGGCCCCCTGTATTCAAAGGAAGATAGACTTTATTAAAAAGACATAGGAGACGGTAAATGGCTTATCAGTCGCTTATCATGGAGAGGAAAGGCGCCATAGCGACCATAACCCTTAACCGTCCCGATGTTGGTAATGCTTTTAACAAAGAACTCATGAACGAGCTTGATGCTGCGTTCAAAGAGATTAGCCAGGACGAAAATATCTGGGCAGTGCTCCTGACAGGAGCCGGCAAGCATTTTTCCTCCGGCATAGACCTCAGCCTTTTTTCCAGTTTGGGAGATGCAGCGGCAGCAGTTGAGGATTCCGAGGGCGAGACGTACGCAGAGGGAACCCTCGCAGCCACGGTAATCAGGATCAGGAGTATGAGCAAGCCGGTAATCGCTGCCATCAACGGTGCAGCGATTGGCGCTGGTCTCGGTCTTGCCCTGGCCTGCGACATAAGAATCGCCTCCGATAAGTCCAGATTCGCCTCAATATTCGTTAAAAGAGCGGTCGCTCCCGATAGCGGCTGTTCCTTTACACTTCCCCGAGTCATCGGGCTACCCAGGGCTTGTGAGTTTATGTTCACGGGGGACATTATCGACGCTGAAGAGGCTGACCGAATAGGACTCGTGAACCGGGTTGTTCCCCACGACGACCTGATGAAGACTGCCATGGAGCTGGTGGAGAAGATAGCCAAGAATCCACCGTTGGCAGTGGGCATAGCTAAGGAAGCCATGAACAGAGCGTTGACGGAGACAGACATTAAGGAGCAGCTGAAGTACGAGGTCAGCCTTCAAAGCAAGCTGCTGAAGACCGAGGACTTCATGGAAGCTGCCAAGGCTTTTTTGGAGAAACGCGAGCCGATATTCAAGGGTAAATAATAGCCGTACAGCGTATGAAAAACATCCGTAAGCAACCGGTAGCCGGAAAGAGGTAACTATGGATTTTCGATTCAACCCTGAACAAGAAGCGCTGCGAAAGGAATTCGACGACTTCTTCAGGGAAGAGATGGCAAAAGCGCCGCCAGAATGGGGAACATCCATGGAGGCCATGTTCGGCTTGGATGTATGCTGGGAGTTCCATAAAAAGATGGCCAAGAAGCTGGCGGCAAAGGGCTGGCTTTCCCGAGCATGGCCCAGGGAATACGGTGGTCAGGATGCTCCACTCATAGAGCAGTTCATCTTCAGCGAGGTACAGGGGTACTACAGAGGAGCAGGCGTTGATCCCTGGGGCGTAGGTATGCTGGCTCCCACGCTTCTCTATGGCGGAAGCGACGAGCAAAAGAAGGAACACCTGCCTCCCATTGCGCGGGCAGAGCTATTCTGGACCCAATTGTGGAGCGAGCCCGGTGCCGGCTCCGACCTGGCATCCCTGACCACACGCGCCACCAGAGATGGCGATGATTACGTCGTCAACGGTCAAAAGATATGGACCAGCGGCGCCCACCGTGCCGACTGGGGTTTCATGATCGCCAGGACGAATCCCGAGGAGAAGAGAAGCCGGGGAATTTCCTTCTTTCTTGTCGACATGAAGTCCCCCGGCATTACTATAAATCCAGTCTTGAGCCTGGAGGGCTCTCACCTGTTCAACGAGGTATTTTTCGATGATGTCCGCGTTCCTGCACGCAACATGGTAGGCAAAGAGAACGAAGGCTGGCTCGCCTCACAGATGATGTCGAACTTCGAGCGCTCGATGATCATATTGTTTTCATTCCTGAGACGGGAACTGGAGGAACTGGTCGAGTTCTGTAAAGAGACCAAACGAGGGGGGAAGCCCCTAGCAGAGAATCCTCATATCAGGCATAAACTTGCACAGCTAGCCATTGATATCGAAACGGGTCGTGCTTTTGCTTACTTCATTGTCTGGAACCAGGAAAAACACGGCCTGATAGCCGCCGGATCCTATGCCGCAGCAGCCAAAGTCCTCGCCACTGAGCTAAACCAGCGCTTCAGCTATATTGGTTGCGAGATACTGGGGCTCTACGGACAGGTAGAGTACTCTAAATGGGCACCTTTAAACGGTAAATACGAGAAGGAATACCTGCAATCAATCAGCCTGAACATGGGCGGCGGTACCTCGGAGGTTATGAGGAACCTCGTCTGTTCACTGGCACTGGGGTTGCCAAGAAGCTGGTAGATTAAAAATATCACCGAAAGGGGAAAATCTAAATGGCCCAAGTAAGAGAAGTAGTAATGGTGGACTTCGCACGAACGCCCTGGGGGAGAGGGAGTCAGAAGAGACCGGGATTCTTCTCGCACATGCGGGGAGATGACCTGACGATTATCGTGATCGAGGAGTTATTTAAGCGCACAAAGATGGATAAATCCATGATCGACGAGGTAACTATGGGCTCGCCAAACCAGTCCGGAGAGCAGGCAAACCCCGGAAGAAGCGTCGCTCTGCTGACCTGCCCCTTCGAGACCCGGGGGTTGAGTGTTGACCGGGCATGTACCTCGAGCATGGCCGGTGCTCACTTCGGAATCATGGCTATCCAGCTGGGTATAGAGGATATCGTTATCTCGGGTGGCTACGAGAGCTGCTCTCACTTCCCTATCCCCCTCTGGACATTCGATACGGATATGGAAAAGATGATGGAGGAAGCCATAGCCACGGGCGCGACCTCGCGCGGATTGCCCAATCCAAAGCTGTGGGATATTGTGGATACAGGCGCCATGATAGGCATGGGTATAACCGCCGAAAACCTTGCAGATAAGTTCAATATCGAGAGAGAAGAGATGGACCAGTGGGCACTGCGTAGCAATCTGAGGGCGGCGGCAGCCTATAAGAACGGCTGGTTTAAAGATGAAATAATTCCATGTGAAGGCAAGCTTAGCGATGGGACGGTGAAAATCGTTGACTACGATGAGGACGTCAGACCCGATACAACCATAGAAAAGCTGCGTGAACTCCCGACACTTTACAAGGAAAACGGGAAAGTTACTGCCGCCAGCTCGTCCAAGCAAAGCGACGGAGCCGGTGCCGGCGTGTTTATGCCCAAGGAGAAAGCCAGGGAGCTGGGATTAGTGCCCATGTGCACCATAAGATCCATAGGGTGGGCTGCGTGCGACCCCAGCATTATGGGCTATAGCGCTACTCTGGCGACCAAGGAAGCTATTGGGCGCTCAGGTTTAAAACCAAGCGATATCAACCTGTGGGAGACAAACGAGGCTTTCGCGGTTGTGCCTATTGTATTATGCAAAGAACTAGGTGTAGATTACGATAAAATGAACGTTAACGGAGATGCACTCTGCATCGGTCATGCCATAGGAGCGAGCGGTATTCGAGTATTAGGCACACTTGTCCATGAGATGAACCGCCGTGGTGTCAGATACGGCTGTGCCTCTATATGCGGCGGGTTCGGCCAGGGCACAGCAACTGTTGTGGAAGTAGAGGATTACTGGGACGGTCACCGCTCCTGGCTCAACCACGATTAGAATAAGGGGGCTGCTATGAACCTCGACTTAACCGAAGAGCAGGAAATGCTCCGGACATCGGCACGTGATTTTCTAAGCAAGGAATGCCCGAAAACACTGGTTCGAGAGCTCGAGGAAGACGAGAAGGGTTATTCGCCTGAATTATGGCGCAAGATGGCTGAACTGGGTTGGATGGGGCTGGTGCTTCCTGAAGAGTACGACGGCATGGGGATGGGCTTTATGGACCTCGTCATTCTACTACAGGAGATGGGGCGTAACATCCTGCCCGGGCCTTTCTTCTGTACCGTGGTTACGGGCAGCCTGCCAATTCTCTTTGCAGGCACCGATGAACAGAAAAAAGAGTTCCTCCCCAAGGTAGCAAGCGGTGAACTTATCCTCACCTTGGCACTCAGCGAGCCCAATGCACTGTATGGTGCAGTCGGAGTGGAGACGAAAGCCGTGGCTCAGGGCGACAGCTTCGTCATCAACGGCACCAAGCTTTTCGTGGAAAATGCCCATATCGCCGACTGCATAATATGCGTCGCTAGAACAAAGGAAGGCTCCTCACCTGAAGAGGGTATCACCCTGTTCCTGGTAGATGCCAAGAGCCCCGGCATTAAGTGCGAGGTAATGCCCACCATCGGTGCTGACAAGCTCTGCGAGGTTGTCTTTGAGAACGTCAGCGTGCCTCAGAAGAATATGCTCGGAGAACTCCATAATAGCTGGCCCGTCATTGAGAAAGTCCTGGAACATGCCACGATAGCCAAATGTGCCGAGATGGTCGGAGGCGCCGAAGCATCCCTCGATATGACCCTGAGCTATGTCAAGGAAAGGGAGCAGTACGGCAAGCCGATAGGCAGCTTCCAGGTAATCCAGCACTACTGCGCCAATATGTGGACCAAGGTTGACACCAGCAGAAGCATCCTCTACCTTGCTGCGTGGAAGCTTGCGGAAGGTCTTCCCGCTACCATGGACATCGCTGTGGCAAAGGGCTGGATAAACGATTCCTACCTCTTCGTTACAGAGAGGGCAGTGCAGTGCCACGGCGCTATAGGTACCACCAGAGACCACGACATCGGGCTCTACTATCGCAGGGCGAAATCGACAGAGGTCGCCTTCGGAAACACCGATTTCCAGAAGGAAATCGTTGCCCAGCAAATAGGCCTCTAAGCCGCAGAACGAAGGCGTGAAAGGAAGATGCTATGGACTTCGGTTTCACTGCAGAGGAACAAGCCTTCAGAGAGGAGCTTCGCGAATTCCTTCGCCAGGAGCTAGGGCCGGAGCACAAGGGACGCACCCCCCATGACCTTTTCAGCCGAGAATTCAGCCGAAAGCTGGCGAAAAAAGGATGGCTGGGCGTAGGATGGCCGAAAGAGTATGGTGGGGGTGGACGCCCCTACATGGAGCAACTGGTCTATGGCGAGGAGATGATGAGGCACAGGGCGCCCGCCGGCGCTCATATTCTTGCCCAGAATATGGTCGGGCCTACCCTCATCCGCATCGGTAGCGAGGAACAGAAGAAGGAGTACCTGCCCAAGATTCTCAGTGGTGAGATAACGTTTTGCCTTGGTTACACTGAACCCAACGCCGGCACCGACCTTGCGGCGTGCCAGACTACAGCCGTTCTCGATGGCGATGAGTGGGTCATCAACGGTTCTAAAATATTTACCAGCTTTGCCGGCCAAGCCCACTACGCCTGGATGACAGTCAGAACCGACCCCAACGCCCCCAAGAGGCACAGGGGACTCAGCATGTTCATTGTCGATATGAAGACCCCCGGTATCACAGTAAGAGAGATGGATACCATGTGGGACTATCTGCAGTATGAGGTCTTCTTCGATGACGTGCGCGTTCCCAAAACTGCGGTGGTTGGAGAGCTCAATAAGGGCTGGGACTATCTCACCACTGCTCTGGACCATGAGAGGGTCTTTATGGGAGGCACGGTAGCCCAGCACCAGCGCTTCTTCGAAGAAGTGGTTGAGTATGCCAAAAAGACCGAGCGCAATGGTAAACCCCTCAGCAAGGACCCGATCATCCGGCAGAAACTAGCCCAGTTGGCGATAGACCTCGAGGTCGGGCGCCTGTTCGCCTATCGGGTAGCCTGGCTTCTCAGTAATGGTATCGTTCCCTTCTCGGAGGCATCTATCACCAAGACCTTCACCAGCGAACTGGAGCGGCGCTTGGCCAATACGGCAGTGCATATCATGGGCCCCTGCGGCACTCTACTGGAAGGTAAACGGGCTCCATACGACGGATACATGGCGTGGGAGTATAAATTCTCCCTGATGATGGCTGTCGGCGGCGGCAGCAACGAGATAGAGAGGATAATCATCGCAATCGCAGGACTGGGTCTGCCCAGGCCCTGACCTGCTATAGGTGGTTGCCTGAGGAGAAAGGAGTAGAAATGATTATCGATGCCCATTATCACTTAGCAGCCCGGGAATGGTACTCCGAGGGATGGTGGCAAACGGTAAACGGTATGTATATCAACGGCATGAGGAACCTGGGAATAGAAATGCCGCCAGAAATGGTAATGGAGACCATGATTCCCGCCCTTTGGGATCCCGAGGGAGAAGCATTAATCAACGACATGGAGACCAATGGAATCGATAAGACCGTACTGTTGCCCATGGATTTCTGGCTCATGTATGGCGAGCCTGAGGTATCTCTCGAAGGTCAACTCAAGGCCTTCTCAGACCTTCAAAGCAAGCACCCGGATAAAATAATAGCCTACGCCACCGTCGATGCCCGCAGACCAAACGCAGCGGATTTCTTGGTGCATGCTATCAAGGAATGGGGGCTCAAGGGCCTGAACCTCTATCCACAGACAGGCTTTTTCATGAACGATGCAGTTACCTACAAGGTTCTGGAAAAGGCTTACGAACTGGGTCTCCCGGTGACATGTCATACAGGACAGTTTGGCGCTGTCCCCCTGCGCGCCAAGTACGGTGACCCGATACACCTCGACGATGTGACACAAGAATTCCCCAATATGATAATAACCGCTGGACACATGGCGTTCGGCTGGCATGAGCAGCTCTTCTATACCGCCGGGTTGAGATACAACATTATGACCGACATCTCCGCCTGGCAGGATGTAGCCCATGCCAATTACCTCAAGTTCTGCAAGGTTCTGAGGCATGCCCTGGACCGTCTTGGACCTCATAGGGTCCTGTTCGGCACCGACAATCCTTATGTCTCCGCACTCATGTCCACGAGAGCCTACGCAGATATTATCAGGGACTTGCCACAGAAAGCCCCGGAGGGGATAACCTTCACCGAGGCAGAAGTTAACGCCATCCTGGGGGAGAACGCCGCCAGGATTCTGTCTCTAAGCTAAAGGGCTGGCAGTCTGAACTTCCCGCTGACGCAGTAAAGGAGGTGAAAGATTGAGCTTGAAGGATAAATATGCCATAGCTGGAGTTGGCATAACCAAGCTCGCCCGGAAGAACCCCGAAAGCAGTACCATGGGCTTCGCCCTCGAGGGCTGCAAGAGAGCTATAGAGGATGCCGGACTCACCAAGGATGACATCGACGGGCTTCTTCTTGTGCACCCGTCACAGCAGGGCGAGCGTCATGGCTTTGCAGGAAGAGCGGCTGACCTGCTGGGAATCCACTCCGGCTTCACCTCAACGGTAGATGCCGGTGGCGCTACACCCATCATCCTAGTACAAATGGCTGCCATGGCAATCAACGCAGGCATATGCAATAACGTTGTCTGCTGCTATGGCTGGCAGAACAATCCCATCGACGTCCCTCTCGGTTTACCTCCCGGCTTTGAGTTTACCCTGCCCTATGGAGAAATCGGGGCGACACCGTTCCTTGCCCAGATAGCCCGCAGGCATATGCACGACTTCGGGACCACCAGCCAGCAGTTCGGCGCAATCGCTGTCGCCTGCAGAAAACACGCCAACATGAACCCAAACGCCCAGATGTATGGCAGGCCCATGACGCTGGAGGACCATCAGAATTCTCGCTGGGTGGTGGAGCCCCTGCGCTTGTTCGATTGCTGCGCCTGGACCGATGGCGGTGCAGCCGTAGTAGTTACCTCAGCGGAGAGGGCTAAGAACCTCAAGCACAAGCCCGTTTATATCAGCGGATTTGGCCAGGCCCACGGAGCACCGCTGCTGCGTCCCTGGCGCCGTCCTGATGTATCCGATTGGGCTGTATGGGCAAAGGCCGGCGATACAGCTTATAAAATGGCAAAGCTCTCCCCCAAGGATATAGATATCTGTCAGCTTTACGACGCCTACACTATCGTCTTTATAGTCCAACTGGAGTCGGGGGGCTTCTGTAAAGTAGGAGAAAGTGGCCCATTCGTCGAGGACGGCAGGATAGAGCTCGGTGGAGAGCTCCCCTGCAACACTGCCGGTGGCCTGCTCTCAGAAGGCCACACGTTCGGTTTCGGCCACATCATAGAGGCAGTACAACAGCTTAGGGGAGATTGTGGTGAGAGGCAGGTGAAGGATGCGGAGACCGCTTACGTTACCGGCTTCGGCGGCGTGGTCAACGAGTATCCTCCAACCTTCAGTTGCTCTACCATGATCTTAAGGAGGTAATCATGGCGGAATTCAAGATACCTAAACCGCTTCCGTTGCCCAGTGAAGACTCAAAGCCCTACTGGGATAGCTGCCAGAGACAGGAGTTGCTCATCCAGAGGTGCGATGACTGCGGTTACTATTGGCTTCCCCCCAGTATCCTTTGTCCCAGGTGCATGAGCACGAATTTCCAGCGTGTCAAGGCGAGCGGAAAGGCTAAAATCTTCACCTGGGAAGTCACACACCAGGCGCTCTATCCAGCCTTTGATACACCCTTCCATGTCGCCATCGTGGAGCTGGAGGAAGGGCCCCGGATGCATACCAATATAGTAGGCTGCAAAAACGAGGATTTATATGTTGATATGCCTGTCGAGTTGTTCTTCGAGAAGGTCGAAGACCAGGATTGGTACCTGCCCAAGTTCAAGCCGGTAGAGAGCTAGGCACAGGAATTACTAAAAGTCTCACTATAAAAATACAGGAGGCAAACATGGCAGAGGAGAAGCAACCAGCAGTAATCTATGAGAAGAAGGACCATATCGCAATCGTCACCATGAACCGCCGCCAGGCTATGAACGCCATGGACGACGAAATGATGGAGCGTCTTTCCGACGCCTGGATGGATATCCGGGACGACCGCAATATCTGGGTAGCCATCATCACCGGCGCCGGCAAGACTGCCTTCTCCGTCGGCGGCGACCTCCAGACGTTCCTCCCCAGAATCACCGAGGCCGACCTCAGGGACCTCCAGTCGGATACCAGACCCCTCAACGCCGTGCTCCGCGGGTTCGACCTCTGGAAGCCGGTAATCGCAGCAGTTAACGGCTACTGTCTTGGTGGCGGGTTGGAGATGCTCCTCGGCACGGATATCAGGGTCGCCTCTGAGAACGCAGTTTTCGCCGTTATGGAGCCCACCTGGGCGCTTTTCCCCGGTGGCGGCACGACGGTGAGGCTCCCCCGCCAGATACCCTACTGCCGCGCCATGGAGATGCTGCTCACCGCCAACCAGTTCACCGCCCAAGAAGCCTACG
>Ga0209427_10001497_pt1 | contig 26950 bp, 26 predicted proteins | sample DeeMarSWOR136_30_FD_187465 | JGI IMG/M metagenome (GOLD analysis project Ga0209427, IMG submission 187465) | Marine sediment microbial communities from White Oak River estuary, North Carolina - WOR-1-36_30 (SPAdes) (version 2) | ecosystem: Environmental > Aquatic > Marine > Intertidal zone >...
CATCTCGGTTTTGAACTTCTTTCAACCCTTTTCGAGCAATGTCAACTGCACTTTTCGATTTTGGATCGCCGTAGACAGGAACGTTGATGCGACTGGCTAACTGATTAAGTTGGTCAAAGGCTCCAGGCCTGAAAGTATCAGCACCTATCAGAGCAGGCTTTAAACCTCTTTTCTGCAAATATCTGGCAAGTTTAGCGGCAGCAGTGGTTTTCCCAGAACCTTGAATGCCAACAAGCATAATAATGCGACGTTTACCCGGCTCAACTTTCAAAGGAACCGGCTTCTCTCCAAGAAAGCGAGTTATCTCTTCATAAACTACCTTCACTACATGTTCCTTACGGGAGATCCCTAGAGGAAGTTCCTCTTTTAAGGCTCTATCTTCAATCCGCTTCGATATATTAAGAACCAACTGCACATTTACGTCAGCTTGCAAAAGCGCTCGTTGAATGTCATGGCCAAGTTCTTTCACTAAGGCTTCGTCCACAACCGCGGCTTTGAAAACCTTCTTTAAGGCACTGTAAATAGATGAGCCGAGACGTTCCAATACCATTCGTTTCACTTTATCCTTTAAAACTCCATGCGTGCTTAAATAGGATTTGGGTTTACCATAACCTTTTTTTGTTAAGCCTTATGACTAAGGATACGAGGGAAGATTAGTTGGCAGTTTCCATAAACTTCGTGGAAAAGAAGTCTATTCCTTCTGAAGTCACAATGCTTTGCGGATTTCCAGACGTTGGACTTGTCGGCGTTTTAGCCTCGTCACACGTCATATCTGAGCTCAAATTGGATGAAATGGCTTACGTTGACTCAGACCTGCTGCCGCCGATTGTGGTGTTGCATGAAGGCTTGCCTCGGGCGCCGATGCGCATAATGGGAAACAATAATTTGCTTGTCACCATTGCCGAAACGGCAATTCCAGCGGTAGGAGTTCAGCGTCTTATGCGAAGCTTCGTCGATTGGGCAAAATCCAAAAACGTTAAGACTCTGATCCCAATAGGCGGTATACCTGTGCAGAACCGTCAAGACATTGAAGAACCTAAAGTATTCGGTACTGGGTCAAATCTCGATATGATTAAACTATTAGACCAGAAAGGCACCAGTGTGCTAAAGGAGGGTTTCATGGTAGGACCCCAAGCATTAATCATGCGCTATTCCGCTGAACGCAACATCCCAGCAATCGCTCTCCTCGCCCAATCATTCTACAACTATCCCGACCCAGAAGCAGCAGCAGCTGCGTTAAAACAACTTGCCAACATCACAGGCATCAAAGTAGACGTTTCAAAACTCTTTGAAAAGGGAGAGGAAATCAGGTTAAGAGCGAAAGATGTAATGAAGCGTACTCAGCGGGAGTTAAATAAAATGAACAAAGAGCAAGAATACGACTTGCCACTCTATGTTTAAGGGAGAAGTGGAACTATGTCAAGTCACAGAAGAAGACGGTCAATTTTTGACTTAATTGACGAATATATTGAAGAAATGGAATCATTGACTGAAGAGTTAATGCCTATAAAGCAGCCAAGCTGGAATATTAGCACGCGCACAATAGAACCCTTGTGCAATGTATTTATCACACATGATGAGGTGATTGTCACCGCAGACCTACCTTTCTCCGATCCTGACTCGGTTACGGCGGAGCCTATTGACAAAAGAACCCTTGAGATAAGGGCAAAAATAAAGCGAAGAATATGCTGCGGCGATTTAGGCATAACCCACCAGAAAGGCGAATTCTCCACCTTCAACTGCCAAACACACATTCCAGTTCCCGTAGACATGGATAAAAAGAAGGTGAAGTTCAGGAAAGGAATTCTAGAGGTTCACTTGCCTAGAAAGAAGGGCTACGAGATTAAAATTAAATAAAACTATCAAGGGATTTATGCATAGACCAGGCGTCCATTGCGGTCACAAAACTATTCCCCAGATAACCACAAAATTAAACATCTATATGGAGTTGCCTAAGTTATGCTAGAGGAGGATGGCACGGGCGGAGGAGCCTTTCGAAATCTCTACTCCACATTTCTTAAAGAGGCAGGTAAACTGCTTGGAAACAACAGGTTGGCAGCACTAAGCGAACAATATTACAAGATTGGCCTTAAATGGGGTTCAAACTGACAAGCTCATAAGAGATATTTCTACAGAAACATCGAAAGCTGAAAAGGCAAGCCGGTTGCTTTTGGAAGTTGCTGAAGAGGAAAGTACTGTTCTACTCGCTTTAGCAAACGCTCTTTAGAAACGCTTGAAATTCTTTCCATTGTAGTCCACGGAAAATTTTAACAGCAGATACGCTTTAAATACGATATTCAGGAGAACTAGTGATTTGACAGTGAAAAACGCCATTTACTTTTTCGTCTTCGTCTTTATACTCGTGGGAGTTTTTGGCATTACGGCTTGGGTCACCCTCGATCAACTTGATGCGCCATTAAGCTTCGCCGTTATAGCTTTTCTCTGGGGCATAACCCTCGCTATCTTATACCTAGCCTTCGACAAAACAGGTTGGGACTGGTGGGGAAGCTAGGCCTCATCTAAAGCCGCAGCAACAATAAGCGGAAAGGCAATAGTTGCGTCACAAATAACTGTAACAGTGTTCTCTTCTGATTTCACTTTACTCCAGCTAACAGCCTCCTCCAAAGACGCCCCGCTTAAGCCACCAGGCTCAGGTCTATCCATGGTAATTTGAACCGCCGCGTCCACACCTTCACGGAAGGTGTTGGCAAACAACGCAAAATGTTTCGGCAATCCGCCGCCTAAAATTATGATGCCGGATTTCTTAGCTTCATAAACCTTATCCACAAGCTTGGATACGTCGCCGAGCGGGTCTAAAACTAGTTCTTTGTCCTGTCCATAAATCCACAGCTGAAACCCTGCTATAGAGTCGGGCAGTCCGGGGCAAATTACAGCAACGTTTTTTTTGGCAGCTGTTGCTAAGATGGAGTTTTCGTCAGTTATTCGTTTTCCAATTTCTAGAAGTAGGTCAGAGGGAGAAATTCGTTGACGCTTCTGCTCCGGTATTTCTTCAAGAAGGGTGTAAAGCCATCTCTCTAAATCTTTGAAGGCTTTGTGTTCAATGTAAATGTCGCCGATTCTCCCAAATTCTTTCTGTTTAAGCTGCTCGTCTTCGGCTCTGAAGGTTCCGACTTTGTGTCTGTAGCCCAAAGCCTCAACCATGTCGTGAACCATGTTAGCGCCAGTGGTTACAACAACGTTAACATATCCTTCCTCGATGAGCTGAGCAATTATGCTTCTCAAGCCACCGGGAACAAGTGCACCAGCTAAGGTTAAGAAAACAGTATAGTCTGGGTTCTTGAACATCTCTGTTACAAGCCTTGCTGCTTTCCCTATTTTTCCAGCGCCTAAAACTCCACAAGCGTCCATCTCCTTTATCAGCTGAGCCACGGTGATTCCACGTTTAAGGCATATCTGCTTTACGTTTTCCAACAGTTTCAACTTCTTTAGAAAAGATAGGACAAAGGATAAAAGTGGTTAACCTTTGGTCCGCATAATTTTAGTTCTTCCCAAGATACGCCAATATTCCACTTCGACACCAGACACTAACTTATCTTTCAACTCTTCTTCACTTGGGTAAGCAGCCTCAAAAACTTCATAATTTTCCAAATCCATAAGCTGGACAGCGTTTGGCAACAAAGCCAGAATTTGACCAGGTTTTTTCTCAATGAGTGGAATCTCTATCTGTGCATCCACAGGTTTAACAAATGTTTTCTTAGCGCCCTCAAAAACGCTTATGGCTACAACTCTTGCTTTAGCTGCGCCGTGTTTGCCAGGTTTTGATTTTGTGAGACTGGTTACACGGCAAGGTTCGCCGTCAACGATTACGTATCCACCTACGCGTAGGCTTCCAACATCGGCAGGTTTGCTCATCTCTTCTCAGCACCTGATAGTATACAGCAATGTTTAACAACTAAAATAAATAGATTAAGGTTACTGCAAAGGCTTCAGATGCGATGTGAGATGACGTTCAAAAGCGTAGGGTTGACGGCACGAAATGATAAGAAAAAGGCGCTAGCCTTAGCTAAAAAGCTGCTAGCATACTTAGAGGACAAAGGATTAGACATTATTGTGGACCCTGAAATCGCAGAGGACATCGATGAAACTGGGGTCGCTGTTCCTCTAAAAAAATGGAACCCCGACTTCATCGTCAGCATAGGCGGCGACGGAACCATACTGAGAACCTGCATTCACATCCCAAAGCCCGAACCTCCCATTCTTGCCATCAACATGGGTGAACGAGGCTTTTTGGCTGAAGTAGCCCCAAAGGACGCATTACCGGCACTAGATAAAATCTTAGAAGGTAGCTTTCTGGTAGAACGCTGCAAAAAGTTAGCAGTTTCGGTTGAAGGCAAAGCGCTGCCAGATGCGTTAAACGAGGTTTTCATTTCTGCAGATGCCCCCGTTAAGCTTTTATACGCAGATTTATGGAAAGACGGTGCCCGAATTTTGAATTGTCGAGCAGATGGAATTCTGGTAGCATCGCAGACGGGGTCCACAGGGTATTCAATAGCTGCAGGTGGACCAGTTTTAGATCCCGAGACCGCCGTTTTCGTTGTTACACCTGCATGCCCCCTAACGCCTTTCCCACCTATTGTTTTCTCTGAGAACTCAACAATTACGGTGGAGATAGAGAGACCACGTAGTGTGTTAGTTGTGGTTGATGGATATTATCGGAGACTAATCGAAAAGCAAAAGCCCCACATAACAGTCACCAAGTCAGAAAATGTCACCTCGTTTATTCGCTTCAGACAAGAATTTTATGGACGGCTGAAAAGTCGGTTATTGTATCCGAAGGGAAGACAATGCTAACAGAGGTTGAGAGGCGAAAAATCGTTGTTTTAGATACTTCAGCCTTCATAGCTGGATTCGAACCACTGTCCATCCGAGATCCTCAATATTCTGTTTCCGAAGTTAAAAACGAGCTTATCACCAATTCGTTGCCTTGGACTCGTTTTAACGCTGCTGTTGAAAGTGGAAGGCTGAAAGTTGAAGCCCCCCGAACAGAATATGTTCAAAAGGTTAGGGCGTCATCAAAAGCCGTTGGTGACTTGCTTTCTCTTTCAGAGGCAGATACACAGGTTTTGGCGTTAGCATTAGAACTGAAAGACATAGGTTACAAACCACAAATAGTCACAGATGACTACTCCATACAAAACGTCGCCAACCAACTCGGCATTAAATTTGCTCCGTTAATGACCTTTGGCATACGCTATCGCCTCCAATGGACGCTTTATTGTCCAGCATGCCACCATAAATACCCAGCTGACTATCGGGCTAAACAGTGCAAAATCTGTGGAACTGAACTGAAACGAAAACCATTGGGAAAAACACCAGTGTAAGCCGGATAGGATATGAAGAAAGATAGGAAACACCTTGAAGCCATGATGAGAGACTGGTACACAAAAACAGCAAGCGCCAAGAGTCGGCTAAAAAGAAACGCTTACCGTCAAATCGAACTCATGTAACCATGCACTTTCTCAAAAAATACCTTCCGAAAAGTGGTTTGGTTCTGGGATGCAGGAGGGGGAGCGGCGAAGGTTTCACAGTGGCTCATTGGTTCTTGCCTGAAGAACTGAAATATCTTACTGAGAAACATGGAATTCAAACGCCAGAGATGGCTGGACTGGAAGGCTTGTCTTCGCATCATCGAAGAAAAACGAACAAACTAAGCAAAGACCCTGAAAAATGGAACTTGTGGCTCAAAATCATATTAGAAACGTGTACACGTGTAGTGGTGGGAGGAACCGAGCACATTCTTCTAGTGGGGCGAAAAAGAAAATAGAGGATTACAGACACTGCTCTATGAGAGGAACATTCATGAGTTATGTTGAACGTAAAACCATGTATTTCGAAGCCATAGGTAAGCAAAACACTGACCACTTGCTGAAAATTACAAGCGAGTACATGAAAAAGGAAGGCGTGAGAGACATTGTTGTAGCTTCAACAACGGGAGAAACCGGTGCGCAGGCTTCGAAACTCTTCAAAGGCATTAACATTGTCGTGGTGACCCATCACGCTGGCTTTCGAGAGCCGGGAATGCAAGAGTTGAAAGAAGAGAACCGCCAAAAGATTTTAGATAATGGCGCGAAGATTTTGACCGCTACACATGCTTTGAGTGGTGCCGAAAGGGCGATTCGAAAGGAATTTGACACCATAGAGCCACTTGAAATAATTGCGAATACTTTGAGACTGTTCGGTGAAGGAACAAAGGTCTGCGTAGAGATTGTTTTAATGGCTGCTGACGCAGGACTAATACCGATGGATAGAGATGTTGTGGCTGTTGCAGGTTCCGGTAGGGGTGCAGACACGGCCCTGTTGATTAAGCCGGAAAATTCCAGCAGATTTTTCGACCTTGAAATTAGAGAGGTCATTGCCAAGCCACGAAGTCTAGAATAGTTAGCTATCTTTGATTTCTTCAGCTTGACGGTGGAGGGCGAGTTCCAAGTACCAGATAAATAGCAACGGTTCGGACAGGATTACGTCTTTCCACGATCAGTTTAATGGTTTGTCCTGGTGAGGTGTATTCTTCAAGGTAGTTGGATACATCGTCGCCACTTATTATTTGGGTATCGTTTATGCCGATGATTATGTCGTCGACGTTTAGACCAGCACTCTCAGCCGGACTACTGGCATTCACAGCTACTATCAAAAACCCGTAAGTCACAGAAGAACCCACTTCTTGAGCTATCTCATAAGTCATGTCAGTCCCAGCTATTCCTATCAAAGAGTGCGGATATGGATCACCACGCACAAGCCACGCAATCTCGCGGAGAACCGTATCAGTTGGTATGGCAAAGCCTACTCCAGTTGAGTTTGCGATTATGGCGAATGTGATGCCCACCACTTGACCTTTCGAATTTAGCAATGGACCTCCAGAGTTACCCGGGTTAAGAGGTGCACTGATTTGTATTACGTTGGCAATTGAATAGCCTCCTGCCAGTTCTTCTGGGATTGCTCTTCCAAGCTGGCTGACTATGCCGGTTGTAACAGAGCCAATTAGCTCGTAGGGATTGCCCACAGCTATGACAAGGTCGCCCACTTCGAGCAGTGATGAGCTGACAATAGTGAGAGGTTTTAATTCATCAACGGAGGCGCCGTCAACAAAGAGAACAGCGAGGTCTGCGTAGGCATCTGAACCAAGAATTTGGGCAGAATAGGCGTTACCATTTGTAAAGGTAACTGAACGACTCTGTGTGCCTTGAACCACATGGTAATTCGTGATTACAACTAGCCCCGAAAAGAAGTCGCTTGAATAGTTATAAACGAATCCTGAACCAGCTACCTCTCCTTGAACTCTTTGTCCGCGAATCAGAACCACTGATTCTTTAACATTTTCGTAAAGTTCAGAAAGCGAGACATTGCCTATGCTAGTTTGACTATAGTTTTCCAAAGTGTCTGTCAAGGTCGAGATTTGAGTTTGAAGGGTGGCAACTTTGTTTTCTAGGTTTTTGACAGTGCTTGAGAACAGCTGGTATGTGTAAATATTTCCAACAATACTAGCGACCACTATACCGGCAATCACTATCACTGTTATGAGCGAAAGACGATTTGAGGAACGCTCGTATTCGTTGTACAAGTTTAATGACTCTCCAGAATTTTATTGTCTGATGCTAAACACCCACGGTTCTTATAAGTATTCCTTAGATGCGGAGTATGGTTTAGGCAATTTTTGATTCCCACGAAAGCCCCAGCCACTCATACTGTCAGCGGTATTCCCAGTGGAAATGAGTAAGCGATAGTATTGTGAATTCCATAAAGATACCTGAAACTAATCCCATAAGAGATTCAGCGATAATCCTTGTAGCAGAAAAGGAAAGCATCAGGAAGGGTAATGATCTAATGAAAAGGTATCAATGCATATAGAGAAGCGAAGAGTAATGTCCTTAGAAACATAGTCTACTATACTATAGTAAATCTTTACTATGAAGTTTGGCGCCGGGGAGAGGATTTGAACCCCTGAGGGCCAAAGACCCACCGGCTTACTAGTTCATTCCAAGCAGCATTGGAACTCGAGGCCGGCGCAATACCGCTCTGCCACCCCGGCACAAACAGAGCAAAGAAGAAGCATTCACAACTAAAAGCATTTTCCCACCACCGCAACTATATTCGTCTCCTAGCAGAACGATTCAGTCACAACTTTAAACACATACGTCCAACCATTTAAAGATAAAAGTAACCAACAACAAAACAAACACTGAGGAACTCACGAGTTGAAACTAACAAGCAAACTACTCCAAATCGACCCAAAACCCACGCAACGAAAAATCATCAGCTTTATAAAAGATTACGTAGACAAAACCAAAGCAAAAGGCATAGTCTTAGGCGTCTCAGGAGGAGTAGACAGCGCTGCCACAGCTGCCCTCTCCACAATAGCCCTAGGAAGAAAAAAAGTTCTAGCCCTGTACATGCCTGAAAAAGAAACCTACAAAAAAGCTGACCACAAAATAGTAAAACTCCTAGCAGACCAGTTCAGATTCAACCTAAAACACGTTGACCTCACCAATACCCTAAAAACCTTATACAACACCATTCCCGACTACAGTCCAGAAAACAAACTCAGCCGCGGCAACTTGAAAGCCAGAACCCGTATGCTCATATGGTACTACTACGCCAACAACCAAAACCTCATCGTAGCAGGCAGCAGCGACAAAAGCGAGACAATGATAGGCTACTACACAAAATGGGGAGACGCAGCTGCAGACATCGCCCCTATCATGGATCTCTATAAAACCCAGGTTCGCCAACTAGCCCTCCACCTGAACATCCCACCAACAATAGTCAAGAAACCATCGACCCCAGCCCTCTGGCCAAACCAAACAGCAGAAAAGGAAATTGGCTTGAAATATGAAAAACTGGATTTAATTCTCTATGGTCTTGAACACTTTATGGGCACAAAAGAAATAGCTAAACAACTAAACCTAACCATCAAAACCGTTACAACCATTAAAAAAAGATGGTTACAAACAGAACATAAAAGAAAAATGCCGCTAACTACCAAACTCGAATACCGAACTGTAAACGCTGATTTCAGATTCGCTCGTACAACAGAAATCGAACAGGAGTAACGCCACATGAAGGAAAAACTCAAAGTAGCCCTAGCACAATTCCCATGCAAAATAGGTAACAAACAACATAACATAAACAAAATAGTAAAACACACAAAACAAGCCAAAAAACAAAAAACCGACATCATCATCTTCCCAGAAATGTCACTGACAGGCTACACTCTCCTAGACTTAACCTATGAGCTGGCCGAAGAAACCCCAGGGCCTTCTACCGAAAAAATCACAAAACTAGCCCAAAAAGAGAACATCTACATAGTTTTCGGAATGCCTGAGAGAAGCGAAAAAGGCAAAGCAATTCTTTACAACACTGCTGTCTTAACAGGCCCCGAAGGTTACATTGGTAAATATAGAAAAATGCACCTACCAACTCACAGCGTCTTCGAAGAAAAAAGATATTTCAGACTAGGATATCAAACACCTATCTTCGAAACAAATCTCGGAAAACTAGGCATAACCATCTGTTACGACATATTTTTCCCCGAAATAACACGCACACTCCGCCTTCAAGGAGCAAAATTCATAATCTGCATCTCAGCCTCCCCCGCCGTAAGAAAACAGTTCTTTGAAACCCTCACCGCCGCAAGGGCAATAGAAAATACATGCTTCCTAGCATACGTGAACCTCGTAGGCATAGAAAATGGACTACAATTCTGGGGAGGAAGCCGCCTCATAGGCCCAAACGGCCACATAATCACCCAGTCAAAATATGATAAAGAAGACCTTTCCTTCGGAAATGTAGATTATGATGACTTAAGGCCAGTTGAAGCCTTTGTGCCTACCCTTCGTGATTTGAGACCGGAACTGTATATTTCATTAAAAGAGTTCTCGGAAAAACTGTGATGTCACAAAGATCACATGTACGTGATGTATGTGTGATATGTAAAAAGTGAACATGAACATCTTTTCAAGAAACTACAGCATCATACCTTTTCAAAGCCTTCTCTATTCTATCCAATGCTTCATCAATTTTCTCATAAGCCGTAGCAAACGACAGACGCACAAACCCTTCACCATATTCACCAAATGAAGAACCGGGAGTTACAGCCACTTTGGCCTCCTTTAAAAGAAAATCAGAAAACTCAGCAGAAGAGGTTTTAAACGCCTTGACGTTTGGAAATGCATAAAATGCACCTTTTGGAAGCCCACAACTAAACCCCTGAATCTCACTTAAACGCTCATAGACAAGCCTACGTCGCTTGTTAAATTTAGAAACCATTTTCACTACAAAATCCTGCGGACCTTCCAAAGCTGCAATTGCGGCATATTGCGCCGGACCGTCAATACATGCGATTATAAATTGCTGGATTAGCAACATGGCTGAAATCAAATTCTCGGGCGCTACCGCGTAGCCAACGCGGAACCCAGTCATTGCATACGTTTTAGAGAAGGAATTCACAACAACCGTCCTTTCATGCATGTCAGTAAAAGTTGCCAAACAATAATGCTTCACGTTGTCATAAAGGATTCTTTCATAAACCTCATCAGAAATAACAATCAAATCATTTTCTACTGCAAGTCTTCCAAGCTCTGCCAACTCATTATGAGACAAAACAGACCCCGTAGGATTATTGGGTGAGTTTATGATAATCACACGTGACTTCTTTGTGAGAAGTGATGTCACAGCTTCTACATTTGGTTTAAATCCATCATCCTCAAACATCGGGATTGAAATAGGAACTCCCCCCGCAATCATCACCGCGGGTTTATAGCACAAAAAACCTGGGTCCGGTATCAGCACCTCATCGCCGGGGTTTATGAAGGCTAATAAAGCAAGAAAAACAGCTTCAGTTGCACCTACCGTAACTAAGATCTCGGTTTCGGGATTATAGAAAAGGCCATAGTTCTGAGAGAACTTTTTCGCCAAAGCTTCTCGCAGTTCCGGAATTCCGTTTGAGGGTGTATAATGCGTCTTTCCTTCGATCATTGCTCGCTTAGCAGCGTCCAAAACGTGTTCGGGGGGTGTAAAGTCTGGTTCTCCTATACCGAGGCTTATGAGGTCAGGCATATGCTCAGTTAATGCAAAGAGACGACGAATCCCTGAAGGCTTAATGTTTCTCAGTCTTTCAGCCTTTTTGCTGCCTGTTTGCAAGAGTTTTTCCTCGGCTTTCTTTGATTCTTCTAGCATAAAATGTTTACTTTTGCCAACTTTTAAAAGCGCTTAAAGCCTTTAATATAAAAGCTGTATTTAACCCGTATACAAAAATGTATCCAATAAGCATTGACTGTTGGGGTATATCTTGAGCTTCAGAAAAAACGTTCAAAATTGGCTTAAACGCTCAATGGACGACCCTATTGCCAAAATACTCGCTAAAAACAGCAATGTAACAAGAACACAGCTAGAAACGCTACTCATAGACGTTTTGACCGAAAATTTAACCTCAAAAAAGCTAAAGTACGAAGAAAAAGCCAAATTAAGGCAAACAAAAGCCGAAATAAGCCGAGGTTCCTTCAACAGAACCCTAAGACAAGCGAAAAAAAACATAATACAATCAATATACACCATCCTTCTTTTAGGATACTTCGGCATCTTTGAAGACACAAGCCTCACGTCGTATCTTGAAGTCGCAAACAAACTGAAGACGTATACAGAAGCGTATAGAGACCTTCTAGGTAATAATGAAGGTGCAAAGGAACAACTACAGGTAATAAACATGTTACGTGAAGAGCTTGAAACAATGCTTGACGAACTATCGAAACCATGGACTTCATCTAAACCGTGATGTCACAGGTCACACTAATTTGCATGTTATATTTTGCTCTAGAAAAAACCTCATTTGTCGGTTCTACAGCTAAAAAGCGCCTGTCCCGAGCTTTTTTCTAACGTCTATATACACGCCTCCATGTGCTTCATTGGCGTGACTTGTGACATCACACAAACCATAAACTTTAAGTTCTTCTCCATTAATATTGTGATTCCAAGTGTGACATCAAGCAGGTCACAGCGAATCACAGAGAAGTCACAGTTGGTGTATGACAATGGAAGTAGTAATTTTTGCCATCGTGCTGTCGATATTCACCTTGGTTGTTGCGTTTCTATACGGTAAACGTATTCGTGAAGCGCACCGAAAGTATGTGGAGGCCAAAGGCGTTGTTGATGACATCATTTTGAGTTTTAACAAGCAGCTACAGAAGCAAGAAGATAGCCTTCTGGCCTCTGCCGTTAAGATAAATGCTTTTTCCAGGCGTGATGAGCTTTTCGCTGAAAGGTTGGACAATCAGCAGAAAGAAGTTCGAGCAATTGCGGAAAAGGTAAAATCTACATCTGGTTTGGAAAAAGCGTTTACTAGAATTGAAGCGCTGGAGAAGAGACTTGGCGAGGTTGAGTCAACTAAAGACTCTTTGTTGCAGAGAATTATCGAGATTGAGAAACAACGACTTCGTCGAAGAGAATCCGAGGCTAAAATTCTGTCTCCCATTCCAATAAAGCGAGAAAAAGCGTTGGCACCGCTAACTGAAACTGAGCTCACTGTTCTCAAGTTGTTCGCAGCCGAAGGTAAAAAAACGGGGCCAGAGATTAAGGAGCAAATAAAGCTTAGCAGAGAGCATACCGCTCGTCTGATGAAAAAACTCTACGAAAAAGGCTATTTAGAGCGTAGCTCAAACAAAATTCCTTTCACATACAGTCTAAAGGAAGAGATGCAGAAAATTTTGAAGAAACCGGAACAAAAAAGCTAGTTAGCCCCGAGGTTTCGGCCTGCTTCTTGCAGCCGCTTTAGCTTTTCATCTAGTGTATCAAAAGCCTTAGATGGTGGTAAATTGTAGTCTACTTTCTCTCGATGCTCTAAGTATTCTGGATAGTGTTCCACTTTTACTGGGACTGCAAACCGTATTTTTGGTTCAGAGATCAGTAGTGCTTCACCTATATCAAGCATTTTTACCTCAGTGTCACTATATTCAAGATAGGGTGTATTTTTAGTGAGGTAGTCTCTGTCAGTTTTCAGCTCAGTTTTCATGATGACTTTGGTCCAAAGCTCTGCGAACACATCAGGGTTAATTCGGGAAGGGCGAGGTGTCACCGCATTTAATCCCACTCGATATTTTCGATACGTTAGAGCAATGGCAGAGAAAATTGTCCTTTCCCTCGTTGGATCAAGAAATTCATGCGCCTCCTCCAATGTTATCAACAATGTAGGCAGTTTCTGCCATTCTTCATAATTTCTCTCCCACATGCGCTTGTAGTGATTTGCGACACCTGAGGCTGTCAGACATACAATACGACGTTGCTCCTCAACAATAATTCCCGAAATGTCAATAAGGCAGGTAATTCCTTGGCTTACGTTTTCAATGACGTCATCGATAAAGCTGTATCTGGAAGGAGGAAACAGCCTTGGATCTAAGTGTGTAAGTTTTTGCATAAGGGCGTTGACTGTTCCTTTATGTGCAGGGACTGTTTTAGTCACCCCTGTGGGTCCATTCAGCTCGTATTCTTCACATGCCTTTTCAATCCATTCTTCTCCAAGCTGACTATGCAGCTTCCGAGCAAGGCGGTATTGCGGGTCGGTAATGTCAGAATACAAATTGCGTAGTTTCTCAGGTCGAAGTGTCCGAAGCCCCACACGCATTTTCTCCTCCTTCGTGCTGTAAAAACGTACTCTACTATGGAAAAGCGGATGATTGCGCAAGCCCCTATTACCCAATTCTTTTCCCTCTAGCAATTGTCCAGCGAAGTCGAAAATCAAACCCGCAGTTTTTGGGCTATGGTCAATTAATTGAGCATTCATTATTAGTTCAGTGTTAGTTTTCCCCGAGCCTGTCATGCCAAACATGCCCATCATTCGCGGTATGGCATCAATGTTGAGCCCAACGTTACCGAGGGTCAGCTCACCGGAGCGCAAATTTCCTATTTGGAGTTCGCCCTCAAGTTTTAACACTGTGGAATCTTCCGGAGTTGTTGAGTATACTTTGTCCATGTAGTTGGGGTTGAAGGTGGGAGATCGAACCTTTCCAGCTTTTCTTTCAAGAAAAAGAATAGCCTCGATATTCTTATAGCAGGAGTAAGGACCAAAGTTTTCTTTTCCCTCTGCTTCGCGAAGCTGCTCACCAGTGTCTAAAGTGGATTTGCTTTGAGCATCCACAACACGAGCATAGAAACTACTACCTCCAGAGTCTACGCGAACAATCTGTCCAAAGGAGAGCTTTGTATCTTTTTTCAGGAAGAAGGATATTTTGTCGCCTTTTACATCACATATAGATCCTAAATTATTAGACATGAGTAATCCACTCTAAATTGAAAGCATACTTTGCTCCATGAAGCTCGTCTGCAAAATTGCAGGCAAGTTCTTCTTGGCGAAGTACATCTAGAAGCCCGGCATTTGCCAACTCTTCCTCAATTTGGGCATGATACTGACGAAGCTTGGTCTCCGAGACTCCCGAAAACTCGTGTGCCAACCATAACACTACGGGATAGCCCACACAACGGGGATCCTCTGATATGGTGGCAAGAGGCGAAAGCAGCAACGGCACATCTTGATTGGTTAAGTAGTTCATTATGTCACATCGAAAGGCTCGTGGACTATCTTTGCATAATTTTATGATGGATACGTCGCCATAAAGGTGCTCATGAACGTTGGCCCTCTTAACAGGGTAATATACCCAGCATCCATAAGGAGCAAGCATGTACGTCGCAGCAATAAGGTCACGTCCTTTCTCGTCGTGAAGTATGGGAGACTGCTTACTGACAGCAAGCAGTTTTACCTCTTTTTGCTTGCATTTCTCATAAAGCATAACATTAAATTTCCTCTCCCCGCCAAAATAACTGGCGCCATCTAGAAGGATGTAATCATTTTTGCTTGTTTCATGAAGTAACCCTAACGCCATTTCACTTTCTAATTGAAGACGTATTTCTTGTAGAATTTTGCGACGTACATAGGGATCTCCCTTGATTGTTCGAATTCCTTCTTTGAACCCCCAGTCTACGTCTCGTTTTCTGACAGTGGCGTAGGAAACTCGGAGAACGTATATGCCCCAATTGTTTGCTCTTTTCAATGTTCGCGTTGAACAGTCGACGGCAAAGAAGTGTACGTCGCAAGTCTTTATTTTATTTAGCGGAATAATATTAGCTTGCGTTGGTTTGACCGCAATTTTAGGCTCATCTTTAATGTTCACAAAATCTACCGTTTGGCCCTTGTCAACGTAGCTTTTCAGTATCTTCTTCATTTCAGTAAAATCCGCTTTGACCGCTTCATTCATTCACTACACTCTACTCCCAACACTCTTTGTAACTCAAAATGTAAACTGTAACGTAAATCTTTTTGCGACAGCTTTTGCTATTTATCTTCGATTACCCATAATTCGTTTTGCGCCGGTCTTGTTATCTTTCGATACACCCGATTATGAGATGACCCTTGCTTTGTAAGAAGGCCACGGTTTACCAGTCTTGCTAAATATGTGGAAACAGTGCTGAGGGAAATGAGTTCATTGAATTCTTGTTCATACGCTTTGAAAACATCTTTGGAAGAAAACAAAATAAAAGGAAAATATTTTTCAACGATGGCTTTGGTTCTATCAAATTTAGAAACATTGAGTATATTAGCCTTTGACCTCCCTTTGTTATGTACGCCGCCAAGCAACTCGATGATGTTGAGTAGTCGTAGGGCTTTTTCTCGAGTCACTTCACCTTCAAAAGTTATAGTGTAGCGGTTGCCGTCCTCGTCAAAAACTTCCACTCGCATCTTTCTAGCAGGCATTTCAACACCATAACCAGAGCCTTAACACTCTTACACTTCACAAGTTATAGATGTTACGACTGAAATCGGTAATAAAAAGAAAGGCAAAATGGTGACGTACAACCAAAAGAAACTTTTTCTGCAAATATTCTGAATTCACAGCGTTCACAAGCTCTTTAAAGTAGAAAGAGCAAAGAATACCATAATTAATTTGATATTCCAAAGGAAATCAAGGGGTCTCTTATTCACAGAAAAATAGCCCAAAAATGTTATAAGCAGCTAAAAGAGTTGCCAAAAGTTTCATGGCAGCTTTAAATTTCACAAGGACTTCACACCTTGTTGGCGGCGTGCATACTCCAACCCCTGTATTTCCACTGCAGACTCATAGCAGAAAAAGAAGATTATCCTCTGCTCCGTTCATATTATGAATATGTATTCACAATAGAGAGGTATTTTTCCTCTAAATAATTTTAGCACCATAATTAAATTTTAGGATTTGTACTTACCTTTTAGAGTATATTTCTTTTTAAAAAAGAAATCTCAATCTCTTATATAACCAAAAGAGTTTCTATAAGAAATCAAGGGGTGTGGGTGTCAAGGTTTTTCTTATAGTTCAAAACCCTTTTTTATTTATCACTAGGCTCTCCTTTCCAGTTCTATAGTAAATCTTCATTTTTTTGTAGAAAAGTGTTTATCTTTTCCAGTTGAAACCAAGGGTCTGCAACTGCATTTGCTGAAGGGAGAATGTTACCTATGGAAAAAGAAGAAGATATGCTCGACGACGTCTTTGACCATTTTCTGAACAATAGCCGTTTTTTTAAAGACAGAGATGTACTTCGCCATGACTATATCCCGCAGAGACTACCTCACCGCGAAGATCAGATTAGACATTTAGGTATGCTTGTTGCTCCCTTGTTGAAATCTCAAAGATGTTCTAATGTATTTGTTTATGGAAAGCCAGGAACCGGAAAAACTGCGGTCATGAAATATGTGCTAAATAGACTTGTACAGAAAGCAGGGGAATTTGGTGCACCAGTCAAGGCGGCATATATAAATTGTCGTTTGGCAGGAACAGAATACCGAGTTTTTGCAAGCTTATGTAGCGCCGTTGATATTGCCGCGCCTTTTACAGGGTTAGCAACTGGCGAAGTTTTTGATCGCTTTAAAAAAGGTCTAGAAGTCAAAAGAATATCTTTTATTGTTGTGCTGGACGAGCTTGACGAGCTAATAAAAGCTAGAGGAAATGTGCTCTTATATGAATTGACGAGAGTAAACGAAGCTCTTCACGATAGTAAGGTTTCGATTGTCGGAATCTCGAATGATCTTCGTTTTAAAGAACTATTGGAACCCCGTGTTTTGAGTACTTTGAGCGAAGAGGAAGTGGTGTTTAATCCTTATAATGCTTCTGAGCTTCAAGACATTTTGTGGGAACGGGCAGAACTGGCTTTATGTAATGATGTGTTACTCAAGGGCGCTGTCAGTTTATGTGCGGCTCTGGCTGCTGCCGAGCATGGAGATGCACGGCGTGCACTAGATTTATTGCGTGTTGCTGGTGAAGTAGCTGAAAGAGAAAATGCGGAAGCAATCACCGAAAATCATGTTAGAGGGGCTGAGAAGCGAATCGAGCATGATAGAGTGATTGATGCTTTAACAAACTTAACCCTTCATTCAAAATTTGTTCTTTACAGTGTATATCTTCTTGGAAAAGTTAACATCTATTCCGCCATTACTGGCGACATATACGAGGTCTACACTGAATTGTGCAAAGAGGTTGGAATGCCACCATTGACCCAGCGAAGGGTAAGTGGACTTATAAGTGAGCTTGATTCAATTGGGTTACTTAATTCGAGGGTAATCAGTAGGGGTCGCTATGGTCGCACTAAGAAGATTAGCCTTGCTATACCCCGAAGTCCCTTAAGCGAAGTATATGCAAACGACGACCACCTAGGACAGCTAACTGATTTTATACCGCCCTGTTTGAAGGTCAAGGTTGGCAAAGCTAAGAATTGAAGTCTATTGGAAAAACAGAGAGCGCCTGAAGGTTGACAACAGGAATAATCCCGGGTGTGGGTGCTAAACCCAAGTTTCGCTGATAGCTAGTTTGCCTTTGCCAAGCACCAGAGTTGACCATCAGTGTTCCCCTATAGAAGTCATACTTCATCACGTGAACATGACCTGCATGAAAAATGTCTGGAACATTATCTATCACCATAAAATCCCGCTTTTCTGGTGCGATGAGAGTACGCTGACCATAGGTGGGCGCCAAATGTCGACCTTTCAACAGCAACCGCATAGCTCGCTCTGGAGAGTGGAAGCTCATGTCTGGTGCTGTTGCCAAGACATCGTCTAAGCTTCGCCCATGATATATAAGGAAATTTATGCCATGAATGCTTATGGATACTGGATTACCTAGCGATAATATGTTTCGTGTCTCGTATAGAGGCTCGGCATATTCTTTTGGAAGGGCAGGTTGTGGTAATGCTTTTCTGGAGGCGTCATGGTTTCCAGGTATTATTATTAGCTCTATGTAGTCTGGAATTTGTTCAATAAATTTCGCTGCCAGTTTGTACTGCTCGAAAATGTCTCGCACTGCCAGTTCTTTTATCTGATTTGGATAAATACCTATCCCATCTACAATGTCGCCGGCAATAACGACATATTTCACGAGGCTAGCAATTTCTTTTAACTTATCGTCTCCGTATTTCCCGTTAATCCACAACAAAAAACGATTGAATTCTTCCCTCATGAATTCTCTGCTTCCCACGTGGAGATCAGAAATAAGTGCCACGTGAACAGGTTCTTCAGTCCTGCGGGGCTTATTTTGGGGTATGTCTGGAAAGAAAAGTTCTTCAACAATTAACAAGCTTTTTCTACCTTTCAATAAGCCTAGGCACACAACTTGATCAGGTAATAGCATTTTCGCCTTTTCCAAAAGTTGGTTAGACGCATTTCGGGGAATGAGAACCGTAGCCTTGGTTTCCAAGTCTTCGACTTCTAAGAAGATTCCATGATTTGATTCTCGCTTCTCTGTAACCATGCAATGTATTTTTATTCTTGAACGGGAGGCTGCCCGAAATGCTTCCTTAATTGACGCAGCGTTTCTAGAGTCCATCCGCTGTTGTAGGAGTCTTCTTGTTCGTTTGAACCTGTCTTGAAAGTATTCCAAGTATTCATCGATAGAGCCAGTTGAACAAATTGCGCTTGTTGGATCTTCTAGTACTTTTATGTTTTTTTTCATGTCCTTCGCGTGTGAGTAGAAAGTTTTTTTGAGTTTTCCTGTTGTTATGGGAGTTTCTTGCAAAGAGGGAATTGGGGGTGGTTTAGTTTCTTTCTCTTCTAGAAAAGTTTCTTTGGCGGTTTCTTTAAGAAGATTTTTGTTTATGAAAAGCGGCTTTTCCTTTAATCTTTCTAGCTTTTCCAAAGTTGCCTCAATAAGTTTTATCGGATCTTCTGTTTTGCATATTGCGGTGAGAAAGTTGAAAGCTTCTTTGTCAAGTTGATAGCCTGCGGTGAGTGAGAAGGAGACCGCCTGCTGAATCTTTTTATTGCCGCTCAATTTTAGCCCTCCAATCGTTTCTTTGTGGAATCACAATGTAGCCTTCCTTTCTGTCACCTATTTCTCTGGTTTTTCTTTCTAAGTGGAGATAGGCTGTTAAACTGGCAGTTATGGCATCAATTTCATGTGGTGTCAAAGTCCGTGTTTCTACATCTCCCTTTAAACCCAGTTGCTTCATAAAAGCTTGAATCTTTCGCCATTCTTTCGTGGGCATCCCAAGAGCTTTTCTGGTTGACGCAGGATGAACCTCAATAGTTGTGAACCCATGCTTTCTTAGCCTACGTGTTAGAGAAGTAGCGCGTTCAGTAAGCCTTTTCATTGAACGCATAAACGGTGGAAAGACAGGAAACCCCTGATTTAGCATTTCTCTATTGGCTTGGCGGGTGATTCCAGTTTTCGGCATTGTTAAGGGAGCATCTATAGCAATAATATACGGTTTGCACCTTACTGTTAAGTCTAACACCTTTTCATCACTATATAGGTGACATGCTGAAATTCGTCTATTCTCCCAAACCGCCCATCCCGTTGGATTCTTTTCTAATGCTGCCAAGTCTATACCTATTGTAACTTCTTTTTCTGCTTCCAATTTTGCCACCTATATTTATATATCGCCTTATTGTTTAGACTAACTCTAATGAACCTTTGAGGGAGATGACATGGAACTTCGTAAGGTTCAGCGAACCAATAGTGGTACCTTTTTTGTTTCCCTTCCTAAAGAGTGGGCGGAACGTGCCGGACTTGACAGAGGAACAGTGTTATCAGTTTCAGAGTCTATCGATGGGCGTTTGTGCCTTGACCCCCAATATGATGCAAAGCGTAAGCCCTTAAGCGTTGTGATAAAACCAACACCCTATTTAAGCAGGGAAATTGTGGGTAAGTACTTACTTGGTTGTGATGAGATTCGAGTAGAGGCAAAAAACCGCATTTCGCCTGAGGAAAGAGCATCAGTCAAACAAACTTCGAACCGTCTCATTGGTTTAGAGATTGTTGAAGAGGATTATGCCAGTATTGTTTTACAATCTTTGTTGGGACCTGCGTCCTCTCCAGAGAAGATTTTGAAGCGTGAATACAACATTGCTGCTAGTATGCATCGAGACGCTGTACGTTCTTTTCTAGAAAGCGACGTACATCTAGCCAAAAATGTAATTGCCCGTGACGTTGAAACAAATAGGTTCTACTTTCTCTTGGTGCGAACTTTGCGAACCTTAATTCAAAATCCCAGTTTAGGAGAGAAATTAGGAATTCGTTCTATTGATTGCCTCGACTACCGTTTGTGTGCCATTCTAGTAGAAGGCATAGGAGATAGAGCCGTAGAAATTGCTCACAAAGCCCTCGCAATAAAAAAGACGAAAATTGCCAGAGAAATTTCGCATCACATCGGAAGTTTTCATACAATGGTCTTTGAGGCTCAAGAGAGGGCGTTGAAAGCGTTTTTTGACCATGATGTTGTTTTAGCGGAAGAAGTGAGGGATGAAAGGATGAAGGCGGAGACAATGTTGCACGACATCGAATCGGAAGCAAAGAAATTATCTGCAGAGGTTGTACCCATCATTCTAACAGTAGCCTCTTCGATAAACCGAATTTTTGGTCATAGTGTAGACATTGCGGATTTGGTCATGCCAAACGAGTTGGGAGCGGTCTGAGAAATAACAAAGGATCGTCTGGGTAAGGATATTTAAGGAAGGTGACGTAAAGGTAAAGGATGGCGGCTTAAGAACTATGGGGCGAAGGCGGAGAAAAGTTGTTCACATTCCTAAGAAACGCTTACCACAGGTTTTTCTCTGTCCCCGTTGCGGAAAAGAAGCCATACGAGTTGAATTTTTCAAAGACGAAGGAAAAGCTGCAGTAAGATGCGGCGGCTGCGGTTTGACTGACGAATTAACTGTAAAAAGATCTTATAAAGCGATTGATGTATATTGCAGATTTGCTGACAAATATTACAGTGAGAGAAAAGCTTCGAAAACTACGGCAACCGCATAGTGAGAGGTTCACATGGTTGGTCCTGTAGAAAAATACCTTCTTAAGAGCATCAAAGAGCAAGGTGCCATCCATCTTACTCTGATTGATCCAGAAAAAGTTACAGCAGCCTCTGCTTCTCGCCTAGTCAAAAAAGTGCAAGAATGCAAAACAACCGCTATTATGGTTGGCGGCTCCACCTCAACCTCCACAGCCCATTTAGACAGTGTTGTAAAGGCCATAAAACGCACAACAAAAATGCCCATAATTCTGTTTCCTAGCAACGTGACTGGTATTAGTAAACATGCAGATGCAATTTGGTTCATGTCCCTCCTAAACTCAGTTGACCCCTACTTTCTTATCGGCGCTCAAGTCTTAGGCGCTCCCATGGTCAAAAAATACGGATTAGAAGCCCTTCCACTCGGCTATATTATTGTTGGAGAAGGCGGCACTGCAGGTGTTGTAGGAAGAGCTGTCGCCATTCCCTTCACAAAACCAGAGCTTGCAGCGGTGCATGCATTAGCCGCACGATATTTTGGCATGCGATTTGTCTACTTAGAAGCAGGTTCTGGAGCCAGCCAATCAGTTCCTCCAACCATGATAAAAACCGTAAAGCAAACCATAGATATTCCTTTGATTGTCGGAGGCGGAATTCGCAGTAGTGAACAAGCTGCAACTGCTGTTGCGGCGGGAGCAGATATAGTGGTCACTGGAAATATTATTGAGGAGACAGGCGTCCGATGGGAATTTAAAGAAATTGTAACAACTGTTCGGGAAACTGGGACAGTCTAAACTGCGTTTTTTTAGAGGGTTCTATGGTCGATAATAATGCCTTGAAAGACATTGAAAAAAATGAACAGGTTGTTGTCCATAATCACGATAACGTAACCTGAATAATTAGCACTTTTTAGCTGTTTGTGTCAGAAAACTCAAAATATTATCTTGTAGTTGCACTTAGTGGGCGGCTTTTTTGACCGTCAAGATGAGCAAAGCTTATCAACAGTACGCCAAATCGCTGGAATACGAACTGCAAAGACTATATGAAATCGCTGGAAAGGCGCGAGAAAAGGGATTGGACCCCCGACTCAAACCGGAATCAGAAATTGCAAAAGATCTTGCAGAACTTGTGGAAGGCTTGGTGGGTCCAGCCGGAGTTGCAGAAACTATAAGAGAACTAAGCGAAAAGCTTCCTCGCGAGGAGCTTGCTTTTAAAATTGCTGAAGAAATAGTCTATGGCAAATTTGGCCACATGGAAACTCATGCCGCTGCAGAGCAGGCTATTCGCACCTCCCTTGCCATACTTACCGAAGGGATAACCGCTGCGCCCCTTCAAGGAGTGGCGAGAGTTTCTGTAAAAGAAAATTTCGACAAAACAAAGTATCTAGCCATATACTATGCGGGACCAATGCGTTCTGCAGGAGGCACTGATCAAGCATTAACCCTTGTCATAGGCGACTTTGTACGTCGCCTTCTCGGCTTAGACCGATATAAACCTACAGAAGAAGAAATAAATCGGTTTATTGAAGAAATGCGGCTTTACGAGAGGAGTGTGGGTCGATTTCAGTACCATATCACTGATGAGCAACTTCGAATAGCCATCGAGTCTATACCGGTTGAGGTGACTGGCACCGAGTCTGATCCGGTTGAAGTGCAGGCCTTTCGTAATTTGCCGAGAATTGAGACTAATCGTGTTCGTGGCGGTGCTTTGCGTGTAGTGAATGATGGTGTGATAGGTCGCGCAGCAAAGGTCTTTACAGTGGTTGAAAAGCTGGGCATCGAAGGTTGGGGTTGGTTAAAAAATACGGGTGAAGCTATGGGGATTGAAGAGAAGAGGAAAACTGCTGATTTTATGGAAGACATAATTGCGGGGCGGCCCATTTTTTCGTTTCCTTCGCAATCAGGCGGGTTTCGCCTTCGCTACGGGCGGGCAAGGAACACCGGATTGGCTGCAGTGGGCGTGCACCCGTTGACAATGATGGTTTTGAATGAGTTCCTTGCTGGAGGAACACAAATTCGTCTAGAGTTACCTGGCAAAGGTGGAATTGTCGTGCCTGTGGACACCGTTGAATCACCAGTGGTGCTACTTAAAGATGGCTCGGTAATTCGCGTTTCAAACCAAAATTTTCCACAAATAAAAAACAAAATTGACAAGGTTCTTTTCTTAGGCGATTTGCTCGTTAGCTTTGGCGATTTCTTATACAATAACAAAAAGCTTCGACCTTCTGGTTACACTGAAGAATGGTGGAGCGAGGAGCTAGAAACAACCATAGCTCAACGGTTTAATGATAATCTTGAGGAAGCAGCAAAAGCCGCTAATATTTCTGTAAAACGCTTGGAAACATTTCTTTCACATCCTTTTCACAGCAAGCCAGATGTGAGAGAGGCATTTGAAATAGCAAAAAATCTCGGTATTCCTCTTCATCCAAATTATAGCTTTTTCTGGCTAAACATAACAACTGAAGAACTACGAGATCTGCGTCAATGGCTGCTCGATTTTTATCTTCAAAGAGAAGGTGAACAGATTCCCAAGATTGTGGGCAAAGCAGATGCTGCAATAAAGGAAATAATGGAACGCTTATGCCTTCCTCACAAAGCCATCGATAATCAAATTCTCATTGAAAGTGACGAAGTTTTTGTCTTGGCTACTTGCCTCAATTTTAGTTCGACTCAATCTAAAATTGACACTACGTTTTCTCCTTTGGAGGTCATAAAACATCTTTCTGGTGTTACGGTTCGGGCAAAACTATTAACTACAGTAGGCGCGCGGATGGGTAGGCCAGAGAAAGCTAAAAGGCGGGAGATGAGACCTCTTGTTCACTTACTATTTCCTGTGGGTTTAGCCGGTGGGTCACAGAGAAATTTGATTGTGGCAGCCCAAAAAGGGTCTATTCATGTTGATTTGGTGATGCGGCGGTGTCCCAGATGCCAAGAGCAAACTCTTAGAACTAAATGCTCTTTCTGCCATGTTGAAACGGTTCTGGAGAAGTTCTGTCCTCGATGTGGCCGAAAAGTGGGCGAAGATGTTTGTCCTGACTGCAAAATTCCCGCTCATGGCTTTGGGCGACAAACACTTGACCTTAAAACAATGCTCCATGATGCCTACCTCCAATTAGAAGTTAACCCGCCTGAAGTTGTCAAAGGAGTAAAGGGGCTCACAAATGAAAACAAAGTAGCGGAAATTATCGAAAAAGGCATTCTTCGCGCCAAAGAAGATCTTTCTATCTATAAAGATGGAACAATACGATTTGATGCGACCAACGCGCCGCTAACTCACTTCAAACCTGCTGAAATTAGAGTTTCCTTGGAGAAGCTCAAACAATTGGGTTACACTATGGACTTCCAAGCCAAACCTCTAACCAGCGAAGGGCAAATTTGCGAGTTGAAAGTACAGGACGTGGTAATTCCGCGAAGAAGTGCAACATATTTTGTACGCGTAGCGGGCTTCATCGATCAACTTCTTGAAAAAGTTTACAAGCTCCCCAAATACTATAACATAAAAAATGTTGAAGATCTGGTTGGTCATCTTGCGGTTGGCTTGGCTCCACATACTTCCGTGGGCATTTTAGGACGCATAGTGGGTTTTACGAATCTTAGCGTCTGTTATGCTCATCCTTTGTGGCACTCTGCGAAGCGCCGCGACTGTGATGGAGATGAAGACGCTTTGATGCTTGCTCTTGACACGCTACTTAACTTTTCAAGAACCTATTTGCCTTCTCAAATCGGCGGCATAATGGATACACCCCTCTTTATTATTCCAATAGTTAATCCCATGGAGGTGCAGCGACAGGCTCATGAGTTTGATATTGCCAGCAAGTATCCCATAGCTTTTTATGAGAAGACTTTGGAAAAGGCGGCTCCTTGGAAAGTGACGAACCTTATTGATTTAGTGGCGCACAAATTGGGCACCGAAGGACAGTTTGAAGGTTTTGGCTACACAACTCCTGTGTCAGACATTAACTTGGGAAATCATAGAAGCATGTATAAGAAGCTTAAGAAAATGGTTGACAAACTAAAGAGTCAGCTTGAACTAGCAGAAAAAATTGAAGCCGTCGACGCCAAACGGGTAGCCTTGAAAGTTTTAACAACCCATTTTCTCAGGGATATCTCTGGAAATCTCCGTGCTTTCTCCACCCAAGGCTTTCGCTGCAAACAATGCAACAAGCGTTTTCGACGTATACCCTTAAAAGGCAAGTGCCTAGAATGCGGAGGACTGTTGTCCATGACAGTATATCGTGGTGGAATCGAAAAATATCTTGACGCTGCATGGCATCTTGTTGAAAAATATAAGTTACCTAAATACTATCTTCATCGTCTGGCATTGGTGAAAGAGGAGATAAATACTATTTTTGAAGGAAAAAAACCTAGACAGATAAGCCTCGTAGACTTTGCTTAAACCTTTTCTGTATGGAATGCAGAAGTCTAATTGATGGCTATGGCTAAGCTGACGTTTCATCCCAACGCCTACTTAAGTGAAATACGAAACATTCGGCAAGGATTGGCTTCGCGTACGAAAATTCTTAGGGTTCTTGAATTGAACAGTGCTACTGCAAAAACGTTAGTCAAAAAATCGAAGTTAAACTATAATGTAGTTTTTCACCACCTATGGCTCTTGGAAGCTGAAAAAATAGTTTCTCATAAAGAAGGAAAAAAACCCTACTTTTGGAAGCTTACAGGTGTGGGTCAGCAGCGTTTGAAAACCCCTTAGCCTCTATTCTTTCTGAAAGTGCATTTACAGGGTGATGAACCACATTTTGGACAATAGTTGTCATACTTTCTCAGTGTAGCCTTCTCCAAGTCTACGTTTAGAACATTGGCAAGTGACGCAAGCCAAGCGACGACATCCGCAAACTCGTCTTCCAGAGCTTTCTTGTCAGTAATTTGCATAGCCTCTCCGAGTTCGTCAACCTCATCCTTCAGCCACCTAAAGGTTCCCTCCGCTCCTCGTTCAAAATCTCTGTGAAAATAGATACGCCGCATCATGTCCTGAAATTCCTTTATGGAAATCATAGATAGGCCTCGGGATACTACTAGAATGCTTCAAGACACAGTTAAGGGCTTTTGTTCTTTCTCTAGAATGTGAAATACCTTAATCCCCCTCGTCTCTAGATATTGCGAAATAAATTTACGGTGGCAATATTTTGGATTTGTTTTTATACACATTATGCATAGACGCTTTCGCTTGGAAATAATCTTTAGCGAAGTCTCACGTACTTATATGCTTCAGAGTCTTCAAAGCAGTAGTGCACCTTTTGGAAGTCCTTTCTAAACTCTGCAACATCCTCCTTGACTTTGCCAACATTCTCTTTATCGATAACTATACGTTTTATAAACTCTGCAATCTCAACCATCTCAGACTCTTTCATGTCCAGCCTCGTAACCTCAGAAGTGCCAAGTCTTATTCCACCCGGATGCATGAAATGACGACCTTCTTTGATATCCCATGGCAACAAATTACGGTTAATAATTATGTTTGCCTTCTCCAAAGTTTCTTCTATTGTACCACCGTCGCCATGTTGAGTGATGTCAATAAGAATTACGTGTGACTCGGTGAAGCCTTTGTTCTCCGCCAACGCCTTAAATCCACGCTCATACAAAGCCTGCGACAAAGCTCTCGCATTCTTAACAACCTGCCTGCAGTATTCTTCTCCAAATTCCAACATTTCTGCGCAGGCTACGGTGACTCCTGCTAAGGCGTGCAGATGGTG